>Ga0308156_1002735_pt1 | contig 14885 bp, 12 predicted proteins | sample PhyAR2_FD_201041 | JGI IMG/M metagenome (GOLD analysis project Ga0308156, IMG submission 201041) | Phyllosphere microbial communities from UC Gill Tract Community Farm, Albany, California, United States - DLSL A.R2 | ecosystem: Host-associated > Plants > Phyllosphere > Unclassified | place: USA... | reverse complement strand
CGGTGGTCGCCGTATCATCAGTCCATCAATATGGCGTGTTTTAATCATTTATCCGTTTCATTAAGCTAAGTCACTGACTTAGCTTTTAGAGAATTCGCCATGTCAGCATATACGATAATTTTTGCACCTATCGCTCAGGCAACTCGCTCGGAACAAGTTGTAGAACGCTTAGAAAATGCAATTATCTCTGGATTGCTTAAAAGTAATGAACAGCTTCCTAACGAGGCGGATTTAGCTCGCTTAATGGGAGTATCACCCATTACCGTTCGTGAAGCGTTAAATACTTTACGGGTAAAAGGTCTGATTGATACACGACGCGGTCGAAACGGCGGAAGCTTTGTTTGTGAGTTGCCTTCCGATTTGCTTTTAAACAAACATCCTTTGCGTCAAGCTTCAAATGAATATCTTGCTGATCTAGGTGAATTTCATAGTGCAATTTTAAGCCATGGTGCCTATTTAGCAGCACAAAGAACCACTGAATATGAACTGGGCAAAATCAAAGAATTGATTGAGCAATTTGAACAAGCCGTTGAAGCAGACACTCGTGCCCAGCTTGATTTACGCTGCTTGCTCACTCTCACCTCTTTTGCCCAATCAGCTCGACTGGCAAATCAAGAGTTAACTATACAAGCCGAATGGGCTCCGCTCATCGCTGTGCTTTATCAAGATGACCATTTTCATCAATTGGTCGTCGCGCAATACCACCAACTTTTATCATCTTTTGCTCAAGGCAATGAAGATGATGCTGTTATTCAAGCACGAAAAATTATTTCGATGCTAACAGACCAAATGCTTCGATATAAGTTATCTATCGAATAAAAACAATAAAGTAGAGCACTTATCAAATATCGAGTGAGAAATACGGAATTTTAGGAGTTATAGGAATGACCCAACATTTAGATATCGAAGAGCTTCAAAATTTGTTAAAGACGGTGGTTGAAGAAACGACAGCCATTACAGAAAAGCTTGCAACTAAAGCGAGCAAAATTCTCTCAAAACATGAACCTGAAAAAACAAAAGACGTTAAGCTTTCAGGTTCAGAACGTTCAGCTTTGCAAAAAGAAATTAAAAAGGCGTTACAGGAAAGCCATTACAGTCAAGGTATCGGCTTTGCAAGTTATAGCCCAGCAACGCAAGAAGAACAAGATTATTGGACGCTCGAATGGTGGTATAAAAAAGAAGATCAGTTACAACAAGCCAAACTTGAAAACTATCAAAATGCTCAGCGATTTTTAGATTTTCGCTCATTCGAATGGTTCCATAAACCTGCTCAAAGTAAAAGTCCGTGCATTCATGGGCCTTATGTCGATTATATTTGCAATGGTGCATACACTATCACCCTTGCCCACCCAGTCATGATTCGTGATCAATTTATTGGCGTAATCGCCACCGACATTTTAGTTTCCGCACTCGAAAAACTACTCATGCCGAAGCTTAAGAATATTAAACAAAAAGCAATCGTGATCAACGATTCTTCTCGAGTCATTACTTCAAATGACGTCACCATCAGGACAGGCACATTATTTAGAGGACAAAGCCCCGAGCAGGTTCTCTCACGACCGTGTCAATCTTTTCAATTGGTCGTTATCTAGAGCAAAGTCAAAAATACTAAATATTTGACCTTGCTTTAAGGCATCACCAAAGCGAAACATCGCTTGAAGCCTCTGGCTTTTGTTCAAACTTTCTTCAATCAGACTTGCTCATTCAGGTCTAGGGGAAGTTTTGGCCTAAAAATAGCATCGCTTTTCCGGATGAAAAGCAAAACAACGAAATTTGAGGTTGAAATGACATGGAAAATAAAACGTCTTCCTTAAAAAAACTGTCTCTCTGGCAAGTCACAATTATTGGTATTGCCTACATGACGCCAATGACAGTGTTTGATACTTTCGGCATTGTCTCTGGAATTACCAATGGTCACGTGCCACTGGCATATTTACTTGCACTTGGCGCTATGTTACTCACCGCTTGGAGCTATGCAAGATTCAGCAAAACTTCAGAGAAATCAGGCTCGGCATATAGTTATACTGCCGAAAGCTTAGGACCTAAAAGTGGTTTCTTTGTCGGCTGGTGTTCCCTACTCGACTATTTATTATTACCACTCATTAATGTTTTGCTTGCCGCAATCTACCTCACTGCCCTCATTCCAAGTCTGCCTTACTGGTTTTGGGTGATTGTATCGGCTGGTCTAGTCACCTTAGTGAATTGTTTCCGCATTCGCTTACTGGCCAATTTAAGCCTATTGTTTGTGTTTGCCCCCATCATACTCATGGTCATTTTTGTCTATTTAGTGATTAAGGGTATTGGCTCGACTCAAGGTTATGAGCATGTGCTTACCTTAGCTCCACTCTGGCATGAGCACCAATCCATCTTACCGCTTGTTGCTGGCGCTTCTGTTTTGTGCTTTTCATTTTTAGGTTTTGATGCAGTCACAACACTTTCAAATGAAACCAAGCAACCAACCAAAAATATTCCCCGAGCAGTCATGTTAACAACACTGGTTGGTGGATTTATTTTCTTTACCGCAGCTTGGTTTATTCAGCTTTATTTTCCAAATAATCTTCGCTTCCAGCACCCTACTGAAGCACTTCCTGAAATTGTGCTTTATGTCGGTGGTGCATTTTTTCAGTCCGTATTCTTGTGCGGCCAAATTATGAACACTGTCGCCTCAGGACTTGCCTCTCATGCCAGCGCGTCACGTTTACTGTATATAATGGGCACCGACAATATTTTTCCTAAAAAGTATTTTGGAACAATTCATATCTCCTTAGGTACACCATTTTTTTCGGTTTTATTTGTTGGTCTTATTTCAATGTCGGCGGTTTTTCTAGATTTAGCACAGGTCGTAAGCCTTATCAGCTTTGGTGCTCTGGTCGCTTTTACAGCCGTAAACTTCTCGGTTTTTATGAAATTTTATATTAAAGATAAACAACGTTCAGGGTTTAAAAATAAATTCTTAAACCTATTTTTGCCGCTTATATCAGTCATTAGCATTATTTGCCTCTGGCTTAACCTTGACTCATCTTCACTGACTTTCGGATGTTTCTGGTTATCTTTAGGCATTCTTTTATTTATCTATAAAACGATTAAAAAACAAAGTATTGCTATTAGTAATGCTTATTAATTTTTAAGGAACTTCATCATGAACATTATTTCTAAACCAGAGCTTCTAAAAGATGTGGAATATAAACCAAGTAAATCTCTACAAGTGGGCAAAGAGTGGAGCTGGTTAAATCCAAAACATGCAAAATTTGACACAGCAAATGTAGAAGGTGCAGCGGTAGATAATCCAGCAAACTACTATGAAAGCTCACTTTCTGATTGGCATACATTTGACAGTTTACAAGCTGATATTGAATGTGATGTGGTGGTTATTGGCGGTGGTTTATTAGGTTCATCAAGTGCATTACATTTAGCTGAACAAGGCGTAGATACTGTTTTATTAGAAAAAAATCGCATTGGTAGTGCAGCTTCTGGTCGAAATGGCGGACAACTCACCCCTGGTTTAGCTCGCTGGGAAGCCCAAGAAATGGCCGATCGACTGGGCTATGAAGATGCAAAAAAACTGTGGCATTTTACCTCAACAGAAGCCATGCAACTCATTGATGACATCTCAGAAAAATATCAACTCAACTTTGATCGAAAACAAGGTCATATTACTGCCGCCGTTCATGAAGGACATTTAGTAGGTCTAACCCAAGGTGCTGATGCACGAAAATATTTAGGTGAAGACCATACTCGCATTGTGGGTAAACACGAACTCATGGACTATATTAAGTCTGATTATTATACGGGCGGTTTAATTGATGATTTGGGTGGACAAATCCATCCTTTAGCTTTGAACCGTGGCTTAATTTATGGTTTTTGCCAAAACGGTGGTTCTGTTTATGAGCAAACAGAAGTTCTTTCGATAGAAGAAAAACCAGATGGTATTTATGTTCAAACAGCCAATGCCGTCGTGAAAGCTAAAAAGTCTGTAGTTTTAGCAGTTCACCATGCTTCGTTTAAACTTTTATCAGAACAAAATAATACGACTATTCCATTTTATACCTATGTAGCGACCACCGCTCCGTTAGAGCTTGATACAAAAGAGCTTCTGCCATTTGGGCATCCGGTTTATGACACTCAGTTCCAGATTGATTACTACCGTCCTGTGTTTAATAACCGTTTATTGTTCGGTGGACAAGGCACTGGAACGTGTTGGGGACCAGAGAAAACCTTAAATTACTTAGAGCATCGAATTCATACAGTATTCCCTCAAATTAAAAATCTAGAGATGGATTTTGTCTGGAGTGGAACGACTGATTTAACGGTAAATGGTGCAGTCGATAGCCGTAAGTTTGGCAATAAATTCCCGATTTATGCGGTTCATGGCTGGAGCGGTCACGGCGTTGCACAGACGGTGCGTATTGGTAAAGCCATTGCAAATGACTTTGTTGGGCAATCTAATGACTTTGAAATGTTATCTAAAATTGACCATCAAAATATTATGTTTGGCCGCACACTTGCACCCGTTGTCATTCCACTCGCAAAAAGCATGTATGGCATCGGCGCAATGATTAACCCGGGTAAAATGGTGTCTTTCTAATTTATAGAACCACTAATTTTCAGAAAAAGGATTCGTATAACTTTGTACGGATCCTTTTATTTAACTGAGTAAAATCCTTTTCAAACTAGGTTATCCCTAACCAATCTATTACAATAGCGCCAGCTTTTTAATTCAGCGCATATATTTTGAGCAACTCATCTTCCCAATTAAAACGTGGACTTAAAAATCGTCATATCCAGTTAATCGCTATGGGTGGTGCTGTCGGGACAGGTTTATTTTTAGGTTCTGCACAAGTCATCCAGTCTGCTGGTCCTTCCATTATTTTAGGTTATGCAATCGTTGGTTTGGTCGCATTTTTAATTATGCGCCAAATGGGTGAAATGATCGTAGAAGAACCAGTTGTGGGCTCTTTTAGTTACTTTGCACAAAAATATTGGGGCAAATTCCCCGGTTTTTTATCAGGCTGGAACTATTGGGTTGTCTATATTCTGGTCGCAATGACCGAGCTGACAGCAGTTGCTAAATATGTGCATTACTGGTGGCCCCACATTCCGGCATGGATATCGGCTTTATTTTTCTTTGTTCTGGTTACTTGTTTGAACTTGGGCAATGTTAAATTCTACGGTGAATCTGAATTTTGGTTAGCCATTATTAAAGTTGCTGCTGTCATTTCAATGATTGTGTTTGGACTATATTTATTGCTTACAACAGATAGCAACTCAATAGCTAGCTTTTCAAACCTATGGCAGCATGGCGGATTTTTCCCACATGGGTTCTCGGGCCTGTTTTATATGCTCGCCTTCTTAATGTTTGCTTTTGGCGGTATTGAACTGATTGGGATGACTGCTGCTGAAGCTGAAAATCCAGAAAAAAGTATTCCGCAAGCAATCAATCAAGTCATCTTTCGAATCTTGGTTTTTTATGTTGCTTCACTTGCCATCATTATGTCGCTTATTCCTTGGAATCAGCTTGACCTTGGTGGATTAGATAAAAGCCCATTTGTCATGATTTTTAGCCAGCTTGGCATTGGTTGGGCTGCACATTTACTCAACTTTATTATTTTGACTGCGGCACTTTCTGTCTATAACAGCGGTATGTATGCCAACAGCCGTATGTTATATGGGCTTGCAGTACAGGACCATGCTCCGAAAGTTTTTGCACAAGTGAGCAAACAAGGTGTTCCTAAAGCTGCTGTTATCTTCTCTTCTATTCTGATTTTTGGTTGTGTATTACTTAACTATTTCGTACCAGAAGAAGCTTTAAGCTACCTCATGTACATGGCCGTAGCCGCTTTAGTTTTAAACTGGGCAATTATTAGCTTTACCCATTTAAAATTTAAACGTGCGATGAAACTTGAAAATAAAGTTGTCAAATTCCCTGCACTATTTTCACCTTTGAGTAACTATATTGTTTTGATTTTTATTGGCATGATTTTATATATCATGTGGACTCAAGGCTTTGATAAATCCGTGATTTTACTTCCGATCTGGATCACTTTCATGTTTGGGTTATATAAATTTTTAAGTTGGAAAAAAGCACTCTAATATTCAAAAAAGGCTTATTCAAACAGGATAAGCCTTTAATCATTTAACAGCTCGCACAATCTCTTTAACTTCAGCAAATCTACTCTACAAAACATTCTTATTTTATTCATCATTGTTGAATGACCCTCTGCTAGAAATATTGATATGTAACCCTTCGTCATTCTAAAGATTGGTTTTTAATGAGATAATTATTAAAGTACAAGTGTTTACATGATCTATAAATATTTGCGCTCATGTTCAGCTAAAATCAAAGCTGACAAGTTTATTGTTGCAATCACTCAATAGGCAAAAGACACTTCATCGAAAGACAGGTTCTTTACCCACTTTACTGATTTAGCACCGTCAACTGTATCACTCAATGATGAAAGACAGGAAATTTTATGGAAAAAACTCTGCAATGTCCTAAGTGTGGTTCTACAGAAGTTGAAGCACGTGACCATGACAAATTACTTAGAACAACTGGCGGTGTTTTACTGACAGCTGCTGGCACAACGGCAGGTACTGTAGGTGGTGCGGCAACTGGCGCTTCTGTTGGAGCAGCCATTGGTACGATTGCTGGTCCTTTAGGTGTGATTGTTGGCGGAACTGTAGGAACTTTTGTCGGTGCAATTAGTGCAGGAATCACTGGCGGTGTGGTGGGTAATATTTTTGGTAAAAAAGCGGGCGTGATGATCGACAAAAATATTTTTCAGGACTATCGCTGCTTAAAATGCAAATACCGTTTTAAGCAAAAGAAGTAGATCGAATTAAGTAGGAGAACTAGTTGCTCTAGCTCTCCTGCCTAACCAAAAAAATTAATTTAAAATACCTCACCCTGCTTACGCCTCACCCAACACCAATAAATCATAAACAGATAATTCAACATCTAGTAAATATTTCAAACCTATTATCTTTCCATTATTAACAGAATTTTCACTAAAACAAATATATGATTTTAACTGACCTCTTAAAAATATCATCATTTTATAAATAAAAAACTAATACAGAGTCATATAAACGATTGTAGTTATCTAATTTCAATAGTAAAAATCAATATAAAAGGTGGATAAATATCTATCTTTTATAAAGTTAAAATTATTTAAATTTAATATTATCTCTGTAAAGGACTATCTCTTTTACAACATCTTTCTTAAAGATTTCGTAATTAAAAGTTTTCAAAATTTTCATTTGTGGATCTTCAAATCTTTCTGAAAGAGTATTACATAGAAGGATCCTAAACTCTTCACACTCCATTTCCGAAACTAAATCAGGGTTAAATGGTAAAGCAAAAACTATTGTCTTGATCCAGCCCTTATCACCATAATAATCTTTAGTTCTTTGAATTTTGTGTGATGGTTTAGCAAATTCAGAATTTTCTTTTTCATCAGAAAAGACAGCATATGGAATGATTAAAAACTCATCAACGCCACCACCATAATTTTTGGCTACAAGAACATTCTTCAAATGTTTACCCATATGTTCAACTATCGGGAAAATGACTTTCTTTTCGTCACCACCACCTGTATGTAAGTTTGTGTTAATAATCATGACGAAAGTCTCTATCTAAAAATTTTATTGCCAGAAGGTAATCGTTTATTATGAATAGTATAACCATAAATGAGACTAAGCTCAGAGGCTCTTGCTCTATAATAACTACCTATTGAGATAGTTTCTTGGGTTAAATTCAAAGTAATTAAAGATCTACCCACATTACGATCTGTCACAACTGCATATGTTTTTCCGGCTCCAGCTCAACAAATTACAACTACTTCCATAAAATTGGATTATGCAAAAGAATTTTTTCTTTAATAGTTCTTATCCTGTTCTAAATATAGAAAGAAACTTTAAAAACTAAGCTTTAACTTACCTATGCTAAGAATATTTTTTAATATGAGAAAAATTAAGTATTATATATATCAAAATATTAATATTATAAAAAAACTACTTCAGTCTACAAAAACTTTAGTAAATCAAAAGCATATTTATTTCGAAAATAAATAAAAAACCCATCTTTACTTAAAGATGGGTTTTAATAAAAATTATATAAAATTTAATTAATTTTCATGTTAGTAGAATCTAAACACAGTAATTTAAATTTAGAAGCCATTTTTTAGTTTCCAAGAGGTCATTTTGAATCTTTCTCTTATCATTTAAATACTTATTATTCACAAAATATTTAACTTGACACAAATTCTTTTTATCATAAAGAGTTAAATCTTTTTCTGATATTCTCCTCATATCTTGCGCAATAAGCAATAAAGGAATATATATATCAACACCAACATCTTCATGTTTCTGAATCTCTTTAATTATATATACATAATTAGTTAGATTCACAACAGTTGATGCATTAAAACCTTGTTGAAAATAATAATCCTTATTAATTTCTAAAGCTCTACAACCACCAAGAAAAACTATTAAACATACTAAAAAAAGTCTCATACTATTTCCTTTTTCCAGAATAAAAACTCACAGCCTTATCATTAAAACCATTTTTATTCCATATCTTTTTATATAAAGTTTCATTTATATACATCGGCTGATTATATAATCTTAGATGTGTCGTTAAGTTCATAGCTTGGCCTGTTTCCGAGCCAATTTGATAGGCTGAAGAGAAGTGATCATTTGCATCAAATATTGAACCTCTTCCCCCGCCAGTAAATATTGTTGATGTTACCTCAGCTGTTTTAAGTGCAGAATTATTAAAACTATTACTGATATTTTTCTGCAAATAATCATTAAATTCTAAATATTTCATTGTATTATATTCACCTCTATATTTTATAGAGTCTGCTAATATTGAGGTATCTGTTTCCATTCCAAACTTTACTGCATAATAAAATTCAATAGTATTTGTTTCTGCTAACTCTTTCCATTCAAGTTGATTCATACCAAAATCATAGGGTTCCAGACTACTTTGACTAGAAGTAAACCATTTGCCAATTGTGTTAACTCCTAATCCGAATGCATCAGCATAATTAAAAATAGGATTTTTATATGAAAGTAATCCACTTGGATCCACATTACTTATCGGATTGTTTCCAGCATAAACATAAGGATTAGAACCACCGTCCAAACCAATTGGATCTGGCTCCATGTAGCGGCCAAGCTCAGGGTTATAGTAACGATTTAAATTGTAGTGTAAACCAGTAAATTCATCATAATACTGGCCAGGGAAACGTAAATTAAATTTTACTGAACCTATCGGTAAACCTACACCGAAAGCATTACTTTCCCACTGCCAAACTGCAGTATTCGTACTATTATCAACTAACATACGTGGCGTAGCATTACGATCTGTCACAACCGCATAGGTTTTTCCAGCACCAGCGCCATAAATTGCAGCTACAGGGCGATTTCCCATCCAAACATATTCTACTAATGGAACTCCTGTTGCAGTGTATTCACCAATCAAATTACTATTTTCATCGTAAACAAACTGAATAGCTCCTTCATACCATCCGCCCTTCATACCTACGGTACTATATGCACGCAAAGTACGCTCATTTTTATAATTGTATGCCATGTAGTATTGATTATTTGCACCACCAGAGTAACGCATTTGACCATTACCATCATAACTAGATAAGAAAGGAGCAAAACGGAGCTCTCCTGTAGACAAATAATTACCAGAAAGAGATCCTGACTGCACTTTACTTGTGAGCCTATTTGTAGCTGATCCTATAGTGTAAGTCACTATTTGTGCATTTCCAGATCCATTTTTACTCGTTTTAGTTATTAAATTACCATTAGCATCATAACCATATGTCCAACTATTCTGAGTTGCTGAACCTATAGAAGTTGATTCACCAGTTAATTTATCATTCCTATCATATGAGTAATTCTTAGTTTTATTATTCAGATTTTTTATTGTCAGAACTCTTCCATCTTGATCAGTACTATATTCTTCTGAATATAATGCAACATTGTTCTGACTTAAAAATTTAACTGCTTTTATAGGACTAGTTAGGGCTTTTACCTCATTATAATCTATTACATATTTTGCATTAGTATTTGCAATACTCCACGAATTAACTTGACCAAAATTATTATAACTAACATTAGTCACAAAAGGATTACCCGCTACTGATATTGAAGCAATACGCCCTTTTGTTCCTTCATAATTATAATTAATTACACGACCAGAGGGCATTGTAATGGACTTAATTTTACCAGCAATACTATAACTATATTTTACGTTTAAAGGTGAACTAGTTCCTCCCCAAGCTGCAATAGCTTTATTAGTTTGATTTTTCCCTATAACTCGATCTAAATTATCATATGTATATGTTGTATCAACTCCTAAATTACTATTTGAAAATACTTTATCTAAATGTCCAAAACTAGAACTATCATAGGTATATTGATAATTATAAGCATATGCAGGATCAGCATCATTTTCACTACTACAAGTAATATTTCCTATCCGCCCTATAGAGTCTATATTAGAATAATTACATATACGACTAGCATGTGACTTACTAACTATTTGATCTGCTTGATTATATTTATAAGATTTAGTTCCATAGTCATTATTAATCTCATCCTTAACAAACTTATCATTTATATAATTAAATGGACTTGAACCAGAATTTACTGCATCTTTAGCTGCTATTAAATTACTTGATTTATCATAATTATTTGTATTTACTTTACCTTCTGCATCGGTATGTGAAGTATTACGATTAAGTGCATCATATGTCCATTTTTCTATAAAACCTAATGAAGATTGGGTCTGTATAAGATTTCCATTTGGATCATAACTAAGTGATTTAGAATAGTAACCTGAAACATTACCATTAGAGGTACGCGATATAAGACCTTGTGTATTTATCTCATTAGTACTTAAAAATGCTCCATCCGTTGATTTAATTACTCCATTATCAAAATATGTTTGAACATTAACAGTTCCATCAGGTAAAGTTGTTCGAACTAATTGTCCTATTGAATCATAAGCGTAAGTAGTAACTTCATTATCAGGATTAGTCTCTGAAATTTTACGTTTCAAATAATCATACGTATAACTTGTTATAGCACCTGTAACATTTCCAGTCTCACCACCATTTCCTGTAGCTTTTGACTGTAAAGTTCCGTCTTGATTATATATAAATTTATCTACTAATCCTGATGGGTAGATAATCCGTTCAGGCTGAGCAAAGGTATTATAGTTAAGATATTTAGTAACTACAGATCGATTATTTACGTTCTGAGTCATCGTTGCTCTATTACCAAAGGAATCATAGGTAAATGAAGATGAATCATTCACATCCGCACGTGGTCCATCAACACTGCTAATAAGACCATAATCAGCATTATTAGGATTACTATAATAAGAATAGGCAATTGTTTTACTAGTACCACCTTTCGGATAAGAGATTACCTGCTGTACGATCCATCCATTGGTATTAATACTATTGGTGACCTTTTGTCCATCAGTCACAATCAGATTGGGGGTTGGATATCTATTTTCGGCACCATCTGTAAGTACTGTATAGTTATAAATCGTCGATTGACTATCTGCTGTGCCAGAGGCAATTGTTTTTTGGCTAAGACGGTTAAGTTGATCATAATTAAATGTCGATACGTTCCCATTTAAATCAGTGATTGACTTCAAACGATGCGTAAATGGATTAAACTGTACTGAGCGAATAGGAGTGGAACCACTCAACAGCCCTGGATAATTACCCTGAACCGTCATAGTTGCTGTTGCTGATAGCATAAGTCCCAATTCAGCTTGATTATAAGTTCCAGGTAGTGAAGCTCCTGTCATAGTATAATCCATAGCCTGATCTTGACCATTGACTGTAAAACGATTTGCAAATTCTCCTCGAATATCATTCCATGCAGAAATACTTCTTTGAGTTTTTTGATTATTTAGTGGCGTATAAGCTGTAATTTGTGTGGTATAAGCTAAAAATACTGAAGTAGTATTATTATAAAATTGCCAAACATTTCCATATTCATATTCTCTTAGAATATTCTTGTTTTGATCAATTACTCTTTTCAAAATTGGATAATTTCCCTCACTGGAATCCGAAATTTTTCTTGATGTATTATCCAAAACATATTGAATCCAATAACCTCTAGATTGATCTTCATATTGGAAAGTAAAATTTCCTGCAACAATTGAGTTAATAGAAGAAATAGTATAACGGGTTTCTGTTTTCGAAGGGTCAATGATACTCTTGACTTGATTTTCAAGATAAGTAATGTTCGATCTCTGAACATTTGAACCACTAATGAGTTCAACACCTGTAATTAATTTACGTTCAAGATAAGTTTGATTAGAGGATCCAATTTTTTTATATTCTCTAAGAATATTTAGCGTATTATTTCGATTATCTTTAACCTGAACTAGATTATAACCATTATCGTATGATAAATTTAATTTTCGCCCATCTTGATATTGTATTTCAGTAAATTTGTATAAATAACTCGGAATAGTAGTACTACCAAAAACTGATTCCAAATTTTTGTAAATTGAAGCAGTATACTTAACACCATCTTTAACAATAACAATAGAGCTATTTACTTGTTTAAAAGAGATATCTCGTAAATTTTCTGAATAAAAGGTTTTAGCTTCAAATTGCCCTGCTCCACTATGATAAATACGTTTTAGCAGTTTACCTCCCTCATTCACAACTAAATATTTTTCACTACTTCCTGGTAATTGAATTATGAAAACACTCGTATTAACTGAAGGGATAGTACTAGTAATTACAGAACCGGAATATTCATTCGTCCAGTCTGCGACTCCACCTTCATCTAATTCCTGGTATAAATTTGGGCCATTCTCCCCCTCTAATCGTAAGGTTGCATGGTATTGCATTGTAAATGGCAAATTACCTTTTACTAGAGGAATATTTTGAGTAACTTTTCCACTTAGTAGGTCGTAACCTTTTGTAGCTCCCTGTATACCTGGTTCAATTGCTAAATTATTTGTAAGTGCTGAATAATCAGTACCAGCCGCAAAACAAATAGATAAAGATAGCCAAGTAATTAACAACAGAACAATCTTATTAAAAATTATCTTCAATTTTATTCATCTTCTCACCAAATATATTATATAATTTAAACAATTGTTTCAAAAATGAAAAGGTATATATGAAAAAAAAATATTTTATTATTGGTGGTGTCTTTTTATTGCTAATTGTTAGTATAATTTACTACAATTTTTATAAAAATACTGACGATCAAAAAAATATTAAATTTAGACCTGATACTCAGCAGGACACTCAAGTCAAAAGTAATGAAATGATGATTTCTAAATCATTAACTAATTTAATGAATACACAAATACAAGATAAATCACTGAAAGAAAGCGATTTTCCACCTAAAAGTGCCACTGATTCTGGTCTTTCAAACCAGTCAGGCACGATCACATTAAAAAGATAATTAATTAGATGTATTAATTATAATTAGCCCACCATATCTAGATAATTCAATTATTCAGACATGGTGGGTCTTTTAAGTTTTTCTTTAAACAATCGCTTAATTTATACATTATTAAATCTATATTAATTGCAATTAGTTCATTAAACTAACAAATCAATACCTTCGTTATATTCTAATAAAAAAAATATTATAATAAAAAGCAAAAAACTTAAGATGTTAAATATATTCTTAAAAGTTATCTTTATAAAATTTAAATATAGTTTTAAGAAAAAGTTAATATCTATCTAAGTTAAGCTCAGGTTTAATTTATTTTTAAAGTAAGGAAAGTAAGCAGTTTTGATTGCTTTCCTCCTCCCCCCTTTCGTTCTTATCACTCTCGGCTAAAAGTAATCAAAAAATAATCCAACAACCGTTCCCTTTCCCCTGCCTTATTTGGGTCTAAAAGCTGAACCATTGCCCCATCAATCACAAACAAGAACATGTGTGCATCTTGCTTTGAAGCATTTGCATTGGTTGTTAAGAGCAAATTATAAATTTCATTAATAAGCCAGTTTCGATAGTCAATCACCACCTGATACGCCTTGGGATGTGTTTTCGCAATTTCAAAAATAGCTTTAAAAGGCAAATGGTAGAGTCCGTCTAAATCAGCATGTAAGTAATAAATTTTGCGAAGTTTTTCAAGCAGTGTTAAGTCTTTTTGAACATAAATAATTGAAATCACCTCTTGTTTAAGTCCATCTTTTTGAAAGGTTAAGCTCATTTCAATAAGACGTTCTTTTGAGTGAAAGTAATTATAAAAAGTTGCTTTTGGAGTCTTTGACGATTCAATAATGCGGTCCACCCCGACTTTATGAAAGCCATAATTGTTAAAAAGATATCGGGATGTATGAAGCACACTTAAAGCACGAAATGGAAGATCTGAATGTGGCATAGTTTTACCGTTATAAATTAAATTTTTGTTGTATATAAATGAGATACAAAAGCCGCTGCCCTTTTTGGGAGAAAAAAGGCATAGCAAAGCCATAAAGACTGTGCTTGGCACATCTCAAGTTTTATTGTTAATGCAAGTTTTTTGAGTCGTAATGACTTAAAGCCTGAGAACCTTAAAGGTCATCAAGCTGCTTTAAATTTTTAAGTTGTATCGTTATAGCTTTTAGCAAAGGCTGCCAAGAAATTATGAATGTGCAAAGCCAACTCCTTTTATTGGGAGTCCTGCCAGACATTTATAGAATTATGGTGGCAGAACGGAAGAAGGTTGACAGACTAGTATTATCTCAAACTAGCACACCCGAAAGTGTCCCTCTCCCGTCCTGAACTGCACCCCATAAGTTAGACTCTTTAAACTTATAAGGTGTGTCCTATGCCAGTTCCAAAGCATTCAAAAGAGTTAAAACTAAAAGTAATTCAGGCTTATTTAGATG
>Ga0308156_1002733_pt1 | contig 14890 bp, 11 predicted proteins | sample PhyAR2_FD_201041 | JGI IMG/M metagenome (GOLD analysis project Ga0308156, IMG submission 201041) | Phyllosphere microbial communities from UC Gill Tract Community Farm, Albany, California, United States - DLSL A.R2 | ecosystem: Host-associated > Plants > Phyllosphere > Unclassified | place: USA... | reverse complement strand
TCCACCACCCACCAGGAAGCCTCGATTGGCGACATCGCTTCACGCTGGGGATTTTTCCACCTCAGCCATTTTGCCGAGGATTATCAGGCCTTGTTTGGGGAGTTGCCGTCGCAGACGGCGCGCAGGGTGGGGCAGAAGGTGTTTCAGTAATTGAGGCAGGGTTGATGGAGGTGGTCTGTCAGCCCCTGTTTCTCCCATTGTCATAGAGCGCCTGTCGTGAGATAGGCGTCGGCGCTGGTAGCCTTGTCGGTGAGATTGGAAATTGGGTTGATTTCGGCTTTATAACCGCTATCTCATTTCCTCGACATCGCATTTCTCAAGAAAAAATCTTCCAAAAGATGGTGATGACGACTGCAATAACCGCCAGTATCGACATGAGTGAAGCAAAGATCTGGAGGCGGTAAATCAATAACACACTCCCCTCATTCCTTTCTTCATCCCAGGACTTGTTCAGGACGCCACTGAGAGAGCAGGCTGCAAAGAAGCAGTAGGCCGCCAGAGCAAGCGGGCTCATCGTATAAACAAGCAACGCAGGGGCTAGCCGCTCCAATGCAAGGTCCATTGCGATTAACGCGATCCCGCCGAGGCAGGTGGAGAGATGGGCAATTCTCCAAAGCTCAGTTCTTTTAATATCTTTTTTTCGCTTGGCTGAACCATGTGGAATTCCTAGCAGTGTGCCTGCACAGAACAACAAGATTCCCAGGATCAGAAATAAATTCACAGTATCGATCAAGATGAGTTCCTTCAATCGGGGGGAGAGCACGACAAGGGTCGTCTGAATAAAGAGGATATCGGTATCCCTTATTGTGAATCGCCAAGCGCGCCGATGATGAGTACGGTCATGCCGATTCAGGCCAGCAGCGAATTGGCTTCTAAGGCTTCGCCGAATTAGTGATTACATAAAGGCGCGGGGGATCATCTGCGGGCAAAGCTTGCTCGGCACTATCCAATAGTTCACTTAACCAATATAGATCCAAGACATCGGGTGTGATTTCGTGAGCAGAGTCGTCGATATCAACGAAAACGACCTTATTGGTCGCGACTATAAAATCTGCCCCGACATGGAGTTCATAAGCTGGATTGGAAAGTAAGCCTTTCGCGTAAAACCACGACTCTCCTTCTGAATTTCTGGATAGCCCTTCGGGATGGATACCTTTTGGATAAGTTACGTCAATAAAGGGCATAAAGTGTGCGCCGCGTCTTGCCAGGCGTTCAAACTCATCCCAAAGCTGCGTTCGCAATTCCATGTATCTGTCGTGAAATTTCATAACTCTTTTTTAGCAAAATGATGTTCTATAAATTGCAAAGGCGCAATTTCAATAGCGCTTCGTCGTTGATCAGATCGGGCGGACCAGTGCCCATTCCAGTTTCCAGTAGGCGTCCATGTCCAGTCGGTGCTCTTCGTGGAGGATGCTCATGAAGGACTGCTCACTGAATTCTTCGCAGTGGGGGAAATTCTCGAGAACAATGGTTAACGGATTCATTTGAAAAAGATGGCGGGAGTTTCGGATTTGTGGGCAGGCTAAGGATATTGATCGCCTCAAGCTGTGTGTCCTGATCTCACTTCAGATCCTCTACGCGCAAGCCCTTCTGCAATATCCATGCGCTGTCCGGACTCCACTCAGAATCGATCCATGTTGCCCAGTTGTCGTAAATCATGCCGGCTGTGATCGACCCGTCTGCATTGCGCGCATGTTCAGGAAATGTGCTGAAGCAGTTGAATCCAGCTTTATTGCCAGAGATCGTGATCAGCCCTAATCGACCTTTTCCCAGATGGGAATCGCACACCATCATCACTACTTCAGCTTCGAACGGATATGATGCGGAAAATCTCACGAGTGAGCCACGATAGATAGGTGTTTGTTTGTGCTCGCTTAGTTTTAACCATTGCATACTTCGCTCCTGAAGAGGAAGGGATAAAGCCTGAGAGACGCTCGTCTTCCTGATGAGCATAGATCGATGCCGCATCAGTCAGATGGCAAGCGCATCAGCCAGGCATGCTGAGAGATATCAGTCTCATTGCAGATCACCTGCGCTTAAGCCATCGTGCAATATCCAGGCACGATCAGGACTCCATTCCGGCGATATCCAGGTCGCCCAATTTTCGTAGATCATGCCGGCCGTGATTGAGCCGTCATCATTGAGCGCCTGCTCAGGAAACATAGTGAAGCCGTTGTATCCTGCTTCCTTGCCGGAGATGGGGATCAGTCCCAATCTCAAACCGCCATTCGCGGAGTCACACATGATCATTACGACTTCATCTTCGAAAGGGTAGGAGGCCGAAAATCGGATGAGTGATCCCCTAAAAAGATGAACTTCCTTGTGCTCATCCATTTTCAGCCAGTTCATTGGCGATCCTTTTGTGTGACTCTGACGATGAGGTCTGTCTTGGTGGAAGACGGCGCATACCTGTTTTTCTCATGTGCTGATCTCCTGATCAAGGAGTGGGTTTTTTTTCTCGGATCTGGCGTGGATATCCGGTGCTTTCCCCGCGAAAAATCCCTCAAACACCACGTTCATACGTTTGAGAAAAGCGTAAACGCGCTCCTTGCTTACCTCCCTGATTTCGAATTCATCATCGGGATCGATATGCGCATACAGCATGTCCGTCGTTCTTGTGAATAGCCAGTGGACGCTCCAGCAGTGAGGGCTGGGGCGATGTCCGAGGTTCATGGTCAGCCAAAGAATGGCCCATTCCAATTGCCAGTAGGCGTTCATGTCCAGCAATTTCTTTTCATGAAGAATGCCGAGAAAAGATTGCTCGCTCCACTGCATCTGCAGTGCCAAATTCTTATAAATGATTTCCATGCAGTAGGCATGGACGTCCAGTTCCACCCCTTCTTCCTCATAAGGTGGATTCGGATGATCATCATCGGCAGCGCTTGCAAGCGCGAGAGATTCTTCAATTTGCTTTTGTGAAGCCAAGGGAAGTGGATGCTTGAGGTATGGATTCGCAAATTCAGGGCGGTCGGGCATGTCGGAAAGTTGGCCCTTGAAGTAGCCTTCGAAGACTGCGGTGATCCGGTCTTTCAGCCCTCGCATGAACCAGCCGTCGAAGTTGATGATTCCATAGTAGTCATCTTTTTCATGCTCTTGGAAAATGCTGCAGAGACAGCTAAAAATCCGGAAAACCGGCCAGTAATGATCGCGTGGGCGCTCATCGGACGAGGATGCCAACTGGATCAAGGCCCTTTCCAGTTTCCAGTAAGCCTCCATATCGATTCGGCGTCTTTCTTGAAGTTGGCTCAAGAAAGACTGCTCACAGAACTGGTCGCAGAGGGGAAAATTCTCGAGAACAATGGTGAGTGAGTTCATGTAAAAAATGAGAAATTAAATTGTTGATACGGTTTTCGCATGTGCAGAACCAAGCCGGTGTTATTCCTGATGCTGTGCGCAACAGCCCGCGAACCGGCGGCTTCGGGGCGAGACGAGCGCCATTCAGCCCAGCAGTGGATTGGTCTCTTTAAACACAGACATGTCCGGAGGTTCCACTTTGAAGAAGCCGTCAAACACCACATTGATCCGTTTTCGGAAGGCATGGAAACTCTCCTTGCTTATCTCCATGATCTCGAAACTGTCCTCTGGGTCGATATGGGCGTACAACATGCCGGTCACCCATGTAAAGATCTGGTGGACAGGCCAGCCATGAAGGCTGGACGCCTTGTCTCCGGCTTTGGTCAGCCAGGTGATCGCCCACTCCAGTTGCCAGTAGGCGGCCATATCCAGTCGATGTTCGTTCTGAAGACGGGCGAGAAAGGATTGAGAACTCCACTGCGTCGTGAATGACAGATTTTTGTAAATGATCTCGAGGCAGTGCGCATGGGTTTCCGAATCCAATCCGCCCTGTGGAAATTCAAGCTCCGATTGATCGTCATTAGCGGGGGATACTTCCGGCGAGGGAAGGTTCTTGAATTGTCTTTCTGAGGCTGACGGGTTTTTGCCTTCTAGGAGCGGATTCGGATATCCAAAGTCTGTGTGCAGGTTGGGAGTCCTGCCCTTGAAATAGCCTTCGAAGACTAAGCTCGTACGATTAATCAAATCGTAAATGAAGCAATTGTCGAAGTTTATGATTCTGTAGCGTCCATTTCCGGCATGGGCACAGAATAGAAAGCTGAGATGGCTAAATATCCGGAATACGGGCCAGTATTGGTCACGCGAATATTCCTCGTCGGCTGACGTTAGCTGGATCACAGCCCATTCCAGTTTCCAGTAGGCGTCCATGTCTATTCGGTGCTCGTCGTGGAGGATGTTCAAGAAGGACTGCTCACTGAATTCTTCGCAGTGAGGGAAATTCTCGAGAACGATGGCGATTGGATTCATGTGCGAAAAATTAAGAATTCGATGTTGATCTTTTCTTGCCCAGGTGCAGAAGTGAGTCAGCTTTATTCGGCTGACGAAAGAGACTAATTTTCATCGCGCCGATCTCAGGTCAATCGGTTCATCAGTCGCCGTACACAGCTTCTGGGCAAGATGAGCGCGATTCAGCCCAGCAGTGGATTGATCTCTTCAAACACAGACATGTCCGGAATTTTCGCTTTGAAGAACCCGCCAAAAACTGCATTGATCCGTTTTCGCAAGGCATGGACGCTCTCTTTGCTTATGTCCTCGATCTCGAAGTTGTCATCGGGATCGATATGGGCGTGCAACATGCTGGTCACCAATGTAAAGATCTGGTGGACAGGCCAGCCATGAGGACTCGGCGCGTTGTCAGCACCTTTGGTGAGCCAGATAACAGCCCATTCCAGGTGGCGGTAGGCGTCCATGTCCAGCCGATGCTGGTTGTGAAGGATGCCGAGGAAGGATTGCGTACCCCACTGCATTTTGAATGACAGATTCTGGTAAATGATCTCGAGACATTGCGTATGGGTTTCCTGATCCAGCCAGTCTCGCTGATCTTCCCCCGCCCCTGGTTCGCCATCCGCAGCTTGCCCTTGCCCGGGAAGCTTCCTGAATTTTCTTTCCGAGGACGGCGAGTCTCTGCTTTCTAGCAGTGGATTCGCGTATTCAAGTCGAGTGTGCATACTGGGCATACTTCCTCTGAAGTACCCCTCGAAGACTGAAGTCGTCCGTTCCATCAATTCGATAATGAACCATTCGTCGAAGTTCGTGATGTTGAACTTGTCGTTTTTGTTGGCATGCGCACAGAACAGGCCGCTCAATTGGCTGAATATCTGGAATACCGGCCAGTAGTGATCGCGCACATAGTCATCGTAGGGCGACGTCAGTTGGACCAAAGCCCATTCCAGCTTCCAATAGGCGTCCATGTCTAGTCGCTGCTCTTTGTGGAGGATGCTCATGAAGGACTGCTCACTGAATTCTTCGCAGTGAGGAAAATTTTCGAGAACAATGGTTTGTGGATTCATTTGAAAAAGATCGTGGGAGGCGAGGGAGAAATAGTCCTCTGCCTGCGCCAGAAAAATATTTTTGAATGGAGCTGATGAACGCAATGGCTTATCAGCTCGTTGATATCAGGTGGAGGGCTATCCGTATACCTATCTGGTAGCGTGCATTGATTTCATTGCAGATCCTCTACGCTTAAGCCGCCCTGCAATATCCATGCACTATCGGGACTCCAATCCGGCCATATCCAGGTCGCCCAGTTGTCATAGATCAGGCCGGCTGTGATCGTCCCGTCTGCATTTCGCACCTGTTCAGGAAATGTGGTGTAGCAGTTGAATCCAGCCTTATAGCCAGAGATAGTGATTAACCCGATTGCCCGCTCTCTTATCGCGGAGTTGCAAAGCATCATCACGACCTCATCCTCAAAAGGGTATGAGGCTGAGAATCTGACCAGGGATCCCCTGGAAAGAGCTATTTCCTTATTCTCCGAAAGTTTTGCCCAGTTAATTCGGCGTACATCTGATGAAGAATCTATGATGGAGTGACGTCTAATCGCTGTCAGATCTTGTGCGTCCAATCCTTCGCGCAATATCAAGGCACTCTCTCGAAGGTAATCTGGGCCAATCCATTCATCCCAGTTGTCGTATACCATGCCAGCCGTAATGAATCGAATTTTGTAGAGCAGATCTTCGGGGAACATGACGAAGTAGTTATATCCAGCTTTGTCACCGGTGATGGGTATCAATCCTAGCTGTAACTTTCCCCGAGGAGAGTCGCACACGAGCATGACGACTTCGCCACCGGACGGAGAGGACTTGGAGAACTTGAGCAGCGATCCTCTTCCAAGACGGGTATTCTTGTACTTTCTTATTTCTAGCCAGTTCATTGGCGATCGTTCCGCGACGCCTGACGATGAGGTCCGTTTTTGTGGAAGCAGTTGTAGATGTGTTCGTTTCATGTGCAACTCTCTTGATCGAGGAGCGGATTTTTTTCCTTGAATCTGGCATGCATTTCCGGTGCTTTCCCTTCGAAAAAGCCTTCAAACACGACATTGATGCGATTGAGAAAAGCGTAGATGCGCTCCTTGCTTACCCCCCTGATTTCAAATTCATCATTGGGATCGATATGTGCATAGAGCATGTTCGTCGTTCGGGTGAATAGCCGGTGGACAGTCCAGCAATGGGGGCTGGGGCGGCGTCCCAGGTTCGTGGTCAGCCAAAGGATTGCCCATTCCAGCTTCCAGTAGGAATCGATGTCCAGTACCCGCTTTTCGTGAAGAATTCCGAGGAACGATTGCTCGTTCCACTGCATCTCAAGTGACAAATTTTTATAAATGATTTCCATGCAATGGGCATAGATGTCCAGCTCCACGCTTTCGTCCTCATAAGGTGGATTGCGGTGATCTGCATTGGCAGCGCTTGCAAGCGCCAGAGATTTTTCAATTTCTTTTTGTGAAGCCAGTAGACGTGGTTTGTTGAGATATGGATTCGCAAATTCAGGGCGGTCGGGCATGTCGGGAATTTGGCCCTTGAAGTAGCCTTCAAAAACTGCGGTGCTCCGATCTTTCAGTCCTTGCATGAACCAGCCGTCGAAGTTGATGATTTCATAGTAGTTATCTCTTTCATGCTTCTGGAAAAGTATGTAGAGACAGCTAAAAATCCGGAAAACCGGCCAGTAATGATCCCGTGGACTTTCGACGGACGCCGATGTCAACTGGATCACGGCCCATTCGAGTTTCCAGTAAGCCTCGAGATCGATTTTGCATAGTTCGTGAAACTGGCTCAAGAAAGACTGCTCACTACATTGTTCGCAGTGAGGGAAATTCTCGAGAATAATTGTGTGTGGATTCATAGTAGGAAACTTAGGGGTTCAAATAGTGATTTGTTCTTGACCATCTCCAGAAGTGAGCCGGCCTTGGTCAGGGGGAAAGAGTGCCAATTTTCATTGCATCGATCTGCGATCAATCGGTTCATCAGTCTTGGCGCACAGCTTCTGGGCAAGATGAGCGCGATTTAGACCAGCAGTGGATTGGCCTCTTCAAATGCATCCATATCTGGGGTTTTCATTTTGAAGAAACCATCAAAAACCACGTTGATCCGTCTTCTTAATGCATGGACACGTTCCGCGCTCACCTCCACGATCTCGAAATGATCATCGGGATCGATATGGGCATACAGCATGCTGGTCAGCAATGTAAATATCTGGTGAACAGGCCAACCGTAAGGGCTAGGCTCCCTGAAATAGGTTCTGGCAAGCCAGATGACCGCCCATTCCAACTGCCAGTAAGCGTCCATGTCCAGTCTGTGGCTTTTGTGAAGAATGCCGAGAAAGGACTGCGCACCCCACTGCATCTTGAATGACAGATTCTGGTAGATGATCTCCTGACAATGCGTATCGGTGTCCCCATCCAGCCAATCCCGCTGATCTTCAATCTTCGATGCTTGATCATTAACGGCTTGTGCCCGCGCCGGAAGCTTCCTGAATTTTCTTCCGAAGGCTGGAGAATCTCCGCTTTCCAGCAAGGGATTCGCGTATTCAAGTCGAGTTTGCATATTGGGCATACTTCCGATGAAGTAGCCCTCAAAGACTGATCTCGCACGCTCGATCAATTCGTAGATGAAACAATCGTCGAAGTTCGTGATGTTGAAGCTGTCGTTTTTGTTGATATGCGCACAGAACAATCCGCTGAGATGGCTAAATATCTGGAATACGGGCCAGCATTGATCGCGTAGATAGTCATCGTAGGGTGACGTCAGTTCGACCAGCGCCCATTCCAGTTTCCAGTAGGCGTCCATGTCTATGCGCTGCTCTTTGTGGAGGATGCTCATGAAGGAGTGCTCGCTGAATTCTTCGCAGTGAGAGAAGTTATTCAAGATAATATTTATAGGATTCATTTGGTTTGTCTGGTTACAGTGAGATTCTGCGTCCTTTGGCAGCTTTTGATTTTGCCTCGTTGTAAGTGCCATCCAGATTTAGCACTCCGCGCGTCTTCCCTCGACGGTCGAAGACTTCGATATGATTCATATGTTGATCATCGATATAAAATAAATCTCCTTTTCGGATGTCCTTGTTGATGTCCTCTTTGGCTCTGCGTATATGACTGTTGTTGCCTTTCAACGGATCGGATTTTTTGTGCAGTTCAGAGCCGAAACCTGGAGACCGTAAATAGGTTCCCATGTTGTCAACTGCATCACCTTTGTGTCCCAGACCCTCGCCAATGTGTTTAGCGCCCTTCTTGCCGACTTTGTAGCCTTGACGGGCCGCATTCCCGAGAATGATCCCGGTAACGTATTCATCCCCCTTCTCCTGCGCGACCTGCTCCACCGTCTTGGTCCCGTCGCGGATAGCCACCACGTCCTGGGCGACCTCGTAGGCTGTCCAGGCTTTGTCGGCCAGCCAGGCCAAACCGACCAGCAGGGGGGCCAGTGCATTGTTCTGAACGGCGGTCTCTGCCGTGTTGATCGCCGTCTGGGCGTTGCCGCCTGCGTAGGCGCTGGCGGCGCCGGCCACTAGCTTGCTTACGGCCAGCACGTTGGCCTTCTCGCTGTCGCTGTAGGCGATGCCATTCTTGGGCGGCATCAGTTGCGCCACCACCTCGGCCACTGCCGCGCCGATGGCGCCGTCCTTGCACTGGCCGCCAGTGGCCGCTCCGGCTGCGCAGCCCGCCAGCGCGTGGGCCAGCTTGTGGGTGAGGTAGTCCGCTTCCAGGCCCTTGATGACACTGGCTACCTGGCCGTGCGCGGTATCGACGATGCCGCCGATGAGGGCTTGCTTGAGCGTGTCTTCCAGATTGCCGCCCTGGATGGCGGTGTTGGTCACCGCCCGGCCGGTAGCGTTGATCAAGTTGAAGGCGAGCTGTTCAGAGAAACCTGCAGTCCCTGCCTGCAGCTTGTTCCTGATCTCGTTCATGCCGTTGATGGTTCCCAACTGATCCAGCACGCCTGCCGTCAAGGCTGCGGCGACGGTCGCTTTGGCCGTCTGGCTGGAGCCAAGCTCGCGCAGTGTCTTGCCTACGTCGCCCCTGTTGTTGATCAGGCTGATCGATGCCTGGCTGGCCAGGCTGGCAAGGGCCGCGTCGGTCATCACGGCAGTGGTGGTGACGGCGTTGCCGATGACACTGGCGCCCCCTGGTCCCAGGGCCCAGGTCACGGCGATTGCCACCAGCGCCGCGCCAGCGGGCGTGAGTCCGGACTGCTGGTAGTTCCACTGGTCGTAAGCCAGCTTGACCGGCTGCCAGTTGATGTCGTTACGCTGGATCAGGGTGTTCAGGTAGCCCATGCCTGGCTGCTGGGCCAGCGTCTGGATCTGGGTCTTGAATTCGCCCGTGGGGATCTGCACCGTCAGTCCGCCCGGCGCGCTCAGCAGCGGCGATCTGGGGCCGGTGAAGGTGGGCAGGGCCAGCGTCTCCGTATAGCTGCCTGAATTGGCCATCTCTTGCCAGACCAGGTAGTCCGACTTCTGGGTGCGTTGCTGGTAGACGCTGCTCTTCAATCCTTCCAGGATGATGCGTGCGTCCGCACGCGCCTTCTCGCCCACGCCCGCCAGGAAGCTGGCCTGGCCGCCATAGCTCACCCGTGTCCCTTGCAGCAGTTGATCGCCGCCCGAGCTGGAGACGATGTCTCCCTGGCTCTGCAGGGCCGTGGGTTGACCGGACAGCTTGGTGCTGGTGTTGGTGGTGGTATTCCGGTCCCAGGTCACCAGGCCCCACAGGCTTTTTTTCTGACTGGTCGTGTTGCTGATGTCCTGCTGGTCATAGACGGCGTAGTAGTGGATGGCGTCGCCAGCCTCCATGTTCAGGTGGCGGCTGGCGTTGATCCTGGTGCCGTAGGTGCTGATGTTGTTGCCGGCCTTGATCTCGATGTCCTGTGCGGAGAGGACCACCGGCTTGTTCTTCAGGTACTCACGGTGGTGATAGGTGGTCTCGCTGATGTTGTTGCAGGCCACTAGCCATCTGCACTTGCGATAGGAGCGCGAGCTGGTGGCTTGCTGCAGTTGATGTTCCTGTGCGGCTTCCAGGTTGATGCTGCCCAGCGCCTTCAGGCTGAGCTTGCCGTTGACGGCGTTGATGTTGGTGGCGCTCAGGGTCAGGTTGCCGCCCAGCGCGCCGATGTGGACGCCACCCTTGCCGTCGATGAGGCTTTGCCACAGATTCTTTTCGTCCTGGAACCAGCCGTTGCCGGGCCGGTTGTCCACGGTCCAGCGGCTATAGTTGCCGGCGATGGTGGTGTTGCCGCCGGACTCGATGTGGATGCTGGCGTCACTTTGCGCGTAGACGCTGTCCATGGCGATATTGCCGGCGGCGCGCACACTCACCCCCTTGGCGCCGACCAGTTGGGCGTAGTCCCAGTACTGGTTGGTGAATCCTGCTGCGGTCTGGTTGGCCTGGAGGGCATGGATGCGTGCGTCACCCGAGGTCGCCGTGATACGGAGGGCTCCGTCGGTGTACAACCTGCTGCCCTGCAAGTGGATGTTGTTGGCGCTCAGGTTCAGGTCGCCTTTGACACGCAGTCCCACATTGCTGGAGGTGCCTATCCCCTCGTTGCCGGCAGTGCCGGTAAAGAGCAGGTTGCCGTCGCGGGTGGCCAGTGTCAGGTTGCGATTGAGGCCGATCTGGCTCCAGGCAAAGCTGCCCCGGCCAGCCTTGTCGGGATGGATGGTGATATCGCCCTTGCCCTGGATGATGGAAAGGTCGGTATTGGCGACCAGGACGGAATCGGCGTCCAGCTCCAGCGTGGCGCCGGATTCGATGCTGGTCTGGCCACTGAAGCGGGCCATGGCTGGCGTGGCGGTGCCAACGGCCTGCACGCGGCTGCTCTTGAGGGCGAGGTGGCCGCTTTCGTTATAGACCGATACCGCGCCGCCGCTGTAGTGAACGCCCGCGTGCGTCTGGGCTCCCTTGCTGGCCAGGCTCAACATGTCCCGCGCCAGCAGGGTGGCGCCAGCTCCCTGGATGCCCCCTGTGGCGCTGGTGCTGGACAGGCTGCCCTGGGCATTGGCGTAGGTGTACCAGTGCGTCAGGTCGCCGTTGGCATGCAAGAGCAGATTGCCGGTGCTGTTGAATTGGGTGCGATAGCCGGTATGCAGGTTGAAGATAGCCTTGCCGCCAGTGGCCGTGACCGATATGTCGCCGGATCGAGCGGTGCTGCTTTTGTCGCCGTTGCTGCGGATGTCTGCCGCCTCGGTCTGGACGGTGCGTCCTTCGATGACCACGCTACCGCCGGTGATGCTGCTGCGCGCGGGTGTATTGACCCCATCGACGGTGTCCGCAACGGCAGTGATGAGGGCGGCCCCGTGCGAGAGCATGCGGGCCTGTCCTCCGGCCTGCAGGCTGGAGGCGACTAACTGAACCTGGCTGCTTGCTCCTTCGGTCCGGCTGACGCTGCCCAGGGTGATGTCTTCGCGGGCGGTCAGGGTGCTGCTCACCGCTTGGGTGTTGCTGCCACGGCGCACTGTGGCGTTTGCCAGGCTGGTGGTGCCGTTGCTGACCAGGTTGATGTTCTTTGCGTTGGCTTGCAGGGCGCTTGCGTACAGGCTGCCCTTGTAGGCTGAGACATTGAGGTCGTCGCCAGCGCGCAGAACCAGGCGGTCTATGCTGCTGCCCGAGGCATTGGCCAGTCCGTGCAATCCCAGGGCGCCGTTCGTGGCTTCGATGGAAAGCTTGTTGCCAGCGGTGAGCGTGCTGCCGGTGGCCGTGACGCTGCTGCCGGAGATGAGCATGTTGCCGCCCGCGCTCAGTCCGACTTTCAGGCCATTGCTGGCGGCATCGCCGCTGACCGCCTGCAGTTTCAGCGCGGCGCCGGCAATGACGCTCATGTGCTTGCCCGCTGTGATGGCGCCGCCGGCGCCGATATCCAACGCCTTGTCGGCCTGGATGTGGACGTTGCCGCCGCTAGCCACCGCCGCAGTCGGGCCGTTGGCGATCAGGATGCTGTCGCTGGCTAGCAGGGTGGTCTGTGTGGCGCTGTTGATCCGGCTGTTCTGAACGAGCAGGCCAGCGGTGGTGTTGCTGAAGGGGGCTGCGCTTTCCAGATGTACCTGCTGGCCGCTGACGCTGCTGTCGCTCAAGCCCATCCCGGAGCTTGCCAGCACCGTTACCTTGCCTTTGGTGGAGGCGATGTTGGCGCCGGTGACAACGACGAAGGCATCGCTGCCCAGTTGGATATCCTCGCTGGCGCTGATGCTTGCACCATTGTTGAGATGGATATTCTTCGCTGCGCTGATGTTGAGCCTGCCACCCTCTGCGTCACTGCTCACCTGCGCGGCGCCATAGGTGGCGTTGTGATAGAGGTTCATCGCGCCCTTGGCGCTGAGGATGAGGGTGCTGCCTGCCGTTTGCTTGAGGCCGCTGCCGAAGAGGCGCGTATCGCCTCCCGAGGAGCTCACCAGAAGCTGCGTTGCCTGGGCGGTGCCAGCATTCTCGATGTTGCCGTCGACCGTAGCCAGGCTGGCCACCCTTGCCGAGATCGTTCCGAGGTTCTGCAGCAGGCCATCGGCGGTGACGACAATATGTCCGCCCGTGGCTTGCCAGGTCCCCTGATTGCGTACGCCTACGCCCGCTTCGGTGGCGACAATGCTGATGTTGTTGGCGTACATGCCGCCCAGTGCTGCGGTATCGATGCTCAGGGCGCCGGCGGCATAGGTGTCGGTGTCCTGGTCGGTGATGAGTCCGCTGTCATGGGCGACGGTCTGCAAGCCGGTAGTGATGGCGAGGTTCTGGGCCTGGAGCTTCCCGGTGAGGGTGACTGCGCGGGTGAGCAGGTCGGTGTAGGGCGTGGCGCTGTTGTCCAGACCGCCAGCGGCGACGTTGATGACGCCGCCACGCACCTTGAAGCCGGTGAGCACGCCATTGTCGAACTGGGGCGTGCCGGTGGTGAGCGTAGCGCGGCTGGCATTGATGAAGCTGCCACCATTGATCGTGATGCCATTGGGGTTGGCAACGATCACCTGCGCCGGCGCTCCCTGGACGATGACAGCGCCATTGATGTAACTGGGATTGCTGGAGTTGACTTCGTTGAGGATGGTGCGCGCCAATGCTCCATTGGCCAGCCAGGGGTTGCTGGCCGAGTTGTTCAGTACGACTCCCTGTGACGGGACGTCGAACTGGCTGTAGCTATTGCGGCTCAGGCCAGCGGCGCTGGGCGTCTGGATGTTGACCAGCGGCCTGCCCTGGCTGTCGCTCAGGATGGTGGGACGCTGCTCAGCCGGCGCCTTGGGATCAGCGATGATCTGGGCGCTTGCTCGCGATGACGTGGCCGCGATGGCCAAGGCCAGCGCTAGCGCGGTGATGCTGCGCAGGGTGCGGTAGATGTCAGCAGGGTGGACGCTGCGTCCTTGCGGGCTGTCTCTTTCTCCCGCTGCGCTTTTTCCCGAGCTGCTTGTGGTTTCGGCCACGGCCATCAATTGGCCGCGACGCCGGTTGAATACCAGACGGTGACAATGACGATTCATACGTTGCTACACGGACGTCTCCGGTGTTGCCAAGATCAATCTTGCGTGCCTTGACGCACGGACACAGAAAGTCGCGTCAGCGAACTCCTGTCTCCTTACCGCAGAACATCCCTGCTGAGCCCGGCTTTGATCACCGGACAGTCCCCTGCTGCTGCATGGCTGCATGCCATTCTTTTTTCTGCCTGGCATCTCCAGGCCTGGTCTGGTTTTTACCAGCCATTCGATTGAGCTTTCACAAGTTGGGGGAGGCGAACCAGTCCTTTCCTTGGTTGAGTTGATGATCCATACGCCGCATGCCGCCGGCGTACCTGTCTTGCTGCGTGATGGTCAGTGCGCCGACAGCGCAGATGACCCGAGAACGCATCTCACGTCCATTGATGAAATGAGTTCTAGAATTCGGCGCGCGCACTGAAGCCGCCGCTGTGCCGCGCCCGCTCCATGCCATGCGGCTGGGAAAGCGGCTGGCCGACGAAGACCTCCCAGTGCAAGGCGTAGCCGTCGCTGAACCGGTGCTGGCCGCGCATGCCCAGCGCCATGCCGGACAGGCTCTGGCCTCCGTCCAGTCCCCTGGTCGTTGCGCGTGCCGTATCCCATGCCAGGTAGACTTGCGTGCTGGTGGCCGGGCTGATCGACGTTGGCAGCGAGGTGGCCAGTTCATTTCTCCACAACTGGCCCCCATCGCCGCACACACTCTGCTGGCCATCAAATCCGCGCACGCTGTAGCGCCCGCCTAGGCAAAGCCGGTCTTGCGCAGAGAGATCGGTGCTGGCCCACTGCCATTGCAGTTGGGTGTGATAGGTCCAAGGGGCGTCGCCCTGCGTCAGGGGGACGTTCAGGTGCAGATGCAGTTGATCCAGACGCACGGCTTTCTGGCCATACGTGACCGGGCGTGCCGGGTCGCCCCAGGTATCGCGGGCCTGACGACGCATCCATTGCAGCAGGACAGTGCTGGAGGCGATCTGGCGCTGGTGCTGCAGCGTCAGGTCCAGGCCTGCCGTGCGTCGCCGTTGCACGATCACTTCGAGATCGTCAATGGAATTGTTGGATCGGCGCCAGAAGCCCTTGAGCGTAGTGACTGTCTTGCTCACGCCATCCCGGTGCA
>Ga0308156_1002732_pt1 | contig 14891 bp, 12 predicted proteins | sample PhyAR2_FD_201041 | JGI IMG/M metagenome (GOLD analysis project Ga0308156, IMG submission 201041) | Phyllosphere microbial communities from UC Gill Tract Community Farm, Albany, California, United States - DLSL A.R2 | ecosystem: Host-associated > Plants > Phyllosphere > Unclassified | place: USA... | reverse complement strand
CCGGTCTCTCCGTGGTCATCCTCGCGATGTTCCTCGACCGCATCACCTCGGCCCTCGCCGACCGCGCCCCCGTGGCCAAGGCCCTCAAGGCCGCCGCGGTCTGACACACCCGTCCGCGGCTCCGGGCCCGTCCTCACCGACGGCCTCGGCGCTGCGTCTGCACCACCTACCAACCCCGCGGCAGCGGCCATCAGGGCTGCTACCTCCAGGAAGGAACCATGTTCAACCGCTCTACGCACCGCACAGCACTCGTCGCCGGCTCGCTGGCCGTCGCCCTCGGCCTCGCCGCCTGCTCCTCTGACAGCGACGCCTCCGACGCCCCGCGTCTGGACAACGGAGACCTCGAGACCATCTCGATCGGTGTCCACACAGGCTGGGACGAGGGCATCGCCGTCTCGCACCTGTTCAAGGTCATGCTCGAGGACGAGGGCTACACCGTCGACACGACCGAGGCCGAGGCCGGCGTCGTCTACACCGGGCTCACCGGTGGCGACTTCGACGTGAACTTCGACATGTGGCTGCCGAACACGCACGCCGACTACCTGAAGCAGTACGGCGACAAGATGGAGATGCTGGGCGTCTGGTACGACGACGCGAAGCTCACCATCGCCGTCAACGAGGACTCCCCCATCACCTCGCTCGACGAGCTCGCCGCGCAGGCCGACACCGTGGGCAACCGCATCGTCGGCATCGAGTCGGGCGCTGGCCTGACCCGCGTGACGCAGGACGACGTGATCCCGGGCTACGGCCTCGAGGACATGGAGTTCATCGTCTCGTCCACCCCCGCGATGCTCGCCGAGCTCAAGGGCGCGACCGACGCGGGCGAAGACATCGCCGTGACGCTGTGGCGTCCGCACTGGGCCTACGACGCGTACCCCGTCCGCGACCTCGAGGACCCGAAGGGCCTGCTCGGCGAGGCCGAGGAGATCAACTCTGTCGGCCGCGAGGACTTCGCCAAGGACTACCCGACCGCAGCATCGTGGATCGGCGCCTTCGAGCTGACCGACGAGCAGCTCTTCTCGCTCGAGAACATCATGTTCAACGAGAACAACGGCTCTGACCCGGACGCCTCCGCCAAGGAGTGGCTCGAGCAGAACCCGACCTTCGTCGACGACCTCAAGGCCGCCGCCGAGGCCTGAGCACCACCTGACGGACAGGTCCGCTGAGCACCCGTCCTGAACGCACGAGGCCGGTCTCCCCTGGTGGGGAGACCGGCCTCGTGCGTTCTCTCGTGCGGTCTGGCACCCAGGTCGTCCTCCGTGCAGCGAGGTCGTACAGACACGCCAGATCAGGCCGCCACAGGCGATCTTCCGGCGTGTCCGTGCGACCTCGCGGGAGACCGTACGACCTCGCGGGAGACCATGCGACCTCGTGGGCGTCAGTGCGACCTCGCGGTCCTCCGCGGGGTTGAACCGGGACCGAGTCAGCGGAGGCTGCTCAGAGAGCTGTCAGGGAGCCGTAGTCCCGCGCAGCGTGCCGGCGGCGTCGCGGAGGTCGGGCTCGAGGTAGATCCGCATCGTCAGTCCCGGGACCGCTGCACGCACGCGTGACTCGGCCTCGTCGATCGCGTCGGCGACCTCGCTCGCGCTCTCGGTCGTGTCGACCTCGATCTTCGCGGCGACCAGCAGCTCTTCAGGGCCGAGGTGGAGCGTCTTGAGGTGGATCACCGACGGCACGCCAGGTCCCACGAGCGCCTTCTCGATCGCCGCGACGGCGTCCTTCGACGCGGACTCCCCGAGCAGGAGCGACTTGGTCTCGAGGGCGAGCACCACGGCGATGAGCACGAGCAGCACACCGATGCACGCAGTCCCAGCAGCGTCGTAGCGACCATCACCTGTCACCAGGGTCATCCCGACACCACCGAGGGCGAGCACGAGCCCGACGAGCGCACCGAAGTCCTCGAGCAGGACGACGGGGAGCTCGGGGGCCTTCGCGGTGCGGATGAACTGGCTCCACGTCTGCTTGCCACGCACGAGGTTCGACTCGTGGACAGCGGTCCGGAAGGAGAACCCCTCCATGCCGATGGCTGCGACCAGCACGACGACGGGCACCCAGTGCCAGGAGTCGATCCCGTGGGGGTCGGAGAACTTGTGGTACGCCTCGTAGAGGGCGAAGAGGCCACCGAGGCTGAACAGCACGATCGAGACGATGAAGGCGTAGATGTACCGCTCGCGCCCGTAGCCGAAGGGGTGCTGGGCGTCGGCCTCGCGGCGCGCACGCTTGCCACCGACGAGCAGCAGCGCCTGGTTGCCCGAGTCTGCGAGCGAGTGGACCGACTCCGCGAGCATCGAGGAGGAGTGCGTCAGCAGGTACGCGACGAACTTCGTGACCGCGATGCCGAGGTTCGCGGCCAGAGCCGCGACGATCGCCTTGGAACCACCGTGTGCTGACATCGTGCCTCATCGTCCTGGTACGACGCGCGGGGCCACCGTCCTGGGCCGTCTCGCGCGGCAGCGCCGTGCTGCGGCGTCAAACCTACTCTGCCGCCGACAGGTCGACGACCTGAGCGCAGGAGCGTGTCAGCCCGCGAGCCTGCGCAGCGCCCCGCCCTTGTGCGCGGCGTGCGCACCGGTCTTGTCCGACTCCACGACGAAGGCGGGCTCGTCCTGCGAGGCGGTGAACTTCTGCCCGGCCAGCTGGAAGTCGGCGGTCTTGCGCTCGACGACCTTCCCCTGGGTCCGCCCCTGAGGGGTGCCCCACGACACCCGGTCTCCCACCTTCAACGGCTCGGCCATGTGCTCGTCCCCTCGCTGGTCCTCGTCGCTCCGCGCCGGCGCGTCACGTCGGTCTCGGACCAGTCGACCACGACGGCCGCCGACCTGCAGCGCGAGGGCAGCCGCCCTGCAGCGCGGGGGCCGACGTCCACCCCCGCGCAGCGTCGTCAGACCAGCGCCTCGGACGCCTCCCAGAGCCGCGCGGCGAGGTCAGCGTCGAGCGAGAGCGGGTTGACGTTCCTCGCGATCTCCTTCGACTCGTAGTAGGCCCCGGGGGTGAAGGTGACGCCCGGTGTCCCCTCCGCGAGCCAGACGAGCTCGTCGGCAGCCTTGTCGGGCTTGATGGTGAAGAGGCGCTTGAGCGGCGTGTGGTACAGGAACCGCATGAGGTGCGTCGTGTCGCTCGCGAAGCTCGTCGCGACGACGCCCGGGTGGAAGGCCACGGCCGAGATCCCCTGGTCGCCGTAGCGCCGCTGCAGCTCGGAGGTGAAGAGGATGTTCGCGAGCTTGCCGTTGCCGTAGGCGGCCTGCGGGGAGTAGGCGTGCTCGCCCTGCAGGTCGCCAATGTCGAACTTCGCGAAGACCCGCGCCGCGATGCTCGCCGTCTGGATCACGGTGGCCCTGCCTGCCACGAGCGAGGGCATGAGCAGCTGCGTCAGCAAGAAGGGCGCGAGGTGGTTCACCTGGAAGGTCTTCTCGTACCCGTCGACGGTCGTCTGACGGGCCCCCATGATCCCGCCGGCGTTGTTGGCGAGCACGTCGATCTGCGGGTACGCCTCCAGCAGGTCGCCGGCGAGCCGGCGGACCTGGGAGAGGTCGGCGAAGTCGGCGAGGTGGTGGTCGGCACCGATCTCGTCGGCGACAGCGCGGGTGCGCTCGGGCGAACGACCCACCACGACCACCCGCTCCCCCGAGGCGGCGAGACGGCGCGCCGCCGCGGCACCGATCCCGTCGCTGGCACCGGTGACGACGATGGTCTTCGGCACGGCCTAGAGCCTGCGCGCGTCGTCGACGAGCAGCACCGGGATGCCCTCGCGGACCGGGTAGGCGAGCGGCTCGTGCTCGGCCGTCGAGTGGAGCTCGGGCGAGCCGTCAGGGCCGACGCCGTCGACGAGGGTCGCCCCGCTCACCGGGCAGCGCAAGATCTCGCGGACCCACGGGTCGATCGGGAAGGGGCTCCCCGTGCCTGCCGCCTGCGCGCCGGGCTGCGTGCTCATGCCGTCACCTCGTCCGTCTCGTCGTGCTGTGCGGACGTCGTCGTGCCTGCGGAGCCTGTCGCGCGGACGAGCGAGAGCACGTCGTCGCGGACCTTCTCCATGATGTCTTCGTCCTCGGCCTCGACGTTGAGTCGCAGCAGGGGCTCGGTGTTCGAGGCACGCAGGCTGAACCACCAGCGGGGACGCTCGTCCCAGTGGGTGACCGTGAGGCCGTCGAGCTCGTCGACGGTGACAGGCCCGGCACCCTGGTCGGTGACGTAGGCCTGGACGACGCGCTCGCGCGCCGCCGCGACGTCGTCGACCGAGGAGTTGATCTCCCCGCTCGCCGAGTACGGCTCGTAGGCCAGCGCGAGGTCGGAGAGCGGGTGGGGCTGCTCGCCGAGCGCCGCGAGGACGTGCAGGGCGGCGAGCATGCCGGTGTCGGCGAAGAAGAAGTCGCGGAAGTAGTAGTGGGCGCTGTGCTCACCGCCGAAGACCGCGACGTGCTCGGCCATCTTCGCCTTGATGAAGGAGTGTCCCACGCGGGTGCGCACCACGGTCGCACCGGCGGCGGAGAGCACGTCCGGTACGGCCCGCGACGTGATGAGGTTGTGGATCACCGTGGGGGTGCGCCCTTCCGCGAGCTCGCGGGCGACCTCGCGCAGCCCGACGAGCGAGGTGATCGCCGAGGGGCTCACGGCCTGCCCCTGCTCGTCGACCACGAAGCACCTGTCGGCGTCGCCGTCGAAGGCGAGACCGAGGTCCGCGCCGTGCTCGACCACGGCGGCCTGGAGGTCGACGAGGTTCTTCGGGTCGAGGGGGTTCGCCTCGTGGTTCGGGAAGGTCCCGTCGAGCTCGAAGTACAGCGGCACGATCTCGAGCGGGAGGGCCGGCAGCCCGGCGGCGGTCTCGAGGACCGCCGGGACCGTGTAGCCACCCATCCCGTTGCCGGCGTCGACCACGACCTTGAGCGGGCGGATGCCGGAGATGTCGACGAGCCCGCGCAAGAACGCCGCGTAGTCGCCGAGGGTCGAGCGCTCGCTCGTCTGGCCGAGCTCGGTCGCCGGGCCGGGCAGGCCGTAGCCGAGGTACTGCTCGGCGAGGGCCTTGATCTCGGAGAGACCGGAGTCCTGACCGACCGGTCGCGCGCCCGCACGGCACAGCTTGATGCCGTTGTAGCGGGCCGGGTTGTGGCTGGCCGTGAACATCGCACCGGGCACGCCGAGCACACCCGAGGCGTGGTACAGACCGTCGGTCGAGCACAGACCGATCTGCACGACGTCGACCCCTGCAGCCACGAGCCCCCGAGAGAAGGCCTCGACGAGCTCAGGACCGGAGTCTCGCATGTCGTGACCGACGGCGACCGTCGGACGGCGGCGCGTGCCCGTGGCAGCCGCAGTGCCCAGGACAGACTCGCTCGGCGTCGCGTCAGCCGCGTCGCCCGCGTCGGGGATCACCACGACAGTCGCGAAGGCCGCGCCGATGGCCTCGGCCACAGCCGGGCTGAAGGGCTCGGGCACCACACCGCGGACGTCGTAGGACTTGATGAGGTCCGAGAGGTCGACCGGAGCCGGGCTGTCAGACGCGAGAGTGGAGTCACGGGGTTCCATGGGCACCAATCCTACGTGTCGCTCCCCAGCACGGAGTCCCTGTCGAGGGGGCGACCGTCGGCGGCCGCGTACCAGCCCGTGCGCTCGCAGTCGTGGCAGGAGAGGAACACCGCGGGGACCCCTGAGCCGCTGACCGACAGGCGGGTGAGCGAGGACGAGTCGCAGTCGGGGCACGAGGCCGGCCCGGGTGCCGCTGTGCGCGGCTGGCTCAGCGAGCCGAGCGGGACGTCTGGCGCCGGAGCCTTCCGTCGTCGCCGGGGCACGGCCGCCCCACCGGTGTCAGCCACGGCTGGTCAGCCTTCGCCGCGCAGGATGCGCAGGTGCCCGCGTCGCGCGACCTCGCCGGTCTGGACGGGCTCGGGGTCGGCCAGGTGCTTGGGCCGGCCGGCCTCACGGACAGCCTCGGCGAGGGCGACGAGGTCGTCGGGGGTCGGACCCTGGTCGACGTAGGCGGGCGCGAGGCGCACGACCTCCCAGCCGCGCGGGGCCGTCAGACGCTCGGAGTGCGTCTCGCAGAGGTCGTAGCTGTGCGGCTCCGCCATGTGCGCGAGCGGCCCGAGGACAGCCGTCGAGTCCGAGTACACATAGGTGAGCGTCGCCACTGCGGGTCGCGCGCAGGCGGTTCGGGAGCATTGGCGTACGGAGATCACACCGCAGACGGTACCTCCCACCACCGCTGCGCCATGCGTCCCACGCCGGACGTGACGGCCCTGACACCGTCGAGGGGGCCACCTTCACCCGCTCGGGCAGACGGCGTCGCCGAGAACCGGCCTCCGGTCCGGGGCGCCGCGCGGACGTCGTCCCCCGCGGGCCGGTCCGCAGGCTGCCTGGCCGCTCGTCCGTCTGCCGGCCCGGGCGGACCCGCGGGCTAGGCTGGGCAGCATGCGTGATCTCGTCCCGTCCGACCCGACCGTCCGGGGCAGCCGTCGCGACCGCCGCGGTCGCGGCATGCGCGGCCCTCTCCTGCCGATGTCGGTCCCGGCGCACCGCACCCGCGCCGAGCGCTTCGACGAGCACGTGCTCGCCACGGTCCAGCGCCTCGAGGCGTCGTGGGGCCGAGAGCTCACCGGGACCGAGTTCGCCGTCGAAGACGTCCCGCCCTCCGACCCGGCGCCGTGGGAGCACGGCGGCGTGCCGATGGGCCGTTACTTCCCGGCCGAGTCCGGGCAGCCCGGACGCATCCTCGTGTACAGGCGCCCCGTGGAGTCGCGGGCCGTCGACGCGGCCGACCTCGCCGACCTGGTGCGCGACGTGGTCGTCGAGCAGGTCGCGCACATGCTGGCCCGCAGCCCTGAGGAGATCGACCCGCACTTCCGCGAGCCCGGCTGAGCCGTGGACAGCACGGCGGGGGCCGCGCGGGCGAGACCGAGCACAGACGGACCGGGACGCGCAGGCGTCCAGGCCCGGCTACGAGCGCGGCAGCCCGACGGTCGGTGAGCGACGCACGACGATCGCGTCCTGCGCCGCGCTCGGGACCGTCGGCAGCAGGGTGCTGATCGACCCTGTCACGCCGCTCGCCCGGGCGGTGAGGACCCAGGCCGCCACGGTCGAGGCCTGCGGGTCGGGCACGAAGCGGACGGCTCCGATCTCCGCGTCGTCGTCTCCGCGCGCTGCCGAGCTCTCGAGGAGGTCGGCGAGGTCGACCGTCGTGGTCTGCCCGACGGCGAGCTCGACGTCCTGGTCGACGATCAGGCCTCCGTCGGCCCCGTAGACCTCGAGGGTGCCCAGTGTCGACGGGTCCCACGACGTCGGGTCGCCAGCTGTCGCGTCGGCGGTCGGCTCGTCGGTCGCGTCGTCACCAGCAGCGTCGTCAGAGGCATCGGCGGCCGTCTCCTCGTCGTAGACGATCGGGACCTGGTCGGCGAGGTCGGTGCTGCCGTCGACCTCGGCGGGCAGCGCGACCAGAGACACCGTCCCCTGCGTCCCGTCGGGCAGCACGACGCTGCTCGGGCTGGTCGCGCTGCGGCGCTGCGAGGCGATCCAGGTCCGGTCGACCGGGGTGCCGAGCAACGGCTCGTCGGGGTCGGCCTTCCCGGTCTGGGTCGTCACGGCGCCTGCGACGACGGGTGCGTCGGACTGCACGACGACGGAATAGGTCCCCGCCGGCAGGCCGGACAGGCTCACGTCGGTCACGGTCCCGGCGACGAGGTCGGCGGTCTGCGCGCCTCGCAGCACACGCTGCCCGTCAGCACCCAAGACGATGATCGTCGCCGTGGCGTCGCCCTCGGGTGCGAGCAGGCGGACCGAGGCCACGTCGTCGTCGCCGATCTCGGAGGCCTCGACGGTCAGCCCGGCGAGGACCTGCGCCGTGGCCGGAGCCTCGCCGGCGACCACGAGGTCGACACCGCGGGCGGTCAGACCGTCCAGGACGGAGTGCTGGAGCGTCGCGGTGACGAGGGCCCCCGTCGAGCTGGCCCGGACGACGATGCCCCGCTGCTGGGCGGCGAGGCCCTCGACGAGCGTCGAGACCTGCTCGCCCGGGGGCACGAGATAGGTGGTGGGGCCCGCGGGGTCGATCGGCCCTGAGGGGCCCCACAGCTCGAGGGTCACCGTCGCAGGGGTGCGGCTCGGGTTCGCGAGGGTGAGTCGGCTGCTCGACCCGAGCTCGGTGCCTCCCCCGACGAGCCACTGGTCCACCCCGGGCGCGGCACAGCTGGCCGCGGCGAGGCCGCGGAGGTCACCCGAGGCGGTGAGCGAGGACGCGCTCGCCGAGGTGTCGGACCCGTCGCCGGCTGACGTCGTCGAGCGCACGGCCTCCGCGCTGCCGCTCTGCTCGAGGAGCGCGTAGGCGCTCGGGTCGGCGCCCTGGACCGTCCGCTCGGGACCCGCCGCGCTGCCTGTCGAGAGCGGGCTCAGCACGGAGGTGGTGGCGGAGCCGAAGGCCGCGACCTGGAGGGTGGAGGCGGTCTCGACAGGCGTCGAGCCGAACTCGCTGTCACCTGTCGTGCCAGGGTCAGCCAGGGTCACGGGAGCCGGGCAGACGAGCGTGGCGGTGCGTGCCTCGACCGCGACCTGCTCGCCCGCGGGGACGTCGAGGGCACCTGCGGACCAGAGGCCGTCGCCGAAGGCGGCGAGGGAGCCCGTGACCGCGACGACCGCGAGGCTCGCGACCACGGCCCGCGTGGCAGACCTGCGGCGCAGGCGGCGCTCGGGTGTGGTGCGCGGGCTCATCGGGCCCCTCCTCGACGACGACGGACCGGCAGGGCGAGCAGAACGAAGACCACGAGCACGGTGCCCTGCAGGATCAACCACGGTGCGCGGCTGGCTCGCTCGTACTCGACCACGAGATGACCGCCGGCAGCGCCGAGCTCGAAGGCAGGCTGCTCGTCGCCGACCGACCGCAGCGGCTGCCCGTCGAGCGTCGCACGCCACCCCGGCGCGTAGTTCTCGGCCAGCACGACCACGCGCCCCGCAGCACCGGCGGGCACCTCGACGTCGACGCGCAGCGGCTCTGCTGCCAGGACACCTGACGGCACGAGGGTCCCGCTCTCGTCCGGGCTGTAGACGTCGGCCCAGCCGGGCTGGAGCGCGGTCTCGGCCGAGCCGTCGGGTGCGACCCGCCAGATCGTGCCCGACTCGTTCTCGGTGATGCGCTCGAGACCGGCGACGGTGTCGATGCGGCTGACGAGCTCGGCCCTGGCGAGGTCAGGGGACGGCGGAACGAGGACGGCGCCGATCCCGGCCTCGCCGAGGACCGCGACCTGGTCGCCGTCGAGCCCTGCAGACAGCTGGGCGACGGGCTCGGCGAGGCTGTCTGGACGGCTCGTCAGACGGGCGACGTCGACGACCACCGAGGAGTCGACGAGCTGGGGCCCGTCGTCGTGGAGCAGCTGGTAGTGGACCGAGCCGTCGTCGCCGACCTCGAGGGCGAGCACCCGGGCCTGGCGACCGGAGTCCTGCATCTGCTGACCTACGGCCGGCACGATCGCCCGGTCGAGCGACTGCACGAGCACCGGGCTGTCGTCGCTGCGGGCCTGGACCGTCCACGCCGTCAGCGCCGCGAGCGGCACGGCAGCCAAGACTGTCGCGAGGGCGCCGACAGCCACCTGGCGCCAGCCGAAGGTGTGGCTCACAGCCTTCTCGCTGAGACCGTCGAGCCCGAGGAGGGCAGCGGCGAGCAGACCCAGGGTCATGAGGGAGAGCCCTGCGCCGGGCCATCCCGTCACGGCGCCGTCGACCCCTGCGGCGACGACTGTCGCACCGGAGACGAGTGCTGTCGCCAGACCGAGGGCTGCGACAGCCCAGCCGGCACGAGCGGCAGAGCCGCGTCCGCCCGAGCGGAGCAGACCGACGAGCGCAGCGAGCAGGAGCAGCCCGCCGAGCAGCCCCGGTGCGTACCGCCAGATCTCGGCCCACACGCCGTCGGCGACGAACCACGGACGAGCAGGACCAGGGAAGCCGAGCAGCTGCTGCCACGCGACGGGTGCCTGCGACGGTGTCGCGAGACCGGGGTCGCCGAGCAGGATGCGCCAGCCGCCGCTGTCCCAGGTCACCACGGCCCGGACCAGGAGGGGCCCGAGGACCGCGAGGGCCGGCACCGGGACGAGCAGCAGCGGACGACGGTGCCGCGGTGCGGCAGCGGCCACGACGACGAGGGCCACGAGGATCGGCAGCATGAGCACCGGGGCTCCGGCGACGACCGCTGCGCAGAGCAGTGCTGCGGCGCCGAGGGCCGCGAGAGACCCGCGGACCGGCGTGCGGGGTCCCGCAGAGGACGCCGGGCGCGGTGCGGCGTCGACGGGCTCGTCGTCGGGGCCCGTGCCGGCGGTGACGTGGAGGTCGTCGGGGTCGTCGACAGTCACCGTGAGCGCGTCGGTCGACCGGCCGGCCGGGTGGGTACCGACAGGCTCGTCAGCCGCGGTCTTCTCGACCGCACCAGCGGTCTCGCTCGCCTCAGCCGTCCGGCCAGCCTCAGCCGCCTCCTTCGCCTCAGCGGTCTCGGAGACGGCCGCAGCAGCCGCACGCGCGGCGAGTCGCTCGCGCTCCCGCTCCTGGAAGCGCTGGTCTGCGCGGGCCTGCGACCGCATGCGCAGCCGGCCCCACACGTCGGTGCGCTGGAGTCCGAGGGCTCGGACGAGGGCGAGGGCGAACCACGGGAGCGCGGCGTGGGCGAGGATCGCACCGAGGCGCCCCTGCCCGACCGCCGCGAGCAGCGTCGGGGCGGCGACCCACACCAGGACCGCCCAGGACCGCAGGCTCAGCGACCGGGTCACGACGCCGGCCGCGAACCAGGCTCCGAGGCCCGACAGCACGAGCCCGGCGACGACGAGCAGGTTGACCGCGAGCTGGAGGTCGCCGCCCGTGAGCGCGGTGACCGGGGCGATGGCTGTGAGCAGCGGGTCGGCCGGCGCGGAGGCACCGAGGCCGTCACGGACCCAGCCGCCGGAGATCGCCTGCCACAGGTCGGACCAGCCGCCGCGAGCCGGGAGCAGAGCGCCGCCGACGACGCGCCCCGTGCTGGTGAGGGTCGAGACCGCGGGTCCGAGGGCGACGACTGTCACGACGCAGAGCAGCAGCACCAGGCCGAGCAGCGTGAGCCGACGCCGCCTGCCGGTCTGCCGGATCTCGGCGCGGTCGAGGTCGTCGTTCCTGTGGAGCGCCTTGCGCCGGGCACGCGCGGCGAGCCTGCGGTCCTGGTGGGAGGTGATGACGTCACGGGTCGTGGCCAGCAGCGGGGCCAGGCGTCGGCGCGGCACCGAGCTGGTGCGGGCCGCGACAGCCCGCGCCCTGATGGTCCGCGGGGTCCGGCCGACGAGCCACAGCGGCGCCCAGATCTCCTCGAGCGCCTGGCCGGGCTGCTTGACGGCGATCCTGTAGAGCGCGCGGACCGGACCGGCGACCACGGCGAGGACGAGGAAGAAGGGCAGCACGACGACGGGCAGGGTCGAGGCGAGGAAGAACAGCTGGGACCGCAGGCGCGGCCCGAAGGACGGGTCCCCCGAGACGAGGCTGTCGGAGGCGCCTGCCGCGTGGGGCCGGGGCCGGGTGCCAGCGGCATGACGGCCACGCTCCCCGGTGAGGGAGGCCCGGGCATGGTGCACGACAGCGGTCGGCACCACGATCACCCGGTGACCGGCGCGGCGGGCGCGGTAGCAGAGGTCGAGGCTGTCGCCGAAGACGCCGTAGGTGGGGTCCGTCCCCCGGAGCTCGAGCCACACCGAGCGGCGCACGAGCGCCCCCGTGAGGCCGACCGCGAGGACGTCGTCGCGGGAGTCGTGCTGGCCCTGCTCGAGCTCGCCGTCTTCGACGCCTGTCATGCGGCGACCGCTGCGGGAGACCGTGTAGCCGACCTCGAGCAGCTCCTCGGGGGCGTCCCAGCGGACCTGCTTGGACCCGGCCACGGCGACGTTGCTCGTGTGCTCGAGGGCGCGCAGCAGGTGGTCGAGCGACCTGCGCTCCGGGGCGGAGTCGTCGTGGAACAGCCAGAGCCACGTGCTGTCGACGGCGGGGAGGTCGGCGAGCACCGCAGAGACGGCGGTCCCGAAGGAGCGAGCCCCGGGGACCCTGTGCACGACCACCTGGTCGGCGAGGTCGGGGGCGACCTGTGCGCTCGAGTCCTCGGAGGTGTCGGCGACGACGACCCGCGACGGAGCACGGTCGGCAGCCAGCACGGCGCGGAGGGAGGCGTCGAGATAGGGCGTGGTGCCACGGGTGACGAGGATCGCGGTCACGACCCCGGCGGGGGTGCGCTCCGCGGTCGGGTCCGCCGTGGGGAGAGGGCTCGGAGTTGTCATACCGTCGTCCATAGTGCCTCAACCGCCCGCAGACCGGCGGCGGCGAGCACGGCGCGGCGCGAGTCTGGGTGCTGCCTGTGGGGCGCCGCGCACGCAGGTGCGTGCGGTCGAGCAGGTGCCCCGGGGGGAGGGGTGGGTCAGACGGCGCGGCGCTTGAGCTTGCGGCGCTCGCGCTCGGAGAGCCCGCCCCAGATGCCGAAGCGCTCGTCGTTCTCGAGCGCGTAGTCGAGGCACTCGGACCTGACGTCGCAGCTCACGCAGACCTTCTTGGCCTCGCGGGTCGAGCCGCCCTTCTCGGGGAAGAACGCCTCGGGGTCGGTCTGGGCGCACAGGGCGCGCTCCTGCCACCCGATGATCGCCTCGTCATCGGCGGCGCCGAAGAGCGGCAGCACAGGCGCGAGCGTCTGCGGTGCGTCCTCGGTCAGTCCCGCGTCAGTGGGGAAGTCTTTGTCCTCGTCGAGCAGGTCCCACATGGCACACCCCCTCCGGGCATCAGCAGTCGTCTCACGATCGGCAGCCGCGGCGGACGTATGAGCGTGATCTCGCTCACGTTCTCAGGGCGCACGGCGTGGACCGTTGACGTAAATTACACGCGTGTCACTTCTATGAGTCAAGCCGAGTTGTTCCGTTTAGGACATAGGGGCGGGTGAAGTTCCGCACACCCCCGCGATTCGTGGCCCGACTACGATCGTGCTATGCCGCACACTCTGCCCTCCCTCCTCGGCGCCCTGACGACCGAGCCCGGACGACCACGCCTGACCTGGTACGGAGACGGCGGCGAACGCATCGAGCTGTCCGGAGCGGTGCTCGTCAACTGGGTGTCCAAGACGACGAACCTGCTGGTCGAGGAGTTCGACGCCGAGCCGGGCACCGTGGTCGTGACCGACCTGCCGCCGCACTGGCGGACCCTCGTCTGGGCTCTCGCGACGTGGCGGGCCGGTGCTCACCTGCGCGTCGTGGACGACTCCTCGGACCCCGCAGCCGAGCTCTCTGGCGTCGACGTCGTGGTCACCTCGAACCCAGGACGGTGGGCCTCCCCTGCAGGGGCGCGTCCCCGCGGGACCGAGCTCGTGGCGGTCGCACTACCGGCGCTCGCTCGCACGTTCGGTGCGGACATGCCCTCGGGGACCGTCGACGCGGCCTCGGCCGTGATGACCTACGCCGACCAGATCGGGTACACGGCTCCCCAGCAGGGAGCCTCCGCGGCGATGTCCTGGCCAGAGGCGGGACGAGATCCTGTGGGGCTCGCCGACCTCTTCGGCTGGGCGGACGCCCTCGCGGGGGCCGGTGGGAGGCTCGAGCCCGGAGCGCGGGTCTTGCTCACGACCCCAGCGCCCTCGGGCCCCAGGACACCACCGCAGACGGTCCGCCTGCTCGCCGCTGCCCTGAGCGTCTGGGCGGGCGACGGCTCTGTCGTGCTGGCCGACGCCCCGACGAGCAGGTCTCTCGTGTCGAGCCCGGAACGTCTTGAGCGTCTGGTGTCGAGCGAGCGGATCACCCAGGTGTGCTGACGGCTCAGCGAGCGGCGAGCGCCTTCTCGAAGGACTCGAGCGTGCCCCTGGCGACCTTCTCCCAGGAGTAGAGAGCAGCACGCGCGTACCCGCGCTGAGCAAGGTCCCCGAGGAGCTCCGGGCTGGTCACGGCCTGGGTGATCGCACCCGCGATCGACGACAGGTCGTGGGGGTCGAAGTAGAGGGCTGCGTCGCCACCTACCTCACGAAGGACCGGGAGGTCGGACATGAGCACCGGCAGCCCGACCATCATCGCCTCGAGCGGCGGCAGCCCGAAGCCCTCGCAGAACGTGGGCATCACGAGAGCGGTGGCCTTCGAGTACAGGGCCTCGAGCTCCTCAGAGGTGACCCACCCCTTGAGCTCGACCCAGCGCTCGAGCCCGAGCTCCTCGACGATCGGGAGCAACGGGTCGTCCCCGCGGCTCCCGGTGACGACCAGCCGCGGGCGGACGGACTCGTCGACGAGCGCCATCGCGCGGACGAGCCCCTGGTAGTTCTTGTGGGGCCGCCGGTTGCCCATCGCGATGAGCAGGTCGGGCTCGCGCGGCCCTGGCTCGGCCTGGACCTTGGGCGCGGTCCCTGCGAGCGGCACCATGTCGATGCGTGAGGGATCCACCCCCAGGTACTTCTGGATCTCTCCCGCCGAGACGTCGCTGATGGTCAGCACGCGAGCAGCGTTCTTGGAGACCTGCTTCTCCATCCACATGACGGGGCGCGTGTAGAACGGCGTCGACATGAGGTCCGGGTGGCTCCAGTACAGCATGTCGTGCATCGTGACCACGGTCGGGACAGACGACCGACGAGGACCGAGGGTCGCGGGCGAGTGGATGAGGTCCGCGCCGTGCCGACGTGCTGCCCGGGCGACGGCGAACAGCTCGCCGTAGGCCCAGTGGAAGCGGTTCTCTCCCGAGATCCCCGACGGGACGATCTCACCAGGGAACCAGCTGTGGTCGAGGGTCAGCAGCTCCTTCGAGGCGAAGCCGACGAACTCGTAGCCCTGGGCCACTCGTCCCAGCTCGGCGTAGAGCTCACGGGTGTAGGTCTCCATCCCACCCTTGGTACCGGTGTAGGACAGCAGGTCGACGAGTACTCGGATCACATGGGCGACCCTAACAGGTGGTCCGTC
>Ga0308156_1002723_pt1 | contig 14985 bp, 15 predicted proteins | sample PhyAR2_FD_201041 | JGI IMG/M metagenome (GOLD analysis project Ga0308156, IMG submission 201041) | Phyllosphere microbial communities from UC Gill Tract Community Farm, Albany, California, United States - DLSL A.R2 | ecosystem: Host-associated > Plants > Phyllosphere > Unclassified | place: USA... | reverse complement strand
AACGCCGCACGGGCGTCCTGGAGCGTGGCCCGCAGAGGCATGTGATGCAGGGACGCGACGAACACGATCAGGTCGTACGCGTCCTCGGGCTCCGCACCGAATCGCCGCTGCTCCACCCGGACGGGCCGACCGGCTAACCTCTGCGCGGCGGATGCCGCCGCGTCGGCATCCGGCTCGATGCCGATCACCGCGGGGAAGACCTCCGACAGCGCACTCGCCAGGGCGCCCGTGCCGCAGCCCGCATCCACCGCGGTGTCTCCGCCTCGTCGACGCACCGCGCGGGCATGCCGCAGCACGAAGCCCGCGAAGGCGTCGTTGTGCGACCAGGGGTGGGCGGCGTTGACCCGGTCCAGGGCCTCCACGAATCCCATCGGCAGCGCGCCTGACCGATCCCGGTCAAGCGACCGTGATGTCGACCTGCACCTCGGTGGCGATGCGCTCGAGGTCGTGACGCAGGGCATCGAGGTCGACCGATGCGGGAACCCGCGCGATCACGGATGCCTCGAACAGCCGGCCGCCAGCCATCGCCGCATCGCGGGTCTCGGTCGCGAGCTCTTCGATGCTGAGATCATGCGCGTGGAGCACGCCGGACACCTCGCGGACGATGCCGGGGCGGTCATTGCCGAGCACCTGGATCTCGAGCACCCGATCCTCGGCGTCCGAGTCGGCGGGCGCTCCGGTGAGGACGGCGAGGGTCAGAAGCCCCTGCCCCTGCAGGCCGCGCAGCGCATCCTGCAGCTCGTCCGCATGCTCGGGGGCCACCGACACCTCGATCACGCCGGCGAAGGTGCCCGCGAGCTCGGCCAACGAGCTGTTCTCCCAGTTGCCGCCGTGGGCATCGACGACATCGGCGACGGCGGCGACGAGCCCGGGACGATCGGCACCCGCGACAGTGAGGATGAGAGTAGTCATGCGGCCAGCGTAGGTGTGTTTAGCTTTCCGGGCGAGTCCGTTTGGGATTCCCACCCCGCTCGGTTCCGCTTATTCGTTTGGCTTTCGCGGCGTAGCCCGTTCCGGTTCGCCGATGCCGATCCTGACTTATCCCCGCATGCCGGTGCCGCCTGCTACAACGGTCGACATGAACCTTGCGGAGGTTGACGCGCTCGTCGAGCAGTGCGTGAGCCTGGCCAGTCGCACGGTGTACAGCGAGGCGGAGATCCGCTTCGCAACCCGCCCGTTCCTGACGTGGGCGGTGGATGTCGCTGGTGTGGATGCAGACCTCTTTGAGCTGTTCTCCATCAGCAGCATCGAACAGTTCATCGTCATAGCGCGAGAGACCTACTCGCCCGGCTCTTTGGGGAACCTGCGCTCGAGGCTCTTTCGGGTCGCGGAGCAGGTGGGTGACCTTCAGGGACGCCGACCTCCGGTGGCTGCATTGCCGCCTTCTTCTCCGGTGTCGCCCTACGCACCTCGAGAGGTTGCGGAGATGATGTCGTGGGCGGTGTCCTTGTCGACCGAGTCTCGTCGAGCAAGTGCGGTGAACCTCTTGGCATTGGGTTTGGGGGCGGGGCTTTCCAGCAGCGAGATCGGAAACCTGCGCGGGAGGAACGTGTCAGAGCATCCGCGCGGAGGCATCGATGTGCGTGTCGAGGGCGCGCGGGAGCGAACCGTGACGATGAAGGACCTATGGGCTTCTGAGTTGCGTTTGCCCGCCGAGCCCAGCAGCTATGTGTTCCGTCCGGACAGGGACACCACGTGGCGGACCGTTGTCAACAACTTCGTCCAGCGGGCCCCAGGCACGGTGTGGGTGCAGACGCAGCGACTACGGGCAACGTGGATCGTGGGTCACCTTGCTGCGGGCACTCACGCTTCGACACTTGTGGAGGCTGCGGGCGTGGACTAGTTGGAGGCGCTGACGCGGTATCTGCAGTTTGTCTCGTCACTGGGCGAAGATGTCGCGCGGGCTGAGCTACGTCTAGGCCGGTGAATCTCGGGGCGGGTCACGGTGCCTGCCCCGCACCCCGAGGGGCGAGGCGAACGGGGAACGTGATCGTGCGATGTGGCCACGCGCGCTGCCGCTCCCTGGAGCCGACCTTGTGCCGCTTGCTCATGGAGAACTGCCGATGCGCCGGCTCGCGAAGCCCTGTCGCAGCCGTCGCTCAGCGCGGTTCACCTCCGGTGAAGCGCGTCTAGGCTAGCGACTTCGTTTGAACTCTCGTCCGCGCCGGACTCGGGTCGGAGCGTGCACAGCTAGGGTGGACGGATGAATTCTCAGGACGCAGCTTCGAACGGCAGCGAACACTTCGTGCGCGCGATGACTCTTCTGATGTCCGGGCCTCTGGTTCCCTCGTGTCGAGCCCAGGTCGCCCTCCGAGTGGGGGTCGACGCACCGGTCGAACTTTTTCTCATCGACGCTTCGCCAAGAGACCTGGTCTACACCCTTCGCCGGACAGATGGCGAGTTGGTCGACGACTATGACGGCTACACGCACACCCGCAGGAGCGAGACGCTGGTGCAGGATATTCCCCGCAACTCCTTCAATGTCGAGCATCTCGCCTCACGTCTTGTGTTTCCGCTGTCGTTGCCCGTCTGGGGCCGCAGCTTCGACGACTACCGGTTTACTGGAGAAGGATTCACAAAAGGCGAACAGATCGAGCTCGGTCTCGTGCACTCGAAAGACGACACTGTGATGGGGTCGCTCATGGTGAGCGACCCCTTCCGCATGGCGGTGAAGCTAGACACTCCGACACTCATGATTGAGTACACGGAGATCGCCGCGGCCCGCCCCGCTCAGGCTAGAGGGGGGCTTCTTGGCCGTTAGGGTAGTAGCACCGTTGAGCTCCTGAATCGCACGTGAAGCGGTGGCTGGGAACTGAACCTTCGAAGTACTGCTCGTAGTTCTTCGACGTGTCCTTGATGACGATATCTCCCATCCACACTGAGAACTGACCGCCCGTGTCGAGGCTTCCCACGTTCCATCCACTCGTTGTCGTATTGCCAGCGTTTGTGAATGCGGTCAACGCAAGGGAAGTGGGAGGGAGAATCCCATTCTGCTTATAGCTGGTGAAAGTTCCACTCATCGACGGCGAGCCGACCGAGGGAATCGTTCGTAGCTTGTTCTGAGCTGAGGGCCAGCCTGAGTACATAGTCCATTCGTATGTAATTGAGCGCTCCCAAATGATTGCGCCAGTGTCCTGGTTGTACTCGCCGTAACGTGCGCAGCCCCAGATGAAGTCCTCGAGTTCGCTCCTCACTTCGCGCTGATGTTCTCCGGTGAGGCACGGGTCGGCTACGGCCGCATCAGCGGCGAGGGGAACGGCGAGTGGTTCTCCGGGTACGTCGCCCGCGGCCACGCTGTTCGGATCTGTCTCCTTCGCGGTGTCTTGCTCCCCCTCGAACTCGACTTCCCGGGTGACTCGCTGAGAACCTGGCGTATTGGCATCGACAGTCGCAACGACTTGGTTTCCAAGACAAGCGAAAGACACTGTGCCAGAGTCGTCCGCCGTGACACCTTCTTCGGCCAGCGCTGCCTTCGCAATATCGGCGCATATGGAGCTACTCGTTTCGCTTTGGTCCGCGGCGAACGCCGGAGCCCCGCCCGCCACGATGAGCCCAAGAGTGATGGCTGCTGCTATTGCTGATCTGCTTTTCTTCATCTCGCATATCCTCCGGTTTAATGCCTAAATCGCCAAACATCTGCGCGATTTCTTCTCAAACCCGTTCAGTCAAACATGCGTATCGAGCGCTGTCTGTAGGGAGTTCGGGGGACAACGCGCACGAAGACTCAAGATGTAGATCCTTTTGATCAGCACCTTCGCCACACGCGGTAAGGCATTCACCGGCCAACCCGTCTGTCGGGATCAGTGATCCCGACAGGGGGTGTGCCACACCTCCCGCATGGCGCGGGCACGGGCGCGAGAGGCGAAGGGCACCCTGTCTGACGGCTTCTGAGGCAGGCAAGCGTTCCGCGTTGATCCGGGTCGCGTGGCGATAAGCGAAACGCACCAGCGTAGGTGTGTTTAGGATTCAAACGGAATCCGTCTGTGAAACTCTCTTCACTCCGTTTCGCCTACTCGTCGAGGGTTCCGCGGCAAGGACTCGTCTCACAACGAGCGCATGTCTGTGATCCCGTGAGAGCGGTCGCCGTCCGGACGGTCTCATGAGAAGTCGGGCAGGACCGGGAGGGGTATGCGAGGCACGCCAGTGGCCATCAGCTTCTGCACGCGGTCGTATGTTTTTGGCGACAGATCCTCCGAGGGGAAGAACTCGTTGAGCAGGTCCTCGGCCTCGTCCACTGATTCGATGCCCAGAGTCGCGAGCAGGACGGCCACGTCGTCGATGTCGCGAAGCCCGCGACGCTCGACCGCTCGGAGCTTCATCGCCAAGAGCATCGCGGGGGACGCCGCCTGCACGAGGATTCCACCCGTGTCGTACAGGGTCACCCATTCCGGGCCGCGACCCATTCCGTCGGGCAGAAAGATCTTTGCCCTGTCGTTCACCCAGTCGAGCGGCCAGCCTCGCTCCCTCGCGATCTGGACAGCCACCGCTTCAACGACTTCTCGAGGCGTGATGGGGCCGTCGACGTCGATGGTCGATGCCCGATCGCCGTCCACGGTGAGGGCGATCGCAGCGCCGCCCACGATCTGGATCGTCGCGGTGCGGCCGGCTTCCCCCAGGCGTGTGATGACGTCGCGGATGCCGTCGACGATGTCTTCGCGGGTGAGAGTTCCAGACATCGTCCTCCAGGAGTGAGGGTGGGGATGGGGCTACGCGCTGATCAGCTCGCCGCGTTCGATGGCGACGCCCCGCCGGAGAAACTCCGGAGACACCTCGGAGCGATCTGCGGAGACCGCCAGGGGGCGAGCACCGCGTTGCGGCTCCCACACGACGTCGGGGTGGCCTGATCTCTCGGTCACCCACGCGGGTACGGGTGCGGATGCCTCCTGCAGACGCATCTCGAGGAGCGCTGCGATGGCGTCCAGCCATCGGGAGGACGAATCATCCGGCTGCTCTGCGGAGAGAAGCACTCGAGTGACCGGGTCTGCGGAAGCGAGATCGTCGGAGAGCTGGATGAATCGCCGGTACGCCTGAGCGAACTGACCGTCTGCTTCTGCGGCCCTGATCTCCTCCGCAGCGCGCGCAGCGGGCCTGCGTCCCTGTGTGGCCACGGGGACCCATTCGACGCCGATCGCGGAGGCGAGCCTGTCGACGGTGGATGTTGTGGGGTCGCGGCGCCCGTTCTCGATGGCGCTGAGATTGCTGGCAGCCACCCCTGAGCGTGCTGCGATACTTCGGAGGCTCGCTCCGGAGTTTCGTCGTGCTCGGCGCAGAGAAGCTGCAATGGTCATGCGGTTGCCTCCTCTGTTATCTCATACGATAACATTTCTCGCTGTTGCCGTCGCTGCTGCGGGGCGGTGAGGCTATCGGAGCACCCAGACCGTCGCGGTGACGACACCGATCACGATGACTGCACCCCGGAGGAGCCCGGGACTGATCTTCGGTGCGATGCGGGCGCCGATCAGCGCTCCCACGGTCGAGCCGATAGCGATGACCCCCACGTACGGCCACGAGGGGTTCCCGGCGAACACGAGGATCGAGGACGCGACAACGACAGCCACTGCCTGGAGCACGTTCTTGGCTGCGTTGCTCCAATGGAGGCTCCCGCCATACACCAGCCCGAGGGTGGCGATCAGGAGAATCCCTTGGGCTGCGCCGAAGTAGCCGCCGTAGATGCCGATGACGAACGCGACGCTCGAACCGGCGGGTGAGGGGCTGCCGATAGGACGGACTTCGGCTTTGCTCGCGCGACTCGAGATATAGGGCTGGAACGCGACCAGGATGCACGACACGACGATGAGAATCGGTACGACGGCCTGGAAGACCGTCGGAGGGAGTGTCAGCAGAAGGAAGGCTCCGATGACCGCGCCGGCGCCGCTGGGCAACATGAGCCGATAGATGGTCGGTTCTGTTCCGGCGAGCTCTCGCCTGCTGCCCCACGCGCCAGAGACCGAGCCTGCCACGAGGCCCAGAGTGTTGGTCATGTTCGCTTGTAGAGCGGGGAGTCCGACGAGAAGCAGCGCGGGAAAGGTCAGGAGCGAACCGGAGCCGACGACAGTGTTGATCACGCCGGCGAGGACGGCGGCAACCAGCACGAATGCGAGGCTGCCGCCGCCCTCGAGCATCACCTGCTCGAGCATCTAGTCTCCGACACCTACCGCTTCGGATGCTGTAGCGGTTCCCGTGCCGTTGTGCGCTGCACCGTCCTTCGCGTCATCCCATTCTCCGCGGAGCCCGAGTGCGCCGACTGCGGTGATGAGAGCCACGACGGCCAGGAGACCGGCGAGTGCCCAAGGGTTGCCAGACGCTGCTGTCAGCAGCGCGGTGGCGATAAGGGGCAGGAATCCGCCGATCGAAGAGCCGCCTTGGAACACGAGTGAGATGCCGGTGTAGCGAACGTGGACCGGGAACTGGCTCGACAGGAGCGCCGGGAGCAGAGCCCAGATGCCCGTCTGGATGATCGTGGCAACGATCAGCCCCGCGTAGATGGCGGCCGGGGCGCCGATCTGCATCAGCCCGTAGAGCGGGAAGGCCCACCCGGCCATCAGAAGCGCAGATATTCCAACGATTCTCCGTGGAGAGCGCTTGGTGCCGAGTACGCCGACGAAAAGGAGGACCGCGCCTTGGACGACCGCGTTGATGACTTGGGCGGTGAGGGCGACTGAGCGATCGAGGCCCAGCTCGGTGGTGACGTAGCTCGTCGTGAACGTGTTGATCAGGTAGTAGCCACCGGTGCTGATGAGGACCGCCATGATGCCGAACAGAAGCGCACGAGGGGACGACCGGAACACCTCGACGATCGGCGGGCGGCGCTTCTGCGCGGGATCATGACTCGCTCGAAAGTCAGGAGTCTCCTCGACTCGCGTGCGAATCAGGAGAGCAACTATGAGCAGCACGCCGGAGAACAGAAATGGCAGACGCCAGCCCCAGCTGAGGAACTGGTCGTTCGGGAGAAGTCCGACGAGCAACAACGCTGTGGTGGAGAGGAGCAGACCGGCGGGAGACCCCAGCTGCGGGATCGAACCGTAGAACGCACGCTTTTCGATAGGAGCGTGTTCCAGAGCAACCAGCGAAGCTCCACCCCACTCGCCTCCGAGCGCGATTCCCTGGATGACCCGCAGAGTGATCAGAAGAACGGGGGCCATGATCCCTGCGGTCGCATAGCCGGGCAGGACTCCGATGAGCGTCGTCGCGATGCCCATGATCAGGAGCGTGGCGATGAGTGTGGACTTGCGGCCGAACTTGTCGCCGAGGTGGCCAAAGATGACTCCGCCGAGTGGGCGGACGAGGAAACCGACAGCGAAGGTCGCGAACGCGAGCATGGTGCCGGCGGCCGCATTCTCGCTGGGGAAGAAAACCGTGCCGAACACGAGAGCTGCGGAGGTCGCGTAGAGGTTGAAGTCGTAGTACTCCATCGCTTGCCCGCTGAAGGCTCCCCAGGCCGCTATCCGTGCTTTCTTGAGCGGCGAGGTGTGTTCGAGGTGAGAGTGCGACGCTGCACTGGTCATGATTTCGGTTCCTTAGTTCTCGGGTAGCGACTCGGTGGGACGAAGAATGTGGAGGATCTCTTGCACGATTCGTGCGGCGAGGCTCGCGGTGAGCCCAGCGGGGTCATGAGGTGGGCTCACTGTGTTGACATCTGCGGCGACGATGCGAAGCCCTGACAGTGCGCGAATGAGGCGGATTCCTTCCGCTGCCGAAAGGCCGCCCCACTCCGGAGTGCATACCCCGGGAGCCACTGAGGGGTCGAAGACGTCCATGTCGAAAGACAGGAAGACCGGCCTGTCGCCGACGGCTGCCTTGATGCCGTCGACGACATCCTCAACCGTGGGGGTCTGGAGTGCAGCTGTGGTGAGCACGGTGTAGCCGAGTCCCCGTGCCACATCCGGTGCGTCTGCGATGGTGCTTGTGCCCCGCACTCCCAGATGAAAGCTCTGCCCGGGAATGACGAGCCCTTCAGATGCGGCGTGGACGAAGGTCGTCGCATTAGTGAACGGGGCGTCGTCGGGGACGGGATAGCAGTCTGTGTGTGCGTCGAAGTGAAGGACGACGAGACCGGCGTGAGCGCGTGCTGTCGCGCGGAGCTGAGGGAGCGTGATCGCCCCGTCGCCACCGAGACTGAGGGGGATAGCTCCGGAATCCAGAACCGCTTCGATGCGCGCTTCGACGGCGATGTAGGCCGATTCCGCTTCGCCCGGAATGACCGGGACATTGCCGGCATCGATGATTCGGAGGCCGTGGCCACCCGTCTGAGAGGCATCCGTGAGGAACTGACGTTCAGGAGTCGACTGGAATCTGATGTGATCGGGACCGAGTCTGGAGCCGACGCGTGACGGATGGGTAGCGATGTCGTACGGGATCCCGAGGATGACGACGTCGACGCCCTCGGACGAGGATTCGAGCGTAGGGGCACCCATGAAAGTCCCCGAGCGCGGTTGTGCCCACGGAAGCGCGCGGAGTCTCTCCACGCTCACGACCGATCCCCATCTCGCGTCGACGGCTGGTAGAGATTCGCGTCGATGATCCGTGACACGGTCGCAAGGTGCTCTGACATCGCGGCAGCCGCGGCGGATGCATCCTGTTCGGCAACGGCATCCAGGATCTCGATGTGGCCGAGGTGAGAACGACGTCGCGCGGCAGCCGTGTCGTGCGACTGCTGTCGCGTCGCGATGGTCCATTGAGTAGCCGTGTCGACCAGACTCAAGAACAGCGGATTGTGCGTGCACTGCGCGAGAAACCTGTGGAACGCCAGGTCGAGTTCGACCGAGGCCTCGAGGGTCAGAGCATCTGGGTCGACCGCGAGCATCGTCCGCATGGCGAGGATCTCGGCCGGGGTCGCACGCGCGGCAGCACGACTCGCGACGGCGGGTTCGATCGCCGTGCGAAGATCCTGCATCTCGGCCAGGTCGCGCGCCTCCGTCTCGAAACTTCCCAGCGGATTCACCCCGGCGTCATCGATGGGGGCCGCGATCACACTCCCACGCCCCGGCGTGCGGACCACCCGGCGTCGAAGCTCGAGCTCATGAATCGATTCGCGGACGGTCGTGCGGCTGAGTCCCAGGGCCTCGGAGAACTCGCGTTCGGAGGGGAGGTAGTCCCCCGCTTCCAGTGACCCGTCCGAGATCTGAATCTCGACGCTCGCCGTCAACTCCTCAGGGCTTGACACCACCCGCATGCGAGACCAGTCGATATGTCCCCTACTCATCAGGCGCCTCTTCTCTTCCGCTTATGCTTTGGTCCTACCATTTTGGTTGGACCAATTTGGTAGGACCAAAGTTAGGGGGTGCCCCGTTCCCTGTCAAGGATGAGAATGTGCCTGGACACTGAACAGTGCACCGCGGCGGCCTGCGCCAGAAGGCAGGACTGTCACGCGCTCGTGGACTCGTTCAGGAGGGGGGCGAGACGCTTCGTTCGTTCCCGGTCCTCCGCGATCCACGAATCCGAGTGTCGGGGCGGGAGCCTCGCGCGGCTCACTCCACCCAGTCGCCGGTCTCCAGGAGGTGATCCAGTCGGGCGCGATGCGGGCCGAGATCCCAGCCCTGCTCGGCGACCCACTCGTCGTTGAAGTAGGTGCCGGCATAGCGGATGCCGCTGTCGCAGATGAGCGTGACGATGCTGCCCGTCTCGCCGGCCGCACGCATGCGGGCGATCAGCTGGAAGGCCCCGTAGAGGTTGGTGCCGGTCGACCCGCCCGCCCAGTGCAGGGTGCGCTCGCGCAGCATCCGGATCGCGGCGATCGATCCGGCGTCGGGCACGCGGATCATCTCGTCGATCACGGTCGGCACGAACGACGCCTCGACGCGCGGCCTGCCGATGCCCTCGATGCGGCTCGGACGTCCGGCAGGAGGGTCGACGGTGCCCGCCCACCCGTCATAGAAGGCCGAGCCCTCGGGGTCGACCACGGCGATCCGCGTCTCGTGCCGCCGGTACTTGACGTAGCGGCCGAATGTCGCGCTCGTGCCGCCGGTGCCGGCACCCACGACGATCCAGCGGGGGATCGGATGCCGCTCCTGCGACAGCTGGCTGAACACGCTCTCGGCGATGTTGTTGTTGCCGCGCCAGTCGGTGGCGCGCTCGGCATAGGTGAACTGATCGAGGTAGTGCCCGTGGCACTCCGACGCCAGGCGCTGCGCCTCGGGAGACATGTCCTCGGCCCGGTCGACGAAATGACAGCGGCCGCCGTAGAACTCGATGAGGTCGATCTTCTCCTGGCTGGTCGAGCGGGGCACGACCGTCACGAACGGCAGACCCAGCATGCGGGCGAAGTACGCCTCGGAGACGGCCGTCGAACCGCTCGACGACTCGACCAGTGTGGAGTGCTCGGTGATGCGGCCGTTCACGAGTCCGTACAGGATCAGCGAACGGGCGAGCCGGTGCTTCAGCGAGCCGGTGGGGTGCACCGACTCGTCCTTCAGGTACAGATCGATGCCCCACTCGGGCGGCAGCGGGAAGAGGTGCAGATGTGTGTCCGCGCTGCGGTTCGCGTCGGCTTCCAGCAGGGCGATCGCGGTGCTGGTCCAGTCGCTCATCCCTCGAGCGTAACGCGCCGCTACCGCGGGGTGTATCCGCCCTCGCCCGTCTCGCCGTCGTAGGTGAACACCTTGTCCTCGAGGGTGATCTCGATGTCGTCCCCGAGCGGCTGCTCCGCCAGCAGACGTTCCTCGAGCATGGTCATGCGCTGCTCGTACTCGTCGGCGGTCGCGGCATCCACGCCCCAGATCGTCGCCGCCTTCATGTCGGTGAGGAAGTAGAGGAACGCACTGACCGCGGTGCGATTGAACTCGGTGTCGGGGATGCTCTGCCAGAGCTCTCCGGAATCCCGCAGCCGTTTGTACTCGTCGATCTTCTGCTCGAGCCGGTCGGCGATGGCGGCCCCGGCCCCCGGGTCGGCCGGGTCCTCACCATCGTCGGGCTCCGTGCTCGGCGCGGACGGCTCCGACGGCTGACCGTCGGGCGCGACGGAACTCGGGCTCGGCACCGCGATCGGCGTCGACGGCGTGGAGCCCAGGAGCAGGCCGACGGCCACGGCGACGCCGACCACCACGAGCACCGCCATCACCCCGACGACGGTGAGGACCACGGCGAGAGAGCGCCCGCCCGACCGAGGGGGCGGGGGCGCGGAAGACGAGATCGGGTATGCCCCGGCGCCGGAGGGTGCGGACTGGGGGTACCCGGGCGGCGGGTACGCGGGCTGGGGATACCCGGCCTGCGGATAGCCCTGGTACGGAGACCCGGGCGGAGCCCCGGGCGGAACCTGCTGGCCGTACGGAGCGGTCTGCGGATAGCCGACCGGCGGATATGCAGGCTGCGGGTATCCGGGCTGGGGCGGCGGAGGCGGGCCGGCGGGCGAGCTCAGCGGCGGAGCGAGCGGCACCGCGGGCGGGCCGCCGGGCGTCGCCGCGTCGACGGGAGCCGGGGGAACGACGGGCTCGGGCGGACCGACGGGTTCGTGCTGCCCCGCAGCATCCTGCTCGTTCGTCATCGACGCTCTCCCCCCGGTGCGCGGCGCGACGTGCGCCTTCGAGAAAGGGTAGTCGGCCTCGCCGACAGTCGCAGACACCCCTTCGATCGGTCGGATGTCTGCGGCAGGATGGGGCCATGCGCGTACTCGATTCGCACCTGCACCTCTGGTCGCCCGAGGCACTGACCTACACCTGGCTCGACGGCCCGCTCGCCTGGGAGTTCGCGGCGCTCGAGATCGAGCACTCCCGGGTCGACGCGGCCACGGTCGAGAGAGCCGTGTTCGTGCAGGCCGAGACGGTCGAAGACGACTTCCTCGCCGAGGTGCGCTGGGTCGCGGCGCAGGCGCAGGCGGCCGGCGTCGTGGCGATCGTCGCCGGCGCGCGGCTCGACCGCGGCACCGACACGACCGCGCATCTCGAAGGGCTCGCCGCCGAGCCGCTCGTGGTCGGAGTGCGGCACAACCTGCAGGACGAACCGGATGGAGTCGCGGTCTCGGCGGCGTTCGTGACCGGTGCGCGCGAGGTCGCCGCCCGTGGCTGGACCTTCGACGCCTGCGTCCGTGCGCCTCAGCTGCCCGACATCGCCCGCCTCGCCGGCGCCGTGCCCGAGCTGCGGATGGTGCTCGATCATCTCGGCAAGCCCGTGGTCGGCACGGCGGACGCCCCGGTCGCGCCGTCGATGGAGTGGGTGCGCGACCTCGACGATCTCGCGCGGCATCCCGAGGTCTTCTGCAAGCTGTCGGGGCTGCCCGCGGAGGCGTCCGGCGAGTGGTCGGCCGCACAGCTCGAGCCGTTCCTCGACGCCGCGGCCGATGCGTTCGGGGTGGAGCGGCTGATGTGGGGGAGCGATTGGCCGGTGTCGGTCATCGGTCCCGCCGAGCCGGGCGACCCGCACGCGCCCGCCGACGGATCGGCGACGTATCAGCCGACGGCCCGGAGCCGATGGGCGGACGCCGTGATCACCTGGGCGGATCGCCGCGGGCACGACCTCGATGCGATCTTCTGGTCGAACGCCGAGGAGTTCTATCGCGTCGGCGAGCGCTCGGCGCATGCGGATGCCCGGGAGGAACGTCGTCGTCGCGGCATCCGGGGCTGGCTGCGCGGAGGTCGTGCGTAGCAGCGCTCTCTCGACGGCGATGCGAGGCGTCAGCGATTCAGCACACGGCGTCAGCGATTCAGCACGCGGTCGAGGTGCGCGCGGCCGTGGCGGATCGCAACGGCGATGACGGCATCCGACCCCGGGTACTCCGCATGCCCGGCCGGCAGCACCTCGAGCTCGAGCGCGCCGACGGCGTTCGCCACCGCGAACTGCCCCGCCGGCGGCACGTACTGATCCCGCAGGGCCGCCTCGACGCGAACGGGCACCCGCGCGAACGTCATGGCACTCGACGCGTCGAACCACCGCAGCACCTCCCGGGCGTCGGGGTGTGCCGAGACGTGTGCGCGCACGACCTCTCCGCTGCCGAGGCAGGGCACGGCCAGCCGCTCGTCGTACTGGCCGAAGCTCGGCACGATCAGGGTGCCGCCGATGTACCGGTCGTCCCAGGGCAGCGCGAGCGATCCGATGCCCCCGCCGAAGCTCTCTCCCACGTAGTACAGGGAAACGTCCCCGATGAGGGCGATGAGCGCGTCGGCAGCGAGCCACAGATCGCGGGCGCACAGGCCCAGCACGTAGCGCTCGGGATCGTCGATGCCGGCGAGCACGTGCTCGGCGATCGTCGCAGAGGCACCCACGCCGGCGTTCAGCCTCGGCAGGCCGCGGGCGACCGGGAAGATGGCGGCCGCGTCGTCGGGAACCCGGGCGAGATCGATCGCCTCCCGCCCTCCGTACCCGTGGCTGTGCACGATCCCGATGCGCGCAGCGCCCGAGACGGGCTCGACGAGCCACGCACGCAGGCGGGTGCCGTCGACTCCCGAGTGCTCGATCACAGAGACGCGCCTGCCTGGTGCCTCGGCCGTCTCGGTGCTCGTGGTCAGCACGGTGGGTGCGGCATCGACCGAGCGCGCCTCGGTGCGCCACCGCATCCAGCGCTCCGCGAAGCCCTCAGGAGGTGCGATCGGCGCGATGGCGCGCAGAGTCTCGAGCGTGTGGCCGTAGCTGCCGTCGAAGGAGGCGGCGTCGGGGAACCAGATGTCGGAGGGAGAGGAGAGTGCCATGCCGTTCCTCAGGCGCGAGCGCGGCGGGCTCGGTAGGCGGCGACCGCGTTGCGGTTGGTGCACGTCGTCGAGCAGTACCGCTTCGAGCGGTTGCGGGACAGGTCGAGCGCGAGAGCCTCGCAGGTGTCGTCGGCGCAGACCGAGATGCGAGAGCCCTCGTCGGCGCGGATGACGTCGATCAGCGCCATGGCGGTCTCGAGCAGCACGCGTTCGACGAGGGGGCGGTCGTCGGCGACGGTGTGCAGGTGCCAGTCGACGCCGTCATGGCGCACCAGGCGCGGAGCGAGCGGGTTCTCGGCGAGCGCGGCGTTGACGTGCTCGGCCATCTCGTCGCGCGGCGCGAGCAGCATCGTGCGCAGGCGGGGGCGGATGCTGCGCAGCGCCGCCAGCTCGCCCGCGTCGCGATCCAGACGTCCCGAGTACGGGAACTCGGTGAGGAACGCCGCGTGGTCGGCGGGCGTCTCGAGGGTCTCGGGCTCTTCGGCGGAGTTCACCAGCCAGACGGCAGCGCGCAGCGCCTCTTCGGTGTCATCGGCGAACGTCATATTGACACCTTACAGCTCGCGCGAGTAGCGTCACCTGTCATGAGCACGGTTGCCAATGACATCACGACGCAGGGTGTACGGCTCGGTCTGCCGCTCGCGATCGGCGCGGCGTTCGCGTTCGGGATGTCGGGTGCCTGGGCGCGCGGTCTCATCGATGCCGGCTGGACGCCGGGGGCCGCGGTGACCGTGCGGGTGTGGGTCGCTGCCCTCGTGCTGCTCGTGCCGACGATCCTGTCGCTCCGGGGGCGGTGGGGAGTGCTGCGAAAGAACGCGGGCATGGTCGCCGCCTACGGGCTGCTCGCGGTGACCGCCACGCAGCTCTGCTACTTCCAGGCCGTGGCCGTGATGGATGTGGGCCTCGCCCTGCTCATCGAGTACACCGCCCCGATCGCCGTCATCCTGTGGCTGTGGCTCCGCCGCGGCGAGCGGCCGACTCGCCGCAGCGTGATCGGCGCCGCCATCGCCTTCGTCGGGCTCGTGCTGATGCTCGACATCCTCACCGGCGCCGAGGTCAACGTCGCCGGCATCCTGTGGGCGCTCGCCGCGATGGTCGGCGCGGCGACGTATTTCGTGCTCTCGGCCAAGGCCGACACCGGGCTGCCGCCGATCGCGCTCGCCGGGGGAGGGCTGCTGCTCGGGGCGATCGCGCTGACGATGGCCGGACTCGTCGGCATCCTCCCGATCGCGTGGACGACGGGCGACATCGCCTACCGCTTCGGCACCGTGCCGTGGTTCGTGCCGGTGCTCGCGATCGGGCTGATCGCGACGGCTCTCGCCTATGTGCTCGGCATCGCGTCGACCCGGATGCTGGGATCGCGCCTGGC
>Ga0308156_1002719_pt1 | contig 15006 bp, 14 predicted proteins | sample PhyAR2_FD_201041 | JGI IMG/M metagenome (GOLD analysis project Ga0308156, IMG submission 201041) | Phyllosphere microbial communities from UC Gill Tract Community Farm, Albany, California, United States - DLSL A.R2 | ecosystem: Host-associated > Plants > Phyllosphere > Unclassified | place: USA... | reverse complement strand
CGGTGTCGCCGGTCCCTTCACCGGGGCCAGTGCCGCCTACGGCGAGCAGTTCTGGAAGGGGGCTACCCAGGCCGCGACGGACATCAACGCCGCCGGTGGCATCAATGGCGAGAAGATCAAGCTGGTGCAGGGTGACGACGCCTGCGAGCCCAAGCAGGCCGTGGCCGTGGCCAACCGCCTGGTGGATTCGGAGAAGGTCAAGGCCGTGATCGGCCACTTCTGCTCCTCCAACACCATGCCCGCCTCGGAGATCTACGACGAAGCCGGCATCATCTCCATCACCCCGGCGTCCACCAACCCCAAGATCACCGAGCGTGGCCTGACCGGCGTGTTCCGCATGTGCGGACGTGACGACCAGCAGGGCATCGTGGCCGGCGACTACATCGTCGATACCCTCAAGGCGAAGAAGGTCGCCATCATCCACGACAAGGACACCTACGGTCAGGGCCTGGCGGACGCCACCAAGGCGCAGCTCAACAAGCGCGGCGTGAAAGAGGTGCTCTACGAGGGTCTGACCCGCGGCGAGAAGGACTTCAACTCCCTGGTCACCAAGATCCGTGCCTCCGGCGCCGACGTGGTCTACTTCGGCGGCCTGCACCCCGAAGCCGGTCCGCTGGTACGTCAGATGCGCGAGCAGGGCGTGACCGCCAAGTTCGTCTCCGGCGATGGCATCGTCTCCGCCGACCTGGTCACCACCGCCGGTGGCGCCCAGTACACCAAGGGCGTGCTGATGACCTTCGGCGCCGACCCGCTGCAGAACCCCGCCGGCAAGACCGTGGTGGAAACCCTGCGCAAGTCCGGCTACGAGCCCGAGGGCTACACCCTCTACTCCTACGCTTCGCTGCAGGCCGTGGCCGCCGCCTTCAATGGCATCAAGGGCACCGACGGCGCCAAGGCCGCCGAGTGGCTGAAGTCCCACAGCGTCAACACCGTACTGGGTGAGAAGAGCTGGGACAGCAAGGGCGACCTCAAGGTCTCCGACTACGTGATGTACGAATGGGACGACAAGGGCAAGTACCACCAGCTGCCCTGATCCTCGCGTGAATCCGCCAGCCGCCACCTCGTCTCCGCCCCAGGACGAGGCGGCGGCCGGCGGCCCTCGTCATCCATCCAGCGCGAGACTGCAAACGTGGACGGTATCTTCCTGCAACAACTGGTCAACGGCCTGACCCTGGGCTCGGTCTACGGACTCATCGCCATCGGCTACACCATGGTCTATGGCATCATCGGCATGATCAACTTCGCCCACGGCGACGTGTACATGGTGTCGGCCTATCTCGCCGCCATCGGCATCGCCCTGCTGAGCGTGTTCGGCCTGCATTCCTTCCCGGTGCTGATCCTCGGCACCCTGATCTTCACCGTGGTGGTCACCTCCGTGTACGGCTGGGCCATCGAGCGTATCGCCTACAAGCCGCTGCGCAACTCCACGCGCCTGGCCCCGCTGATCTCGGCCATCGGCATGTCGCTGATCCTGCAGAACTACGTGCAGCTCGCCCAGGGCGCGCGCCAGCAGGGCGTACCGACGCTGCTCGACGGCGCCCTGCGCCTGCACATCGGCGAAGGCTTCGTGATCATCACCTACACCAAGGTCTTCATCATCCTGGCCTCCATCATCGGCATGGGCCTGCTCACCTACGTGATCCAGAAGACCACCCTCGGTCGCATGTGCCGGGCCACCCAGCAGGATCGCAAGATGGCGCAGATCCTCGGCATCAACACCGACCGGGTGATCTCCTACGTCTTCATCATCGGCGCGGCCATGGCGGCGCTGGCCGGGGTGCTGATCACCCTCAACTACGGCACCTTCGACTTCTATGCCGGCTTCATCAGCGGCCGTGCTCGGCGGCATCGGTTCGCTGCCTGGCGCCATGCTCGGCGGGATCATCCTCGGCATCTCCGAAGCCCAGTTCGCCAGCCTGGTGAACTCGGACTACAAGGACGTCTTCAGCTTTTCGCTGCTGGTGGCGATCCTGATCTTTAGGCCCCAGGGGCTGCTCGGCAAACCCCAGGTCACGAAGGTGTGAATCCATGAGTCAGACGTCTTCCTCCTTCGATCTCAAGGTCGTGTTGCGCGACACCTTCATGGTCGGCCTGGTCTCGCTGATCCTGTTCGGCCCCATCGTCGGCATCGTGCTCGACGGCTATGGCTACAACGTCCAGCCCGGCCGCGTCGGCATCATGGTCGCGGTGGTCATGGCCGGTCGCTTCCTGCTCAGCCTGTTCGGCCAGACCGCCAAGGGCCGCGACTGGATCGAGTCCTTCAAGCGCAACGACGGTGGCGTCCATGTGCTGCCACCGGGACACAAGTCCAACCTCAGATTCATCCTGCCCATCATCATCCTGGTGGCCATCGCCTTTCCCTTCCTGGCCACCAAGTACTGGCTGACGGTGATCATCCTCTGCCTGATCTACGTGCTGCTGGGCCTGGGTCTGAACATCGTGGTGGGCCTGGCCGGTCTGCTCGACCTCGGCTACGTCGGCTTCTATGCCATCGGCGCCTACGGCCTGGCGCTGGGTTACCAGTACCTAGGCCTGGGCTTCTGGACCATGCTGCCGCTCGCGGCGGTGCTGGCCGCGGTAGCGGGGGCGATACTGGGATTCCCGGTGTTGCGCATGCACGGAGACTACCTGGCCATCGTCACCCTAGGATTCGGCGAGATCATCCGCCTGGTGCTCAACAACTGGCTGGAAGTGACCAAGGGCCCCAACGGCATCGCCGCGCCTTCGCCGACCTTCTTCGGCATCGAATTCGGCCGCCGGGCGAAGGAGGGCGGGGTGCCCATCCATGAGCTGCTGGGCATCAGCTACAACCCCAACGCGACGATGATCTTCATCTACACCGTGCTGTTCCTGGTGGTGCTGCTGGTGCTCTACATCAAGCACCGCCTGACCCGCATGCCGGTCGGTCGCGCCTGGGAAGCCCTGCGCGAAGACGAGATCGCCTGCCGCGCCATGGGCCTGAACCATGTGCTGGTCAAGCTCTCGGCCTTCATGATCGGTGCCTCCACCGCCGGCCTGGCCGGGGTGTTCTTCGCCACCTACCAGGGCTTCATCAACCCGGCCTCGTTCAACTTCTTCGAGTCGGTGCTGGTGCTGGCCATCGTGGTGCTGGGCGGTCTGGGCTCCACCGTCGGGGTGGTGGTCTCGGCCTTCGTCATGACCCTGCTGTTCGAACTGCTGCGTGAATTCGGCGACATCCGCATGCTGGTGTTCGGCGTGCTCATGGTGGTGATGATGATGTGGCGGCCGCGTGGCCTGATCCGTATCGCCCGCAGTGGCTTCGCGATTCGCAAGGGAGTGGCGCCGTGAGCGACAACATTCTGACCGTAAAGGGTCTGGGCATGAGATTCGGCGGCATCAAGGCCCTCTCGGACGTGAGCTTCGAGATCCAGCGCCAGTCCATCACCGCGCTGATCGGCCCCAACGGGGCCGGCAAGACCACGGTGTTCAACTGCCTGACCGGCTTCTACAAGGCCACCGATGGCGAGATCCGCCTGGACACCGCCGACGGTCGCTCGACCCGCGTTGGCAAGATCATGGGCGAGCGCTTCCAGGCCACCGACTTCGTCAATCCGGTGCAGTTCGGCAGCCGGCTCTGGTACAAGATGTTCGGCGGCACCCACCTGGTGAATCGCGCCGGTCTCGCCCGCACCTTCCAGAACATCCGCCTGTTCAAGGAGATGTCGGTGGTGGAGAACCTGCTGGTGGCGCAGCACATGCAGTGCAACCGCAACCTCATCACCGGCATCCTCAATACCCCCGGCTATCGCCGCGTCGAGGAAAAGGCGCTGGACACGGCCTTCTACTGGCTGGAGGTGGTGGACCTGGTGGATCACGCCAACCGCCTGGCCGGCGAACTCTCCTACGGCCAGCAGCGCCGCCTGGAAATCGCCCGCGCCATGTGTACCCGTCCGGAGATCGTCTGCCTGGACGAACCCGCCGCCGGCCTCAACCCGGCCGAGACCGAGGCCCTGGCCGGGATGATCCGCCTGTTGCGTGACCAGCACCGCATCACCGTGGTGCTGATCGAGCACGACATGGGCATGGTGATGAACATCTCCGACCACATCGTGGTGCTGGATCATGGCCAGGTCATCGCCCGTGGCTTGCCGGCCGATATCCGCAATGATCCCAAGGTCATCGCCGCCTACCTCGGCGCCGAAGAAGAGGAGGTGGCATGACCACGCCGATCCTGGAATTCCGCAACGTCGACGTCTTCTACGGGCCGATCCAGGCCCTGAAGAGCGTCTCGCTGTCCATCAACGAAGGCGAGACGGTGAGCCTGATCGGCTCCAATGGCGCCGGCAAGTCCACCCTGCTGATGTCTATCTTCAGCCAACCCCAGGCGCGCAACGGGCAGATCCTCTATCGGGGCGAGGACATCACCCGCAAGAACGCCCACTACGTGGCCTCCAACGGCATCGCCCAGTCGCCGGAGGGACGCCATGTGTTCCCCGACATGACGGTCGAGGAGAATCTGCTGATGGGTACCATCCCCATCGGCACCCGCTGGGTGGACGAGGACATGCAGCGCATGTTCGAGCTCTTCCCGCGCCTCAAGGAGCGTCGCAACCAGCGCGCCATGACCATGTCCGGCGGCGAGCAGCAGATGCTGGCCATCGCCCGGGCGCTGATGGCGCGACCCAAGCTGCTGCTGCTCGACGAACCCAGCCTGGGCCTGGCGCCCATCGTGGTGAAGCAGATCTTCCAGATCCTGCGCGAGCTGGCGCAGAGCGGCATGACCATCTTCCTGGTGGAGCAGAACGCCAACCATGCCCTGCGCCTGTCCGACCGTGCCTATGTGATGGTCACCGGCGAAATCCGCATGACCGGCAGCGGTCAGGAGTTGCTGGCCAATCCCCAGGTGCGCGAAGCCTACCTGGGCGGCCACTAGCGGTGGCGGCGGTCCGCGGTCGCTGTCTGGTCGCGGGCCAGGCCCGGGGACGCCTGGCCTGGGCGCCCCTGGGCCTGAGTTTCTGGGGTGGCGTCGATCCGGCCAGCGGCCGGGTGATCGATCGCCATCATCCCCTGCACGGCCTGGAACTGGCCGGACACATCCTGGCCATTCCCAGTGGCCGCGGCTCCTGCACCGGCAGCGCCGTGCTGCTGGAGCTGTTGCTGGCGGGCCGCGGGCCGGCGGCCTTGCTGCTGGCCGAGCCGGACGAGATTCTCAGCCTGGGCGCTATCGTCGCGGAAGAGCTCTTCGGTCGCTCCCTGCCGGTCGTCAGCCTGGGCGCCGAGGCCTTCGCGGCCCTCGCCGGGCAGGAGGAGATCGCGGTAAACGATGGCTGGGTCGGCGCGCCCGGAGAGCGCTTTCCCGGCACCGCTACCGAGGCCCCTGCCGACTTGCAGCTCAGCGCGACCGACCAGGCCAAGCTAGCGGGCGCCGAGGGCCAGGCCGTGCAGGCGGCGATGAAGATCCTGATACGCATGGCGCATCTGCAGGGCGCTCGCGAATTGCTCGACATCACCCAGGCCCATATCGACGGCTGCATCTACACCGGCCCGGCCAGCCTGACCTTCGCCCAGCGGCTGGTGGAGTGGGGCGGTCGGGTGCGGGTGCCCACCAGCCTCAATGCGGTGTCAGTGGATCAGCGCCGCTGGCGCGCGCAGGGCGTCGATCCGGCGTTGGGCGAACCGGCCAGCGCCCTGGCCGAGGCCTATGTGGCCCTGGGCTGCCGTCCTACTTTCACCTGCGCGCCCTATCTGCTGGACAGCGCCCCGACCCTGGGCGAGCAGGTGGTCTGGGCCGAATCCAATGCCGTGGTCTTCGCCAACAGCGTGCTGGGGGCACGCACCCAGAAGTACGCCGACTTCCTCGACATCTGCACCGCCCTGACCGGTCGGGCACCCCTGGCCGGCTGCCATCTGGACAGTGGCCGCCGCGCGGCCAAGGTCTTCCGGGTCAGCGTACCCGAGGGCCATGACGACGCCTTCTATCCGCTGCTCGGCTACTGGATCGGCCTGCGTTCGCCCACCCGGATCCCCGCGGTGCTGGGGCTGGCACCGGCCCAGCCCAGCCGCGACGATCTCAAGGCCTTTGGCGCCGCCTTCGCCACCACCTCGGCGGCGCCGCTGTTCCATCTGGTCGGGGTGACGCCCGAGGCGCCGATCCTGGCTGCGGTCGCGGCGCCCGAGCTGGAGGTCGAGGACATTGACCTGGCGGACCTGCGCCAGGCCTGGGCCGAGCTGGACAGCGCCGCTGCGCGCGAGGTGCAGCTGGTGGCCCTGGGCAATCCACATTTTTCCGCCGAGGAATGCCAGCGCCTGGCCGAGCTCTGCCGCGGCCGGCAGCGGCATCCCGCGGTGGCTCTGGTGATCACCCTGGGGCGAGACGTGCGCGCCGCGGCCGAACGGGCCGGTAGCCTGGCCGAACTGGAGGCCTTCGGCGCCCAGCTGGTAGGGGACACCTGCTGGTGCATGCTCGGCGAGCCCCTGGTGCCGCCCGCGGCCCGTACCCTGCTGACCAATTCCGGCAAGTTCGCCCACTACGGCCCGGGCCTCACCGGTCGGGAGCTGCGCTTCGCCGGCCTCGCCGCCTGTGTCGAGGCGGCCTGTACCGGACTGGCGCCGGCCGAGCCGCCCGCCTGGCTGGGCCGTGCGGACTTATCCAGCTGAAGCCGGGTCCGAGTTCTGTACAGGAATTCCGTGGATCGTCCTGTGGATAAGCTTGGCATAGCCGGGCGTGAGGCCCGGGCCGCCTGGCCTGGCGGGAACTGCTCAAAAAATCGCCAGCGCGCGGAAAACCGTGCAATACCAAGGTGTTATAACTGATCCGCTGGATTCTCGGCGATCTGAGTATTCGCCTGACCAATGCCCCTGAGCTATCGTGGGTCTCGGCCAAACTCCCTCGCAGAAGGAATCTTTCATGTCTTCGATCTTCATCACCGGCGCCACCTCCGGCTTCGGCGCCGCCACCGCTCGCCGCTTCGCCAAGGACGGCTGGTCGATCGTCATCACCGGCCGCCGCGAGGATCGCCTGCACGCCCTGGCCGAGGAACTGTCCGGGCAGGCCAAGGTGCTGCCGCTGGTGCTGGACGTCCAGGATCGCGCCGCCGTGGAAGCCGCGGTCGCCGGTCTGCCGGAGGAATTCAACCAGTTGCGCGCCCTGGTCAACAATGCCGGTCTGGCGCTGGGCAACACGCCGGCGCAGAGCTGCGACCTGGACGACTGGGACACCATGGTCGATACCAACATCAAGGGCATGCTCTATTGCACCCGCCTGCTGTTGCCGCGGCTGATCGCCCATGGCGCCGGTGCCGGCATCGTCAACCTGGGCTCGGTCGCGGGCGACTATCCCTATCCGGGCAGCCACGTCTATGGCGCCACCAAGGCCTTCCTCAAGCAGTTCAGCCTGAGCCTGAGATCCGACCTGCTCGGTACCGGGGTGCGGGTGACCAACATCGAGCCCGGGCTTTCGGAAAGCGAATTCTCGGTGGTGCGCTTCGGCGGCGACAAGACCAAGGCCGATGCCGTCTATGCTGGCACCGAGCCCCTGACGCCGGACGACATCGCCGAATCCATCCACTGGACGCTGAACCAGCCCAAGCACGTCAACATCAATCGCATCCAGCTGATGGCGACCTGCCAGGCGTTCAACAACTTCAATATCCACCGCCGCCAGAGTTAAGGGCGCTCGCTAGAGCACCTTCACCGCCCGGCCGATGAACTGGATCGGCCCGGTGGGTCGGCCGGTGGGCGAGCCGCCCTGGTCTTCCAGGGTGAGTTCGAACAGCTGGTTGGCTTCCAGCGGCGGCAGCCGGTCCAGCGGCACCTGCAGGCTACGCCCAGGCTGGACCAGACCCAGAGATACCGGGCCCTGCCAGGCATCGGCCTTGGTCCAGAATTGCAGGGTCTTGCCGCTCGGTACGGCGTCGCGCCCCAGCGGAATCAGCTGCAGGTCATGGGCGCTGGCAGTCTGGATCACCCAGCCGGGCGTGCGATCGCTGGGCGCCGCCAGCACCACCAGGTAGCTTGGCGTGGGTACCGGGCGCAGCAGTAGCAGCACCGCGAGCACCAGACTGGCGGCCAGTCCTGCCGCACTCAGACCCTGCCAGAGCGCCAGCCGTTGCCACAGCGACTCGCGCCGGATGATGATCCGGGTGTCGGCCTCACCCAGACTGCGCTCGATGCGCGGCCACAGATTCGCGCCGGGCTCGACGGGTGGCACCCGCTCGGCCAGCGGCTGCAGGCGCGCCTCCCAGCGCGCCACCGCGGCGGCCAGCAGGGCGTCCGTCGCCAGCGCAAGCTCCACGCGACGACGCTCTTCGGCGTCCAGGGTGCCGAGCACGTATTCGCCGGCCAGGCGTTCGCGTTCTTCGTCCGGGGGCAGGGTGGTGTCGCTGTTCATGTCATGCACTCCCTGAGCGCCTTGAGACCACGCGTGATCCAGCTCTTCACCGTACCCAGGGGTGCCTGCAGGCGCTGGGCGATCTCGCCATGGGAGCAGCCGTCCAGGTAGGCGGCCAAGATGGCCTCCCGCCGCGGCGCTTCCAGGTTCCGCAGGCAGCCCTCCAGGCGGCCGCCGTCGGCTTCTCGCGCTGGATCGGCAGACTCGGCCAGGGGTTCCCAATCATCCCCCAGGGGCACCAGGCGCTGCCGATCGCGCAAGGCGTTGAGCGCCAGGTTGCGGGCCACGCTGCACATCCAGCCACGGGCCGAACCGCGCTCCGGGGCGAAACTGGCGGCGCCGCGCCAGATGCGCAGAAAGGCGTCGTGGAGGATGTCTTCGGCCAGCCCGCGATCGCGCACCAGGCGCAGGACGATACCCAGCAACAGCGGCGCCTCGTTCTGGTAGAGCCGCTGCAGGGCGGCACGCTCGCCCCGGGCACAGGCGGCGAGCAGGACGGTTGGATCGGGGGAACGTTCGGTCACGAGGGCGCGCGCCAGGCTGGGGACGCCAGGGTGGCGACCGGATCAGCCGAGCCTAGCCCATCCCGCTCCTGGCTGTCCCCTGGACCTCAGCCCTTCTTCCAGAACAGATAGTCGGCCTGGTAGTTCACGGTCTGCTGTTCGCCCTTGTTGGCCGAGGTGCAGGCCTTGGCCGGCGCGACGCCACCCTTGAGCGCGGTGCGCTGGATGTAGGTGGTGCCCTGGAAGGCGCCCTTGCCCTCGGCGGGCGCGGCCTCCACCAGCTGATAGGGCAGGTTGCCGGCGCCGGCGGGAGCGATGGCCAGTTGCTTGCCGACCACCTTGGAGCCGTCGGCGGCTTCCCAGGTGGCCGGCGGACCGTAGTAGCGCCCCACCTGCTTGCCCTGGCGATCATGCAGGTCGGCCTTGGGGCCGACAAAGAACCACTCGGTCTGGCCGGGCATGTCCTTCTTGTCGCGGCATTCGTAGACGATGGTGCCCTTGCCCACGGTTTCCAGCATCAGGCTGTTGCCGGCGGGCACGCGGACGGCCTCGGGCAACTCGCTCTGGGCCAGCAGCGGGGTGCTCAGCAGGGCGGTCAGGACCAGGATGCTGCAACGGCTAGAGGTGTTGTTCATGCGCTTGCTCCGGATTGAGAGGGGGCACAGTCGGTTGGACTGTAGGGGCTATACCCGGCAGCCGGCGCTTTGGATGCAGCTGTCATGAAAAATCTTCAATTCAGCGGCATAGTCGCGACCTCCTCCCGGCCGAACCGCTCTGTCCTGGGGCTCCTGTCAGCCTGCCGTCAGCCTGGTTTCAGCGATCCCTAAGGTTGTTCGGCGATAGTGGCGCCGGGTCGCGAGCCCGTCCTTCCCTGCCTGCCGGAGTCCTGCCGCGTGTCGTCCATCCCGAGTCTGGCGCGCCTGCGCCTGGAAAGTCTGGCGCTGTGTCTGCTGGCGGTGCCCCTGTTCACCCTGGGGTTGTGGGAGCAGCCCTTCATCGGCTTCGACGGCCGCTTCGCACTTTTCGCCCAGGAGATGTTTCGCCACGGGGCCAGTGCCTTCCCGACCAGCTATGGGCAGCCTTACCCCGACTATCCCGCCACTTCGACGCTGCTGATAGACGTCTTCGCCCAGCTGTTCGGCGAGGTCAATCGCCTGGCCACGGTGATTCCCACTGCGCTGGCCTCGGCGGCCATCGTCGGGCTGCTCTATCGCCTGCTGGCCGAACGGTCCCGCGCCTGGGGCCTGCTGGCGGTGCTGGTGCTGCTGCTCACCAACGGTTTCCTGGCCAAGGCCCGTTCGATCTGCCTCGATCAGTTCGTCACCCTGGCGGCGCTGGGCTGCTTCTATCTGCTGTGGAGCGCCGACCAGCGCGGCCTGTCGCGGCGGCGCACCCTGGTGTTCCTGTGCCTGGCCGCCGGCTTCGCCGTGCGCGGACCGCTGGGGTTGATCGAGCCCTGTGGCGTGGTCTGCGTCTACTGGCTGCTGCAAGGCGACTGGCGGCGCAGCTTCGGCTACGGCCTGGTGGGCGCCCTGGTGCTGGCACTGTGCTGCGCCCTGCTGTTCGGCCTGGCCTGGCGTACCGGCGGCCCGGTCTTCGTCGAGGACGTGCTGCGCATGCAGGTCTCCGGGCGACTGGACGATACCGACGGTGCCGGCTATCCCTGGTGGTACTTCCTGCAACTGGGGCTCTACCGCTATGCGCCGGCCTTTCCCCTGGCGCTGCTGGCCCTGCCGACCCTCAGACGGCACTGGCGGCTGCGCCAGACCCAGGCGGACAGTCGGCTGCTGCTCCAGCTGGCCGGCTTCGCCACGCTGATCCTGGTGGCCCTGTCCTTTCCCACCTTCAAGAAGCCCTATTACATCCTGCCGGCCATTCCGGCCTGCGCCGCCCTCGGCGCCTGGGTACTGTTGCAGGGGCAGGGTGCCCTGGCCTGGGTACGGCGGCTGTTCCTGCCGTTGCTGGTGATCTTTCCGCTGGTGCTCGGGGTGCTGGTCAAGCTGCAGCAACCCCGGCTGCAGGCCGCGGGCTGGTGGCCTGAACTGGATCTGCGCTTCCTGCTGGGCGCCTTCGCCATCCTGACGCTGTTCGCCCTGGTGGCCGCCTGGCGCGAGCGCGGCGCCTTCCGCCTGGGCATGCCCCTGGCCGCGGCGGCCCTGGCGCAATGGCTGCTGGTGGTGCTGGCACTGGATCCGATGCAGGCGCTGCGCTATGACACCCGCGCCTTCGTCACCCGCCTGGAAAGCCTGCGCCAGGGGGAGCCCGGGCAACTGGTGTTCCTTGGCCTGGGCCAGGACACCAAGGCCTTCCGCTACCTGATGAATCTCGACTACGACGTGCCGCTGCCGACCTTTCTCGATGTCGGCCAGGCGGCGCAGCTCGCCCAGGTCACCCGACCAGCCTATGTGCTGCTCGACGCCGACAGCCAGGCGGCCCTGGCCGGCACTCCGCTGGCCAGCCGCCGACCGGTATTGGAAGGCCGCTTCAACGACAATCGCTGGCAGGCCTACTTCCTGCCCTGAGGCCGCTGTGATGACCGATTCGCCCGATTTCAAACGTCGCCGGCTGTGCCTGGCGCTGGCCGGTCTGCCGCTGCTGGCCGCCTGCAAGCCGACCCAGCGCTACGGCCTGCCGGAACACCGCGCACTCTGGTTCGAACGGCACGCCTTCGCGCCGCTGGCGCCGCTGCCGTCGCGCAGCAGCTTCCTGCTCGGTGTCCTGCCGGATACCCAGTACTACAGCGAGAACAACCACGAGATGCTGCCCAACGGCCGGCGGGTGGAGCGCTATGGTCACCTGGGCTATCCGCCGGCACTGGCCTTTCATGCCCAGACCCATTGGCTGGCGCACAACGCCGCGGCGCTGAACCTGCCGTTCGTGGTGCACCTGGGCGATCTGGTGGAAAACGCCGAGCAGCGTGGCGAATGGGCCCTGGCCAGTCATGCCATGGCACGGCTGGAGCAGGCCGGGGTGCCCTACAGCGTCATGACCGGCGACCATGATGTCGTCGAGCTCTACACCGAGGACCGTCTGCGTGACGGTCGCGAACTCTTCACCCAGTATTTCGGCCGCGAGCGGGCGGCGCGCCAGGCTACCTTCATCGAACGCGACGTCACCGGTCTCAACGAGGCCCATCGCTTCTCGGCTCTGGGGCAGGGCTTTCTGCTGCTGACCCTGGACTGGTGCCCCTCGGACCAGAGTCTGGACTGGGCCCAGGGGATGCTGGATCGCTATCCGCACCTGCCGACCATCCTCGCCTCGCACAACATCGTCGACCTGGTGAACGGCCAGGCCGTGCTCTCCACCCGGCGCAACGACACCGGGGTGCGGCTATGGAATCGGTTGATCCGCCGCAACGACCAGATCTTCCTGACCCTCAACGGCCACAACCACGGCAGCGGTCATCTGCGGCTGACCAATGACCTGGGCCATCCGGTGGATCTGCTGCTGATCAACTACCAGACCGAATACGCCGGCGGCAACGGCCTGCTGCGCCTACTGGAACTGGACCTGGCGCGGGGCCGGCTGGAGGCCTTCACCTATTCGCCCTGGGTCGCTTATCGGCAGCAGAGCGGCGACCTGCCGGTGCGGCTGGGCAGCGATCCGCGCGACACCTATTCAGCCGAGGTGCTGGCACCCCTGGCCTCGCCGCAGTTCGACAACAGATTCGTGCTCAAGGTGGATTTCGCCACACGCTTCGCCGGCTTTGGCGGCTATACCGCGCAGTTGCCGGCGGTGGCGGAAGAGGGCGTGCTGGCGAGAATGCGCCAGCAGCTGGGGATCGCCTGAGAGCCTGCTCAAAGGCTGCTGCGCGTCGGCCAAACGGCGTTGAAAATGGCTTCGGATGCTCATTTACTATTTGTAAACTCCGCTTCCTCAGCCATTTTTGCCTTGTTTGTCTCTAGCTCGCGAGCCTTTGAGCAGGCTCTGAAAGGTCAGGCGGCGAGCAGCCAGCCCCCGGCCACAGCAGTGGCAACGCCGGCGAGTCGCACCAGCGGCGTGGCCGCCTGGGGCAGGTAGCGCACCACGGCATAGCCCAGGCCATGCAGGGTGGCGGTGGCGGCGACGAAGCCCAGGGCATAGGCCCAGGGATTGCCCATCTCCGGCAGCTCCAGACCATGGGCCACACCATGGAACAGCGCGAAGGCGGCGGTCAGGCCGACGGCGGCGGCCACCGGCGGACGGGCGGCCAGGGCCACCAGCAGGCCCAGCGCCAGCACCGAGGCGGCGATGCCGGTCTCCAGCAGGGGCAGCTCCAGCCCGGCAAAGCCCAGCAGGCCGCCGATCAGCATGGTGCCGACAAAGGTGCAGGGCAGCGCCAGGCGCGCCTTGCCCTGCTGCTGGGCGGCCCAGAGACCCACGGCGAGCATGGCCAGCAGGTGGTCGAGACCGGTCAGGGGGTGCAGCACCCCGGCAGCCAGGCCGTTCTCGGCATGACCCGGATGGGCAAAGGCCAGGGCCGGGGCGAGCAGCAGGGCGGCGGTGGCGAGGATCTTGGCGTGTTTCATGGGGGCTCCTTGGGGATGGTTTCCTGGACTCAGGCGGCGGTCAGCAGACCCTGCTTCTCGATGAAGGCGATGATCTCTTCCAGGCCCAGACCAGTCTTCTGGTTGCTGAAGACGAAGGGCTTGTCGCCGCGCATCTTGCGGGTGTCGCGATCCATCACCTCCAGGGAGGCGCCGACCTGCTCCGCCAGGTCGATCTTGTTGATCACCAGCAGATCCGACTTGCAGATGCCGGGGCCGCCCTTGCGCGGCAGCTTGTCGCCGGCCGAGACGTCGATGACGTAGAGGGTCAGGTCGGACAGCTCCGGGCTGAAGGTGGCGGACAGGTTGTCACCGCCGGATTCCACCAGGATCAGGTCTAGGCCGGGAAAGCGGCGGTTGAGCTGATCCACCGCTTCCAGGTTGATGGAGGCGTCTTCGCGGATGGCGGTGTGCGGACAGCCACCGGTCTCCACGCCAAGGATGCGCTCGGGCGCCAGGGCTTCGTTGCGCACCAGGAAATCGGCGTCTTCGCGGGTGTAGATGTCGTTGGTCACCACCGCCAGGTTGTAGCGCTCGCGCAGGGCGCGGCAGAGGGCCAGGGTGAGGGCGGTCTTGCCGGAGCCGACCGGTCCGCCGATACCGACGCGCAGGGGTTGAGTAGTCATCAGGAGATCTCCTAGGAACGGAACAGGCGGCTGTACTGCCGCTCGTGGGCCATGCTGCTGAGGGCCAGGCCGAAGGGGGCGCCGCCCCAGTTCGCCTCCGGCAGGGCCGCGGCCTGCTCGGCCACGGCGGTCAGGGTCGGCAGCAGAAGGGAGGTGAGGCGCTGGGCCGCTTGCTGGCCCAGCGGCAGGGTTTTCATCAGCACCGCCAGCTGATTTTCCAGCCAGGTCCACAGCCAGGCATCCAGGGCGGCCCGGGGGGCGATGGCCCAGGTCCGGGCGGCCAGCGCCCAACCCAGGGCGAAGGTCGGGGCCAGCTCGCCGAGCAGGCGGCGACTGGCGTCATCCAGCTCCGGCAGACCGAGCAGCAGTTGCGCCAGGGAATAACCGGTCTGGCGACTTTCCAGCTGGAATTCCGCGGTCTCGCGACTGGCGCGATGGTGGTCGGCCAATGCGCCCAGGCACGTCCAGTCGCCGGCCGCCGCAGCCTCGCAATGAGCCAGCAGCAGCGGCGCCTCGAAGCGGGCGAGATTGAGTTCGAGGCTGTCACGCAGCCAGGTCTCGGCCTCCACCGCGCTGCGGATCAGGCCGCTGTCGATGGCCAGTTCCAGTCCCTGGGAATAGCTGTAGCCGCCAATCGGCAGTTGGGGACTGGCCAGGCGCAGCAGGGCGAAGGGCGAATTCACGTGCGCACGCCGAATTGGTGCAGCTTGGGTGCGTAGTTGAAGCCTTCCTCGCCATGGCGCGAGTGATGGTGACCGCCGCCGTAGGCGCCGTGCTCGGGCTGGAAGCCGGCCTCGATCTCGCTGACCCGGGCGCCGAGCTGCTCCAGCATGGCCTTGAGCACATAGTCGTCCAGCAGCCGCAGCCAGCCGTCGCCGATCTGCAGGGCGACGTGGCGATTGCCCAGATGGTAGGCGGCGCGGGTCAACTCGAAGGCGCTGGTGCAGGTGACGTGCAGCAGCTTTTCCGGGCGCGCGACGATGCGCACGATGCGGCCATCG
>Ga0308156_1002709_pt1 | contig 15052 bp, 15 predicted proteins | sample PhyAR2_FD_201041 | JGI IMG/M metagenome (GOLD analysis project Ga0308156, IMG submission 201041) | Phyllosphere microbial communities from UC Gill Tract Community Farm, Albany, California, United States - DLSL A.R2 | ecosystem: Host-associated > Plants > Phyllosphere > Unclassified | place: USA... | reverse complement strand
TCCGTGCCGCCGGCCTCGACGTCGAGGCGACGATCGCCGCTGATGCCGACCGCGCTCCCTCGGCGGCTCTGGGGCCGGTGATCCGTGAGACGACGACCAACGTGCTCCGGCACGGGACCGGACGACGCGCCCGTCTCTCACTCACGAGGGTGAGGGAGGGGTGGCGCTTCGAGGTCGCCAACGACGCCGAGCGCCCGACCGCGACGGATCCGAGCGGCTCCGGGATCGACGGCGTGCGGCGACGCATCGCGGAGGCGGGCGGGACGCTCGAGGTCAGGGACTCCGAGGGGGAGTTCGCGGTGATTGTGACGGTTCCCGCGTCGGAGCACGCCGTCACGGTCGAGGGGGAGCGGCGATGATCCGCGTGCTGCTCGCCGATGACGAGGCGATGATCCGGTCGGCGCTCGCCGCGCTGCTGCGCTTGGAGGGCGACATCGACGTCGTCGCCGAGTGCGCCGACGGCGAGCAGGCGCTGCGTGAGGCCCTCCGGCTGACGCCCGACGTCTGCCTGCTCGATCTCGAGATGCCGGGTCTCGACGGCGTCGAGGTCGCCGAGCGGTTGCACCGCGCCATCTCCACTCGGTGCGTGGTCGTCACACGTCACGCCCGCCCCGGTGTGCTGCGTCGGGCTCTGGCATCCGGGGTGTCGGGGTTCCTGCCGAAGTCGCGGGGCGCAGACCAGGTCGCCGATGTCATCCGCCGGGTCGCGGCCGGCGCGCGGTATGTCGACCCGGAGATCGCGGCGGATGCTCTCAGCGACGAACGTGCCCCGCTCACCGACCGCGAACTCGACGTCCTGCGGGCCGGGCGGCGCGGGGAGACGACGGGACAGATCGCTCGCACGCTGTCACTCGCTCCGGGGACCGTCCGCAACCACATCTCCGCCGTGCTGGCGAAGCTGGCGGTCGCGACCCGTCAGCAGGCGGTGCTGCTCGCCGAGGAGCGCGGCTGGATCTGATGTGCGCTGCCCGTGGTCGCCGCGCGGCCGGAGCGGAAGGTGCGGGTGGAGCCGTGGGAGAGGGGCCCCACCCGCGAACCGCGCAGGATGGGGAGCAGCGCGGTCCAGACGTCGACGAGCGTGATCCCCGTGCTCGTCTTTCGTCTCACCTACAAGACCTCGCTGTCGCGGAATGATGACGCGCCCTCACAGCAGACATGCAGGAACGGTCAGCCCTCGTGGTGGTCGTGGTGGTCGTGGTGGTCGTCGTGTTCGTCTTCGAGAAGCATCCCGACGGACGTCGCGCAGGCATCGCCCTTCCACGCTTCGACACCCTCGCGCACGGCGAACACCGCGATGACCAGACCCGCGACGGCATCTGCCCACCACCAGCCGAACAGGGAGTTGAGCGCGAGGCCCACGAGCACAGCGGCCGAGAGGTAGGTGCAGATCAGGGTCTGCAGGGAATCCGCGACCGCGGTGGCGGATCCGACCTCGCGTCCGGCGCGACGCTCCGCGAAGGACAGGAACGGCATCACGATCACGCTCACGGCGGTCAGCACGAGTCCGACGGTGCTGTGCTCAGGACGTTCAACGGAGAGCAGCGCGAGAGCCGAAGACGCGGTCACGTATGCGGCCAGTGCGAAGAACGCCACGGCGATCACCCGCAGCGTCGGCTTCTCCCACCGCTGCGGGTCCGTGCGCGTGAACTGCCAGGCGACGGCCGCGGCCGACAGCACTTCGATCGTCGAATCGAGTCCGAAGCCGATGAGGGCCGCCGACGATGCGATCGAGCCCGCCGTCAGGGCGACCACCGCCTCGACGAGGTTGTAGGCGATCGTGATCCCGACGAGCAGGCGGATGCGGCGGTGGAGGAGGTCCCTGCGCGCCGGGGCGAGGATCGGAGACGCCATCAGCAGGTGCACCCCTCGCCGTCGCAGCACGTCGGCTCGACGATGAGCGCGACCCGCATGAGCTCGTCGAGGGCGGGGGCGAGATGCGGATCGGCGAGCTCGTATCGGGTGCGCCGCCCGTCGGGCACGGTCACGACGAGTCCGCAGCCGCGGAGGCACGCGAGATGGTTGGAGAGGAGCTGTCGACTCACGCCGAGGTCGTCGGCGAGATCGGACGGGTACGCCGAGGAATCGCGGAGGGCGAGCATGATCGCGGCGCGCGTCGCATCGGAGAGCGCGTGCCCGAGTCGTGCCACTGCCGCGGTGTGAGTGAGGGAGGAGGAGAGAGCCACCGTCTCAGAATACAGATTCTGCTGAATTCAGGAAAGCGTGTTGTCACTGTCCGGGGATCGGGACGACGGGCGTCGGCGGCGCAACACGGCCGAAACCTCGCGTCGGTAGCGTTGCCGGTACGCGAGGCTGAGGCAGGAGAGCACGGATCATGGGTGTGACGATCGAACGGGTCGAGTGGGAGCATGACGATGCCGAGCGACTGCGCGCGGCGCAGCGCGCCGAGCTCGACGCGCGGTACGGATGCGACGACCATGAGCCGGGTGTGGTCCCGACGGCCGATGACGTGCCGGTGTTCCTGATCGCGCGGGACGGGACCGGAGAGGCTGTCGTCTGCGGCGGACTGCGCCCGCTCGATGTCGAGGTGCTCGGTGCCGATGTGGCGGAGATCAAGCGCATGTACGCTGCCCCGTCGAGTCGCGGCACCGGCGCCGCGGTCGCGGTGCTGCGCGCGCTCGAGGTCGAGGCGCAGGCGCTCGGCATCCGGCGTCTGGTGCTCGAGACCGGAACCGCCCAGCCCGACGCGGTGCGCTTCTACGCGCGAGAGGGGTATTCGCCGATCCCGCTGTACGGGCACTACGTCGGCAGCGACCTCTCGCTGTGCTTCGCGCGAGACCTCAGCGACGGCTGACTCGCGTCAGCGCCTCCGCTCGAGGATCACGGCCGCCTCCGGCGCGACGACGATGGTGCCTTCGCCCGCACGCGACGAGGACGTCTCGAGCAGTACGGCATCCGACTCGTCGACGTCGAATTCGACATCGCCCGCCGTCAGGTTCACGAGCACCGACGTCTGCCCGCGATCGATGCGGAAGGCTCGAGCCCCGGGAGCCGCGTCGGGTGTCAGGACCGCGGCGTGCGTGCGCGTCTGATCGGGATCCGTGAGGTCGGGACTCCGTCTGCGGAGGGCGATGAGTCTGCGGTACAGATCGAGCAGGCCGGCGTGCTCGGGTGTCTCGGGCTCGCGCCAGTCGAGGTGCGAGCGGTCGAAGGTCTCGGGGTCCTGCGGGTCGGGCACCTGGGCGGGGTCCCAGCCCATCTGCGCGAACTCTCCGATGCGGCCCTCGGCGGTGGCCCGCGCCAGCTCGGGCTCGAGGTGCGAGGTGAAGAACTGCCACGGCGCGGTCGCTCCCCATTCCTCGCCCATGAACAGCATCGGCGTGCCGGGTGCGGTGAGGGTGAGCACCGCGGCGACCTCGAGGCGCCCGCGGGACAGGCTCGCCGTGAGACGATCGCCCGCGGCGCGGTTGCCGATCTGGTCGTGATCCTGTGCGAACGTGACCAGCCGCCAGGCGGGGACGTCGGTCGGCAGGGGGGATCCGTGCGGCCGCCCCCGGAACGACGAGAACGTCCCGTCGTGGAAGAAGCCGTGCTCCGACACCTTGACGAGGGCATCGGATGCCGCGAAGTCGGCGTAGTACCCCGCGGTCTCGCCGGTGAGGGCCACATGCGCGGCATGATGCCAGTCGTCCGACCACTGCGCGGTGAGGCCGTAGCCGCCCGCGTCACGCGGCAGGATCAGGGTCGGGTCGTTGAGATCGGACTCGGCGATCAGGCTGAGCGGCCGATCGAGCTGGGCGGACAGGGCGTCGACCCGTTCGGACAGCTGGCGCAGGATATGCGGCGTCTGCTCGTCGTGCAGGGCGTGCACGGCATCCAGACGGAGGCCGTCGACGTGGAAGTCGCGCAGCCACATCAGGGCGTTCTCGATGATGTATTCGCGCACGGCCGGCTCATCGAGGTTGACCGACTGGCCCCAGGAGGTCTGTTCGCCGTCGCGCAGGTACGGCCCGAACTCGGGCAGGTAGTTGCCGCTCGGGCCCAGGTGGTTGTAGACCACGTCCTGGATGACCGCGAGACCGCGCTGATGGGCGGCATCGACGAAGCGCTGGTAGCCGGCGGGCCCGCCGTATGCCTCGTGCACCGCGTACCAGAGCACCCCGTCGTATCCCCAGTTCCAGGTGCCGCTGAACGCGTTGACGGGGAGCAGCTCGACGTGGGTGACGCCGAGGCGCACGAGGTGATCGAGTCGGCCGATCAGGGCGTCCAGAGTGCCCTCGGGCGTGAAGGTGCCGACATGCAGTTCGTAGATCACCGCTCCGGCGAGCCGGCGTCCGGTCCAGCCCTCATCGGCCCACTCGAAGCGCGAGGCGTCGAACAGGGCGGAGGGGCCGTGCACGCCTCGGGGCTGTCGTCGTGAGCGAGGATCCGGTCGCAGGTCGTCGCCGCCGTCGAGGAGGAACCCGTAGCGCTCGCCCTCCGCCATCGCGACGTCCACACTCCACCACCCGTCGTCGTGGGGTGCGGGCGCGAGGTCGTGCTCCGAGATCGGTACGCAGGCGGGGGTCAGCCGTCGCAGTCGCACGCTGTTCGCGTGCGGGGCCCACACCGAGATCATCGATCCTCCACCAGCAGCGCGACGGGGTACGTGTCGAGCAGATCGGCCATTCGCAGCGGGCCCCCTTCGAAGCGTCGCCCGGTGAGAGCATCCCGCACCGGAAGGTCGCGGTGCATCAGCACGGTGTCGCCCCAGCCCCCGCGTCGGGCCAGCGCGACCGGAAGCCGCGTGGCCACGGCGATCACGCCGCCCCGATCCATCGCGATCGCATGGGCGGATGCCTCGCCGGCGACGCCGGCGGGACGATAGCCCTCGAAGAGGTCGACGTTGTCGCGTCGCAGGCGCAGCGCTCGCGAGGTGACGAGCAGCTTGGCGAGCCCGGAATCGTCGATGGGCGGCAGGACGCCGCGCTCGGCATCCTCGTCCAGCCGGCGCAGCATGTCGCGCCGCGCGGTGAAGTCGACGGGCCTGCGGTTGTCGGGGTCGACCAGGGAGTGGTCCCACAGCTCGGTGCCCTGGTAGACGTCGGGGACCCCGGGTGCCGTCAGCTGGAGGAGCTTCGCGGAGAGCGAGTTGACCCGGCCGGGAGCGATGATCTCGCCCACGAACCGCTCGATGACGTCTCGAGCGGAGCCGTCGGCCGCCTCGGCGATGGCGATGACGCCCTTCTCGAAGTCGGCGTCCGGATGCTGCCACCCGGTCGACTCCGCGGCCTCGCGCGCGGCCTTCAGCCCGTATGCGGTCAGCCGCTCGGAGGAGATCGGCCAGGCCCCGACCGCCGCCTGCCACAGCAGCGCGTCGAGTGGACCGTGCCCGGTCGAGGCGATGCCGCGGAGCTCGGTCAGCACCTCCGCCCAGCGATCCGGGACCTCCGCGAGCACCGACAGGCGCGCCCGGACGTCTTCGGAGCGCTTCGTGTCGTGGGTCGACAGGGCTGTCAGCGCGTGCGGCCACGAGGCGAGGCGTGCCTGCTGCGCCGCGTGGAAGGCGTCGACCGGCAGGGAGGCGATCGAGGGGTCGCCTCCGACCTCGGTCAACGTGCCCAGACGGGTGAAGCGGTAGAACGCGGTGTCCTCGACGCCCTTCGCCATCACGGCCCCGGTCACCTGGGGGAAGCGCTCGGCCACCTCGAGGCTCGTGTCGAACAGCAGCGGGGTGAGTTCGGCGATCGCCTCGGCGAGGTCGGGCCGCCGCCGTGCCGCATCGTCGATCGCCTGCTGCACGTGCTCGCGTCCGGCCGGAAGGTACGCCCGGTAGACGGGGAAGCTCGCGATGATCTCCGTCAGCGCGTCCTCGGCATCGACCACGCCGAACGGAAGCGCTCTCACCAGTCGTCGCACCTCGGACTGCAGCAGCTCGTCGGCGACCATCCGCTTGGTCGTGAGGATGAGGTCGTGCCACGACTCCGCGGCGGGCAGCGAGGTCTCGGCGCGCAGCCGGGCGTCGAGCTCATCGAGCGCCTCGACGCCGGCGCCGTCGATCAGCACCCGGTCGACCTCGCCGAGGGCGTCGTAGCCGGTGGTGCCGTCGGTGCGCCACCACGAGGGCAGCTGCTCGCCGGGCTCCAGGATCTTCTCGACCACGGTGTACGCCGCGCCGGTCGCGTCGGCGAGATGCTCCAGGTAGGCGCCGGGATCGGCGAGGCCGTCCGGGTGGTCGACCCGGAGCCCGTCTGCGAGGCCCTCGGTGATCCAGCGGGCGATCTCGCGGTGCGACTCGTCGAACACGTCGGGAAGCTCGACCCGGATGCCGGCGAGCTCGGACACGGCGAAGAAGCGGCGGTAGTCGAGGTCCGTGTTCTGGTCCTCCCAGAAGCGGAGCTCGTAGTGCTGGGCCTCGATCAACGCGGGCAGGTCTGCGGACAGCTCGCCGGTTCCGGGCGCCAGCGGCAGGACGTGGTCGAAGTAGCTCAGGGTGCCGTCTGGCGCGTCCTCCGCCGGGGTCGTGTCGACGACGATCTCCCCGGCAGCGAGCACATTCTCGAGCGAGGCTCCCAGGATCGGCAGCCGGACCTTGCCGTCGGCCACCCTCCTGTCGACGTCGAAGGCCACCGCGTGCCGAGAGGCGCGGCCGAGACGCAGCAGGTCCCACCACCAGAGGTTCGCGCGCGGGATCGCCACCCCCACGTGGTTCGGGACGATGTCGACGAGGATGCCGAGTCCCGCGGCGCGCGCGGCGGCGGCGAACCGCTCCAGCCCCTCGGGGCCTCCGCGGGCGTCGTCGACCCGTGAGTGGTCGACGACGTCGTAGCCGTGATCGGAACCCGGTACCGCGGCGAGCAGCGGCGACAGGTACGCCCACGACGACCCGAGGTCGGCGAGGTAGTCCGTCACCGCCGCGGCGTCGTCGAGAGTGAATCCGGCGCGGATCTGCAGGCGATACGTCGACAGGGGGCGCTGGGTCATCGCGGGAGCTCCGGGCTCGGCGCCGGCGCAGGAGTCTCGGCGCGCTCGGTCTGGATGCGCAGCGAGGCCTCGACGGAGTCGTCCGTCGGGACTTCGGTCTGGTCGACCTCGCGCAGGACCAGCAGCGAATGGGCTTCCAGGGTCACCGGTGCACCCGCGTCGAGCGGCGTGCCGCCCGCCCGATCGGAGGCGGTGTCGATCGCGACCTCCCAGGCGAGCCCGTGTCGTCCGTCCGGGAGAACCGCGTCGATCGACTCGCTCCCGCTGTGGAAGTACACGAGGAAGTTCTGATCGGACACCGGGCGGCCGCGGCGGTCCTTCTCACGGATCCCCTGCCCGTTGAGGAACATGCCGATCGCGAGGCCGAAGCCCGAATCCCAGTCCTCCGGTTCCATGCGGCGACCGTCCGGTCGCAGCCACACGACGTCGGGAACCCGCTCGCCGTCCTCCGAGCGGACCGGCCGTCCGTCGAAGAATCGGCTTCGCCGGAAGGTGGGGTGGGAGCGGCGCAGTCTCGCGACGGCCGCTGTGAACTCGACCAGGGGTCGATCCGCCGCCTCCCAGTCGACCCAGGTGATCTCGTTGTCCTGGGCGTATCCGTTGTTGTTGCCGCCCTGCGTGCGGCCGAGCTCGTCGCCGTGCGCGATCATCGGCACGCCCTGCGAGAGCAGCAGCGTCGCCAGGAAGTTGCGCTGCTGACGTGCGCGGATGCGGTTGACGGCCTCGTCGTCGGACGGCCCTTCCACCCCGTTGTTGTCGGAGCGGTTGTGCGATTCGCCGTCGGCGTTGTCCTCGCCGTTCGCATCGTTGTGCTTCTCGTTGTACGACACGAGGTCGCGCAGCGTGAAGCCGTCGTGGGCGGTGACGAAGTTGATCGACGCCACGGGGCGTCGGCCGGAGTGCTCGTAGAGATCGGCCGAGCCCGTGAGACGCGAGGCGAACTCGCCGAGTGCCTGCGGCTCTCCGCGCCAGAAGTCGCGCACCGTGTCGCGGTACTTGCCGTTCCACTCGGTCCACTGCGGGGGGAAGTTGCCGACCTGGTACCCGCCGGGGCCCACGTCCCACGGCTCCGCGATCAGCTTCACCTGCGAGACGATCGGGTCCTGCTGCACGAGCTCGAAGAACGCCGCGAGGCGATCGACGTCGTAGAACTCGCGGGCGAGGGTCGAGGCGAGGTCGAACCGGAATCCGTCCACGTGCATCTCGGTGACCCAGTAGCGCAGCGAGTCCATGATCAGCTGCAGCGCATGCGGGTTGCCGGCGTTGAGGCTGTTGCCCGTCCCCGTGTAGTCGGTGTAGTAGCGGCGGTCCTCTTCGAGGCGGTAGTAGGCCTCGTTGTCGATGCCCCTCATCGAGAGCATCGGGCCCATGTGGTTGCCCTCCGCCGTGTGGTTGTAGACCACGTCGAGGATGACCTCGATGCCCGCGGCGTGCAGGGCGCGCACCATCGCCTTGAACTCCTGCACCTGCTGGCCGTGCTGGCCGCTGGACGAGTAGTCGTTGTGCGGGGCGAAGAACGCGAGCGTGTTGTAGCCCCAGTAGTTCGTCAGTCCCTTCTCCAGGAGAGTGGAGTCGTAGACGAACTGGTGCACCGGCATGAGCTCGATCGCGGTGACCCCGAGGTGCACGAGGTGCTCGATGACGGAGGGATGTGCGATCGCCGCGTAGGTGCCGCGCAGCTCGTCGGGCACATCGGGATGCCGCTCGGTGAGGCCCTTCACGTGCGCCTCGTAGATCACGGTCTGCGCGTACGGGGTCTTGGGCAGTCGATCGCCCGCCCACTCGAAGAACGGGTTGATGACGACGCCCTTGACCATGGTCGAGGCGGAGTCCTCGTCGTTGCGGGAATCGGGGTCGCCGAAGTCATAGCCGAACAGGGGCTGACCCCAGTCGATCCGTCCTGCCACGGACTTCGCGTACGGGTCGAGGAGCAGCTTGTTCGGGTTGAACCGCTGGCCCTGCGCGGGGTCGTAGGGTCCGTGCACGCGGTAGCCGTAGAGCTGGCCCGGCTGCACCGACGGCAGGTAGCCGTGCCAGACGAACGCGTCGACCTCCTCGAGGAGCACGCGCTCCTCGGTGCCGTCGTCGTCGAAGAGGCACAGCTCGACCTTCTCGGCGCCCTCGCTGAACAGGGCGAAGTTCGTGCCCTGACCGTCGAAGGTCGCGCCGAGCGGGTAGGGGGAGCCGGGCCAGACGTCGTGGCTCACTGAGCGCGCCGAGTCGCGACGGCGCGGTGCAGCACGGTCTTCACGGCCTCATGGAAGTCGTGCACCTGAGCGACCTCGTCGGCCTGATGGTAGGGATGCCCGACGTAGCAGACGAACACCGGATGCACGTGCTCGACGTATCCCACGGGTCCTCCGTGGAGAACCGCGTAGCGATCGAGGTCGACGCGTTCGTACAGGGGCTCGACGGGCGTGGCCGCGTTCTGGGGAGCCGTGCCGTTCGCGGGCTGGTGGTCATGCGCGGCATGTGTCTTCGCAGTCATGAGGGCTCCTGATTCTGTTGATGGCTCCACGGTAAGAGCTGAGAACCGGATGCGGAATACCATTGCCTCCCCGCGTCAAAGGCGCTAGGTCGAGAACGGCGGCGTCCCCGCGCGATAGCCTCTGGCCATGCCCTCGTTCGGAACCGTGCTCTCTCCCCTCGGAGAGATCGGCGTCGTCAGCGACGGAACGGCGATCCAGCGGGTCACGTGGCTGACGGATCCTCCCGCGGGGACGGATGCCGGTCCGGACCCCCTGCTGGCCGAGGCGCTCCGCCAGCTGGCCGCGTACTTCGGCGGGACGTTGCGGGATTTCGACCTGCCGGTCGACCTCGGTCGTCAATCCGACACCACCCGCGCGGTGCTGACGGCGCTGCACGAGACGGTCGGGCACGGAGAGACGGTGACGTACGGCGGCCTCGCACGCCGCAGTGGCACGGATGTCCCTGCACGGGGGATCGGCGCGATCATGGGAGCCAATCCTGTTCCGATCGTCGTGCCGTGTCATCGGGTCGTCGCGGGAGACGGGCTCGGCGGATACTCCGGAGGCATGCCCGGTCAGGGGCTCGCGGCCAAGCGGTGGCTGCTCGAGCACGAGGGTGCGCTGCCCGCATCCCTGTTCTGACCGCGGGGGAGTCGGCGCTTCGCGTGAAATCAGCTCCCGGCCACCTGCGACAATGGAAGTCCCGTGCCGATTCCGATCTGAGGAGCCACCGTGCAGTACATCTCGACCCGAGGCGGCATGCAGCCGCTGCCGTACTGCGAGACGCTGCTCGAGGGCCTCGCGCCCGACGGTGGACTGGCCGTTCCCGAGACGATGCCGACGGTCGACGGCGAGACTCTCGAGCGCTGGCGTGCTCTGACGTATCCGCAGCTCGCGACCGAGGTGCTGGGGCTGTTCGCGACCGACATCCCGCGGGTCGACCTCGCACGCATGACGGCTGCCGCGTACGAGCCGTTCCCGGAGGCCGTCGTGCCACTCCGGTCGATCGGCGACGACCTCACACTCGTGGGGCTGTCGGAGGGGCCGACCCTCGCGTTCAAGGACATGGCCATGCAGTTCCTCGGTCAGGTCGTCGAGTACGCCCTGGAGCGCAAGGGGTCGGTGCTCAACATCCTCGGCGCGACGTCGGGTGACACCGGGTCGGCCGCCGAGCATGCGCTCCGCGGCAAGGACCGCATCTCGGTCTTCATGCTGTCGCCGAAGGGGCGCATGAGCGCGTTCCAGCGAGCGCAGATGTTCTCTCTCGACGACGAGAACGTGCACAACATCGTCGTCGACGGCGTGTTCGACGACTGCCAGAACCTCGTCAAGGCGCTCGCCGGAGATCTCGACTTCAAGCGCGCGCAGAACCTGGGCGCCGTCAACTCGATCAACCTCGCCCGCATCACCGCGCAGGTCGTCTACTACTTCTGGGCGTGGCTGCGTGCGACGGACGCCGGCGGCTGGACCGAGGTGTCGTTCACGGTGCCGTCGGGCAACTTCGGCAACATCCTCTCCGGCTTCTTCGCGAAGCAGATGGGTCTTCCGATCCGTCGCCTCGTGCTCGCCGCCAACGAGAACAACGTCCTGGACGAGTTCTTCCGCACCGGCGTCTACCGCCCGCGCAGCGCCGCCCAGACCCTCGCCACGTCGAGCCCGTCGATGGACATCTCGAAGGCGTCGAATCTGGAGCGCTTCATCTTCGAGCTGGTGGGCCGCGACGCCGCCCGCGTCGTGAGCGCCTGGCAGGACCTCGACACGCAGGGCCACTTCGACTTCACGGCCGATCTCGAGCGGTTCGTGGAGGAGTTCGGCATCGTGAGCGGAACCTCGACCCACGATGATCGTCTCGCGACCATCAAGGCCGTCTACGACTCGACCGGCGACATCATCGACCCGCACACCGCAGACGGCGTCAAGGTCGCCCGCGAGTACGTCGAGCCGGGCGTGCCCATGCTCGTGCTCGAGACCGCCAAGCCGCAGAAGTTCGCCGAGACGATCCGTGAGGCGATCGGCGTCGAGCTCGAGTACTCGGACGAGCTGCGCGAGATGCTCGACGCCCCGCAGCGCACGACCGAGATGGCCGACGACGAGAGCGAGCTCCGCGCCTTCATCGAGGCGCACGCCCTGCGCTGACACACGGCGCGGATGACGCGCCGCTCAGCGTGTCACTCGGGGTCGCCGTGGAGCATCCAGGGCACGCCGAACCGGTCGACGAGCATCCCGAACGTCCCGCCCCAGGGTGGGGTGTCGAGAGGCATCGTGATCGCGGCGCCGTCTGCGAGCGCATCCCACACCTGCTGTGTCCGCTCCTGGGTGTTGCCGCTCAGCGAGACCGAGAACCCCTGCGGCGGTTCGAACGGGATGCCGTCGGGCGTGTCCGATGCCATCAGGACGAGGCCGTCGGTCGTCGTGAGCTGGGCGTGCATCACGAGGTGCTTCTGATCCGCATTCTGGATCATGTCGGGGAAGTCGCCGAACACGCTGATCTCGAGATCACCGCCGAGCACGCTCTGATAGAACTCCATAGCCTGCCGCGCCTCGGTGCGGAAGGAGAGGTACGGGTTGAGATTCGCCATTGTGCTGCCCTCACTCATGAAGCGGAGTCGTCGTGACGCGGAGTCGTCGTCGACCCCGTCTGCACGCTCATTCTTCGCCGGGGGTCAGACATCCGCAAGGGCGTGCGCGGCTGCTCAGGCCGGCAGCGCCCTCGCCGCGGCGGTGAGCACCTGGGGGACGGTCGGCACGCCCTCGGCGCGGAAGACCTGAGTGCCCGAGGCATCGCGGACGATCACGGTGGGGGTGAACCGGATGTCGAGCGCCTCGGCCGCATCCGGCTCGCGCGCGACGTCGATCTCGGTGATCGTGGCGTCAGGGAGGTATTTCGCCGCCTCCGCCAGGACGGATCGGGTGCGCGCGCAGGCTCCGCAGAACGCGGACGTGACGAGCGTCAGTTCCATGGGTCTCCCTCTCGGTCCTCGGAGTGCAACCGGCGAGGCGTGGCCGATGTTCCCGTCGGCGCTCAGAACTCGGTGCGTTTGACGAGCCCGCGGTTCGTGCGGATGTGCTCGTAGTCCCACTGGATCCGCCGGGACTCGGCGAGCCAGTCGGCGAGGAGCGCGGTGTCGACCTCCGCCGCGTCGAGGAATCGCGCCTCGGCAGCCTGGAAGGTCCCGGATGCGGCCAGGCCGTCGGCGGCGAACGACTGCCCGCTCCAGAACATCAGCCGCACGGCATCCTTCAGCCGGTGGTATCCGACGATCGGATTCCCCTCGAGGAACCACACCGGGTGCGCGTGCCACACCCTGCCCTCCGCGTCGGGGAGGCCCCGTTCGATCTCGGCCGCGAGAACCTCGCAGATCGCGCGATCTTCGGGGGCGAGCCTGCGATGGTAGTCGTCGATCTCTGTCGCACGGGTCATGGTGCGAGTATGGCCCGCGCGGCGGCCGAGGTCGAGGAGGTCAGCGGTCCTTCGCGCCGGGGCGTGGGTGGAGAACCCCGGACGCGGCTCCGAGAGCGGCCCCGGCCACGGTGTCGACGATGCGCTCGAGCGCGACGTCCATCGATCCGATCTCCCCGGTCGCCGCCCCCGTGAGCAGCAGGACGAGAGGGGTGATGAACACGAGTGCCAGGGCGTAGTGGCGCACGACGACCAGTTCGATCGTGAACTGCAGTGCGCCCAGCAGCAGTGCGAGCCACAGCCCGGCGGGATGCAGCAGTGCGAGCAGCGCATACACGCCGGCTCCGACGACGGTGCCGAGCATCCGGTGCAGCCCACGCTCCACGGCGGCACGACGCGAGGCGGCGACGCCGATCACGGCGACGGCCGATCCCACGACCCAGTACGTGCGCGCGGGGTCGATCACCAGGCCCAGAAGCACACCGAGCACCGCGACGATCGCCACCCGGATGAGCAGCATGCGCGAGTCGGGGGTGAAGGTCGGTCCGGGCAGCAGCTCTTTCAGGGGCCGGGCCGCGACGGCGCGCGTGCGGCGGCGCAGCAGGGGCGACACGGCGACCAGGTAGGAGAACAGGCAGCCCGCGGCGAGGGCCGCGAGATAGAGGAGCGGCGCGATCGGCGAACTGGCGATCACGTGGGCGGAGAGCCCGAAGACGAGGACGAAGAACAGCGGGCCCGGCGGACCGAGTCGGAACCCGAACGAGAGCGCTGCGCTGACGATCGCGACCACCACGACGCCGATGCTGACGAGCACGGCATTCGCCGAGAGGGCTGCGCCCAGAGCGGCGCTGAGCAGGAGACCCGCGGCCACGAGCGGGAGGATCCTCGCCCGGTCGACGACGGCGGCCCTGCCCGCGAACAGGACGGTGAAAGCTCCGGATGCCGCGATGTAGCCCAGCGACGGCTGGCCGAGCAGCGTCATGACCGCGATCGGCGCGGCGATGCCCAGGGCGGCCTGGGTCGCGAGGTGCCATCGCGGCCCGGGGGAGGGGGCGAAGGCGAACAGGCTCATTCCTCCATTCTCTCGCGGCTCGGGCCGCCCGCGAGACGTCGTGTGCGCCGCGTGACGCCGACGATACGATGGCCGACGTGACCGCACCGCGCCCCGGAATCGCTGAACGCCTCTCGCAGATGATCCAGCTGCCGACGGTGTCGGCCGAGCTCGAGGAGCGGGGCGCTGCGCCGTTCGACGACTTCGTCGCGCTGCTCGCCGAGCTCTATCCGCTCGTCCACGAGAAGCTCGCTCTCGAGCGTCACACCGACTTCGGTCTCCTGTTCCGCTGGCCCGGCCGAGGTGGGGCATCCGATGCCCCCCTCGTGCTGATGGCGCACTACGACGTGGTCCCTGTCGACGAGAGCGATGCGTGGACGCACCCGCCCTTCGCGGGGGTCATCGCCGACGGCGTCGTCTTCGGACGTGGAGCGCTCGACGACAAGGGGCCCCTGATCGTCGTACTCGAGGCGGTCGAGAACCTCCTCGCCGAGGGGTTCGTTCCGGCCCGGGACGTCTATCTTTCCTTCGGGGGCAACGAAGAGACCTACGGCCGCGCGGCTGAGGAGATCGCGCGCGTGCTGCGCGACCGGGGCATCGTGCCGTGGCTCGTCGTCGACGAGGGCGGGGCCGTGGTCGACGCGCCGCTGCCCTTCGTGCCCGGACGTGCCGCCATGATCGGCGTGGGCGAGAAGGGCGTCATGACCCTCACCCTGTCGGCGCGCGGCGAGGGCGGCCATGCCTCGGCGCCGCCTGCGCTCACCGCGGTCCGCCGGGTGGCGCGCGCCGTCGACCGGCTCGGACCTTCGACGTTCCGCCCGCGACCCTCCCGGGCGATCGGACGGATGCTGTCGCAGCTCGGCGCGCAGACACCGGGACCCGCCGGGCACCTGCTCCGCCTGCTCGGGGCCGCGCCGTGGCTCACGGGGCGGGTGTTCGCCGCGCTCGGCGGCGAGCCTGCGGCTCTCGTGCGCACGACCGTGGCGCCCACGATGCAGTCGGGCGGCACCGCGGCCAACGTCCTCCCGTCTCAGGCGTCCGCGACCGTCAACCTGCGGATCGCTCTGGGAGAGACGACGCAGCAGACCGTGATGCGGGTGCGTCGCCGCATCCGCGACCCGCTCATCACCGTGACGGTCGAGGAGGCGAGCGAGCCGTCGCCCGAATCCGCGACCGACAACGACCAGTTCGCGCTGCTCGCGGAGGCGCTCG
>Ga0308156_1002706_pt1 | contig 15058 bp, 13 predicted proteins | sample PhyAR2_FD_201041 | JGI IMG/M metagenome (GOLD analysis project Ga0308156, IMG submission 201041) | Phyllosphere microbial communities from UC Gill Tract Community Farm, Albany, California, United States - DLSL A.R2 | ecosystem: Host-associated > Plants > Phyllosphere > Unclassified | place: USA... | reverse complement strand
GTATTGTGTTCCCCATTCTGGAATTTCCTTTGGATCTGCTAAAGGAATGTGACATTAAAAAACACAGTCTCTTTCTTATCGTAGAAAATTCTCAGAGATCAAAGACGCATCAATTCAAAATCTTGATGGAGGGCTTTACCGGTGAGCAGAAGAACGAAATCTTGACATCGTTTCCGACTGTCCGGAAATCTGAGGTAAAAAGTGTGGATTTTATCAATAATGAACACTTTACTCTAGCTCAATCCTGAGAGCTTCAATCTTACAGATTCTTTGTAAGCAGCTATTAATATGAGTTTGAATAATCTTTAAAAAGTGTAAAACTGACCATCTCCCGTCAAATTAAATTATAATTATAGCCATGACAAATCCTATTCTACTGATTTAACCTGATATATGAGATGAATGTTTAATATTTCAACTGTAAAATTGATAAATTTATAATATTGTCTATCAGCAGGTTGCAGTTTAACAATTATCCATTTTCCCGAATTCGGACAAGGTAAGTTTAGTAAATCTGATAAAATAGATCTTCCTTTGCACCGCATTAAAACGCTGTAACTACTGTTTACACCAGCGATTCAGCAGATGGGATACTATGAAAGATTTACTGTTTAGAATACCTTTTGTAAACGACCTAAAAATCTTCAGAACATTAATAATCACTTAAAATAAAAGCAAGGCTCCACCACCTACAAACACACAAAAAAATGATGAAACGATGGGGTCTTGTTTTATATAAATAGCCATAGGTAAAAGGCTAAAAAGGACTACAAAATAATATGATCAGCCGGGCAGTTTAGTTTATGATTTTTTATCATTTTCATATTTGTGTTTTTTCCTGCCCGGCGTTTTTATAATGATGAAAATAAGTAATAAAAATTATATAGAAGGCCTTGGAGTTTTCCTCATGCTCTGCATTCTCCTGATCTTATTAGCATTGGCTTTCCATTCTTTGATCTTCAAGAAAATTGATGGAATGGTGATAGGATTTTTAATGCTTTTAGCAGGAATCCTTATCATATTATCAAAATTACACCATATAGAAATAGATCATTCCGGATTGGTAATTACAGTTAAAAAGCAGCATTTATTTTCAAGAAAACGCATTACGGCGCCCCATCTGGAATTCCCGGCTAATCTGTTGAAAGAAAGTCGTTTTAAAGAAAATCACCTCTATTTCTTTGTCTCCGGCAATGCCGACGTTACGAAGATCCACAAATTTAAAATACTGCTGTATGGCTTTTCAGAAAGTCAACGTACAGAATTATTGAATTTATTATCAGACACAAATTCATAAATTCTGGCTCCGTATATTTAGATCCTTAAACAACATTATATTGTATCAATGAAAATTCTGATGAGGTACAATTTGGCTTTAAAGATTGCTTAAATGTTGGCATTAGAGACATTTATTCAACCAAGCAAAATTTGCGGTTTGAAATGCCAAAATTAACTGCCGAACATGCATTTTGGAATATGTATTGCCTGTGATTCAACAATAATCCAGATCACACCGTACAAAATGAAGATTGCAACTTATAATGTCAACGGTATCAACAGCCGGCTTCCTGTCCTTCTTCAATGGCTTGGAGAATCGCAGCCGGATATCGTATGCCTTCAGGAACTGAAAGCAGCCCAGGATAATTTTCCGGTGGAAGCCTTGCATAAAGCCGGATACCAAGCCATTTGGAAAGGACAGAAACAATGGAACGGTGTTGCCATTCTTTCGAGGGGCTATGCGATGACAGAGGTTCAAAATACCCTGCCAGGCGATGCAGATGATGAGCAAAGCAGGTATCTGGAAGTCATTGTAGACGAGATTGTTATTTGCTGCTTCTACCTTCCCAACGGAAATCCATATCCCGGGAATAAATTTGATTATAAGCTGAACTGGATCAAACGGCTTAAAAAAAGGAGCCAACAGTTCATTGAGATGGATCTGCCGGCGGTGCTGATTGGCGATTTTAATATTATTCCCACAGAACAGGATGTTTACAAGCCTGAGAAATGGAAAGATGATGCACTATTCCGGCCGGAAGTCCGCAAAGCCTTTCAGGATCTGATCAATAAAGGCTGGACAGATGCCATAAGATCTTTGTTTCCTGATGAAACCATTTACACCTTTTGGGATTATATGCGAAATGCTTATGCCCGAAATGCAGGATTGCGTCTGGATCATATTTTAATAAGTCCGTACCTTAAAAAAGCACTTACAAATGGTGGCGTTGATCAACATGTGCGTGGCTGGGAGAAAAGCAGCGACCACGCTCCTGTATGGATTGACATTGATGATGAAAGATAATATAAGGATCCGCTGAAAACATTGCTGCGTCTGGGAAATCACTTTTAATACCTTCTTAAAGCATTACATTTTATCAATATCGACACTGCATATTTAGAAATTGGTGGTCGCCTATAATGCTAAATGGCTATATGATAATATCAGAATTAGCCTTTAATTTACGGTCAAACCCGTAATGAGGAAAGAAGACTTAGCTCTGCAGGTCTTTCTAATTAATATTTGTAAGGCATCGCAGTACATTATAGGGGTAAATCTATTTTGGAGGTTGTTCCACCTTCTTGTTTAGTGATATTTGGCAACCACTATCTTCTAAATCGGTTGTGTGAATTGTAAACCCCAAATTATAGCTTTAGAGATATCCGATAGATCAGTATACTGCAAAAGAATTCAACATCTGATTTATGATAAATTTAGAAACACTGATCCTGACAAAGACACTGCGTTAAGCAAGACAATCAACAAAGGTGTTGCCTGTTTTTTAACCTACGTTTTCTTCCACAGAAAGATTACACAACATTAGGCGTTAGCTTAATTTATATTTTAAAAATACTAAACAAGGAGATCAGATTCTGCGGTTTTTTTCATTCTTAACATTAGCAAATCGTAGAATTACTACAATTTTAAAAATAATGTCCAGACCGGATCATCAATGAAAATCTCTTTTTTAACTTTATAAGACGAAAATTCCCTTTTCCAACAAACTAAAATTAATGGAAGAAAATATTCTGATATACGATGTAAAATCTGGAGACACTCTTGACATAATAGGTCGCGAAATTGGAATGAGCGCAGACCAGCTGAAAGATTTTCACAATACACATTGTCAAAAAATGGAAAGATTATGGTTTAATAATCTCGTCGGGGTGAAGCAAATTATTATTCCAAAAGATTACAAAAACCCTGAACAGTTAAGACAAGAGAACTCTAGAGAACTTCCACCGTCCAGTGTTACAAAAGAATTTTATTCTACAGGCTACACCGTAGAAGAATCCTTTTCAAATCTGTCTAAAAACCCGTTGAATCTAGAATACAAAGTTGATATTTCTTTTAGAAGAAAACAGGATACGAATATTCCTGATGAGGTTTTAGATTTAAGATGTTATGATTTCAAAAGAAACGGAACAATTCCTGATGACAAGATGAGCACCATTGCGCTGGCCTGTATGGAAAGCATCTACCCTATTTCTCTCATCATTCCTATTCAGGGAAGAATGGTGGATATTTATAATTTTGATGAGTTAGTAAAAAGATTTGAGAGAAAACGGCCAGAGTTGGAGGCGTTTTTTACGGGCGACGTTTACAATATATATTTGGATAAGTTTTGGTTTAGTATTCAAAATAAAAATAACTTGCTGAAACAATTATCCTCTTCTCTACTTTATCAGACGCTTTTCCCAAGAATGGAATGGTTTCATAAGACGGATAATTGGACAGAAGAGTTTTATCTTTCACCGAATTCTTTCCCGGTAAAGTGCTTAATGAGTGCAGAATACGATCACAAGGGCACTGAAATTGTACAGACTTTATTGCTCGGTGACATTAAAGACGCTTTCAGTCTGCAGATGATATTAAGTGGAAAAACGCTGGATCATGATTCCGAAAACATCGCAGACGGACAAGTAGCACTCCGGTATATGACGGATAAGAAAACAAAAACATTGAATCACGCAGATGCAATGATCAAAATCCTTAATAACAATGAAATTTACACCCAACAAATTTTAAAACTTACACGCTATGAGTAATACTATCGATCCATTCCAAGATGAAGATTTTGAACTGTATTATGAGGAGGATGATTGTATGAATGATGATGAACAGGAGGAAAACGAAGATTCAGAATCTGTTCAAAAAGATCCGGAGGCAACTGAAAATAAAGATGAAAAAGAAGAAAAAGAAGAGAAAAAAGATAACAGTAACTCCAGCGAGCACGACGGCAAATATTTCGTTGTTCAGAAAGGATTGGCATGCTGTGACAAAGGTGCCAAATTTCCTAATTTTAAGGTGACCAGTCATCAGAAGCATTATTGGAATGATAAACAAGGCGAACCTGATTACCTTTCAGTAACAGAAGATGATCTTAATTTTAATCCTTCCGCAATGCCTTTCGGTACGTGCAGTATCAAAAACGGAAATCCCTGTGCATTTGCGCCAGCCGGAAAGTGGACGAAAACTTATGAGAAAGTAAAAATTTTGGATAAAACACCACTGACAGAAATTTCTGAATTGATGTGTTCAGTGGGTGGCAAAATAACTGTTATGAAACACGGGCAGCAAATCGCAGCCGGAAAAAGTAATGTGAAAAGTTCAGACGAGAGAGAACAACGTGTTTATAATCCTATTATGGATTTCGAAGAATTTGCGGAGGAAGTAAATGGAAAAGAAGGAGAAGCCTGGTAATTATAAAATCATAGATCATGTCGAAAAAGGGAGTATCATCAGTTTCGGGAGTTATAAATCCAGTTGTAGGTGAGAAGCATATCTACAATATTGTAAGCTGGTATCCTGGTACATCAGAATCAGAACGCAACCCTGCAAAGGTGACGTGGGAACTATTTAAAAAGAGAAAAGACGGACTATTTACAACCACAAATATAAAAAAAACTGGCCACAGCGATTTTACTTTTGGGGAAGCTGCCGTAGGCGAAACCTATAAACTGGAAGCCTACCTTTATAAACCGGAAGGCGGCGGCTTAATCATCACTCCCAAGGCAGCAAAAATCCCGAAGATCAACAAAGTAGAACTATTTTATGTAGATGATAAAAAAGCCGTGCTTTTCAGTTTTATGGAAAGACTAAGAGCCAGAGCCTTTTGTGTGAATATGATAGGGAAAGAACTGATCTTTACCCTTTGGGAAGACGATGCAAAAGGAACGGGTCATAACGTAAAAAATGTAGCGATTGCCAGCCTGAAAGCACGGGTTGACAAAGAAGGTGTGGCTGCTGTAGATTTTTCACTTTCTACACTGATGTTTAAAGCTGCAATGGGTGAGCAGGATTCAAAACTGGAATTCTATGTGACGGTGGAATATTTTAAGGATAGAAAGCACGCGTCTAATAACGTAGATGTCAATAATCCTTTTCCCAAAGCTCCTGCCAATCCTCCAAAAAAAACAGAACCAAAAAAAACAGAACCAAAGAAAGTACCAGTTGCTAAAGGCTCGCCTGCGGAAAACAAGGGGAATTCCAAAAAAGAGGAAAAAGGAATTTGGGACAGCATTACAGAAAATATTTCAACAAAAGGCGGGGAACTATGGGATTGGGCAGAGAGCGTAGGGACAGCGGTAAAAAATAAATTGCCGACATTCCCAATGCCGGGAAATAAAAGTCCTGCAATAGTGAAACCTGGTGAAAATAAAAATAAGGATGAAGGAGGTTGTCCACGATGTAAAATCCCTGTCACACCAGAACAACTAAAAAGCATTTTTCCTGATGCTTCCGAAGCCAACAGAAAAATTGTTGCAGATACTTACACAAAGTATATGAAGGAACTGGGAATGGACACTTGTTGGAATAAAGCTCACTTTTTTGCACAGGCAATGGTAGAAGGTGGAAAATCTTTGAATCTCAAACAGGGAGAAATAATGAATTATCCTGTAGAGCGATTACCTACGGTTCCCTTCAAAGCCTTCCAGGCAAAAGACAAAAACGGCCGCATTATCCCAAATGATCTGGCTTTTAAATATGGTAGAATTGATAAAAAAAATCTTCAGTTACTGAAAACAAAGTATGATAGAGCAAACCTAAGCTATCAGGCAGCTAATGTAAAAATGATCTCTAATGTTGCATACAGCAACAGGAAAGATTTAGGCAACATTGGAGGAGACGACGGGTGGAATTTTAGAGGAAGAGGACTGATACAAATTACCGGAAGAGAAATATATACATTTTGCAAACCTTATACCTTAAAATATGAAAATATAGATGTCCTTGCAAATCCTGAGATGGTGGGTGAGAAAATAAGTCTGGGAGTATCCACTTCTATGGTATTCTTTCTTTGGAAAAAGATCAATAAAAAAACAACAGGAGAAAAAAATGTCAAAGGTAAAATTTGTCCGTTCGTAGGAAACAATGTTGATATCAAAGATAGCTCGGGAAAAATGACAACGAATTATGATGAAAAGCAAAGTTGTTTTGATGAAACGACCTCCGTTATCTTTAAAATTGATCAATGTAAATTAAGTAAAAATAAAACGGCAGAAACTGCAAATTCATCCAAAGTTGTAATAAAATTTGGAGCCAATGCTGATAAATCAGCAGTAAGTGAAAAATCTTTGAATATATTAAGAGAGGTTGGTGAAAAAACAAAGAATTACCTTATCAACATTACGAGTACAGCAAGAGACCCATATAATCAAGCGAGGGTAATGTATGATAATATAGTAAAAAAGGGAATGAAAGAACAGAGAAATACTTACAAAGAACCTGGTCAGAAAGTTTTAGATGCCTACGAAGCGGCCAAAAAAGACGGCAAAGACAAAGCAGGTATTATACAGGAAATGGAGAAAACGATAAAAGAGATTGGGCCTTCAAAAGTTTCAAGACATTGTGGTGACCCGGCTGTCGTCAATGTTTTTGATGTCTCTCAAGGATTGAGTAATCCTAAGGATTTTAAAAAAGAAATCACTCCTAAGATTGCTAAACTGTTAGATGAAAATGCATGTTATCATTTAGAAATAAATCAGTAATTATGAAAAACGTAATCGCGATATTCCATTTATTCGTTTGTCTTAATTTTGTGTCATGTAAAAAAACAGATACGGTTGCAAAAACAGGTGCCAGTCTTACATCTGACACGTTAATATTAGATAATAATGCTATCATATTTGTCTCACCGAGCGGTAAAGAAATTGAACGTTTAAAAAAAATGCAAGGGGACGATTTTTACACTATTGCAGATGATGCGAATAATTATTTTTCAATCGCATCATCATATTTAGATTCACTTAAAGTCTCTTATAAAAACGAGGTTAGTGATAAAATTATCGGGTATAAAAAAGCCGGCAAATTTGTTAAAATTGCGGCTGAAAATAGTTCTTGGTATGCTATTTTATATAAAAATGGTGCATCCAAAACTGTAAATATTGTAGATTTCAAGGATGAATACAATTTGTTTTTTAACGCTTCCAATCAAAAAACAAAACAAAAGGATCCTACAAAAATTATAGATTCCATTTCCAGCAAAGGTTATTTTGTAGTTGAGAAAAAAGAATGTGATATAAATGATGATTCTCTCAAGGATTTGATTGTGGTTTTTGCAAATCAAAAAGAGATCGACCCGCAAGACCCGAAGACTAAAATTGCTCCTATTGTTGTACTTATCAATCAAAACAATACAAGTTATAAAGTTTTTAGCAATAGCAACATATATCCAAACAGTTTTGCTGATGCATATAAAAACCTTGTTGTAAAAAGTTCATTTTTCACTATTGAATTAACGAATGAAATTCCAGATCATTATACTTCTGACAAGTATATTACTTTTAAATATGATGCAACCAAAAATAATATTTTTCTTTCAAAATATGGTGAAAATATTAATTGGAAAGACACAAAAACAACCAGTAAAATTTGCACATCCAAAGATTTCGGCGAGATTTCATTTGAGAGTTACAATTCTGATAATATCCGAAATTTCTGCAAATAGCAGAATTTGAACAAATAAGGGGTGATAAATTCTGTTTAATACTTATTGACATAATAATAATATCCACGAAGGTTATAAAGATCCAAATGTGATAGGAATTTGTGCACAGACTTACTAATTCGTTATTTCGGGAACTTTCCGTGATAATGCAGTGACTTCTTAAAACTATATCACTTATCTTATAAATTGCAGACTTGAGTGTCGCAACAGATAAAACAAACAGAAGCCAATAATTTTTCAAAATCAATACTGAAAAAAAATTGTCGCAATATCCTGATAGAACTGTAGCATTTGTGGATTTAGCAAATTTTGATGGGAAAATCGATAAAAAAAGAAGAAGCATAAAAAATTTACAATATCTACTTTTCACTCATGCTATCGCAAAACAAAGAATTATCAAAGATTCCAAAGAGAGTTTATGAGAGGAATAGATAAAATGGTTAATTCTAGAAAAATATCTGGCGAAATGAATATTGGAAAGGAAGGTGCTTTTAGGCATTCACAAATTGATAAAAATTTACATCGATATAGTTAATGATTGAAATTAGTTTATGATTGAAATTATTTAATAAAAAAAATTCCTAAAACAAATCAAACTATAGAAATAATAAAGAGGTATTTATTTCTATAGAATATAAAATCAAAAATAATAAAAGGAAAAAAAGGAAAAATCACTAATAAAAGTGACTTTTCCATTAGAGTGACCCCTGAAGCAATATTTTCGAACACTTTTATAGAAGATTTGAATGAAATTGCAAAATTATCATCAATCAATTATTTATAAAAAGCATTTGATTATACAAATTAAGACCAGTAATAAGGGGATATAATTTTCTTACTCGAGTTAGGAAGATATTAATGCACGCAAAGCATAATCGCCAATGAAAACATATTGATTTGACCCTCTCCAAAGTTTAAAAAAATTTGTATTTCTTGTTCTTGTATCTTCAATTCGAATTCCTATACTGATATCCATTTCTGATAATATGCTTCTTTAATTTCTATTTTCAATAGGCAGAATTCTAACATAGTTTAAAATCGCATCTAACACTTTCTTTTAACAATATTGCTTATCACAGTTTTGCTTTTAAACCTTATAATTTCATTCTTTTAACCAAATATCTATTTAGGTAGCTCTGTAAGTTCTGTCGCCATTGTTGATGATGGGAAAATTTCCTTCAAGTTTTGAGCACATATACAATCTTATCGCTAAATCCGAATATATGCTGAAATTATTCGTGCCAGATTATGATACAAAAAGTAAGAAATCTGCCACAGAAAAGAATTTCTTCTGCCAAAAAGATCTTATCGCTGAAGACATTTTCCATGATCATCAGTTCTCTGCCTAGACTAAGCTATTCCCAACCGTGATGTTAGAAGCCACTTTCTCAGTAGCCTATATAATGATCTTCGCATCACTTATCAATGCCATTGTTCGGTTTCTGATAAGAAAACTTTTTGGAGTTACAGGATAATTGTCCGGGAACTGCGAAATCAGCAGGTGATTTTCAGAAAATAAAATACTGAAAATCCTTATTTCTTCAGAGAAATATATATTAAGCGGTATTTCTATAGATCGCTGGGCTACTCATCAAATTCAATGGCAGTTTTGCGTGCGATCAAGTCAACTACTTTGGTTAAACCGCTAAGGACAGAGATCTCATTTTGCACCAACAGCTTTGCGATCTTCCTCGCTCTTCGTACACACAATCCAGAAACCTTCCTAGAATCAACAACCGCTACCCTTCTTCCATTTTCCAGTAACGAAAAATCCCTTAGTTAAATAACTCTTTAGGACTGTTTTTCTTTTCAACGGTGGTCAGCTTGTCGTAATATTCTTTAAAGCACTGATCTACAAAGTTCGTCAAGATTTAAGTGAAAAATGTAAATATAGCTTTTTACCCTATAGATACAAATTGAAAATATTATCGATCACGTAAAGTTATACTACAATAATTTAAAGAGAAGTCATAATTCTCATAATAAACCGGTAAAAAGGCAGCTAAGGTATATCGGTCACCCTACTCTTCTTCGAGCCAAAAGACTACGGCATAAACGGTTTCCTCCCTAAAGGTACCCTCCAATTATTCCGTTTCCTTTTGGCTTTCAGCATTGACCGCTTTGATTATCTGCTTTCTTTTTTCCGGTTTTTCTTTTGAAAAATATTCAGCGAAGCCTGAAAGGCTTTTAGGGGATGGGTCGGAGAAGAGATTGAGAACAAATCAAAATGTACAATCTTTAAAACCAACGATTATGAACATTATCGGAAGACTGACAAGGGATGCGGAAGTGCGCAACTTGCCAAATGAAAAACAGGTAGTTAATTTTTCAATTGCTACGAATGACAACTATCGCAACAAACAAGGCGAACGAATTGAACAAACCACCTATTTTGACTGTGCCTATTGGATCTCTCCAAAAGTGGCGGACTTTTTAACAAAAGGCACTTTGGTAGAATTAAGCGGCAGAATCTACAGCTCTGCATGGTTGGGAAAAGACGGCGAACCTCGTGCAGGTTTGAATTTCCAAACTTCGCAGATCAAAATTCATAGCAATAATAAGCGCACTGAAAATAAGGTTGCTGAATCGAATAAAACAGATAACAAGGAAATTTCTAATTCTAAATCCAACGACACTGACAAGGATGATGATCTCCCATTTTAAAACTATCAAATACAATTTTACAAAAATCAAAATATTAACATCATGGCACACAATTTAAATTTCAACAATAGAACAGGAAAATATTCATTTTTCAGTGTAAAAGAAAAAGCATGGCACAACCTAGGGCAGATCGTACAGGATCAACCGACAAGCGAAGAAGCCATAAAATTTGCAGGACTTGACTACGAGGTCGAAAAGTCTCCCCTATTTACAAAAGGTGCAGGAATTATAGAAAGTACCAACGGAATAGAAATAACCGATTCAGAATTGGAAGTTCCCAACTACTTTGCCAATATCCGCACTGATAATAATACCGTTTTAGGCGTGGTCGGCAAAGATCACCAAATCGTACAAAACCGTGAAGCCTTTTCATTTTTTGATGCTATCGTAGGCGGTAATAATGGAATTTTATATGAGACTGCAGGAGCTTTGGGAAATGGTGAGCGGATTTTTATTACCGCTAAACTACCCGACTACATAAGAGTTGGAAACGGTGACGATATTACAGAGAAATATATTTTCCTTACCACCTCGCACGACGGGAGCGGAAGCATTACCGCTGCATTTACACCCGTCCGGATAGTTTGCCAAAACACCCTAAATGCCTCATTGCGAAATATGAGTAATGTGGTAAGGATCAGACACACCGCAGGCGCAAAACAGCGTCTGGAAGATGCCCACAAGGTGATGGGATTAGCAAATAAACTGAGTACTGAATTGGAAAGTACTTTTAATCATTGGGCAAAGATCACGGTCGGTGATAATGAAATGAAAAAATTAATTCAGTTGGCACTGTGTCCCAATAAAGAAACCTTAAACCATTTACAGAAAGGCAGTTTTGATGATCTGTCTACCGTATTTAAAAACACCGTTGATGATGCATTCGCCTATGCGATGATCAGCGAAAGCCAACAGACTGAAACCACCAAAGGAACTTTGTTTGGCGCTTACAATGCGGCAACAGGATACTTCCAGAATGTCCGAAATTACAAGAATAACGAAGCTAAACTTCAATCCATTGTTTTAGGCGGAACTGCGCAGATGAAGTCTCAAAAGGCTTTTGACCTCTGTGAAAAGTTTGCCAAATCTGGTGCAGAAACTTTAATTATGAATTAACTATCAGTTTAAAATTTAAGTACGGGAAATTCAAGTCTCTGCCGTACAAGAGCAAAACCTATGAAATATAATATTGTCAACGAGATAAAATTAAGCTATTCCAGAAAAGGAAACTCCGAGAAACTGGTAGGAAGTTCAAGAGATGCAGTAGAGGTCTTCCGTCAGCATTTTGACGCGGATGAAATGGATTACAGAGAATCATTTTTTGCCTTGTATTTAAATCAGGCTCATAAAGTTTTAGGAATAAGAAAAATTTCTGAATCAGGAATTTCTTCAACGGTTGTCGATATTCGTATCATCATGCAGGTGGCACTGCTTTGTAATGCCTCAGCAGTGATACTGGCTCACAATCATCCATCCGGGAATCTTAAGCCCTCTGCGGAAGATCTGAAAATTACACAAAGCATTAAAAGTGCATCTGAATTTCTAAACATCAAATTATTGGATCATTGCATTCTAACATCAACTGACCACTTATCATTCGCCGATGAAGGTCATTTATAAATGATTCATATTATTAGAGATACACGACAATTTTTGAATTGTCGTGTATTTTCAAATTCGGGCGAAAAGACCATTCCTTCCAGTGGTCGGAAATGTCTTTTCGCAGATCAGAATTGAGACAACCCTTATGATCTCCTGACCTTCCCGCCGCAACATAAAGGTTGTGTGCAGTTTCATAAATTTAATATTGAATTAAATAATTAAGCGCTTAACCGTTTTCATAACCAGAAGGATCTCACAGTCTTATCTTTAATTGTGATATGCAGCGTCATATTAAGCAGTATCAAAATTATTAACAGCCCTGATGCTAACTTATTTTACTAAATTATTAAATAGAGATGCGTTAAAAAAAGGCTTGGTCTAAACCAAGCCGTCAAAGTAATCTCACTCTACGATGCATCATCGAACTCAAAATCTAACTTTTTTTCATTTCCAAAACTGTCCTTGATCCAGATACTGAAAAGGTGCGATGCTTTAGATTGAGACGTATAGTAAAGTCTGAATTCCTTTCGTGGCAATATATACTCATCATTTGGCAGATACGGTGGATCACTGTGATGTTGCAGCTGACCGCGACCTTCAAACTGAAAGTACCGCAGGGTGTATGCAGTTCCGATATATTCTGATGAGGTCAAAATTGAAAGACGGATTTCTACGGTTTCATTCTCCGCTATTTTACCTGGAACGGGCAATATTACAAGCTCAAACGGAAAGTCCTGCTGAATGTCAATCCGATCTTCCTGACAGGCATTAAAAAACAGGCAGCAAATTAAAATGATCAGCGAGAACTTGAGTAGAGATCGAATTTTTGTGTTGATTAAATTTTTCATTTCATAAAATATTTAAAAATTATATCGAATTCCGAAACTGAGCAAAGATTGAAACTGAGGGAGTTGGCTGTTCTGAAAAAAACGCAGCTGGCCACTGACTAAAAACACCCAATGGCCTGACAGATAACTTTCTATAGACAATTTTGCATTCGCACCATAGATCAATTGATCTGTTGCATACAGTCTGGATCCGTCATCTAGCGCTTCTGAATTGTTATTTACCATTTCATAACCTGCCAGTCCTCCGACTCCGAAATTTATATTAACATTCCTCATCAAATCTCCCCATAAATAGAGACTGTAACCCGGATTCAATAAAAAAATTTCTACCGGAATAGCATACTTTTCGGATTCAACATTCTTGATGCTGTACTCGGCCAGTGTGAAAAAATAATTTCCATTTTTGGCGTACGAAACTAAGCCTAGATTCAGAGCATAATTCTGTTTCGCTGGTGACTGCGGATAGACAGCGTAGGAGATTTCAAACCCTATCTGCTTCCTGATCATCTGCTGCGCAAATGACCTTGCACTTGCCAGCAACACTGCTGCTATTAGAAAGACTTTTACCATCTCAATTCGAATTTATATTTAAACCATTGATCAATCTGGCATGCAGCAGATCTTTATTTTCAAGCTGAAGCTTCTGATGCCTGTCTCCATTCTTTTCCAGAATTTCAATTTCTAGAATTTGGTCTTTTAAAAGTGTAAATTGATCCAGCATGTATACACCTTTTATTTGACTATTGCGAAATGCGGTCGTCACCGGCATATGGATCCGGACTGGTTCTAACAGTTGGTCCTGAACAACGGTTCTTTTTAAATTCTTCTTATCGGCAATTTTGAAAGTGACCCAATCAATATCATATGCCACATTGCTGCTATTGCTGACCTCCAGCGTAAAATAGTATTTGTTGTCATTGACGTGTAATGCCTTGACTGAAAACTGAATTCCGAAGCCCCTCGTGGCAATATGCTTCACAGTTCTGCCGCTTTTCTCATGCAGATTTTCCAGAATCAGCTGTGTCAGTGACGACGAGCTTCCTTTCATATCTTCAAACAAAACATCCTGATAATAATTTGACGCCCTGATTCTTTGGAGTTTTAACAGATCGTATGCCAACACTTCGGGATAGGAACTGTAGAAAACATCGAAACTGTAGAACTTTCCATCTTCAGTGATCACCGAAAAATTCGTTTCTTCTTGAAAGTCCCTGACTGCAGACTTTATTCGGAGTACATTACTTACCGGCTCTGCCTTATCGGCGATCAGCAATTCACTTCCGAGGTCCACGTACCGGATCGGTGAAGGAAACAGGAGGTGCGAGGTTTTGTTATACGTGACCTGCATCTTGTATGGCTCCAACTTCGCCTGCTCCATCGGTATATATTGAGAAACGGAATCCTGGCCTAAGACCCTGCTTGCCAAAAGCAGAAACAGGATTACGTATGGATAATGGCTATTTTTTGTGTTCATTTTAATCTTTTTAATTGGTTATTTTTTAGAAACTAAGAAAACCTGGTGACCGGACTTCACCGTCACCTTAGGCTGCCTGACGCGTTTTTGGAAATAGCCTGAAACGCCCTGCAATACACCACGGCTGAGATCCGATGCAGCCTGCTGACCGGCCGACTGCGTCATCATAATACTGGTACCGGACGTTTGCCCCATACCGCCCAAAATATCGGTTACCGCATTTTGTTCCGGTGTGTAAGGAACATAAAGTCCAGGCTGGCCGTCGTTATCGTAAACACTCATCTCGACATGATAGATATTACCCTGATATTCGATCGATGAAACTGTGAGCTGCAGTCTGCCACCCTGAAATTTAGCACTTGCTTTTAGCAGGGTTCCGGCAGCAATAACAAGCTGGCCCAGACGCATATCTTCAGAGATTCTAATGGGTAAGTGACTTTCTGCAGCTACGGTTTTAGTTTCCGGAACGATGGCTCTGATCGCATTGCGGGTCAGCACGGTATTTTTAGAATCCATGTCAT
>Ga0308156_1002703_pt1 | contig 15085 bp, 12 predicted proteins | sample PhyAR2_FD_201041 | JGI IMG/M metagenome (GOLD analysis project Ga0308156, IMG submission 201041) | Phyllosphere microbial communities from UC Gill Tract Community Farm, Albany, California, United States - DLSL A.R2 | ecosystem: Host-associated > Plants > Phyllosphere > Unclassified | place: USA... | reverse complement strand
CGCCGATATCGAGGATCAGACGCGAGAACGAGCCGGTCTTGTTCTGCACTGCGAGACGGGTGAGCTCCTGCAGCGCCTGAACCGTGTCAGGTGCTGACAGCAGCGAGAGGCCATCACCCTCTGCCTCCACCGACACGTACGCCCGCCCCTGGCGGACGTCGAGGTTGAGATCGCCGTCGATGTCAGCGATGTCGAGGAGCTCCTCGAGGTAGTCCGCCGCGACGTCGCCCTCGTTCTCCAGCTGAGCCACCGTGGGCTCGACGGTCTCCGTCAGGTTCTCGCTCACGCTCCGCCACCCTTCTTCTTCGCACGCTTCTTGCCGACCGGCTGCTGACGCTTGGGAGCCTCAGCCTTCGCCTTCTCGGCCTCCTCGAGCAGACGCTGCTGCTCTGCCTCATACGCAGCCATCGGAACGACCTTGCCCGAGGAATCGATCGCCTTGCCCTTGCGAGCGAGGCGCTCTTCGCGGGCCTTCGCAGCTTCGGAGCCCGGCGTGGGCATCTCACGGATCACGAGGAACTGCTGTCCCATGGTCCAGAGGTTCGAGATGAACCAGTACACGACGACGCCGAGCGGGAAGAAGATGCCCGAGAAGATGAAGCCCAGCGGCAGGATGTAGAGCATGATCTTCTGCATCTGGTACGCCTGGCCGGTCTTGGCCTCGGGCGACAGGTTCTTCGAGATGATCTGCAGCTGAGTGAAGAACTGCGACGCGATCATGAGCACGACGAGCGTGACGAGGATGATGATCGCCGTCGTGTTGCCGGCATCCACCGCGTTGCCGAGGGTCTCGTGCAGGGACGCGACACCGAACAGCTGCGCGTCATAGAACTGCTCGGTGAGCTCGGCGTTGAGGAGACCCACACCGCCGATGCCGGCAGCGTGGTGCTTCGTCACGTCGCTCAGAACGCTGAAGAGCGAGAAGAAGATCGGCATCTGCACGAGCAGAGGAAGACAGCTCGACATCGGCGTCGTGCCGTGCTTCTTGTACAGCGCCATGGTCTCGCGACTCATGGCCTCGCGAGAGAGCTGATCTTTCTTGCCGCGGTACTTCTCCTGAACTTTTCGCAGTTCAGGAGCGATTTCCATCATCTTTCGCTGACTCTTGATCTGCTTCACGAAGAGCGGGATCAGAGCGGCGCGCACCACGATGACGAGTCCGACGATCGACAGCACCCAGGTAAGACCGGATGCCGCGGGAAGGCCCACCGCCGTCAGCAGCCAGTGCCAGGCGACGAGCACGAGCTCGACCAGCCACTTCAGCGGCCAGAGGATCGTCCCCAGCAGATCGAATCCGCCGGACGCGGGCGCCGGCGAAGGGGTGGTGCTGGCGAACAGGAGGTCAAGACCCACCGATCAATCCTTTCGGGCAGGGACGACGAAACCGTGAGCGGTCAGGTCATAGCGGAAGTGTTCGTGCGGACGGACGTCGTCGACGCCGCCGTGGCTCCAGGGATTGCAACGGAGGATGCGCCATGCCGAGAGCAGAGTTCCCCGCACGGCGCCATGCTGTTGCACCGCTCCTACAGCGTAAGCGGAACACGAGGGGTAGTAGGCACAGACATCTCCGTACATCGGGGAGATCACCTTGCGGTAGCCGGCCAGGAACCCGAGAACGAGGTTCCTCGGCATCAGCGGGATGCTGCGGACCAGATCGCGGGACTCCAGATGCCCGGTCCCGAGCGACGACGCCGGAAGCGCGGTCATGCCTTCACCTCGGCCAACCGCCCGAGACACCGATTCACATCGGCGCTCAGCTCTGCGTACGTCGCGGTCGCGGACGCAGGAAGGGCACGGATGACGACATCCGTGCCCTGAGGAACTCGCGGGAGCGCTTCCGCGCAGACTGCCTTGAGGCGTCGACGAACGGAGTTGCGCACCACAGCGGTACCCACCTGCTTGCTGATGATGAATCCGAACCTCGCGGCTCTGCTCTCGCCCGTCGTCAGCATCGAAGTGACGACGCGCGCCCCGCCACAACGTGATCCACGTCGAACGACCAGTCGATAGTCGCTGCCGCGGGTCAGGCGAAACGGGCGGGCGAGCACAGCGATTTACGCGGAGAGCTCGGTGCGGCCCTTCGCGCGGCGAGCCGAAAGGATCGCGCGGCCGGCGCGGGTACGCATGCGAAGACGGAAGCCGTGCTTCTTGGCGCGACGACGGTTGTTGGGCTGGAAGGTGCGCTTGCTCATGAAATCACTCCGGGGAAAGCTGCCACCGGGATCATTTTGACCGGAGACATAGGGATCTGCCATTCAGGCATAAGTCAACCGATTAAGGGTACGTCCTGACGGCCCACAGAGCAAATCTGCGCGCGTCGACATGGGACCTCCTGCACGGTCCGCACAGCCATTATCCACAACCTGTGGCCTGCACGTATGCGCAACACGCGCGCCGATTTTCCGGGGCAGGTTGCTGATCACAGCCGCGATGACTACCGTGGCATCCGAAGTTATCCACAGGGAGACGCCCGTCGCCGAACCCTCCCCGATCCCCCAGCTCCGGAGCGTCATGTCCTCATCAGCCCAGCCCGACGTCCCCATCTGGACCACGGTGCAGGAGCTGCTCGAGGCCGACGATCGCGTGACGCCTCAGCTGCAGGGCTTCCTCAGTCTGGCGGTCCCCGCCGGTGTCATGGCCGCGACCCTCTATCTCGAGGTTCCGAACGATCTGACTGCCGCGCAGATCAACAAGCGCCTCCGTCTGCCGATCATGGAGGCTCTCTCGCACATCGGAGACGAGGTCACCTCGTACCGGGTCGTCGTGAACCATGAGCTCGCGGAACAGCCGACGGCACCGATCGCGGTCGCCGACTTCGGTCGGCAGGAGAACATCCGGATCGAGTCTCCGATGGAGCAGCCGACTCCGATGCGGCACGAGTCCCGACTCAACCCGAAGTACACCTTCGACAACTTCGTGATCGGCCAGTCCAACCGCTTCGCACACGCGGCAGCGGTCGCCGTGGCCGAGGCACCCGCCAAGGCATACAACCCGCTCTTCATCTACGGAGACTCCGGTCTCGGCAAGACCCATCTCCTGCATGCGATCGGCGACTACGCCCAGTCCCTGTACGCAGGAGTGAAGGTCAGGTACGTCTCGAGCGAGGAATTCACGAACGACTTCATCAACTCGATCGCGAACAACCGCGGCGCCGCGTTCCAGGCGAGGTACCGCGACGTCGACATCCTCCTGATCGACGACATCCAGTTCCTGCAGGGGCGTGCGGAGACGCAGGAAGCCTTCTTCCACACCTTCAACACGCTTCACGATCACAACAAGCAGGTCGTGATCACCAGCGACGTCGCCCCGAAGCATCTCACCGGCTTCGAGGACCGCATGCGCAGCCGCTTCGAGTGGGGTCTGATCACCGACGTGCAGGCGCCCGACCTCGAGACCCGCATCGCGATCCTTCGGAAGAAGGCGCAGAGCGAAGCGCTCCACATCCCCGACGAAGTGCTCGAATACATCGCGACGGTGGTCTCCTCGAACATCCGCGAGCTCGAGGGTGCACTGATCCGCGTCTCGGCCTTCGCGAGCCTGAACCGGTCGGCGCTCGACATCTCCCTCGCCCAGACCGTGCTGCGCGACATCATCGACACGGCCGAGGACAACATCATCTCGCCGACCGACATCATCACGGCGACCGCGCAGTACTTCAAGCTCACCGTCGACGACCTCTACGGGTCGAGTCGGTCACAGCAGATCGCGACGGCGCGACAGATCGCCATGTACCTCTGCCGTGAGCGCACCAGCCTGTCGCTGCCGAAGATCGGCCAGCTGTTCGGCAACCGCGACCACACGACCGTCATGTACGCCTACAAGAAGATCAGCGAGCTCATGAAGGAACGCCGATCCATCTACAACCAGGTGACTGAGATCACCACGCAGCTCGGTCGTCGCTGAACCGGGCTCGCCAGGTCGAAAAGGGGGCCACAGCATCCGGGAGGACGCTGTGGCCCCCTTCGTGTGCCTGCGACGCGCCGTGTCGAGAACGGATCGATGCCACTTTGCACATGTGGATAACTTGTGGATGGATGGGGATGACCTCGGGAGGAACTCGGGAGAAATCGACGAACCTGTGGATAACTCCGACATGCTCCGGAGAGCATCGGATGCTCGGAACCCGCGTATTCCTCAGGGATTCCACAAGTGACAACCGTGTAGTTCCCTACTCGCGTCTGCTTTCCACCGACTTATCCACAGTATCCACAGGTGTTAACACCGTTAAGGAGTTAATCCAATCCAGGGGCGATCCGATCACCAGACGGTGTGGAAACCCGACCGCTCCGCCGGAATCACATCGACGTAGGGATCCGCCCGACTCTGGGGCTAGCATGGGAAGCCCTGCACCGGCAGGAACCATGACGACGCGTCTCAGAACGACGACAAGGGAGCACCCGTGAGGTTTCAGGTCAACCGCGATGTCTTCAGCGAGGCTGTGTCCTTCGTCGTCAAGCTGCTTCCGCAGCGCAATCCGCAGCCGATCCTCGCCGGTGTGCTGATCGAGGCAGACGGTTCGGGTCTCACCCTCTCGGCCTTCGACTACGAGGCGTCCGCCAGGACGACCATCGAGGCGACGGTCGAGACGCCGGGAACGATCCTCGTCCACGGCCGACTGCTCTCAGACATCGCCAGCAGGCTCCCGAACGCTCCGATCGAGATCGCCGTCGAGGACGACGGAAGCATCTCGGTGACCTGCGGCTCCGCCCGCTTCACCCTGGCGGCCATGCCTGTCGAGGAATATCCCTCGATCCCCGAGGTCTCTGGATCCTCCGGCGTCGTCCCCGCCGACGACTTCGGCACAGCCATCGCGCAGGTCGGCTTCGCCGCATCCCGTGACGACGTGACCCCCGTGCTGACCGGCGTGCAGCTCGAGGTCTCGGGCCAGACGCTCAGCCTCGTCGCGACCGACCGCTACCGTGTGTCGCTCCGCGACGTGCCGTGGGACGGCGAAGCCGTCGAGGCGACCGCGCTCGTTCCGGCTCGCACCCTGCTCGAGGTCGGCAAGACCTTCGGACACGCCGGAACGATCCAGATCGCGTTCTCGGGAGCGGGCGACCGCGAGATCATCGCCTTCACCGCGGGCAACAAGACCGTCACCTCGCTGCTCATCAAGGGGAACTTCCCGCCGGTGCGCCGGCTGTTCCCCGAGCAGACCGACCACTACGCGGTCGTCAACACCGCCGACCTCGTCGAGGCCGTGCGACGCGTGTCGCTGGTGCTCGACCGAGCCGCGCCGCTGCGTTTCACGTTCGCGACCGACGGTGTCACGATGGATGCGTCCGGCAGCGAGCATGCTCGTGCGTCCGAGTCCGTCGACGCGATCCTCTCGGGTGGCGACGAGGTCACGCTCGGACTCAACCCGCAGTACCTCATCGAGGCGCTGGGTGCGGTGAAGAGCGAGTTCGTCCGGGTCACGTTCACGTCGAGCGACAACGCGAACAAGCTCAGCCCCGTGCTCATCACGAGCCAGACCTCGGTCGACCAGGCGGGACTCGACTCGTTCAAGTACCTGCTGCAGCCGAACCTGCTGCTTCGCTGACCCGGCTCGAGCGGGCGGCTGCCCGCGAATCCCCGTGTCAGAGGCCGAAGGTAGGCTGACAGCGTGATTGTGGAGCACCTGAGTCTGGTCGATTTCCGCAATTACGCGACCGCCGAACTCGTTCTGCACCGCGGCCCGAACGTTCTGGTCGGGCGCAACGGGCAGGGCAAGACGAATCTCGCCGAAGCGGTCGTCTTCCTCGCGACGCTCGGCTCTCACCGTGTCTCGTCCGATGCGCCGCTCGTGCGTGACGGCCAGGAGTACGCGATCATCCGCGCGCGACTGTCCCATGGAGAACGACGGGTGCTCGTCGAGGTGCAGCTCAACAAGCAGGGTGCGAACAAAGCGCGCATCAACGGGTCGCCCTCGAAGACGAACGAGCTGCCTCGGTACGCGCATGTCGTGCTGTTCGCCCCCGAAGATCTGCAGATCGTGCGGGGCGACCCCTCGGCCCGACGCCGGTTCGTCGACCAGCTGCTGATCCAGCGCACACCGCGCATGGCATCCGTGCTCGCCGACTACGACCGGGTCCTCAAGCAGCGGAACGCCCTGCTCAAGTCGGCTCGAGCCCGGGGGATCAAGGGCGAAGGACTCAGCACGCTCGACGTGTGGGACGACAAGCTCGTCTCCCTCGGCGCTGAGATCATCAGCGCGCGCCAGCGGCTGGCGGCAGATCTGCAGCAGCCGGTCGCCGAGGCCTACGCGGCGATCGCCGGTGAGGACCATCGTCCGCAACTCGAGTGGGCGCTGTCGGTCCGCGGCGCGGATCCCGAAGAGGGTGAATCCTCTCCGATCGACACGGACGGATCGCTGAGCATGGCGCGATGCGCCGAGATGTTCCACGCGGCCCTGCTCGCGAAGCGATCGAACGAGCTCGATCGCGGACTCACGCTCACCGGTCCGCACCGAGACGACCTCGTTCTGCGGGTGCGCGGTCTTCCCGTGAAGGGGTATGCGTCGCACGGAGAATCGTGGTCCATGGCGCTCGCTCTGCGCCTCGCCTCCGCGGAACTGCTGCGCAGCGAGTCGCCCGCGGGCGACCCGGTCCTCATCCTCGACGACGTGTTCGCGGAACTCGATTCCGACCGTCGGCAGCGACTCGCGTCGGTGACGGCCGGCTACGAGCAGGTGGTGGTCACCGCCGCCGTGGAGGAGGATATTCCCGAGGTGCTGCACGCTCATGTCGTCAGGATCACCGCCGGCACGATCAGTGACGACAGGGCGCCTCGTCCGGATCAGGAAGCCAGGGGCGCGCGGGTCGACGAGTCCGGGGGCGACGGCTCTGCGCCTGAGGATTCGACGGGCCCGCTGACAGAGGAGGCGGAGACGCATGACTGACATCGCAGCGGTTCCGGCCGCCGAGACACCCGAGACGGTGGCCACCTACCTTCGGCTGCGCGGATTGCAGCCGAGCTCGAAGAACTGGAAGCGGAAGCGCCGCCTCGTCGTCGACGACGACAACGCGCCCTTCACGCCCGGACGTGATCCGGGCACGCTCGGAGCGGTGCTCGACAGGCTGACGCGTGACGCGGGGTGGGAGACCACACTCGCCCGCGAGGACCTCGTGCGTCAGTGGGCGGACCTCGCCGGAGCCGACACCGCGAAGCACTCCGAACCGGTCTCGTTGGAACGCGGGGTGCTCACGGTGAAGTGCGACTCGACGGCCTGGGCGAAGAACCTGCAGTTCATGCGAGGCACGATCCTGACCGAGATCGGCCGACGCTATCCGTCGGCCGGAGTCGAGAACCTCCGCTTCATCGGACCGGACGTACCCTCGTGGAAATGGGGTCCCAGAGTCGTTCCAGGGCGGGGCCCACGCGATACCTACGGGTAGGACACCACGCAAGGGGTCCGACACGCTCAGAGGCCCACAGGTGGCCGCTGAGCCGCATATCGGCACGAAAGACCGCTAGACTGGGAGTTCGTGATATCGATGTGGAGAATGCTCTCTGATGACGCCTGAATCCCCCGCTGACGAGACGGAATCGACCAACGGAGACCCCTCGGCGGTCACCGACTCCGGATCGTCGGCACCCGCACCCAAGGCGAAGCAGCCGGGCGAGTACGGTGCCGACTCGATCCAGATCCTCGAAGGCCTCGAAGCCGTCCGCAAGCGCCCCGGAATGTACATCGGATCCACCGGTCCGCGCGGTCTGCACCACCTGGTCTACGAGATCGTCGACAACTCTGTCGACGAGGCCCTCGCCGGATACGCCGACACCATTCTGGTGACGCTGCTCGAAGACGGCGGCGTCCGCGTCGTCGACAACGGCCGCGGCATCCCCGTCGACCCGCACTCCTCCGACCCGTCGAAGTCGACCGTCGAGGTCGTGCTCACGATCCTGCACGCCGGTGGCAAGTTCGGCGGCGGCGCCTACGCCGTCTCCGGTGGTCTGCACGGTGTCGGATCATCGGTCGTGAACGCGCTGTCGACCCGTTTCGAGGTCGAGGTGAAGCAGAAGGGCTTCGTCTGGCGCCACAGCTTCGCGGACGGCGGCGTTCCGCAGCAGCAGCTCGAGAAGGGCGAGGCGGCCGACACCACCGGCACGACCATCACCTTCTGGCCGGACGGCGAGATCTTCCAGGAGACGCTCGAGTTCGACTACGACACCCTCCGCACGCGCTTCCAGCAGATGGCCTTCCTCAACAAGGGACTGCGCATCGAGCTCGCCGACGAGCGACCCTCCTCCGCCTACGAGGTGGAGGAGAACGGTCAGGCGATCGTCAAGCAGCCCGGAGACGTCTTCTACTACGAGCGCGGTCTCGTCGACTACGTCGAGTACCTGAACAAGGTGCGTCACGCCGAGGTCGTCAACGACGAGATCATCGCGTTCGAGTCCGAGGACACCGACCGCAAGATCTCGCTCGAGGTCGCGATGCAGTGGACCACCTCGTACACCGAGAACGTCTTCACCTACGCGAACACGATCAACACGCATGAGGGCGGAACGCACGAAGAGGGCTTCCGTGCCGCGCTCACGACGCTGGTCAACAAGTACGCCCGCGCGAACAACCTGCTCAAGGAGAAGGACGACAACCTCTCGGGCGACGACGTCCGCGAGGGTCTCACCGCGGTCATCTCGATCAAGCTCGGCGAGCCGCAGTTCGAAGGTCAGACCAAGACCAAGCTCGGCAACACCGAGGCGAAGGCATTCGTGCAGAAGGTCGTGGGCGATCAGCTCGGCGACTGGTTCGACCGCAACCCGATCCAGGCGAAGAACGTGATCCGCAAGGCGATCGACGCCGCGACCGCCCGACTGGCCGCCCGCAAGGCGCGCGAGACCGCTCGCCGCAAGAGCGTGTTCGAGTCGGCCGCGATGCCCGACAAGCTCAAGGACTGCACCAGCAAGGACCCGTCCATCAGCGAGATCTTCCTCGTCGAGGGTGACTCGGCAGGCGGCTCGGCGGTGCAGGGACGCGACCCGCACACGCAGGCGATCCTCGCTCTGCGCGGCAAGATCCTCAACGTCGAGCGCGCACGTCTCGACAAGGCGCTCGGCAACAAAGAAGTCCAGGCGATGATCCAGGCCTTCGGCACGGGCATCGGCGAAGAGTTCGACATCGAGAAGGCGCGCTATCACAAGATCGTGCTGATGGCCGATGCCGACGTCGACGGTCAGCACATCACGACGCTGCTGCTCACGCTGCTCTTCCGCTACATGCGCGGTCTCATCGAAGCCGGCTTCGTGTACCTCGCGATGCCCCCGCTGTACCGACTCAAGTGGACCAACGCCCCGCACGAGTACGTGTTCAGCGACGCAGAGCGCGATGCCCTGCTCAAGTTCGGTCTCGACAACGGCAAGCGCATCCCGAAGGATGCCGGCATCCAGCGGTACAAGGGTCTCGGCGAGATGAACGCCAAGGAGCTGTGGGAGACCACGATGGACCACACGACGCGGACGCTCCGCCAGGTGACCATCGAGGATGCCGCGGCCGCCGACGAGATCTTCAGCGTGCTGATGGGTGAGGACGTCGAGTCCCGACGCAGCTTCATCCAGCGCAATGCCAAGGACGTCCGCTTCCTCGACATCTGATCCAGGCGAGCGCAGCGAGCAACCCTGGTCGTTGAGCGAGCGAAGCGAGTGGACATGTCGCGAGCCGCTCTCGGAAACCAACGAAGAGAAGACACATGACTGACGAAGTACGCCCCGAGCCCCCGGCACACGAACACGGGAAGATCGACCAGGTCGACCTTCAGTCGGAGATGCAGCGCAGCTATCTCGACTACGCGATGGCCGTGATCGTCGGCCGCGCGCTCCCCGACGTCCGCGATGGACTCAAGCCCGTGCACCGACGTGTGCTCTACGGCATGTACGACGGCGGATTCCGCCCCGACAAGTCGTTCTCGAAGTGCGCCCGCGTGGTCGGCGAGGTCATGGGGCAGTACCACCCGCACGGCGACTCGGCGATCTACGACGCCCTCGTCCGTCTGGTGCAGCCGTGGTCGCTCCGCTACCCGCTGGCTCTGGGGCAGGGCAACTTCGGCTCACCCGGCAACATGGGCGCCGCTGCTCCGCGATACACCGAGACCAAGATGGCCCCCCTCGCGCTCGAGATGGTGCGGGACATCGAAGAGGACACGGTCGACTTCCAGGACAACTACGACGGCCAGACCCAGGAGCCGACGGTTCTGCCTGCCCGGTTCCCGAACCTGCTCGTCAACGGATCGGTCGGCATCGCGGTCGGCATGGCGACCAACATCCCCCCTCACAACCTGCGCGAGGTCTCGGCGGCGGCGCTGTGGGCGCTCGACAACCCGGGTCTTCCCCGCGAGGAGCTCCTCGAGGGACTGATCCAGCGCATCCCCGGTCCGGACTTCCCGACCGGCGCGCAGATCCTCGGCACCAAGGGGGTGCAGGAGGCGTATCGCACCGGTCGTGGCTCCATCACCATGCGCGCGGTCGTCAACGTCGAGGAGATCCAGGGTCGCACCTGCCTCGTGATCACCGAGCTGCCCTACCAGGTGAACCCCGACAACGTCGCGGTGAAGATCGGCGACCTCGCCCGTGACGGCAAGATCACCGGCATCGCCGACATCCGCGACGAGTCGTCCGACCGCACGGGTCAGCGCCTCGTCGTCGTGCTCAAGCGCGACGCCGTCGCCAAGGTCGTGCTGAACAACCTGTACAAGCACACCCAGCTGCAGGAGAACTTCGGCGCGAACATGCTCGCGATCGTCGACGGCGTGCCCCGCACCCTCGCGATCGACGGCTTCGTGACGAACTGGATCACCCACCAGCTCGAGGTCATCGTCCGTCGCACGCAGTTCCGCCTCGCCAAGGCCGAGCGACGCATGCACATCCTGCGCGGCTACCTCAAGGCACTGGATGCTCTCGACGAGGTCATCGCCCTGATCCGCCGGTCCGCGACCGTCGAGGATGCCCGCGAGGGACTCAAGAAGCTCCTCGACATCGACGACGACCAGGCGCAGGCCATCCTCGACATGCAGCTGCGTCGTCTCGCGGCGCTCGAGCGGCAGAAGATCCTCGACGAGGCCGCCGAGCTCGAGAAGATGATCGCCGAGTACCAGGCGATCCTGGCCGACGAGGGACTCCAGCGCGGCATCATCCGCGACGAGCTCACCGGCATCGTCGACCGCTTCGGCGACGAGCGTCGCACGCACATCCTGCACGGGTTCGACGGCGACGTGTCGATGGAGGACCTGATCGCCGAGGAGGAGATGGTCGTCACCATCACCCGCGCCGGCTACATCAAGCGCACCCGCAGCGACAACTACCGGTCGCAGCACCGCGGCGGCAAGGGCATCAAGGGTGCTCAGCTGCGTGCGGACGACATCGTCGAGCACTTCTTCGTGACGACCACGCACCACTGGCTGCTGTTCTTCACCGACAAGGGTCGTGTCTACCGCTCGAAGACCTACGAGGTCCCCGAGGCCGGTCGCGATGCGAAGGGGACGCACGTCGCCAACCTCCTCGCCCTGCAGCCCGACGAGAACATCGCGCAGGTGCTCGACATCCGCGACTACGAGGTCGCCGACTACCTCGTGCTCGCGACGCGCGACGGCCTCGTGAAGAAGACGAGCCTCGCCAGCTACGACACCAACCGTCAGGGCGGCGTCATCGCCATTCGTCTGAACGACGAGGACGAGCTGGTGTCGGCGCTGATGGTCAACGCCGAGGACGACATCCTGCTGATCAGCCGCAAGGGCATGTCGGTGCGCTTCAGCGCGACCGATGAGGCGCTCCGCCCCATGGGACGCGCCACCGCCGGCGTCAAGGGAATGAAGTTCCGCGAGGGCGACAGCCTGCTCTCGGCGTCCGTCGCGGCGCTCGGCCAGTTCGTGTTCGTGGTGACCGACGGCGGGTACGCCAAGCGCACCGCGATCGAGGAGTACCGCGTGCAGGGACGCGGCGGATTCGGCATCAAGGTCGCCAAGCTGCACGACGATCGGGGCACTCTCGCGGGTGGTCTCATGGTCTCGGAGGACGACGAGGTCTTGGTGGTTCTCTCCAGCGGCAAGGTGGTACGCTCTGCCGTGGCCGAGGTGCCCGCCAAGGGCCGCGACACCATGGGAGTGGTGTTCGCACGGACGACGGAAGCCGACCGCATCCTCGCCATCGCCCGCAACGGTGAGCGGGGCCTCACCGAGGACGACGGATCGGATGAGGCGGAGGCGGAGTCCCCCACCACCTCCCCCGAGACGACCGAGAACCCTGAGGAAGCAGACGAATGAGCACGGTAGCCGACAAGCTGGCGAAGAAGTCGACTCGTAAGACCGGAGGCAAGCAGGTCCGCCTGCGCCTCGTGTACGTCGACTTCTGGTCCGCAGTGAAGCTCTCTTTCCTGGGAGCCGTCGCGCTCGCGATCGTCACCATGGTGTCGTTCTTCCTGATCTACCTCGTGCTGCAGGCGACCGGGGTGCTCAACCAGGCCGACGAGTTCGTCGGCACGATCACCAGCGACTCGGTGCGGATCTCCGAGGTGGCGGGTCTTCCGCAGGTGATGGCGTTCGCCGCCGTCGTCTCGATCCTCAACCTCATCGTCTTCACGGTGCTCGGCGCAGTCGTCGCCGGTATCTACAACGTCGCGGTGAAGGTGACCGGCGGACTTCTCGTCGGCTTCACCTCGAACTGACCGGTCGACGCGCAGACACGGACACACGCACAGAAGAAGGGCGGATGCTGCGGCATCCGCCCTTCTCTGCGTCTACCGATGGCTCTACACGACGCCGGTCGTGCCGAGAAGTGTTCCGATCAGCCACGTGGCGAGCAGCGCGAGTGCGCCCCCGATGACGAGTCGTATCGAGGCGCGGGCCGCGGGTGAGCCACCGATGCGTGCCGACACGGTTCCCGTCAGCGCGAGCGCGAGGAGCACCGCCACGAAGGTGACCGGCACCCTCCACTCAGGTGGCGGGAGCAGGATCGCCAGCAGTGGCAGGAGGGCCCCGAGCGTGAAGGCGACCGCGGATGACAGCGCCGCGTGCCACGGGTTGACCAGGTCGTCCTGATCGATGCCGAGCTCGACCTCGAGGTGGGCGGCGAGGGCATCGTGTGCCGTGAGCTCCTGTGCGACGCGACGTGCCGTCTCCTCGCTGAGACCGCGTTCGCGGTAGAGGCCGGCGAGCTCGGCCAACTCGGCCTCGGGCATCGTCCGCAGCTCGTCGCGCTCCTTGGTGATCAGCGCCCGCTCGCTGTCGCGCTGGCTGCTCACCGACACATACTCGCCGAGTGCCATCGAGATCGCACCGCCCACGAGGCCTGCGAGGCCCGCGGTCAGCAGCGCGGCGTTGTCGGTGGTCGCGCCGGCCACACCGACGAGCAGGGACGCGACAGATACGATGCCGTCGTTCGCGCCGAGCACTCCGGCGCGCAGCCAGTTGAGGCGCTGTCCGAGCCCTGAGCCGTGCGGTTCACCCTCATGTGCGGTCATGCGCTCAGTGAATCAGATGGGCGGGGATCGCGCTCCCCCTTACGCCGTCGTCGCCGGCGCGTCCGGTGCAGTAGGGAAAACCCGAATCAGGGTGTCGGGATGCCTCGGTGTCGGCCCTCTCGGCACCGCCGTACCTTGGAGACATGACGACACAGACTGCCACGCCACCACCGGCGACGGCCACGAAGCCGCCGCTGCGCATCGTGCTCACGATCCTGCATCTGGCGGGTATCGGGGTCATCGGTGGATTCATCTTCGCGACCCTCTCGGGCCTCCTCGGCACCGGCTTGGGACTGCTCTTCGCCGCGGGCGTCGGGGTCGTGCTCCTCGTCGGGCTCGTCTACGCGCTCTTCGGCGTCGGCTGGTTCGAGGTCGCCCGGGTCGGCGCGCTCTACAGGACCCCGATCGCACCACTGCGCTGGCGTCCGCGTGATCGGCCCGGATTCGTCGGGTGGCTGCGGTCGCTCGGACGGCAGGCGATCGACGGCCGCATGTGGCGCGCCCTGGCGAACTTCGCCATCACGGCCGTCCTCGGCTGGATCGTCCTCCGGCTCGCCTGGGGCGTCGTGTGGTCGATCGTGATCTGCTTCGCTCCCCTCGCGGGGACCGACACCGTGATCGGTCCGTTCGGCGGAGGGGGGATCGACGCCGCCTGGGCGCCGCTCATCGGCATCCTCGGAGTCGCCGCCTCGATCGCCGGCATGATCGGTCTTGCTCTGCTGCACCGCGTCATCTCGCTCGCCGTCGTCGTCCGCAGCCGCGAGGCCGAGCTCACCGAGCGCGTGCGCACCAGCACGGCGCAGCGGGAGGGAGCCGTGCGCGCCGCGGACCTGGAGCGCACCCGCATCGAGCGAGATCTGCACGACGGCGTTCAGCCGCGGCTCGTGTCCGTCGGCATGACCCTGGGCCTCGCCCAGCAGAAGATCGACAACGACCCGGCTGCCGCGAAGGAGCTGATCTCCGAGGCGCACACGTCGACGAAGGCGGCGATCACCGAGCTGCGACAGCTCGCCCGAGGCATCCACGCCTCCGTGCTCGATGACCGCGGACTCGACGCCGCGCTCTCGGCGCTCGCCGGCCGATCTCACATTCCGGTGAGTCTCGACGTCCGCATGGACGGACGCTGCAGTCGCGAGGCCGAGGCCGCGGTCTACTTCTCGATCGCCGAATCTCTCACGAACGCCGCCAAGCACTCCCGTGCCAGCGAGACCAGGGTCACCGTGCGACTGCGCGAGGGCGGGGTCCTCTGGGCCCGCGTCGAGGACAACGGCATGGGTGGCGCTCAGGTGCAGCCCGGCGGTGGTCTCGACGGCATCGCGAACCGCATCCTCGCCGCGGGCGGAACTTTCCGCCTCGAGAGCCCGCTCGGCGGGCCGACCAGCCTGGAGGTGAACGTGCCATGCGCATCCTGATCTGCGAGGACTCCGTCCTGCTGCGCGAGGGGCTCGTGCGGCTGCTGGAGGACGCGGGCCACCGAGTGGTCGCCGCGCTCCCCGACATCGAGGGCCTCGACGAGGCGGTCGCCGACACCGACCCGGAGCTCTGCATCCTCGATGTGCGGCTGCCGCCGACGTTCACGGACGAGGGCATCCGCGCCGCACTGCACCTGCGTGACACGAATCCGGCGCTGCCGCTGCTCGTGCTCTCGCAGTA
>Ga0308156_1002702_pt1 | contig 15106 bp, 15 predicted proteins | sample PhyAR2_FD_201041 | JGI IMG/M metagenome (GOLD analysis project Ga0308156, IMG submission 201041) | Phyllosphere microbial communities from UC Gill Tract Community Farm, Albany, California, United States - DLSL A.R2 | ecosystem: Host-associated > Plants > Phyllosphere > Unclassified | place: USA... | reverse complement strand
CGTCGGGGTCGTGCGAGGTCACCCTTCATCCTCGCACGCGGCGACCGAGCGCTTTTCGGCGTATCGGCATGCGGCCGGCATCAGATCGGGATTCGGCGGCGGCCCCCCGCTCGGTTAACGTGGATGGGTGGTCTCCAGTTATCTCGCCCCGAAGGGCACACCCGTCACCCTTCTGGAGTTCGAGCACGCCGGGGCGACGCTGATCGCGGAGTCCTTCGGCGAGGGCCCGCGCACCTTCCTGCTGCTGCACGGCATCGGCATGGGCCGCAGTGTGTACCTCGACGTGGTGCAGCGCCTGCAGGGCCGCGTCGTCGCCCTCGATCTGCCCGGGTTCGGCGAAGCACCCGAGCCGACGCGCACCCTCACCATGGAACGCCACGCCGACCTCGTCGCCGCCTACCTCCGGCACGCGAGAGAGCGCCCGGTCGTCGTGATCGGACACTCGATGGGCAGCCAGATCGCGGCGGAACTCGCCGCGCGGCATCCCTCGCTCGTCGAGGGCGTCGTGCTCGCGGGGCCGACCGTGAACAAGGCGGCACGCAATCTCGGCGCGCAGGCCAGCTACCTGCTGACCGACCTCGTCGGCGAGCGGCCTCTCGTGATCTGGCGTGGGGCGCGCGAGTATCTGCGCGGCGGCCCTCACCTCATCCGGAAGATCAAGGCGACGATCGCCCACCAGCCCGAGAAGGCCTTCGCCCGCATCGACTGCCCGGTGCTCGTGCTGCGCGGCGAGAGCGACCCGCTGGCGCCGATGAGCTGGTGCCGCGAGATCATCGACGAGATTCCCGGCGCCGACCTGCGGGTGATCCCCGATCACGGGCACGGCACGTTGATCAGCGACTCCGAGCCCGCCGCGGCACTCATCCAGGACTTCGCCGACCGCCTCTGAGCGCGCTCTCGCCGCCGCTCCCCGACGTCGGCGCGCGGCTCAGCGCAGCGGTGGGGGTGCCGTCGGCAGCAGCAGCGCGTTGCGGCGCGACCGCGTGAGAAGAAGGATGAACGCGCCCAGAGCGCCCAAGAGCACGGCGAAGGCGAGGCCGAAGACGATCAGGAAGAGCGTGACGGGCCCCTGGTCCATGAAGCTCGCAGCCACCGCCACGATCACACCGATCACCGCGATCGCGGTCGCGCACCAGCCGATGATCATCGACACGAGGTAACCACGAGGCCCGGCGTGCCCGGGACGCACGCCGAAGCGGGTGCCGAGGTACCAGCTCCAGCGAGACCCGGTCCACCATCGGCTGACCTGCCTCGTCATCGGATACCAGCCGGCACCCGGCCCGTCGACCTCGCCGGGCAGCGGTCGCACGACCTCGTCGACGATCGGCGCCGACTGCGGAACCGCGAGCATGCGCACGGCTCGGGAGTGCGCGGCACCCAGGAGCCAGATCACGCCGACCGCCGTCAGGAAGACGGGGAGCACGAAGTTCCCCGGGTTCTGCGTGATCAGCGCCGCCGTCAGCTGCATCAGCCCCAGGACGACGAAGACGATGCCGAGGACCACTCCCATCGCCGGCGGCTCGACCGCGAGTGCATCCGGACGTGGCGTGCCGGCACGGACGCGGTACGGGGTCCACATCACGCCGTCCCACCAGCGGACGTCGGTCGTGCCCGGCACCGCGTACCATCCCGTCGCGGGAGTCGTCAGCGGCGTCTCGCGCTCATGGGCGGTCCACTGCGCTCCGTCCCACCAGCGCTGGCGTCCGGGCGTGCCCGCGTCGTACCAGCCCTGGGGTGTCGACATCGATCCGTCCGTCCCTCAGCCTGCGGCCGGCGGGGTCTGCTTCGACTCTGCGAGCTCGTCGACCACGAGACTCCGCTCGTCGGTGGTGCCGTTGCGATACGCCTGGCGTCCGACGATGTGCGCCGACAGCGGCGCGGTCGCGAACTGCATGAGCACGATCGGGGCCACGAGCGCGAGGCCGACCAGGATGCCGCCGACCGTGCGCATCGACAGCGCGATGGCGAGGCAGATGAGCACGAGCCCGAGCACCTGCGGCTTCGTGGCCGCGTGAAGCCGCGAGGGCACGTCGCGGAACCGCAGCAGTCCGACGGCGGCCGAGAGGCAGAGGACGGCTCCGAGCAGGATCAGCACGAGCACCGCGACGTCGATCACGATGTCGGGGATGCTGAGACCGAACACGTTCATGGTGTCGTGTTGTCCCTTCTCGCGACGAAGCGGGCGACGGCGATCGAGCCGAAGACGCCGACCGCGGCGATGATCAGCATCACCGGGATGTTGCGTGTGTGGCCGTTGATCGCCATCTCGGCGCCGAGCACGCACATGACCTCGGTGAGCAGCACGTCGGACGCGACGGCGCGGTCGAGGATCGACGGACCACGGACGATGCGGATGATCGTCAGGATCGCCGCGACGCCGAACACCACCATGATCGCCAGCAGCAGCACGTTCATCGGACACCGCCCTTCGCTGCACGCCCGTCGGCCTTGAGCGCACGGTACTGCGAGGGGGCACCCAGCGCTCGCACGACGCGACGCTCCCAGCGCAGCACGTTCTCGCGCTGCTTCTCGACATCAGCCAGGTTCCGCACCCCGATCACATGCAGGTACAGGATCTGCCGGTCGCGGTCGGCCTCGACGATGAGCGATCCGGGGATCAGCGACGACACCACCGAGACGTGGGTCATGATCAGATCGTCGGCGTACCTGAGCGGCACCGCGACGATCGCCGCGCCGGGCTGACGGCGGAAGTCGAAGACCTGCGCCGTGACCGACACGGCACCGCGGACCATCGCGAGCAGGAACTGCACCACGAACAGCGCCGCGTACCAGACGTTGATGCGCCCCGACAGCTCGACGGTCGGCAGTCGGAACACGCGCGTCACGAACACCGCCACGACCAGGCCCGACAGGAACGCCAGCACCGTGAACTGGCCCCACAGCAGCATCCACAGCACGATGAGCCACGCGAGGAACGGCAGCTGCACGCCGATGTCGCGCCAGATATGACGACGGGTGTTCGGGCTCATCCGTCGACCTCGTCTTCCAGCTGCACGAGGCTCACGGGTTCGAGGAGGGCCGCGCCGATGCGGTCGCAGAGGGCGTAGAGAGGACCCGCGAACACCGTGAGGGCGACGGTCACACCGACCATGCCGGCGGTCGCGACGGTCATGATGCGGGGGATGCGGCGCCGCTCCTGCTGCTCGTCGGCTGCGGGCGCGTTGCCGAGGTACGAGATGCGCCCCTCGGTCTCGCTCGAGTCCTCCTCCTCACGCCAGAACGCGAGGTTCCAGGCGCGCATCAGTGCGTAGAGAGTGAGGAGCGAGGTCACGATACCGCCGACGATCAGCACGATCATGAGGGGCGTGCCGACGGATGCCGCGGCCTCGAACAACGCGAACTTGCCGATGAAGCCCGAGAAGGGCGGCAGTCCGCCGAGGTTGATGGCGGGGATGAAGTACAGGACCGCGATCACCGGAGCGACCTTGAGGAGTCCCTTCACCCGCAGGATCGAGGTGCTGCCCGCTCGACGCTCGATGAGCCCGACGGCGAGGAACAGGGTCGTCTGCACGATGATGTGGTGGACGATGTAGTAGACCGTCGCACCGATCGCCGCGGGCGTCGCGATCGCGAGGCCGAAGATCATGTAGCCGACATGGCTCACCAGGGTGAACGAGAGGATCCTCTTGAGCTCCGCTTGGGCGACCGCACCGAGCACTCCGACGATCATGGTCGCGAGCGCGATGATCAGCAGCAGCGTGTCGATGCTGTTGTCGGCGAACAGCTGCGTCTCGGTGCGGATCAGCGCGTAGACGCCGACCTTGGTGAGGAGTCCGGCGAAGACCGCGGTCACCGGCGCCGGCGCGGTGGGATACGAGTCGGGCAGCCAGAACGACACCGGGAAGATCGCGGCCTTGATGCCGAATGCCACGACGAGCATGAGGTGCAGCACGAGCTGCGTCTCCTGCGGGATCTCGGTCATGCGTTCGGCGATCTGCGCCATGTTGACCGTGCCGAGCGCTCCGTAGATCATCGCGATCGACGCGAGGAAGAGGATCGACGACACGAGCGACACGACGATGTACACGGCGCCGGTGCGGATGCGCGACTCGGTGCTGCCGAGGGTGATGAGCACGTACGACGCGACGAGCAGGATCTCGAAGCCCACGTAGAGGTTGAACAGGTCACCCGCGATGAAGGCGTTGAAGATTCCCGCCGCGAGGATCAGGTACGAGGGGTTGAAGATCGAGATCGGCGTCTCGTCGGTGCCGTCGGCGACGCCCTGGCCGATCGAGAAGAGCAGGACCGCGAGCAGCACGATGCTCGAGATGAGCACGAGCAGGGCGGCGAGTCGATCGACGTAGAGCACGATGCCGAACGGAACCGGCCAGCCTCCGACCGAGACCGCCAGCGGAGCGCCGGAGTCGACGGCCACGAGCAGCACCGCGGCGATGACCGACACCACCGCGAGCGTCGCCACCGTCACGAAGACCTGCAGTCGCGCGTTGCGCCCGAAGACCAGGGTGATCGCGGCGCCGAGCAGCGGCACGGCGACGAGGAGGGGAACGAGAGCGCTCATCGGCGGTCCTCCCCTTCGTCCGGGTTCTCTTCGCGGGCTTCGGCTGGTCCGTCTTCCCCGGCATCGTCCGGGCCGTCGTCGCCGCCGCGTTCATCGCGACCGGCGTCCGCACCGTCGCCGTCATCCGCCTCGTACGATGCGGGCCGATCGACCGGCGCATCGTCGTGGATGGCGGGGTGGTCGCGCATATGCAGCACAGTGATCGGCGAGGTCTGCACGCCCACGAAGTCGGTGGTGGCCTCGTCGTCCGCCGTGTCGGCCTCGTCTTCCATGAGGTCCTCGTCGGCATCCGTGCGCTCGCGCAGTGCGATGTCCGCCTCGTCGTCCTCGACCGTGTCGGCCTGGCCGAGCTGCCAGGAGCGGTAGATCAGGGCGAGCAGGAACGCCGAGACGGCGAAGGTGATGACGATGGCCGTGAGTGTGAGCGCCTGCGGCAGCGGATCGCTGATCTCGCCCTCGGCTCCGTAGAACGGGGCGCTGCCGGGCACCCCCATCACGATGAGGAGCAGCAGGTTGGTCGCGTTGCCGAGCAGCAGGAACCCGATCAGGACACGGGTCAGGCTGCGCTCGAGCATCGCGTAGACGCCGCAGGCGAAGAGCACGGCCATGATCACGATGAGGGTCAGCGAGACGTCCATCAGATGCTCACCCCGCCCCGGGGTCCGGTTCCCTGCGACTCACGCAGGGCCGCCGACTGCCTGTCGACCTCGGCACCGAGGCTGCGGAGCACGTCGAGCACCAGACCGATGACGACGAGGTACACACCCACGTCGAAGATCGTCGACGTGACGAACTCCATGTGACCGATCCCGGGGATCTCCCACTCCCAGAACGTGCTGGTGAGAGGGGCCATGCCGAAGAACAGGGGAACGACGGCCGTGCCGACCGCGAGGATCAGGCCGGTGCCGAGCAGTCGTCCGGCATCCGTGGGCGCCGCGGCTCCGAGCTCCCACCGACCACCCGCGATGTAGCGCATGACGAGGGCCATGCCCGCGACGAGACCGCCCGCGAAGCCGCCTCCCGGCAGGTTGTGACCGGCGAACAGCAGGAAGATCGAGACCACGATGATCGTGTGGAAGAGGATGCGGACGATCACCTCGAGCAGGATCGACCGGTTCTCGGGCTTCACCTTCGCACCGCCGACAAGCCAGGCGCGCGGGTTGCTCTCGTTCTCGGTGGTCTGGAAGCGCACGCCCTCGGTCGTCTCGACGAGAGGACGAGCGCGGTTCGCGCGACGCTTCGACTTCGGCAGCGTCTTGGTCGCGGCGAGCATGTCGGCGCGGTGCGTGACGAACACGAGCGACGCGACACCCGTGGCGGCGAGCACGAGGACCGACAGCTCGCCCATCGTGTCCCAACCACGCAGGTCGACCAGCGCGACGTTCACGACGTTCTTGCCGTGCCCGATCTCGTAGGCGAGCTTGGCGAAGCCGGTGGAGATCGGCTCGGCGACGCGCGACTGGGTCGCGACGATCGCGACCAGCGCCATCGTGAGTCCCACGCCGACGCCGAGCAGCGCTCGCGGGATGCGGCCGACGGATGCGTTGTGCTCGCCCATGCGCGCCGGCAATCGCCGCAGCACCAGGGCGAAGGTGACCATGGTCACGGTCTCGACGAGGATCTGCGTGAGGGCGAGGTCGGGGGCGCCGCTGGTCGCGAAGAGCACCACCATGCCGAGTCCGGTGATCGAGACGAGGACCACTCCGGTGTATCTCTTCTGCGCCCGCACGGCGAGCACGCCGGCGACGGCCATCAGCGGGGCGACGACGAGCTGTGCCGGGGTGTGCCAGGCCGAGAGCTGGAAGCGGTCGATGTCACTCGCGAGCAGCGCCGTGACCTCGGCCGCCACGAACACGACGAAGATCGTGCCGACGTAGACGGGCAGCGAACCGCGCTGGGTCAGGGTCGTGCTGAGCACCGACAGGCGGTCGACGCCGCGCACGACGAGGTAGTACACATCGGCCGCCGTGAACGGGATCAGCCGCGCCTTGCGGTCCCACCCGGTGCGGATCGTCAGCAGGAAGAGGCCCGCGCCGAGAAGGATCGTCAGGATCGAGATCCCGAGCGCCGGTTCCAGACCGTGCCAGAGCGCGAGATGTCCCGGGCCCTCGGCCGCCACGCCCTCGGCGTCCAGGCCAGGCGTCGCCGTGAGGGCATAGCCCTGCAGCGCGGTGTCGAGCGCGGGGGCTCCGATGCCGGCGGCGATCGTGACGCCGGCCAGGATGATCGGCGCCGAGAGGAATCCGACGGGCGGGTCGGGCCAGGCGGTGTCGGGCAGGCGGTCGCCCATCGCATCGCGCTTGGTCCAGAACGCGCCCCACAGGAACCGGATGCCATATGCCGCGGTGAGCATAGAACCGAGAACCACTCCGATGATCGCGACGAGACCCCAGGGAGAACCGTGCAGCGCGTCGTCGAGGAGCGCCGTGAGCGTCGACTCCTTCGCCACGAAGCCCAGGGTCGGTGCGATGCCCGCCATCGACGCGACCGAGATGAATGCCGCGGTCGCCATGACCGGCGCCTGGCGGCCCACCCCGCTGAGCTCGGTGATGTCACGGGTCGAGAGCTGGCGGTCGATCACGCCGACGATGAGGAACAGGGCCGACTTGAACAGGGCGTGTCCGATCACGAGCGCCAGCCCCGCGAGCGCGGTCGCCTGCGTGCCGTAGCCGACGACGATCGAGAAGAAGCCGAGCTGGCTGACGGTGCCGAACGCGAGGATTCGCTTGAGGTCGGTCTCGCGCAGCGCCTGGATTCCACCGAGCAGCATCGTGACCACGCCGAGGCTGATGATGATCGGTCGCCAGGGGCCGGTGAACGCGAAGATCGGGGCGAAGCGGGCGATCAGGTAGATGCCCGCCTTGACCATGGCGGCCGCATGCAGGTAGGCGCTCACGGGTGTCGGAGCGGCCATCGCACCGGGCAGCCAGAAGTGGAAGGGGAACAGCGCCGACTTGCTGATGGCGCCGATCAGCAGCATCACGACGGCGGTGTCGACCACCGCGCCGGTCGGCGCGAGCTCGAGGATCTCGCGGATGCTCGACGTGCCGGCATCGACCACCAGCAGCACCACGCCGACGAACATGATGAGACCGCCGAGCGTGGTCACCAGCAGCGCCTGCAGCGCGGCCCGTCGGCTCGCCGCGCGACGCCGGTAGTGCCCGATGAGGAGGTACGAGAGGATGCTCGTCACTTCCCAGAACATCACGAGCATGACCAGGTCGTCGGTGAGCACCAGGCCGTACATGGCGCCGGCGAACCCGAGCAGCACCGCGGCGAACTGGCCGATGCCCGCGGAGTCGTCGTGGAAGTACCAGCGGCAGTAGAGCAGCACGAGGGCACCGACACCCGTGACGATCAGCGTCAGCACCCAGCCGAGCACATCCATGTGCATCGAGAGATTGAGCCCGAGCTGCGGGATCCAGGCGACCGAGACGAACGGCGCCGGGCCGTCGAGCACCTGCGGTGTGAGCACGAGCGCATGGATGAATGCCGCTGCGGGAATGAGAGCCGCGATGGCGAATGCCTGAGACCCCAGCCAGCGCACCAGAACGGGCATCAGGATCGACCCGAGAAGGAACACAGCGAGGAGCGTCAGCATATACGCGGCTCCTCAAGGCTCGTCGGCCGGGGGATCGGCACAGGCGGGCGGGTGTCGGACATCAGTTTACCTGCCGTAAGGAAGTCGTAAGGCCACACGGACGAATTGGCCCGATCCTGCGGCATCCGTCGGGGCTCGCAGACGCCCTCGACGTGGCAGAGTAAGGCCGTGATACGGGGGTGGAGACGGGAGCTGATCGGGTGGCTGCTCGCTGCGGCGATCGCCCTGATCGTCGCGGGCACTGTGGCATCCTCCGCTCGTTCCCTCATGCTTTTCGACGACGGCGACTCCCTCGTCGTCGCTCTGCTCTCCCGCTCTGTGCTCGAGGGCGACCCCCTCGACTGGGCGATGTCGAGCGTGCTGTTCCTGCCCGAGGTCGCGGTGTTCCTGGGTCTTCAGGCGATCCTCCCGCTCGATGTCGATGGGCTTCTCGCGATCAGCGCCGTCCTCAACCTGCTCGCGCTCTACGGAGCGATCCGTCTCGTGGCCGGTCGCGCGCGCCGCGGACGGATGCCGGTGCCGTGGTCGCTCACCGCCTTCGCCGCCTTCGGCGCCCTCGCGATGACAGCATCCTCACCCTCGCGCGACTCGTTCGAGCTCGCTTCGCTGCAGCTGACGACCACGTACTACTCGGCGACGGTGGTCGCGGTCGTGCTCACGATCGGACTCGCGCGGCGGATGCTCGACGCGGCGCCTTTCTCCGTGGCACTCGCGGTGGCCCTCGGCGCCGTCGCGACGCTCTCGACGCTCTCGAACCCGCTCTACGCGGCCTGGGCGACCGTGCCGCTCGGCGTGATCCTCGCCCTCCTGGCCTGGAGGTCGCCGCTCCGATCCCGCACCGTCGGCGTGGCCGTCATCCTCGTGGGCGGGAGCGCGCTGGGCATGCTCGCTCGCATTCCCCTCTCGGCATGGATCGCGAACACCGGGGCAGGGTATGCGGATCCCGCGCGGTGGCGGGAGTCGCTCCTCTCCTATGGCGGGGTGATGGTCGAGCGGCTGCAGACTCCCCCGGGGCTCGTGGCGGCGCTGATCGTGATGGCGCTCGTCGTCGTCGCGGCGATCCGGACCCGGAACGCGGGCGACGCCGGCGAGCGACTGGTCGCCGCGTCGTCGTGGGCCGTGCCTCTTCTCGTCGGCGTGGGAGCGATCGCCCTCGGCACGCACGCCGCGCGCTACCTGCAGCCCGTCGCGTTCGTCCCGGTGCTGGCGCTGGTCGCGCTGCCCGGGCCGCTGCACCTGCGCGGCCCGCACCTGCACCGCCTGAGGCTGCACCGTCTGCGCCCGAGTTCCGGCCTCGTGCACGCGACCGCCGCCGTCGCCGCCGTGCTGCTGCTGGTCGGAGGCAGCCTGAGCGTCCCGCGGCTCGCCGCCGCCGCGCACCGGACCGACGACGACCTCGCGTGCGTCACCGACTGGGTCGACGCGTCCGGCCGCACCGGCGCCGGACAGTTCTGGACCGTCCGTCTGCCGAAGCTGCATCTCACCGATCCGTCGCGGCTCGTGCAGGTCGACCATCAGCTCCACGGCTACGCCTGGCTCGTGAACCGGACCGACTTCGCCGCCGACCACGTGACGTTCCTCGTCGAGGACGCGCAGACCGTGCCGTGGGAGCTCCCGACGACCGCCGAGCCGCAGCGGACGATCGACTGCGGGCGCTACACGATCCTCGACTTCGGCGGCGACGCGTCGCTTCCGATCGGTCCCGCGCACTCGTGAGTCCCGCGCACTCGTGAGGGCCGCACACTCGTGAAGCACCGCGCACTCGCGAAGCACCGTGACCGGACAGGGCCCGCATCACCGCACGGGGCCTGGGCCTCACCCCTCAGCGCGAGGGTGGCGCCGTGGTCGTCCCCTGCCGGAACGTGCAGGTCAGGTGCAGGGTCACGGCCTCTTCGCCGCGCAGCATCCGGGCGACCTGCTCGCCGGCCGCCCGCCCCTTCTCGACCGCGGGCTGCACGCTGGTGGTGAGCACGAGCCCGCCGAGCCCGTCGACGTCGACACCGTCGAAGCCGGCGACGGAGAGGTCCTCGGGCACTCGCAGGCCGAGCTCCTCGGCGGCCCGGATGATCCCGACCGCCAGCAGATCGCTCTGGGCGAGGATCGCCGTCGGGCGTGACGACGCGTCGGCCAGCAGCTCGCGGCCGACCGCCAGACCCTCGTCGATGAAGCTGCCCGACGCCGAGACCGCCGGCGCGTCGGGGAAGATCTCCCGCATGCCCGAGAGGCGGTCGATCGTGACGTCGACCGTCGCCGAGGCGAGCCGCTCGGGTGTCACGGTCCCCCGTTCGCGATCGTTGTCGAGCGGAAGGGTGACGAGCGCGACGTCGCGATGACCGAGATCGCGCACGTGCCGCGCGACATCGGCAGACGCGTCGGCGTTGTCGAGCATGACCCGCGGGATGCCGTCGCCCGCGTCGCCCTCGATCACGACCACCGGAAGACCGCGTCCGCGCACGATGTCGAGCGATGAGCGGGTGCGGCCGGAGCATCCGATCAGCACGACCGCGTCGACCGGCGCGTTCACCAGCGAGGCTCCGTCGTCGCCCGGCTCGTCGCGCATGAGCAGGATGCCGGCGCTGAGATCCGCCAGGCCGTCGGTGAGCCCGTCCATCAGCGCGGTGCTCACGGGATCGAGGAATGCCGTGCGCAGATGACCTTCGAGCACGACCGCGACGATGCCGCTGCGTCCGCGGCGCAGAGAGGCAGCCCGGGGGTCGGGTCCGGCGTAGCCGAGGTCCGCCGCCGCCGCCAGGACCCGCTCGCGAGTGGCCGGCGCCACCTTCGCCTTCCCGCTGAACACCACGGAGGCGGTCGAGGTGGCGACTCCCGCGCTGCGCGCGACATCGGCGATCGTCGCGCGACGCGGGGCGTCTTGACTGGTCATACCTTGAGGATAGCCTCCGGGCTTTCGTCCAGTCGAATCGATTCGATAGACTCTCCGTCATGCACACCGCCCTCTCTCGTTCGCAGTACGTCCGCTGGCGCACCGCGATCTTCGCGATCTTCCTCGCCAGCGGCCTGTCGATCGCGACCTGGGCGTCTCGCGTGCCGTCGATCAAGCTCGCTCTCGACATCGACAAGGCCCAGGTCGGCATGCTGCTTCTCGGCGCCGGCATCGCATCGATCATCGGCATCTCGACCAGCCCCGCGATCATGGCGCGCACCGGCGCTCGCCTCGGCATGATGGTGTCGATCTTCACGTTCGCGTCGGGTGTGGCACTGATCGGCATCGGCGCCAACGTGCTCGGCTCGTATCCGGTCGTCCTGATCGGCCTGGTGCTGTTCGGGCTCGGCAACGGCTGCGTCGACGTCATGATGAACGTCGAGGCCACGGCGATCGAGCAGCACTCCGGCAAGACGATCCTGCCGCTGTTCCACGCGTTCTTCAGCTTCGGCACCGTGATCGGCGCAGGCCTCGGCGCCCTCGCGGCACAGCTGCAGATCGACGTCTTCACCCACACCCTCGTCATCGCGGTGCTGATCGCCGCGATCGGCGTCGTCAGCATCGCCAACGTGCCCCGGCGCCAGGAGGCGCTGGATCCGAGCGCCGAAGACGGCGAGAAGCCGCACTGGCGCGAGCGGATGCACGTCGCCCTGTCGGCCTGGCGCGAGCCGCGCACCTACGCGATCGGCGTCGTCATGCTCGGCATGTCGTTCGCCGAGGGCGGGGCCAACGACTGGCTCGCCCTGGGTGTCGCCGAGGACCACGGTGGCGGCACCGCGCTCGGCGCCGCGGCCCTCGCCACGTTCTCGGTCGCCATGACCGCCGTCCGCATCTTCGGCGGCCCGCTCGTCGACCGCTTCGGCCGCGTCGCGGTGCTGCGGGTTCTCGCCGTGGCCGCGGCATCCGGCATCCTGCTGTTCATCCTCGCGCCGAGCCTGCCGCTGGTCTTCGCCGGCGCGGCACTGTGGGGCATCGGCGCGTCGCTCGGCTTCCCGCTCGGCATGTCTGCCGCGGCCGACGACCCCGCCAAGGCTGCCGCCCGCGTGAGCGCCGCGGCGACCATCGGCTACATCTCGTTCCTCGGCGGCCCGCCCGTGCTCGGCTTCATCAGCGAGCACATCGGCCTGCTGAACACGCTCTACATCCTGGTCGGCCTCGTCGTGCTGTCGGGCCTGTTCTCGGGCGCGGCCCGCCCGCTCCGCACGGAGGAGATGTCGGAGCAGCCCGCGCCGGCGACGACGCGGAACTGAGAGTCAGCCGTCGTCAGCGGGTTCCTCATCGTCCCATCCATCGCCACGGGTGTCGGGTCGTTCCCGGCGCCCGGGTGACCACCGTCGACCGCCGGCGACGATCGTCACCGCGCGACGAGAAGGCGTTGTGCCGGGCCCTCGAGTCGCGCGACGGCGACCTTCACCTCGCCGACGTCGGCCTTGACCTCAGCGATGTCCGCCTCCACACGGTCGAACCGCGCATCCACTCGCTGCTCAGCTCTCTCGAACCGCGCATCCACTCGCTGCTCAGCTCTCTCGAACCGCGCATCCATCCGCTGCTCGAAACCCGCGAACCTCGCGTCCATGCGACTGATCACCCATCCGAATCCCGACGCCAGTCCCAGGATCGTGGACGCGACAGACACGATCATCGTCACCAGTTCGATCGACACGGTCATCTCCTCAGTCTTCGCCGTCCCGCCCAGAATGTCAGGATCCAGTTGCGCATGATCGCGCGGAAAGACAGCAGCCCGGGATGTGTGGAAACACCAGGAGCGAGACCCACCGCCGCAGAAGCACCCCACCCGACGAAGTAGGCTCGACGGGTGCGTCTCGTCATCGCCCGCTGCTCCGTGGATTACACCGGTCGGCTCAATGCCCATCTCCCGCTCGCCACACGTCTTCTCGTGCACAAGGGCGACGGGAGCCTGCTCGTGCACTCCGACGGCGGCAGCTACAAGCCGCTGAACTGGATGAGCCCGCCGTGCTCGCTATCGACGGAGGAGCCCGGTGAAGAGGAGTCGATCGCGGGCGTCACCGAGGTGTGGCGAGTCACCCACAAGAAGACCGGCGACGCGCTGCGCGTGCAGATCTACGAGATCATCCACGACACGAAGCACGACCTCGGCATCGATCCCGGCCTTCAGAAGGACGGCGTCGAGGCCGATCTGCAGCGTCTGCTCGCCGAGCAGGTCGACCGAGTCGCCGAGGGCGCGACCCTCGTGCGCCGTGAGTATCCGACCGCGATCGGCCCCGTCGACCTGCTCGTGCGGGATGCCGACGGTGCGGCGATCGCCGTCGAGATCAAGCGCCGCGGCGACATCGACGGCGTCGAGCAGCTGACCCGGTACCTCGAGCTCCTCGGCCGCGACCCGCACCTCGCTCCGGTGCAGGGAGTCTTCGCCGCGCAGGAGATCAAGCCCCAGGCGCGCGTGCTCGCCGAGGACCGCGGCATCCGCTGCCTCGTGCTCGACTACGACGACATGAAGGGCATCGAGTCCGGCATCCCCCGCCTCTTCTGAGGCCCCGCGGGCAGCGGGACGCCTGCACACATGTTCACGGTCGTCCGTGGCCTTCCGCACAGCCCATAGGCTGGAAGACATGGCTTCTTCCCCCTACTCCTGCGTGCTGTGGGACGTCGACGGCACGATCGTCGACGCCTCGGTCGGCATCCTCCGCCGACTGAATGTCGCTCTCACCCACTTCGGCCACCCGGCCCCCACGCGCGAAGAGCTGGTGCACTGGATCGGCCCGCCGATGTTCCAGTCGTTCCAGGCTCAGGCGGGCATGACGCCCGAGCAGGCAGCCGAGGCGGTGTCGTTCTACCGCACCCTCGGCAAGGCCGACGGCTACACCACCGATGTCGAGACCTACCCCGGCGTCCCCGAGATCATCCGCGACCTGCACGAGGCCGGCGTGCCGCAGGCGACCGCGAGCTCGAAGCCCGAGATCCAGGTCGATGCCCTGGTCGACCACTTCGAGCTGCGCCCGTACTTCCTCACGACTGTCGGGTCGACGCCCGACGAGTCCACCCTCGCCTCCAAGACCGACATCGTGGCCGAGGCGCTGCGCCGTCTGGCAGAGCGCGGCGCAGACATCTCGCGTCCCGTGCTCATCGGCGACCGCCACCACGACGTCGAGGGCGGCAACGCCAACCGCGTGCCCGTGATCTTCGTCGAGTGGGGCTTCAGCGATCCTGACGAGGGCGACGAGGCGGCGTTCCGCGCGGCGTCCGTCGACGACCTGCGGGCGCTGCTGCTCGTCTGAGGCGGGCGCAGACGCGCACGCGGTCACCGCATCTGGCGGAGAACTCCCCGTCGGGCGGCGAATCTCGCACCGAGCATCCGCCCATCACGGATTCCTCCGCCCATCGCGGTGCTCACGATCAGCGCGAGGGCCTCACGATCCGGCACCATGTGCTGGCGATCCGGCGCCGGGACCCGGCGAAGACACAGAACTCCCCGCCGGGGGGTCGCGCCGCGCGGCCGACCTCCCGGTCAGGGAGTTCTCGTTTCGTCCGGTCAGACCGGACGGATGTTCTCAGCCTGCAGGCCCTTCGGGCCCTGCGCGACCTCGAACTCGACTCGCTGGTTCTCTTCGAGAGACCGGTAGCCGGATGACTGGATGGCGGAGTAGTGCGCGAAGACGTCAGCGCCGCCGTCGTCGGGGGAGATGAAGCCGAAGCCCTTCTCCGAGTTGAACCACTTGACCGTGCCCTGGGTGCTCATGTACTGCCTGTTCTGCTGCGGGAAAAGAAGAGCCGACGCAGGATGCACCGACGAGACCCACGCTAGTGGAGCACGCTCAGAGCGGAAGAGGCGAGGTCAGCCCGTAACCCAAATGTTGCACGAGAGGTCATCTCGCGTCACACAGGGCCATGCCACGGCATCGTGGGCGGCCCGGAAAATGGTGTGGCCCTCACCGCGGGGGGAGCGATGAGGGCCGAAGACGACCGGAGGGTGCGTCAGATATCAGCCTAGCCCCTCGAACGACCCGTTGTCCCCCATTTGGGGGACAAAAGCAGAAACTGT
>Ga0308156_1002701_pt1 | contig 15112 bp, 10 predicted proteins | sample PhyAR2_FD_201041 | JGI IMG/M metagenome (GOLD analysis project Ga0308156, IMG submission 201041) | Phyllosphere microbial communities from UC Gill Tract Community Farm, Albany, California, United States - DLSL A.R2 | ecosystem: Host-associated > Plants > Phyllosphere > Unclassified | place: USA... | reverse complement strand
CGATAAACGATAGGTTTTAAAGCCCATTTCGCCAAACAAGGCAATATCTTCTTGATAACGGTGGTACATATCGATCGCATTTTGTGCTGGATAAAAATGTTCTTCATCAAAATGAAACATTTTTTTCTCGCCAGTAATGACTGGAAAACGATCTGGTCCGACTGGAGCTAAATCTACGTTCGCTAAGCCGCGACCGCCTTCGTTATAGCCCCCTTCACATTGATTCGCTGCTGTTGCGCCGCCCCATAAAAAGTCTTTTCTAAATCCCATTCAAATCATCCTCCAATTTATTAGTATAAAAGGTTTTCTTTTAACGAATAACCTTCATTACTTGTTCACCTGGTTCAGACAACGATTTAGTCAACGTAATAATGTCGCCAAAATCTGTTGAATTTGTTACAACAACGGGTGTAATAATATTATAGCCTTTTTTTGCAATTTTTTCTAAGTCAAATTCAATTAACTTATCACCTGTTTGGATTTTCTGCCCTTTTGTGACAAAGTATTGATAGCCCTCTCCATTTAGCTGAACTGTGTCAATACCGATATGGATCAATAATTCTACACCAGTCTCACTAGTTAAACCTATAGCATGTTTGGAGTCAAATACAGCAGTGACAGTTCCTGAAAAAGGTGCATAAACAGTCCCTTCCACAGGTTTTACAGCAAATCCTTTGCCTAATATTTCTTCAGAGAACATACCATCTTCAACTGCTGACAACGGAACGACTTCGCCTTTAACTGGTGTCACAACATTCACGACATCTTCAGAAACAATATCATTTACTACGGTATCACTTTCAGTTTTTTTTTGAATCCCCTCTGTAACAGGCTCCTTATATAAAATATATGAAATCACAAATGAAATCACAATACTGATTGCGGCTCCAATACAAGCCATGTACAAATGTTTTAACGTATCATCACCAATATAGCTTGGAAGTGTCAATAAACCTGGTGAACCACCGGTAAAGTTTTTGACACGGCTAATCCCCATAAACAAACCACCAAGTCCGCCTCCGATCATCGCTGCATACAAAGGTGTTTTAAATCTTAAGTTAACACCGTATAACGCTGGCTCAGTAATACCGAATAGACCTGTTAGTCCAGCTGATGCAGCTAATTGCTTGATTGAAGAATCTTTACTTTTAAGTCCAACTGCTAATGAAGCAGCACCTTGACCAAGATTTGACGCTAACATCCCTGGATAAATCACCGTATCATAACCCGTTGTCATACGATTATTGATACCGATCGGAACAAGACCATAATGCGTGCCAGTAGCGACAAATAATGGCGTGAATGCACCAATAATCGTTGGTACTAACCAAGGACTAAAGTTTTCTAATGCTTTGATACCATTTGAAATACCATCACTGATCAAGTAACCAATTGGACCAATCACAACTAGAGAAATCGTTCCAACAACAGCAATCGTAATCAAAGGTTTACTGAAAAACTTAATTACTTTCGGTGATACTTTATCTGCAATCGGTTCAACATATGACATAAACCAAACAGATAAGATAATCGGAATGACGGATGAACCATACGTTACCGCAGAAATCGGCATACCGAAAAGATGTATTCCGCCTTCACCAGCTTCTTTGATTGCATTTACCATTCCGACAAAGTTTGGATGAAGTAAAATTCCCCCTACCATCATGGCTAAATACATGTTAGTTTTAAATTTTTGTGCTGACGACGCCGCTAATAGAATTGGCAAGAAATAAAATGCCGAGTCTGCCATAAAATCAATAATGATATAGGTTTGACCCGTTTTATCGATTGCATTGAAAACAACCAATAACGAAAGAACAGCTTTAAGCATCCCAGCTGCTGTGATTGCTGGCAGAATCGGTGTAAAAATCCCTGTAATCGTATCGATAATTTTTGATGCCATACCTCGGTCATCTGCTTCATTTGATGCCATTTGTTGGCCATCTAATGCTGGTATCTTCTTTAAAATTTCCTTATATACACTACCAACATCACTGCCGATAATTACTTGATATTGTCCACCTTTTGAAACAACCCCCATCACACCAGCCGTATTTTTGATAGCATCCGTTTGAGCTTTTCCTTCATCTTTTAGATTAAAACGCAATCTTGTTGCACAATGCGTTAATCCGCTCACATTTTTATCTCCACCGATATTCTCGATGATTTCTTGTGCTAAATCTTGATAATTCATGTAATTTCCTCCGTACTTCTTTTTTTGCTAGATCAATTTTAAACATAAAAAAATACCTAAGAAACCTCTTATTTCAAAGAGATTTTTCTTAGGTATAGCCTGCTTTTACGCAGTAACAATCCTTTAATTGTTGGTTATTCTTCTGATATGGATAGTGAGATAAATCATCTCGTCTTCTTTTAAATCACGACCAAATTCTTTACCAATATAATCACGAATCTTCAATGCACAAAGGTATTCTTCTTGATATTTTTCTTTTAGCATAAACAAGAAACCTTCATCTTTGTCTTTATCTAGCTCGATTCCACTAAATAATCGTTGCACAAAAAATTTCAAATGAGTAATGAACCGTTCATAATTTAACGTATATTCGTCCAAATCTGTTTTATAGTGATATTTAACAATATTGATGATTTTTTGAATGACTTTTGTCATCTCAGACACTTGGCTGACTTGGGATAAATCTAGTTCTGCATTCACGATATGCAGTGCGATAAAACCAGCTTCATCTTCCGGCAGTTCAATATCCAAACGATTGGAAATAATGGTCAAGGCTTCTTTTCCAATCAAATATTCATGATTGTAAAACCGTTTAATTTCCCACAGAAGTGCATTTCTAACAGGTAAGCCATTGTTATGCCGTTCAATTGCATAATCAATATGATCGGTCAGAGTAAGGTAGATATTTTCATTCAACTTTTTACCTAAAGAGACTTTAGCAAAACCAATGATTTCATTTGCAACTTGTAAATGCTCCAAACGAACATTTGACAATAATTGCGTTAGCTTATTTGTTGTTAAATCGGCATTGCTTGTATAGACTTTCTCAATAAGCTTAGCATCGATAGCATCCCCAACACTTTTTTTAAACCCAATCCCTTTGCCCATCACTAGTACTTCATGACCGTCAGCATTAAGAGACTTTACAATATTATTATTGATTACTTTTTTGACTTCCATAATATCTCCTCAATGAGATTAGATCAGCTAGCTAATTAAATGTTGATAAAAAGAAATAAAGTATAGCCTGAAAATTCAGTAACAATCTTGATTTCTCTTGTTATTAAAACATGAAAGTAAAGCGTTGTCAACATAGTAAAAAATACTACTAACTTTGAGAAGAACTATTTTTTTTGTTCAAACATTACGATATTGATTACTTTTTTCACTACTCTTACTAAATCTATTTAATCAGTTTTATACAAATACTTATTTCTTAAGTTCACCAATTGCTCGACATCTACTTCTAATACTTCTTTTAAATAGTTCAACATCGTTCCATAACGTTCTTCCACCGTTTTATAGGCACCATCAAGGTAATCAACTCTAGTTTGCTGTAAGGAAGCAAGAAAAGCTAAAACATCTTCATTTTCAGTGTATTTTTTGTAGATGGCCATTCGTTTAGCATTTCTAGGTGCATTCATTTTATCTGTTAATAAATAATCTTGATAAATTTGCTCTTTCTCCACACCTAATGCGCCTAAAAATAGAGCCGCTGCCCAACCTGTACGGTCCTTACCGCCTTGGCAATGAAAAATCATAGGTGTCGCCTCTTCTTCTAAAAGTGTTTTGAAAAAGTGTTTGTAGGCCTTGATCGCATTGCTTCCAATTACTAATTGCTCCATTTGTTTGATCATAACATTACGATTTTTTATCAGCTGAGCCCGACCTGCTTCTGTTTTAACCATTTTTTCTAATTGGGCTATTTTATCTTCATCTTTTTTAGAAACAGACTGAGTGCTAGCCTGTTGAGCCACATCGGCATGAGGGTTAAAATTAAACGTTTCACTCGTCGAAATCTGTTTATTGGGATCCTTTGCGATTTCTTCTGGTGATCGAAAGTCGATGATTCGTTTTACCCCCATACGCTCGATGTAAGCTTGACCTGTTTCGTCTATTTGATGAAGAGCGTCTGAACGAAAAACTTTCCCCCAATGTGTTAGATGACCATCTGCTGTCAGATAGCCCCCCATATCACGACAATTATACAAATTCTCTAAAGGCAATCGTCGTTCTGCACCAATGAAGGTTTCTGAATCAACTTCTAATGTAAAGTAAAGACGTTCTTCACTATTCGGATCTTTTTTTTCTTGCCAACCGTTTCCAGTAAATTCTAAATAGTCCGTCTCTATCTTTCCTGTACTATCCGTTCCATAATAGACTTTTGCAGGAAGTGTTGCGTTAGTAGGAATATAAATTGCCAACCCCTCTTTGTCTCGCTTCACTTGAAGTGCTTGCATCATTTCACGCTCCTATTTATTTTCAAGAGTTGCAGTCTCTTCTGCAACACCTTGGCTATCTAATTTTTTCATAAATGGCAGATACAGTAATAATACTACTACAAACTGAATCAACTGAACAACTAGTCCCTGCCAGCCAGCTGCCATAAAGCCAGATAAGAACGTTGGCAGATTTTTAGGCACATTGACACTGATAACAGGTAAAAAACCAATGATTGTCGCAACGTAAGCAATTCCCACACAAACAGCTGCTGAAAGAGTCAATGGAATAAAGATGATTGCATTCATGATCATTGGAATCCCGAATTTCATTGGTTCAGTGATGCCAAAGATACTTGGTACTAAAGAGATTTTCCCAATTGATTTGAATTTTTCACTTCTACTCATCCAAACTAAAATAACTGCTAACGCTAACGCTCTTGGTCCTTTAAATGCATCTAAGAAAAATGAATTGATGATATTGGTAGCAACTTCTCCAGCTGCTACTGCTTCCATATTCGCATAAGCTTGTGTTGTAAATAACACGGCAATCACAGAACCTACGACCATACTGCCATGAATACCGAAAAACCATAGCAATTCTGATAAAAACATAATAAATAGCGCTGACCAAATCGAACCACCCAAGGCTTCAAGCGGTGTTTGCAAATTAGTATAAATAAAGTCATGAACATTCCCAAATTTTGTTTCAGCAAAAGCAGTACTAATCATAATCACAACGATAAAAATAATGGCCGCTGGTACAATTGCTTCAAAGGTTTTGGCGATTGCTGTTGGCACACTTTCAGGCATTCTAAACGTGATCCGTTTTTCTACCATTTTTGCGAAAACCCAAGTAACAACTAAGGCTACGATCATCCCAACAAATATTCCCTTTGATCCTAGATAGGTTAATTCAAAAGCCATCGCAGGTTTCTCTTGTCCAATATCAAAAGCTGTTATTGGTGTCAAAACAAAGAAAGCGGCTAAAGACAAAATAATCGATGAAATCATGTCCCCTTTTTTCTCTCTTGCCATAGCACTAGAGATACCAATAATGACATAAATCGTAATTAGATTACTTGAGATCGATGTTCCTAACGAACAAGCCTTCATCACAATTTCAGGTAAACCTGGAATCATGCCAATAATCGTTGTCAGACTTCCCACAATCGTGATTGGCAGTGTCATCATCATCCCATTAGCAATACTTTTAACAAAAGTATTATTCGAAAATTTATTGACAAATACGTTCAACCCATTAATAAAAGAACTTTTTTTCGTTTCTGACATTTGTAATCCTCCTTTAACTAACCCTAATTAGACGCAATAACTTCTTGAGCATTCTTAAAGACTTTTTCCCCATTCATCATGCCGTAATCCATCATCTCAATCACTAAAACAGGAATATCTGGATACTCTTTTTTCACGTCATCCAGTTGATACCCCACCTGTGGTCCTAATAAAATAATGTCGGAGCCTGTTACTTTTTCTTCCAGCTCACTAAGTCCACACGCTGAAATATCTGCTTCGATCCCTTGTGACGTTGCATACTCTTCCATTTTCTTAACTAACATTCCTGTTGACATTCCGCCTGCACATGCTAATGTAATTTTCATCCTAATCACCTTTTCTATTTATTTTTTTATGCGTTCTGTTGAAATAATATACGCATTTTTTGCAGTTCTTCATGTAAATCGATGAATTCTTTTGCGAAATCTGTTGCCGTGATCGCAGCCATCATATGATCTTGCGCATGAGTCAAAAACATATTTGCTGGTTCATCTGGATTATTTGCAAAATTTTGCAAAATATCCGTATGATGTTGATGTGCGATTTTTTGATTCTTTTTACTTTCTTCCAGCAAGTTTTTAGCACCTGCTATGTCTCCATCTTTGGCTTCTTTGATTGCATTCATTGCGAGTGACTTTGCATTACCTGCATATACAATGATCTGCATTACATCTGTCTCTGAAATCATTTGACCTTCTCCCTTCAAACACTAATTACGTTCTCATTGTTATAAAAGCAAGTACCATGCCAAACAGTCAAAAAGCTGATACATCAACATTTCCGACTAATGTGTTTCGCTTATTTTAATTTTAAAACACATTTTCTATAGAGAACAAAACACATTACAGAAAATAAAACAGATGGCTTTGACTATTTCAGTTGACAACATTATACTTAGTCCATAGAACTCATATATTACTCATCAAAGGTCGGGGGAAAAATGAAAAGAATCGATAAAGTTATGGCGTTACTAAGCAATTACTCTAAAAAACAGCCTGTAACGGCAAGCGAACTTGCTGAACAACTAAACATCACACGTGCAAATGTCAGTAGTGATCTAAATCAACTAGTCAAGTTAGGAAAAGCAAAAAAAAGCGGGACCAAACCTGTTTACTTTTTTTCAACCGCTTCAAAGGAATTACAACCAAACAATATCCTAGATGATTTCATCCAAAAAAGCCCTAGTTTGTTCCATTGTGGTGAACAAGCTAAAGCTGCTGTTTTATATCCTCCAAACGGTATGCATATTTTATTAACTGGTGAAACTGGGGTCGGAAAAAGCATGTTTGCTGAATTAATCTATACTTATGCCGCAACGCAAAACAAAGTGAAAGCGGATTCTAATTTTACTACATTCAATTGTGCAGACTATGCAAATAATCCTCAATTGTTAGTAGGATCCATTTTTGGTGTTCTAAAGGGTGCTTATACTGGTGCAGATAGTGATCGAGTAGGCTTATTAGAAAAGGCAGACAATGGTATTCTGTTTCTTGATGAAATCCACCGGCTTCCTCCTGAAGGACAAGAAATGCTATTTACCTTTATTGATCGGGGAATCTATCGTCGGCTTGGGGAAACAAACAGTGAGAGACAAGCGAAAGTATTGCTAGTTTGTGCGACAACCGAAGATACAAATTCAACTTTACTACAAACATTTATTCGCAGAATTCCAATGCGAATCGAGATTCCTAGTTTAGTTGAACGTGGTTTAGAAGAACGCTTGAATTTAATTGCAACTTTTTTCCAAACAGAGGCAAAAAAATTGAGCACACCAATCGAGGTTTCTACCAATACAATCCGGGCTTTACTAGGTTATCACTGCCCCAATAATGTTGGTCAATTAAAAGCAGATATTCAACTTCTTTGCGCAAAAGCCTACTCTCAATTCATTGCTCGACAAGAAGAAACAATCAAAATTAGTAGCTATGAATTACCCCACTATATTCGAGAAGGGCTTTATAATAACGAAGATCGCAAAAAAATCTGGATGCTTTTACCCAATATGAATGCTCGCTTTTTTAGCTTCAATGAAAAAGAAACCACTCTATTATTGCCTAAAGACACAAAAGGCAATGATATTTACCAAATCATCGAGCAGAAAATAAGTGATATGGAACGAATTGGTCTGGACACGTCGCAAACATCCGAAATTATCGACAATACCATCACTAATTACTATCGTTCGTATAATTCAGATACAACGATTGAGCTAAATAACTTAGAACAAATAGTCGGCTCAGAGATCATCGCAACCGCCAATAAAGTTTGTGAAAAAGCCTCTCGTTTATTGAACTTTTATCTTTCTGATAATGTCCGCTACGGACTTTCATTGCATCTATATAACACGATTCAACGTGTTAAAAGAGGACAAACCATCATCAATCCAAGAATCACCGAGATCAAACAAAAGCATCCTCGTCTTTTTGAAGCTGCCCAACATTGTTTGTCTGTTATTGAGGCTGATTTTAGTATTCAGCTTCCTGAAGATGAAGCCGGTTTTTTGGCATTGTTTTTCACTTCTGATGATAGTATCACTAAGAAAACGGCTCAAGTTGAGGTGCTCGTTGTTGCTCATGGTGAAGCGACTGCAACAAGTATGGCAAATGTGGTCAATAAACTGCTAGGTGAACAAATCGCTGTAGGCTTTGATATGAGTCTAGAAGAGAAACCGATCATTGCCTTAAATAAGATCCAAGACTATCTTTCATCAAAAAATCAGTTAAAAGACGTTCTTTTATTAGTTGATATGGGCTCGCTGATTAATTTTAGTGATGAATTGAAACAAAAATTAAACATCCAAATTCGCTGGATTGAATTAGTCAGTACGCTTCACGTTCTTGAAGCTAGTAGAAAAGCCTCTCTTGGTTATGGACTAAACGAAGTCTATGAATCAACTAGAAATATTAGAGGACTTTCCACCTATCAAAAAACTAGTGAACCCGAACAAAAGAAACTAAAACTCTATATTCTCACCCTTTGCACAACTGGCGAAGGGTCTGCTCAACTAATCAAAAAAATGCTAAGCACTCGCTTAAATTTACGAGGTGGTTCCTGTGAAATCGTGTCACTTCAAATAACCGATGAAACATTATTAGAAGAGACGATCAATCATTTGAAAGACTCCGGAAAAATCATCTGCACAATCGGCACATTTCAATTCACTTTTCCAGCGCCGCATTTTTCGATTACAGATGCTCTGGATGAAACAAAAACAACTAGCATTCAATCACTTATTGACTACGAAATTGCTTTTGAAGGGATGCGCACCAATATCGCCACCATGTTGGAATACAAAGATGGTGAAAGCTTGATTACGGGGATTCGAGAATGGGTTGAGACCCTAGCTCTAGAAATCAATCCTGAGATTTCTTATGAAATAAAAGTCGGTTTAGCTTGTCATGTCGTTTGTATGATCGACCGTCTAAAACAAGGAAAAAATGTTAGTAGTTTCCCTCAAACACCTTTGTTTCAAGAAAAATTTAATACTGAGATAGCGATTGTTCGACAAAATAGCCAGTTTTTGGAAACCTATTATGCCATCACGATTCCCAAAGATGAGGTTTTTTATATTACTGCTTTCTTTATGAATGAATCGTTTTTATAAAAAGAAGAGCCTAAAACACAACTTTTTGAGTTATGTTTTAGGCTCTTAATATGTTAATAAATCGTAAGAGTAGAATTTATCTATAGCTAGATCGTTTCATACTCTTCCTCTGTCGCAAAGTATTGATTATGAACAACTACAAAGACTAAACCAATCAATACCATGATCGCAGCAAAGTAAAATGTTACACTAGAATTCCAAATTTCCGCTAATTTACCGGCAACAAATGGAGCTATCGCCCCACCAAAAAAGCGAATAAAGCTGTAAGAAGAGGACGCTACACTTCTTTCCAAATCGGGAATTTCCATAGCAATGGTTGTCAATAATGTATTGATCAACCCTTGGAATAATCCAGCCATAATAACTCCAAAAGCAACTAATCCTGGTGTTTGTGCATTATAGCCAATAAAAGCTAAGCACATTAGGAAAAAGAATAAAGCCAAAATTATGGTTCGATACGTATTGATTCGTTTCTCTAAAATAGGGGCTATAAACACAGACGCAACCGCAAGTAATGCGCCCCAACCAAAGAAGACAAATCCAACCTGCATCTCCGAAAAACCTTCAAGTAAAAATGGCGCATAGGCTAATAACGTGAAGAAGCCAAAATTATACAATAAAGCAATGATTCCGACTGAGCGCAATTTATGATTTTTTAATGCACTGATCCCTGCAAATAAAGCTATTTTCTTCTTAGGTTTTGCAATAGGCGATAATAAAAATCCAATTGCTAAAGTTGCAATAAACATCAACGTTGCTACTCCGAAAAATGGTAATCGCCAAGACATACTGCCTAACAAGCCGCCAAGCAATGGTCCAATTGCCATTCCTAAGCCCATAGATGCTTCATACATAATGATTGCTTTTTCTGTTTGACCGGCTAAAACTCCGACAATTGTAGATAAAGCAGTCGAAATAAATAAAGCATTTCCTAAGCCCCAACCGGCACGCAAATAAATCAAACCATTGATCGTTTCAGAAAAACCTGCTAAGCATGAAAATGTAATAATAATAATAAGTCCAAAAATCAACGTCTTTTTCGCACCAATACGACTTGAAATAAACCCTGTAAATAGCATCATAATACCTGTTACTAGCATATAACTTGTAAACAAAAGTGTTGTTTGTGCTGGTGTAGCATCTAATTGTTGTGCAATTGTTTTTAAGATAGGATCGACTAACCCAATTCCCATAAACGCGATCATACAGGTAAATGCAACTGCATAAGCAGATCGCAACCCACTTTTCTCAATCGTTACTTCTTCCAGACGTTCTTCTAAATATTCCGTTTCTTCCATTCTATTACCCTCTCTCTATATATATAAAAAATACTACAAAAACAAAAACATGTCAATATTTACATGTTTTTATTTACATTTAATTTTTCTGTTTTATGTTATAATAATAAATAAACGGATTCAAAACGGATAAGGAGACTCGATTACTATGAATACTCTAAGCTATATTTTACTTTGTATGTTAGTTAGAAAGCCTTGTACTGGTTATGAGCTAAAACAATATCTGGCGCTTTTTTGGGAAGCTCATCATAGTCAGATCTACACTTCTTTAGCAAAACTATTAAAAGAAGGATATGTTTCAGTTGAAAACGACGAAAAACATACGCAAAAAAAAATCTACCATTTAACGAAAAAAGGCGAAAATATCGTCAATAATTGGATTCAAGAAGAAACAAAAGAACCTTCCCAAAAAGACGAATTCCTTGCAAAAATTTATGTAGCATCGATTTTAGATAAAGATACTGTTAAAGGTCTACTATTTGAAAGAAAACAACATCAATTAAAACTACTAAAACAAAATCAAGAAAAACAAACACAAATCGATCAATTGACCGATCCAAAAGAAAAACAAAAAAACTTTGGACGATTTTTGGTCATCCAAAGAAAAATACGAATATGTGAAGAAGAATTACGATGGTGTCAATGGGCAGAAGAGCAAGTAGATCAGCTTTTTCTAGCTAAATAGATAGGATAAAATCAGCAATTTCCTTCATGTTAATACGTTTCATTATTCTTGTAGTGAAACTCTTCTGCCCTAAGCCTATCTCCTTTTTCCTAATTTTTTATACACCAGTTCATAGCCTCAACATACTTAAATCCAAGTTTAAAATAACAATAACATTCTCACTTTCTACCGTAAACTTAAAAATAGGTAATTAGAGAGTGAAAAATGTCTTTCGTAATTTTAAAGTAATAACAACTGTTCCCAAGAACAATAGCCCGATTACTGTAAAAAGTTGTTGAGGCTTTTCTCCTGTCTTGGGAAATATGTGACTGTCGTTTTTTGAAATATCATGTTGATTTTTTTTAATATTCTCGGTTTCCTTAGTACTCTTATTTTTATCCTTGTTAATCTCTCTACTTCCCTCTTCAAGAGACCCTTCAACAAGTACACGTATTTTCAAAGAGAGGTGATCATAAGAATATGTTACTTCATATTCTCCTATTTTTGACGTATCGACATCGCCAGTGACTGTGATATTTTTAAAGTCCATTTGCGCTCCAGTTTTATCTGTTGCACCTTGAAAATTATCTTCTGCCTGCCAACTCTCTCCCATTTTTATGGTTGAGTTAATAGCCTGAATGCTTGTTAAATTCTCTCTTACAATAACTTCAATTGTTTTCGATGAAATTCCGTTAATATAAGTAACACGATACTTTCCTGGAATCGTTGTATCCACTGTGTCAGTCGTCATAGTAGAGTCAAACGCTATACGCTCTCCCTCTAGATTAGTCGCTGAAATAAAATTATCTTCTGCCTGCCATGGCTCATTCCCATAAACAATAGAATTTTTTGCATCAATCGTTTCTAGATTGTCTTTTACAGTTACTATGATTGTCTTTGATACAGTACCATTAGTGTAAGTAACTTCATAGTCTCCTGGAACGTCAGTGTTAACAAGGTCAGCCGTCATAGTTGGATCAAAAGAAAGGTTATTCCCCTCTTCATCAGCTGCTGAAATAAAATTATCACGTGGATTCCATTTTTCCCCTTTATAAATAGTAGAATCTTTCACTTCTAACGTTGGTCTTTTTTCTGCCCAATAGTAATTACCACTCATTGTTAAACCATTGTATTGCTCTGCTAATTCTTCTGAGGTATAAACAGTTCCTTCATAATCTCTTTGCCATTTTCCGTAATAGGGTAAAGATTCACTTGGTGATGGTAATACCACCTCATCCTTAAATTGAAAGTCTTTCCCAAGGTTAATATGTTTAAGCTCACTCATTCCCGTAAACATATCATACATATAAACAACTTGATTTGTATCAAAATTAGCTAGATTTAAACTAGTAAACCGACTACCACTAAACATATTATTAATATTCGTTACACTATTGGTATTAAAATTAGCTAAATCTAAGTGACTTATTTGAGAACCAGTAAACATATCACTCATATCTTTTACTTGACTCGTATCAAAGTTTGATACATCCAGATTATCGATTTTGCTCCAAGCAAACATAGCAGCCATATTTTTTACTTGGCCAGTATTAAAATTAGTTAAATCTATACTACTCAAATTAACACTGCTAAGCATACCGCTCATGTCTGTTGTACTACTTGTATCAAAATAAGTAATATCTAGATTCTTTACCCCAGTTCCAGTAAACATACCACTCATATCTTCTACATGACTCGTATCAAAACTGGATAGATCTAAATTAGTTAAATTTTTTGTATTATAGAACATGCTTCTCATATAGACTACCTGACTTGTATCAAAGCTTGATAGATCTATGTTAACCAAACTACCCATGTACGAAAACAAAAATGCCATATCATTTACTCGGGTTGTATCAAAATGGGACAAATCTAAAGATTTTAAGCTACTTACATTAGAAAACATATCCCTCATTAACGTGACCTGACTAGTATCGAGTTGACTTAAATTTTCAATTTCAGTGACTTGATCTAAATTAGAAAACAAATGTGAGGAATTGGTGCTGGCTTTCACTGGTCCCTCAAAAACTATTTTGTTAATTTGCTTCTTATAAGGTAACCAAGGTGAGTTATTTTTAGTGTTAATAAATTCACCACTCGCTATATGTAAAGTTCCCATATGATCAATTTGCCATTTACTAGTTCCAAACATACCGGATGCTATCGTTGTTCTTAAATTCTGTCCACTATTCTCTTGTGGTGTTTCATCAGATAATTCCTGTATTTGTTGTGTATTATCTGCTATGTATGCTTTCTCATCAGATCTAGTCTGACTACTTTCATTTTCAGTGATAATAGTATTTTCTGAACTATTTTCTACTGTTTCTATTATGTTTTTTTCTGTAGCTTCATCCATTTTATAATCAGCTAACTCTTCTGCAATTCCAAAAACTGGACAAATATAACTTGTTATTAGAATGGCTAAACAATAAATCCTTATTTTTTTCATGAAAACCTCGCTTATTAAGTTAATAAAAAAAATATACCAACGCTTATAAACGTTGGTATATCTTTTATACCGGCGGCCGGGGTCGAACCGGCACGCCCTCGCGGGCACTGGATTTTGAGTCCAGCGCGTCTGCCAATTCCGCCACGCCGGCATGAAATAATTATGCAAGGCGGTAACCGGATTTGAACCGGTGATGAAGGTTTTGCAGACCTCTGCCTTACCACTTGGCTATACCGCCATATTAATAATTTAGTCATTCTCTAATAGAGAAACTGGGGTAGCTGGATTCGAACCAACGCATGACAGGATCAAAACCTGTTGCCTTACCGCTTGGCTATACCCCAAAAATTAAAGCTAAGGGCGACTGATGGGAATCGAACCCACGCGTGGCGGAACCACAATCCGCTGTGTTAACCACTTCACCACAATCGCCATAAAACATATCATAAAATTTAAAACTAAGGGCGACTGATGGGGATCGAACCCACGCATGGCGGAACCACAATCCGCTGTGTTAACCACTTCACCACAATCGCCATAAAATTTTAACAGGGATAGTAGGAATCGAACCCACAATGACGGTTTTGGAGACCGTAGTTATACCGTTTAACTATATCCCTACTATGTAATGGAGGAAAGTGGATTCGAACCACTGAACCCTAAGGAACGGATTTACAGTCCGTCGCGTTTAGCCACTTCGCTATTCCTCCAAATGGCGCAAGACAGAATCGAACTGCCGACACACGGAGCTTCAATCCGTTGCTCTACCAACTGAGCTACTGCGCCAAAAACTATAATAATAACGGTCTGGACGGGACTCGAACCCGCGACCTCCTGCGTGACAGGCAGGCATTCTAACCAGCTGAACTACCAAACCGTAATTTAATGGAGGTTGACGGGATCGAACCGCCGACCCCCTGCTTGTAAGGCAGGTGCTCTCCCAGCTGAGCTAAACCTCCAATAAATATTAAATGACCCGTACGGGAATCGAACCCGTGATACCGCCGTGAAAGGGCGGTGTCTTAACCGCTTGACCAACGGGCCAATAGAAACTTAATACGGAGAGTAAGGGATTCGAACCCTTGAGACAGTGTTCACCGCCTACATGATTTCCAATCATGCTCCTTCGGCCACTCGGACAACTCTCCAGAGTTAAAAGAAGCAAAGCCTACTCATATATCCTATATTAAGGAACTCCGGCAGTAGGACTCGAACCTACGACATCATGATTAACAGTCATGCGCTACTACCAACTGAGCTATGCCGGAATAATTAGCGTGGCGACGTCCTACTCTCACAAAGGGAAACCCTTCACTACAATCGGCGCTAAGAAGCTTAACTTCTGTGTTCGGCATGGGAACAGGTGTATCCTTCTCGCTATCGCCACCACA
>Ga0308156_1002695_pt1 | contig 15150 bp, 12 predicted proteins | sample PhyAR2_FD_201041 | JGI IMG/M metagenome (GOLD analysis project Ga0308156, IMG submission 201041) | Phyllosphere microbial communities from UC Gill Tract Community Farm, Albany, California, United States - DLSL A.R2 | ecosystem: Host-associated > Plants > Phyllosphere > Unclassified | place: USA... | reverse complement strand
CACCAGTTGTCATAATTTTATCTTGGCAAAAAGACCAAGCAGAAATATGACCGATTGATCCTGCAGCTTTACCTTTATATTTTGCTCCATGAGCTTGGGCGCAGTCTTCAATAACATAGATGCCACGCTCGGCAGCAAGCTGCATAATCGGATCCATATCACACATCCAACCAGCTAAATGTACACAAATAATCGCTTTCGTATTTGGCGTAAGTACAGCCTCAATAGTACGACGTGAAATGTTTTGAGAATCTAATTCTACATCGGCAAAAACAGGATTTGCGCCCGCCGTTACAATAGAACTTGCTGAAGCAAGAAAAGTACGAGACGTCACAATAACGTCATCACCGGCACCAATGTCTAAAGCTTTTAATGCGACATCTAGTGCCACGGTACCATTTGCTAAAGCTACTGCATATTTTGTACCAGAAAACTCAGCAAATTCTTTCTCAAAAATTCTACACTCTTGACCGGTCCAATAATTTACTTTATTTGATAGTAATACATTTTTGACTGCGTCAGCTTCTTCTATTGTAAAACTTGGCCATGGTTCAAATGCTGTGTTTAACATTTTAACTTCCTAATAAAATATTTCTTACTTTCTTTCTAAAATTCTTGCAGGATTACCCACAACTGTTACGCCAGCAGGAACACTTTTCGTTACCACAGCGCCCATACCAACTATAGCACCTTTACCAATCACTAAAGGCTTATCAGGTGTACCCTGTTTAATAACTGCTCCAGCGCCAATATATGCATGATCTTCAATGTGAATATTGCCATTGCATTTAACGCCAGGGGCAAAAGTCACATAGTCGCCAATCACACAATCATGCTCAACATAGCTGTATAAATTAGCATGAAAACATTTACCAATTTTTATGTTTGATGTAATTGAAACAAAAGGACTTAGGGCTGCGCCTTCACTAATTTCTACACTATCCATAATGACTGTATTATCAGCTTGTATAGACCAAAGTTTAATACCATCAACAACCAACTGATTTGCGATTTTTTCACGAATGTGACTATTCGCAATCGCAATTAATACGTATTTATTCGTGCAATTTATTGATTTAAAAGTTTGATAGCTTAAAGCTGTATGCCCATTTACTATTTTTTCTTCTTTTAAACTATCGTCGATAAAATAAATTTCAGCTGAAATACCCTGACGTTGAAGCTGTTGTCGTGCAATAGGCATCAAACTACGACCACAGCCTGAAGCCCCATAAATAGCATAGATTGAGTTACTCATTTATCTACTTCCGACTTTGAACCAGTAAACTTGGTCATCGTAGCCTCACCCGCTTCATTAATATCATCTTTAGCGATTACTTTCTTAACGGTCTGTAGCATAATTTTAAAATCTAGCCAAAGCGATCTGTTTTCCACATACCACGTATCAAGTTTAAACTTTTCATCCCAACCAATTGCATTACGTCCATTAACCTGAGCATGACCAGTCATTCCTGGACGTACATCATGACGCTTTGCCTGTTCTTTATTATAAAGCGGCAAGTATTCCATCAGTAAGGGTCTGGGACCAACAATACTCATATCACCTTTGATTACATTCCAAAGCTCAGGCATCTCATCTAAACTGGTAGAACGCAGCATTTTACCAAATGGCGTTAGCCGCTCACTGTCTGGTAAAGGATTACCCTGTACATCTGTTGCATCCTTCATTGTTCGAAACTTAATCATTTCAAACGGGTTTCCATATAACCCTGGGCGAACTTGACGAAACAAGACTGGAGAGCCTAGATTCTTTTTTACCTTATAAGCAACATACAGGTATAAAGGTGAAAGTAGAATTAAAGCAATAGTCGCAATAATAATATCCACAAAACGTTTTAACATTTTATAGTCCTAAGATATCTATCAGTTTTTGATTCACTTTATTAGCATCAAATTTTTCGATTGCTATTTGATGACTAGCTTCACCCATTATTTGAGTTTTTTCAGGATGCTCGATAAAATAAATCATTCTCGCAGCTAACATTTCAGGGTTCCATCGAGGCACAATAAAACCATTAACTTCATCTACAACCGTTTCACGACAGCCTGGAACATCTGTAGTAATTACTGCCCGTCCAATTGCCATCGCTTCTTGTGTACTTCTTGGTACACCTTCTCTATAAGAAGGCAAAACAAAAACATCACTTTTTGCAATCCATTCTTGAATATTATCTACATGACCAGGATATTCTATAATTCCTGACTTAATAAGATTTTGTAATTCATCTTCTGATAATGCACCTAAATTACTTTTATCAATCGCCCCTAATACTGTAAATGTAGCGTTGGGATATTTTTCTTTTACTAATTTAGCAGCAGCAATAAATTCGTGAATACCCTTTTCTTTTAATAAGCGACCTATAAACAAAAAATTAAGATTTTCTGAAACCTTAGAAATAGGTTTATATGGATAGGTCTCTAAATTTAAACCTATTCCTCCTAAAATATTAACTGCTTTTACATGAAGGTTATGCTTTTCTAAAAGATCGACAGGGTCATCAGGGTTAAGAAAAACAAGCTGATCTAGATAAGGAAAAGCAATTCTATATAAAAATATCTGAAGATTACGTATAAATTTAGTTTTAGGTGACAAACCTTCAGGTTGATCAGTAAATGTATAGCCCAATCCTTCTAGCATACCAATAATTTTAGGCACTTTAGCCCATTTAGCAGCCAAGGTTCCAAAAATTACAGGTTTAGTAAAATAAGAAAATACTATATTTGGCGAAATTTCCTTAATTTTTTTTGCTAGTAGATAAGTTGCTTTAATATCTGCTAGTGGATTTAGACCACCTCTATTTAAATCATAGGTTACAGGAATAGCACCTAAGCTTTCTATTTTCTGTAAATCAGATTCTGAATATTCTGAGGTAAAGGCATATACAATATGACCTTTTTTATATAATTCGCGAATTAAGTCTGCCCGAAAACCATAAAAGCTACTAGCTACGGTACCTATTAAAACAATCTGCACTATATTGATCCCTTTTTATATTTATTCAGTAGAGACATCTGATAAAAACAAGCTAATAAAATCCAGAAAATTACTGTCCGAGCACCAAAAGTTGAGAAACTATACATTAAGGGTACTAAAAATAGTATTTTTTGATAAATATTTAAATTTTTAAAAATGTTTATCAAAAAATACAAGAATAAAGATATACCTATTATACCGTAATAAAAAAAGATACCAGCCCAAGTTGAATGAATCTCAACTGGAGAGTTGAATCTCATATCCAACCCTTGCCCAGCACCAAATAGTAGATATTCTTTAAAGTTAAGAATACGTGTATAGCCGCGTACGTCCGACTGCTCGCCGATATCAGCTTCAGAAAATCTCTCAACAACAGACTGAACATAACTAATTTGTAACAAATACTCTGAAGAAATCATTAAAACTAAAGAAACAACAAGCACTAAGCTCATAAAAACTAAAACTGAGTTTTTATTTCCGCGCCAATACAAAAATAATAAACTAGAAACCAGCATAAAAACACCCAAAATTGCAGAGCGAGATTGAGTAAAAAGTATTAATGCAAGTGCAAAAAATAAAGTTAAAGAAAATAAATAAATATTTTTTATATATAAGCAGGCTATCGTAGTAACGCATAAAACAAAGAAAGCCATTTGGTTCGGATCATTAAAATAACCATTATAACGAGGATAATATTTATACTCTCCCAACCCCCAAAACCACAAGGAGAATAACATGATTAAAATAGTGAAAACAAAGTATGGGACTTTTTCTATTATATTACTATTTGCTTCTTTTAAAAAAGCAACCAATGAAAACATTATTAATAAATCAAAAGTTAAGTTTAAAGGATAACTAAAAAAACTAGTATCTTGATAATACAATGAATAAACTAAATTCACTATAAGTACATATGCAAAAAAAGGCATAGTCATTAAAAATAATTTTTTCTCAACATAAAATCCTTTCTTATATATTAAGAAAAAAAATACAAATAAAAGCAAGAAAAAATGTGAGGGCTGTAGACTTCCACTTGAAAATATATAAAAAGGTGTAGTGAATATACCTAAAAAAAGGAAGGTTTTTGAAATCCCATTCATTTAACCACCTACTTTCTTACTTTCGATAAACTGATAAATTTTACTAACTTGACTATTCCTACCTGCAACTTCTTCAATAAATTTTATATTTTGGCTATACTCTTGATCATTCTTTTTATATTTATCAATATATCCAGCAAACTCATTTAACTTAACTAAAAGTCCTGTTGATTTTAATAATTGAACAGATTCAAAATCATCTTGCGGACCTACATTAATTATTGGCTTACCTAGTGCAATTAACTCGAATATTTTCCCGGGTATAACACCTTTTGCATCACTTTCACCTGATTCTAAAAATAAATTAAAATCACTTGCCTTTAAAACTCCAAACATTTCATTTCGTGGCAATGGATCATGAAAAAAACAATATGAATTTGCATTATTTATATCCACCAACTCTTTAAGATTGGCCAGATAATAACCAAAAAAATGGATGTGAATTTTATCCTCTAAATTATATTTTTTAATAATTTGAAAAAGGGCTGTAGGGTCACGGCGATTCTTATATATATTACCAGCATATACTATATTTATTTTATTTTTATCTAAAAATAAATCTTCCTTCTTTATAATATGTTCATATTCTTCAGGCACGAATCCATTTCTAACCAAAAGCACATCTTTATTATGAAAATTACGCATCTGATCAGATAAATCTTCTGATACGGTTGTTATTAAATCAGCCTTCGATAAAAACTTTTTTTCAAAAAAAGTATCAATTTTTTTTGAAAAAAAGTTATATTCTACCAAATGGTTTAATGTCCACAAATCTCTAAAATCAGCAATCCATAAAGTTTCTTTATTTTGACATTTGATATACCACCCCAACCAAGTTACACATGCTGGCAAACTTGAAGTCAATAGAACATCATATTTAACATCACTATTTTTAATATACTCAATAGAATTATACGCCCATACTGTCCTATAATCGAATAATTGGCCAGTAAATTTCACTAAAATAGATTTAATTTTTTTTAAAAAATCACGTCTATTATTCATCATAGAATTGGTATCAACTACATCATTTTTTTTATTATTACTCTTATTTTTAAAATTACTAGGTATTTCTATAAAATTAGCTTTATCTTTTAATTTATTATATTTTTCAAAATCCTTGATAGGGCCATCTATAGCACGTTTTTTTGATGTAAGAACATCTACGTGATACCCTTTAGCACAAAAGAAATCAATAAAATGATTAATCCTCTGTGATGAAATTAAATCTAAGGGAGCAACATCATATGCAACAATCAAAATTTTCATATTAAAATCCTTTCCTGAGTTGCATTACAACTTTTTTAAGTGTATGCCAGAAAATAAAAAAACCTGCTATTAACAATAAAAACCATACCAAAATAAAGCCAACTAGATAATCTTTTAAAAAAAACATACTCGTAATTGAAGTAAATATTAATATACCTGTCACTATATAAGCTTTTTTCACGGGGATTTTCCGCCAAACCAATTTGGAAAATTCAGTTCTTAAAATAAAAAAGAACCAAAATGCCACAGCAGTTGAGGCAGTAGCTCCTATTGCACCATACTTTAAAACAAGAAAGTAATTTCCTAATAAATTTATAAGCATAGCAGAAATAGAAGCAAGCATAGACAATTTAGTTTTTCTAACCAAAGTAATACCTACTGCCGTTGTTTCAGATAAAGTATACAATAATGGGCCTAGTAGGCAGGAAGTAATTAAAAATTGTATTATTTGATAATCATGTGGTAATAATAATGGAATAATCCATGAAAATAATCCTGAAATAACGATGACAAAGTAAATAATAGTCAAGATTATTTCTGAAATATAATCTATTTTATCTATATCAACTAAATTTTCACTTTCCCACTTATACACCATTGGAGCCCAAATTGTATTAAAAACACTTGATAAGATTGCTGCAACAGCAGCAATACTCATTGCAACAGAGTAAACACCTAACTCCGAATAACTAGACATTGTTCTAAGAAAAAGTCTATCCATTACATTTAACCCCCAGAAAGCTAATCCACCAATGACTAAGGGCAAACCAAATGCGAATAATTTTTTCAATTGCTCTTTATCAAGAGAATTATTTAAAAATGCACACCAATCCTCTCGTGTATTCCAAGAAAAAATAATGAATACACAAATTATTGATAAAATATTAGCTGTAATTAAATTAAATGTATCTCTTGAAAAACCCATCCACACAGTTATTAGTATAAAAACTAAAAATAATATCTTAGGCAACAATTGACTCATTGAAAAAGCTATAGCTCTTTCCTGCATTCTGATTACTAAAGACAAAAATCTAGTTATCAGGGCAACAATAAAACAAATTATAGTTATTAAGCTTAAATATAAATCGGATATTCCATATAACCATTTCGAAATAAGATTAGAATCATATAAAAATATAGTAGCGAGAAATATAGTACCAAGAAAAACACCAGGTAATAATGTTGATTTTAATAGTAGTATTTTTTGTTCCGATCTATGGTATTCTCTCACATATGCCTGATCCAAGCCCAAACAAAATAACATTACAAAAAAGCTAGTGAAAATTTGTAGCATAGAAACGCGCCCAACATCTTCAACAGAGTAATACCATGTAATAACTGGCAATGTTACAAAACCTAAGATGCTAGCACCTACTGGACCAATAGCGTAACCTGCTAGTTTCTTAATATCCATAGCTCTTTCTACAATTAACTTTTAAAAACTATTTTATCCCAAATTGGTAAATTTCTTTCCCAACTGGACTCATTTTTTATAAATGCTCTAATATTCTGAGTATTTTCTAAAGAATTGGTAGCATTTGCATTAATCAACTCGACAAGTTTTATTCCAACCTCTTCTTTCTCCTCAATCAGAACCATTTTTGGATTTAATTCCATTATTTTTTCATATGGTAACCACGCACCAGTCAATATCCAGCCGCCAGCATATAATGTTTCTTGCATTGATCCACTAAATTGATCTGTAGGTTGTATATTAATTAAAATGTCTGTTATTTTTCTTAATTTTGCTACCTCATCAAAATTATAAAATTTATCTAAAATTGTATATTTTATATTTATATTTTCATTTAAAATATTTTCAATTAATATTTTATTTTCTTTATTTCCATACCCCATAGGGAATATTAAATGAATTTGATCTAATATATCATTTTCAAACTTGACAATTTGACTTGCTATTAATTCCTGTTGGTGTGCTAAACTTGCATTATAACCAACGGCTATTTTAATTTTATTCTCAGGCACATTAAAGCCACCACACAATTGAACCTTTTCACAGTTTTCTAAATTATCTATTTTATCAAGTACAGGAAGTCCAAATCTCGCGACCGCCAATTGAGTACGAATATATGATTTTCTTTTAGTGAACAACTCCTTAGTTTTAGGATTTGTAAAAACAATAATATCTGAGTTTTTGTATATAATATCTTGAAGAAATTTCTTGACTATTGAAGTCACACGATAAAAGTCACTCCCCCATACTACTGAAACAATTCTCTTTGTTTTATGTTTTAATTGAAATATATAAGGAGCTAAAAAAAAATAAATAAAATGAATAACGATAACATCATAATCACTATCTATTTTATCTATAATTTCTTTTCTAAATTTATAAAAATTCTTCAGAGAAGAAAAACTAAGACCTAATTGAACGTGAAAATTTTTCTGAATCCTAACTTCATTATTATTCTCCTTACCATAAGAAATGAGATCTACCAACACACCACGTTTATGATATTGAGTTATAAAGTCTTTGACAAAGGCAGAATCACCATCTCCTATAACAAGCATTTTTTGCATTATTTCACCAAAAATTAAAATCTACTCAGAACACTGATTCGAATATATGATAAGGGCCATCACACCCTTATCTCACGACAAAAAACTTAACTATCCCATAGTATTTCATAATTCATATTATGGGACGAGTATGATAATCTCAATACAAAAAATATTATTAGGATTTAACACTAACAACCCACTTTTTCCCAGCCGTGTCTAACACCCTAAACTCTTTATGCGCGACAAGTAATACTGCTATCTCTGCTGAATCTGCCTGTTCTATAGAATTAAGTTGAATATTTTCAGATACACTCTCGGGTAACGCTAGAATATTCGGTTCTACTGCAAGAATATTTAAACCTTGTTCTGCCAATTTCTTAGTGATCTCTAATGCTGGACTCTCACGAAGATCATCAATATCAGGTTTAAAAGCCAAACCATAGCAAGCAATCGTTACATCTTGAATAGTCTTAGTTGGATTCGCTTGTAAAAATTCAGCAATTTTAATTTTAACTTGATCGATGACCCACTCAGGTTTTGCATCATTGACTTCACGTGCGGTACGAATCAACCGTGCTTGCTCTGGAGTTTTAGCAACAATAAACCATGGATCAACAGCAATACAGTGTCCACCGACACCTGGGCCTGGTTGTAAAATATTTACTCGAGGATGGCGATTTGCTAGAGAGATTAACTCCCAAACATTAATATCCAACTTATCACAAATAATAGAAAGCTCGTTTGCAAAAGCAATATTAACATCTCGGAAAGAGTTTTCTGTTAATTTACACATTTCTGCAGTACGTGCATTTGTTTCTATACACTCACCTTTCACAAAAGTTTTGTATAACTCACAGGCTGCTTTTGAACAGCGTGGTGTCATCCCACCGATAATACGGTCATTGCTAATCAGTTCTTGCAAAACCTTACCCGGTAATACTCGTTCTGGGCAATGGGCTACTAAGATATCTGCTTCTTCACCATTTTGCTGAGGAAAACTTAAATCTGGACGTGCTTCACTCAACCATGCTGCCATTTGTTCCGTGGCTTCGACAGGAGAGGTAGATTCAAGAATAACAAGATTACCTTTTTTCAAAAAGGGAGCTAAGGCTTTCGAAGCTGCTTCAATATATTTTAGATCAGGCTGATAATCATCTTTAAAAGGGGTAGGAACTGCAACTATATATGCATCTGCTTCTAATGGTGTAGTTTGAGCAGATAATTTCCCTTGTGCAACAACATCACGTACCAATGCATCTAAATCAGGTTCAACAATGTGCACTTTCCCTTGGTTAATCATATCTACAGCATGTTGGTTAACATCGACACCCGTAACTTTTATTCCATGCGCAGAAAAAGTTGCTGCAGTTGGTAAACCAATATAACCTAAACCTATAACGCAGATATGTTTAAATGACTTATTCATATTCAGTACTTTAAATTAAAATAATAAAAATAAATTAATTTCTTTTTAAGAAATCAATAATTTGCTGACAAGATGTACCGTCACCGTAAGGGTTATGTGCAGCAGCCATAGCATTATATAGTGAGGTATTTTCCAATAACTCCGATACTGATTTTTCAATTGTGTCCACATCAGTACCGACTAAACGTACAGTGCCTGCATCAACAGCTTCTGGTCGCTCAGTAGTATCACGCATAACCAAAACAGGCTTTCCAAGAGAAGGAGCCTCTTCTTGAATACCGCCAGAGTCAGTTAAGATGAGATAACTACGATTCATTAAATATACAAATGGTAGATAGTCTTGTGGTTGAATTAAAAAGATATTATCTATACCTGATAGCAATTCATTTACAGGTTTTTGTACATTCGGGTTCAAATGAACTGGATATACAATTTGGATGTCACTATATTTTTTTGCAAGATTAGCTAATGCAGTACAAATATTTAAAAAACCTTGACCAAAATTTTCGCGTCTATGACCTGTAACTAAAATTAATTTCTTATTCTTATCAAGAAATTTAAATTCTTGCTCGAATTTATGAATTAAATCTTGGTCCTGTTCAACCTTATCTTTTACTTGTAAAAGTGCATCAATAACAGTGTTCCCAGTCACAATAATTGTTTCTGGTTTCACATTCTCTTTTACTAAATTATCATAAGAAGATTTTGTCGGGGCAAAATGATAGTTTGCTAAAACTCCTGTAAGCTGACGATTTGCTTCTTCAGGCCACGGTGAATAAAGATCCCCAGTTCTAAGGCCTGCTTCAACGTGCCCAATTTTAACTTTATGATAATAGCCGGCTAATGAAGTCGCAAAAGTCGTTGCCGTATCTCCATGAACAAGAATTATATCTGGCAACCATTCTTCAAAAACTTGTTCTAAGCCCTTAAGTACCCCTGAAGTAACATCAGATAGAGTTTGCCCAGGCTTCATTAAATTTAAATCAAAATCTGGTTTTAAATTAAAGAGCTCTAAAACTTGATCCAGCATTTGGCGATGTTGTCCAGTTACACAAACTTTAGTTTCGAAGTCTTCAATATTTTGCTGTAATTTTAAGGCTAATGGCGCCATTTTTATTGCTTCTGGTCTTGTTCCAAATACCAATAAAACTCTTTTCACCTGAACTAATTCCTTATAACCGTATAGATGATTCTTGTTGATCTAATACATATTTCAAATCATAAAGTACATGATTGGCTTTACCTAATGCGTGAAACTCTTGGGCAGTCATTGCTTTAAACTGATCATGAGCGACGGCAATAACGACCGCATCATACACACCTTGCTTCAATTCTTTAACTGGTGCTAAACCATATTCGTGTTGGACTTCTGTATCATCTACCCACGGATCACAAATATCTAAATCTAAGTCGTACTCTTTAAGAGCTTTAATAAAGTCAATAATTTTTGTATTACGAATATCGGGACAGTTTTCTTTAAAACTAAGGCCCATTACTAAAATGCGTGCACCAACAACCTGAATACGCCGTTTTACCATTTCTTTAATGAGCTGGGTCGCCACATACTCCCCCATACGATCATTTAGGCGACGAGCTGCTAAAATAATTTCTGGGTGCAATCCAATAGATTGAGCTTTATGAGTTAAATAATACGGGTCTACCCCAATACAGTGTCCACCTACTAAACCTGGTCGAAAAGGTAAGAAATTCCACTTCGTTCCAGCTGCTTTAAGCACATCTTCTGTATCTATACCCAATTTATTAAAAATAAGGGCTAATTCATTAATAAGAGCAATATTGACATCACGTTGTGTGTTTTCAATAACTTTAGCAGCTTCTGCTACTTTTATACTCGCTGCTTTATGAGTTCCTGCTTCAATAATCAGATTGTATACTTCATCAACATAATCAGCCACTTCAGATGTAGAACCTGAAGTGATTTTTAAAATATTCGTTACCCTGTGCAGCTTATCACCAGGATTAATACGCTCTGGACTATAACCTGCAAAAAAGTCTTTATTAAACTTTAGCCCTGAAACTTTTTCCAAAACAGGAATGCAAACTTCTTCTGTGGCGCCAGGGTAAACTGTCGACTCATAAACTACAATATCACCTTTTTTAAGCACCTGCCCAATACTAGTCGATGCTTTAATTAAAGGTGTAAGATCTGGTTGCTTAAAGTCATCAATTGGTGTTGGAACAGTTACGATAAAAAAGTTACTATCTTTTAAATCTTTCAGGTCAGCTGTATAACTTAATTGCACCGCCTGTTTTAATTCTTGTGGTGACACTTCTAAGGTATGATCTTGACTGCTTTTTAGCTCATCAATACGTTTTTGATAAATATCAAAACCAACTACGGGTACTTTTTTCCCGAACTCAACTGCCAATGGCAAGCCTACATAGCCCAACCCAATAATTGCTATTTTTAAATTGGCAATTTGCATATATACGAGCCTTTTTCCTTAGAGTTTATATCTAATAAATCATGCTTTTGGCACTTACAACGCAGCGTACTATATCAGATTTTAAGTTAGCTCCGCATACCAATTGTATAAATGTGTTTACTACACTTAGAAGTAGAATTTATTAGTTTAGCTAAAATAGTACATTTTTAATATTTCTGATAAGTGACTATAGTCTAAATGGGCAGTTCAGATAAACTAAACATACAAAGCTATACGATTTTTCGATGTTTTTTCGTTTCTTTTCAGCTAGAATCTCATCAGCCTGCGTTTAATAGACACTTGTTACTATGCAGTGGACAATATCAATTAAAGATAAATACACAAAGGGTCGCGTGTGAAGTATTGCCAGTTTTTTTCTGTTCTTGCCTTGAGTCTAAGTGCTGCCAGCTGTGCGGTTACTTCTGGTTTACAAACTTATGATGTTCCAAATGAAGGTATGTATAAAACAGACCTCGGAACTACAGTTAACGTGGTTAAAATTTCTCAAGAAACATTACCAGCGATTCAACCAGCTCAAGTTGACTATCAACACAACTATGCAAGCTTATTTAAAAATCAAAATCCTATTTATCGTTTAAGTTCAGGTGATATATTATCTATTCAACTTTGGGCATACCCTGAAATTTCTGGGAATACCTCTACTGATCCTAAAGTAAATGGTTATACTATCGATCAAAATGGATATATTCAATTACCATTGGTTGAACGATATAAAGCTGCAGGAAAGACAGTAGCTCAAGTTAATAAGGAATTACGTAATAAGTATTCTCAATTTTTAAAAACACCAGATGTTGTTGTACGTGTACTATCTTATGAGGGTCAACGATTCTCTGTTCAAGGTAGTGTTACTAAAGGTGGCCAGTTTTATTTAAGTGATCAACCAGTAAGTATTTATACAGCACTAGGTATGGCTGGTGGATTATCTACAACTGGAGATAACACCTACATTCAACTCATTCGAAACGGCGTAACATATAATTTAAACACAATTGAGTTAGAAAGAGCAGGCTATTCATTACATAAGCTGTTGGTTCAAGCTAATGATACAATTTACGTAAGCAATCGAGAAAATCAGAAAATTTATGTTATGGGCGAAGCTGGCAAAAATCAGGCAATTCCTATGCGCGATCAAGGCATGACTTTAACTGACGCATTAGGTGAAAGCTTAGGGATTAACCCGAACTCAGCAAGTGCTAGCCGAATTTATGTATTACGTACAAATCCACATGACCGAACAACTGAACTCTATCATTTAAACTTAATGAGCATTGGTGACTTTGGTTTAGCCAATCAATTTAAATTGCGCAGTAATGATATTGTGTATGTTGATGCGACTGGCTTGACTCGTTGGCAACGTATTATTAATCAAATTGTTCCTTTCTCAAATGCAATTTATAGTTTTGATCGTTTGGGACAATAGTTTATATGCACTTTAAAAATATTCTCGTAGTTTGTATAGGAAATATCTGTCGTAGTCCTATGGCAGAGTATTTCTTAAAACAGCAACATCCACAGTTAAATATTGAATCCGCTGGTATCTCAGGACTGATAGGGCATCAGGCAGATAATAAAGCACAGCTATGTATGCAACGCTTAGGTATTGATATGCAACCACATGTTGCACGCAAACTTAGTGCTGAACATATTAAAAAAGCTGATCTGATTTTGGTTATGAGTCATAACCAACAAAAACATATTGAACAAACATGGCCCTTTGCAAAAGGTAAAATCTATCGATTGGGTCATTGGCAAAACAAAAATGTGCCTGACCCCTACCAGCATGATCAAGCTTTTTTTGATGAAACTTGCCAACTCATTCAGCAATGCGCGGCTGACTGGAAATCTCATTTTAACGTTTAGATTTTAAGCTTATGAACCCAAAAACTAATACTGAAGATACAATTGATTTAAAAGAATTGTTTTTCTCATTGATCGCACAATGGAAACTTGTTGCTTTATGTACTATTTTGAGTTTGGTATGTGCTTTACTCTATTTACGTGCAACACCAGATATTTACTCAGTTGATGCTTTGGTTCAAGTAGAAGATAGTAAAGGAGCTTCTGCAGCATTATTGGGTGATCTATCTAACATGATGGAACAGAAGTCTCCGGCACAAGCAGAAATTGAAATTCTGAAGTCTCGTTTGGTTTTAGGTTCTGTAATTAAAGATTTACATCTGAATATTCAAGTTTCTAGTACAGAAAACACCTTAACTCATCGCTTATTGACCAACCCTCAATACAAAACTGAATACAATAAAAAATCGGTTATTTTCAAAGATGGCATAAAAAGTTTTGAGATTCAAAAATTTGAAATTCCCTCTTATTATTTAGATAAAAATTTACATCTTAATTTTGATAAACAATCTTTACGTTTAACTGACCCTAGTACTGAGCAAATTATTTTAACTGTACCACTTAATCAGTTAAACCAAGTTTCTGGGCCCCTTGGAACTTGGAAAGTTGCTATTTTTACAAAAGATCAACTTGATGCAACCTATAATATTAAAAATCTTTCTTTACCTGCGGCAGTCAATGCAATCAGTTTAAATTATTCAGTTGCAGAAAAAGGAAAACAAACAGGTATTCTTGGTCTAAATTATCAAGGTCAGGACAAAGAGCATATTACTCAAGTCTTAAATGAAATTTTAACAGCTTATAGCGCACAAAATATCGAGCGAAGAACAACAGAAACTACCCAAACTTTAAAGTTTCTTGATGAACAACTGCCAGATTTAAAAAAACAATTAGACGATGCTGAACGTCAATTTAACAAGTTTCGCCAACAATATAATACGGTTGATGTAACAAAAGAATCTGAGCTGTATTTAACTCAAAGTATTACTTTAGAAACGCGAAAAGCAGAGCTTGAACAAAAACAAGCTGAAATGGCATCTAAATATACTGAAGAACACCCAGCAATGCGTGAAATTAATGGTCAGATTACTGCTATTAACAAACAAATTGGTGAGTTAAATAATACGCTAAAACAATTACCAGATGTACAACGTCAATATTTACAACTCTACCGTGAAGTAGAGGTTAAAACTCAGCTTTATACGGCCCTGCTCAACTCTTACCAACAACTTCGTATTGCGAAAGCAGGAGAAATTGGAAATGTACGTATTGTTGATACCGCTGTTGAACCTATTGCGCCAATTAAGCCACAAAAATTTCTAGTTCTTATCTTATCAATATTTATTGGCGCATTTATTGGTATATTATTTGCTTTATTACGTAATATGTTACGTACGGGAATTAAGGATTCTGGCCAAATTGAAAATGAATTAGATTTACCTGTCTATGCAACAGTACCACGTTCTCCAATTCAAGAAAGTCGCGTTAAGATTTTAAAAAAGAAGAAGAATATTC
>Ga0308156_1002690_pt1 | contig 15158 bp, 10 predicted proteins | sample PhyAR2_FD_201041 | JGI IMG/M metagenome (GOLD analysis project Ga0308156, IMG submission 201041) | Phyllosphere microbial communities from UC Gill Tract Community Farm, Albany, California, United States - DLSL A.R2 | ecosystem: Host-associated > Plants > Phyllosphere > Unclassified | place: USA... | reverse complement strand
CGCTGGTCGCCGCTCCACGCGACGTGCACGGCCCACACCTCGCCGGCCCGGTGCGCGAAGCCGGGCGTGCCGGCGACGAGCAGATACGGCGAGTCGAGGCCGGGCTTGCCGCGGCGCACCTCGCGCACGTGCGCGCCGTCGACGAGCGGAAGCCGCTGCGGGGCGCGCTCGCGGCTCCAGCGCCCGCTGAAGTCGAGCAGCTCGGTGGCGCGGGCGGGGATCGGCACGAGCGCGGTGAGGTGCGCGAGGTCGAACGGCTCGCCGCCCTCGGCGGCGGAGGCGACCGACCACTGCACACGCAGCACGCCGGTGGGCTCGAGCTCGAACTCCGCGATCAGCTCGAGGCCGGCGACCTCGTCGCGCAGGACGCAGCGGACGAGCCCGCCGTCGTCTCCCCGCGCGTCGACCTCGGCCGCGGCCAGCACCGGCCGCGGCGTCGTCGCCGTCCCCGCGCGGTGCCCCTCGAGGCCCGGGAAGCCCGACCACGTGTCGCGCTCCGTCGGGAGGATCGTGAGCGTCCGCGTCGCCTCCGGCGAGTTGGCCACCCGCGCGGTCTGGGCCGAGTGCCGCAGAGCACCGACCCCGTCGCGACCCAGCGGCCCCAGATCCTGACCCCAGTGCAGGATCTGGGGCGCGTCGCCCTGCAGATCCATCACCAGCGCCACCCCAGCGGCTCGCAGCACCGCGTAACCCGCCTCAGCGGACATCGTGACCACCCCGTCTCGATTTTATTGACAGCAGAAACTTACTGTTTATACGCTGGCGGAGCAAGGCGAGATCCCGCCGCGCCCCGGCACGACACGAAGCGAGAAGAATGACCTCCTCGAACCCGGCCGCACCGCTGCGGCTGCGTTGGACCACTCCCGCGAGCCACTGGACGGAGGCGGCCCCGATCGGCAACGGCGCGATCGGCGGCATGGTCTTCGGCGACGCCGACGGGCGCATCGGGCTCAACGACGCCAGCCTGTGGTCGGGCACGCCGGGCGGCCCCGACCGCGCGCTCGCCGCCGTGCTCGCGAACGGCGCAGGGCCGGAGCGCCTGGCCGGGGTGCGAGCCGCCGTCGCCGCGCGCGACGATGAGACCGTCGAACGGCTGCTGCGCACGTTCGAGGGCCCGTGGAGCCAGGAGTTCCTGCCGCTGGGCGACCTCGAGGTCGCGGTCGGGACCCCCGGCGCGGACGGCTACGAACGCGTCCTCGACCTCGGGAACGCCGTGGCCGAGGAGCGGTTCGCGACGGCCGGCACGACCGTGCGCCGCGCCAGCTGGGCCTCGGCCGTCGACGGCGTGCTGGTCGTCGACGTCACCGCCGACGCCCCCGTGTCGGGGCGGGTGCGCCTCAGCTCTCCCCTGCGCATCGCCGAGCGCACCGCCGAGGCGGCGGAAGAAGGCGGCGAGCTGCGTCTTGTCGTCGAGACGCCGGTCGACGGATCCCCCGCCCACGAGCCCGACGCGCCCGCCCACGTGTGGCGCGACGAGACCGATGGCGACGACTTCGATCCGGCGGCCGCGGTGGCGGTGGTCGTCCGCACCGACGGCTCCGTCGTCGCGCGCGACGGAGCCGTCGAGATCACGGGCGCGCGGCGGATCACCGCGGTGCTGGCGACCGAGACGAACCACCGCCGCGCCTGGAACCGGGCCCCGCAGGCCGAGCGCGCCGAGCTGCTCGCGGCCGCCCACCGGCGCGCCCTCGCCGGCGCCCGCACCGGGCCCGACGCCCTGCGCGCCGCCCACGGGGCCGAATCCGCCCGGCTGCTCGGCCGCTCGGCCCTGACCCTCGGCCGCGCGAACGGGAGCGCGCTCGACGTCACCTCCCTGCTCGCCGAGGGCGACGACGCCGCCGTCGCGGAGGCGCTCTACGCCTTCGGCCGCTACGCGCTGGTGTCGTCCTCGCGGGCGGGCTCGCCCCCCGCCAACCTGCAGGGGCTGTGGAACGCCTCGATGCGGCCCCCGTGGTCGTCGAACTACACCATCAACATCAACACCCAGATGAACTACTGGCTGGCCGAGCGCACCGGCCTCGGCGAGCTGCACACCCCGCTCGTCGACCTGATCGAGCGGGTCGCGCAGCGCGGCACCGAGGTGGCCTCCGCCCTCTACGGCGCGCGCGGCTGGGTCGCCCACCACAACACCGACCCCTGGGGCTACGCGCTCCCCGTCGGCGGCGGGCACGGCGCGACCTCCTGGGCGTTCTGGCCGATGGGCGGGCTGTGGCTGGCCGACCACCTCTGGCAGCGCTGGGAGTACGGCCGGGATCTCGGCGAGCTGCGCGAGCGGATCCTGCCGCTTCTGATCGGCGCGAGCGCCTTTGTGCTCGACTGGCTGATCGAGGACGAAGGCGGCGCTCTCGGCACCTCGCCCTCGACGTCGCCCGAGAACTCCTTCCGCCGCGCGGACGGCAGCACCGGCTCGGTCAGCACGTCGACGGGCATGGACCTCGCGCTGTGCCGGGCCACGCTGGAGCGCACGCTGGCCGCCGCCGAGGCCGCGGGCGCCGACGATCCCCTGCTCGCGGAGATCCGGGCGGCGCTGCCGCGCATCCCCGGGCCGCGGGTGATCGCCGAGGGAGGCGTCGGCCCCGCCGGCCAGATCGCCGAGTGGGGCGCGGATGTGGCGGCCACCGATCCGCACCACCGGCATCTCTCGCACCTGATCGCCCTGCACCCCCTGCATGCCATCGACCTCGAGCGCACGCCCGAGCTGGCCGAGGCGGCTCGCCGCACGCTCGACGCCCGCGGCGGCGGCGCGATGGGCTGGTCGTGGGCGTGGAAGATCGCGATGCGCGCCCGCCTCGGCGACGCCGAGACCGCCCACGCGCTGCTGCGCGAGGCCATCCATCCGTACCTCGCCGATCCCGACGTCGACCTCCCCACCGACGGATCCGAGTGGGGCGGGCTCCTTCCCAACCTCTTCTCGACCCACCCGCCCTTCCAGCTCGACGGCAACTTCGGCTTCACCGCGGCGATCGCCGAGATGCTCGTGAGCACCGGCCGGGGCACGCAGGACGATCCGATCCGCCTGCTGCCGGCGCTGCCGGAGTCCTGGCCCGATGGTCGGATCACGGGCGTGCACACCCGCGCGGGAGTATCGGTCGACCTGACCTGGAGCGGCGGCCGCCCGACCGACGTGACGGTCACGGACCAGACCGGATCCGCCCCCCAGCGGGTGATCGTGTCGTTCCGCGGCGAGCGCAGCGAGCTCGCGGTGACGCCCCGCGCCGGCGGCGACGCATGAGCGCGCGCCCGGCGCGCGTGCCAGACCCGCGCGAGGCGGCGCTGGAGCAGCACCGCTCGCCGCAGATCCTGCCCGACGACTTCGCCGACTTCTGGCGCGACTCCGTCGCCGAGGCCCGGGGGCTCGCGTGGGAGCCGCGTGCGGAACCGGTCGAGACCCCGCTGCGCACGATCGACGTGTTCGACGTCACCTTCGCCGGCTTCGGCGGGCAGCCGATCCACGCCTGGCTGCGGCTTCCCGCCCACCGCACGGGCCCGCTGCCGGTCGTGATCCATTTCACCGGCTACGGGGCCGGGCGCGGGCGCGCGATCGACGACCTCACGTGGGCATCCGCCGGCTTCGCGCACCTGGTGATGGACACGCGGGGCCAGGGCGACGGATCGACGCCGGACGGCGGTTTCGGCGACAGCACCGGCTACCTCACCCGCGGGCTCGCCGACCCCGCCGAGCACTACTACCGGCGCGTGTTCGTCGACGCGGCGCTGCTGGTGGACGCCGCGCGGCGACTGCCGTCGATCGACCCCGGTCGCGTCGCCCTGATCGGCAACAGCCAGGGCGGCGCGATCGCGCTGGCGGCGGCCTGCCTCTCGGAGCGGGTCGCCGGCGTGTTCGCGCAGTCGCCGTTCCTCGCGGACATCCCCACCGCGCTCACCCTCAGCGGCCGATACCCGTTCCAGGAGCTCACCGACCTGTTCGCGCGCGACCATGCCCGGCGCGACGCGGCGCTCGCGACCCTGCGCTACGTCGACGTCGTGAACTTCGCCCGTCTCGCCCGCACCCCCGCCTGGCTGTCGTGCGGCCTGAACGACGACATCGCGCCCGCGGCCACGGCCTACGCCGTGCGCAACGCGTACGCGGCCGAGGCGCACCTCACCGTGTGGCCGGCCAACGGGCACGACGCGGGAGGCGCCGATGACCGTCTCGGCGCCCTCGCCGTGCTGGCGGAGCTGTTCGCGACCGACTGAGCACGGGGCACGAACAAGCCCGCGCACCCCTTCGGGTACGCGGGCTTGTTCGCGGGTGCTCAGCCGATGGCGTCGTAGCCCGCCTGCATCAGCTCGAGGTAGCGGGGCAGGCCCAGCTGCTCGAGGTCGGCCTTGTACGACTCCCACGCGCCGTCGTCGGCGATGTCGCGCTGCCCGGTGATGAACTCGGCCTGCGCCTGGTTGACGTAGGAGGTGATGTTCGTCTGCAGGTCGGCGAGCTCGGTGGCCGTCTCGTCGTCGGGCCAGATCTTCTCGGTCGGGAAGAGGATGTCGTCGGTCGGGAAGTGCGGCTCGTACGGGGTCGTCGCATCGAACAGGCGACGCTCGTAGCCATCCGGCGTGTACGGGTCACCAGTCACGACCTGCGCGTTGCGGTACTCGGCCGAGTCCCAGTACTGGCCCATCGAGCGCCAGGCGGCGTTCCACTTCTCGTCATACGCGAGGGGCTTGAACGTGGGCTCGAGCTCCGGGTCGAGGGCCTTGTCCCCCGGCTCGGCCTCCACCCACGCCTGGCCCTCCGGGCCCATGGCGCCGAGGCGGTCGCCCTCGTCGGTGACGAGGTAGTCGATGATCTGCATCGCCTTCTTGCGGTCGTCCTCCGACGACTTGTTCGTCAGCGCGAACATGCCGATCTGGTTCACCGGCGACATCTTCGTGGCGAACTGCGTGCCATCGGGCCCCTTGAGGGGAGGCACGGCGTCGTACTGGGTGTCGCGGCCGTCCTCGGCGTTCGGCGAGACGAACTCGTACGGGTGCAGCACCAGGGCGGATCCGAGGATCGGGTCGCCCGCCGCGTCGCCGACGGCGCGCAGCGCCTCGCCGTTCTGCGTGAAGGCGGCCGTGTCGAGCAGGCCGTCGGCGGCGAGGCCGGCGATGTAGGTCAGGCCCTCGCGCCACTTGTCGGACTCCGCGGCGAGCGCGGCCTTGCCGTCCTCCAGCACCAGCGGCGCCGGGCGTGCCCCGCCGTGCAGCGGCGCGTAGGTGAACGCGTTCATCAGGTAGTCGACGGCCGAGTGGTCCGCCTGGGTGGTCAGCGGGATCTCGTCGGCCTTGCCGTTGCCGTTGGGGTCGTCGTTCTTGAACGCCTCCAGCACCGCGCGCAGCTCGTCGGTCGTGGTCGGCTGCGTCAGGCCGAGCGCCTCCAGCCAGTCGCTGTTCATCCAGAGCTTCTCCTGCGCGCTGCAGTGATAGCACTCGGACCACTGGGTGATCGAGTAGATGTGACCGTCGGGGGCCGTCATCGACTGCTTCCAGTCGGGCTCCTCCTCGAGGCGCTTCTTGAGGTTCGGGGCGTACTCGTCGATGAGATCCTCGAGCGGGATGAGCACCCCCTGCTTGCCGTACTTCAGCTGCTCGCTGCGCGAGAAGCCGTCGATGTAGTTGATGAGGAAGTAGGCGTCCGGGTACTCGCCGGAGGCCAGGCCGACCTGGCGCGCCTCGGCGGCGGCGGCCGAGTCGCGGGTCGTCACCTTCCAGTCGAACGTGATGTCGAACTTGTCGGCGACCGTCTTTGTGAAGACGTTGTCGGCGAGCTTGCCGTCGGGGCCCTCCTGGGCGAAGACGGTGAGCTTGCCGTCGTCCTCTCCCTCGGCGGGGCCGCTGCCGCCCGTGCAGGCGGTCAGTGCCAGCGTGGTGCCCACGACCGCCGCGGCGGCGACCGCGGTGCGGATCATTCTGCGCTTCATTGCGTTTCTCTCTCTGGTGGGGTGATGCAGGGGGGTGGGAGGGGTGCGACGGTCAGCCCTTGACGGCGCCGACCATCACGCCCTTGTTGAAGTGCTTCGCCACGAACGGGTAGACGATCATCATCGGGACCGTGGCGATGACGACGGTCGAGTACCGCAGCAGGTCGCGCAGCTCCCGTCGCTCGAGCTGCTCGGCGATGTTGCCGCTGCCCTGGTCGTTGAGGATCAGGAGGCTGCGCAGCACCAGCTGCAGGGGCTGCAGGTCGGCGTTGCGGAGGTAGAGCAGGGCGTCGAAGTACGAGTTCCACTGCCCGATCGCGTACATCAGCGCGATGACGGCGAGCATCGGGCCGGACAGCGGCAGGACGATCCGCCACAGCACGCGCAGCTCGCTGGCGCCGTCGAGCTGGGCCGCCTCGTAGAGCTCCTCCGGGATCGAGGTGCGGAAGAAGACCATCGCGATGATCACCTGCCAGACGCCGACCGCGTTCGGCAGCAGCATCGACCAGACCGTGTCGAGCATGCCGAGCGACTGGACCACGAGGTACGTCGGGATCACGCCGCCGGTGAAGAGCATGGTGAGGATCACGAAGCCGATGAGGAACTTCCGGCCCACGAGCTGCGTGCGCGAGAGCGGGTAGGCCACCGCGACGGTGCCGACGACGCTGATCAGCGTGCCGACCACCGTGTAGAAGATCGAGTTGCGGAAGCCGCGCAGGATGCCGTCGTTCTGCAGGGCGAGCTCGTACCCCCGCAGGGTGAAGTCGACGGGCCAGAACAGCACCTTGCCGGAGGACACCGCCTGGGCGCTCGAGAGCGAGCTCGCGACGATGTTCAGCAGCGGCAGCAGCACCACCAGCAGGAAGACGGCGAGCAGGATGTAGGCGCCCACGACGAAGACGCGGTCGCCCTTGGTGTCCTTGATGCGCACACCGCGCGGCATGCCGCCGCCGCGGCGCCCCCTGCGGGGCTTCGCGCCCTTGAGCACGATCGCCTCGGTGACGCCCATCGCGTCCCGCGGGCTCTTCTGATCCAGTGCGGTCACCACAGTCCACTTCCCGTCACGCGCTTGGCCACGGCGTTCACAACCACCAGCAGCACGAGGTTGATCACGGCGTTGAAGAGGCCGACGGCGGCGCCGAAGCTGAAGTCGGCGTTGAGGATGCCCGTCTTGTAGACGAAGGTCGGGATGATCTCGGACGTCGCGAGGTTCAGGTTGTTCTGGAAGAGGAACGCCTTCTCGAAGCCGATGGCCATGATGTTGCCGACGCCGAGGATCAGGATGATCGTGGCCGTGGGCATGATCGAGGGGATGTCGACGTGCCAGATCTTCTGCCAGCGGCTCGCGCCGTCGATCTTGGCGGCCTCGTAGAGGGACACGTCGACACCGGCGAGGGCGGCGAGGTAGATCACGGCCGAGTAGCCGGTGGTCGTCCACACGTCGGTGGCCACGTAGATGTGGCGGAAGAAGTCGGCGTCGGCGAGCAGGTCCACCGATCCGGTGCCGAAGAAGCTGAACGCGCGGCCGACCAGGCCCACGCGGGGCGAGAGCAGCAGGATCGTCATCGAGACGATGACGACGGTGGAGATGAAGTAGGGCGCGTAGGTGACCATCTGCACCGTCCGCTTGAAGAACCGCAGCCGCACCTCGTTGAGCGCGAGGGCCAGGATGATCGGCAGCGGGAAGCTCGCGATCAGGGTGTAGCCCGCGAGGATGAAGGTGTTGCCGACCAGCGTCGGGAAGACCGGGTTGTGGAAGAGGCGGGTGAAGTTGCTGAACCCGACCCACGGGCTCCCCCACACGCCCAGCACGGGGCTGTACTCCTTGAACGCGATCACGGCGTTGGCCATCGGCACGTACCGGAAGACGATGAACCAGACCACCGGGATCAGCAGCAGCAGGTACAGCTGCCAGTACCGGCGCAGGCTGCGTCCGATGCGGCTCCGCCGCCGCGGGCCCGGCCGCGTGCGCTCCGCGACAGGAGCGTCCTCGACACTGACCATCTTCGCCTCCTCGCGAATTAATTTACGGCGTAACATTAACCCATCCCGGCGCATCGCGCCATAATCATCCGATGTCTCCTCCGTCGGTCACTAACATCGGAGGACCGCGATATCCGCACCCCCACCCGCCCACGACCCTGTTCGAGGAATCCCATGACCGATGCGTCCCCGGTCTCCGCCGTCGCGGACCGCACGAGCCGCGGCAGAAGGCCCGAGCTCGGCACCACGACGTCGGCCGAGATCTTCACCCGCATCATCACGAACGGGCCGATCAGCCGCGTCGAGATCGGGCGCCTGACGGGCCTGTCGCCCGCGAAGGTGACGAAGACCGTCAGCCCGCTGATCCGCGACGGCTTCGTCACCGTGGGCGAGCACGCCGAGCACTCCACCCCCGGGCGGCCGGTGTACCCGCTCAGCGTTGTGCCCCGCGCGATGGTCGCCATCGGCGTCAAGGTCAATGCGGACGAGGTGGTGGCCGCCACCGTGAGCCTCGGCAACGAGCTGCTCGCCTCGACCCGCCGGAGCCTGCCGGAGCACTCGCCCGAGACCGTGGCCGCGGCCATCGTCGAGGTGGCGCGAGAGCTCATCGCCGAGCTCCGCGACGACGCCTCGGCCCTGGCCGGCGTGGGCGTGGCCGTCTCGGGCGACATCGACAGCGACACCGGGGTGGTGCGCGACTCGCCCCTGCTCGGCTGGGCGCAGGTGCCCCTCGGCGCCGAGGTCGAGGCGCGGCTCGAGGTGCCCGTGATCGTCGAGAACGACGTGCTCGCGCTGGCGAAGGCCGAGCAGTGGTTCGGCGAGGGCACCGAGGCCGAGAGCTTCGCGATCATCACCATCGGCGCGGGCATCGGCTGCGGGATCTACGTCAATCGCGACGTCGTGAGCGGATCGCACGGGGTCGCCGGCGAGATCGGCCACCTGCCCCTCGCCCGCCCCGACGCCCTGTGCGTCTGCGGCCGCCGGGGGTGCGTCGAGGCGGTCGCGTCGTCGCGCGCGATCCTCGAGGCCGTGCAGACCGACCACGCCGACCCCACGCTCACGCTGGAGGACGTCGTCCGCCTCGCGCACGAGGGCGACGCCGGCGCCGTCACCGCCTTCGAGCGCGCCGGCACCGCGATCGGCGCGGCGCTGGCCGCCACTGTGAACCTGATCGGCCCGGAGGTGGTTGTGATCGCCGGCGAGGGCGTCACCGACTACGACCTCTACGAGCGCCGCATCCGCGACGAGTTCTCGGCCCATGCGTTCGGCGCCGCCGGCAACTGCCGCCTCGTGGTGCGCGGGCACACCTTCCTCGACTGGGCCCGCGGCGCCGCCGTCACGGCCCTGCGCGCCGCGCTCGTCGTGACCCCCGCCACCCCCGCGGCCTGACCGGGATCGCGCGCACCGCGTGCCCCCGGCCCGGCCTCACCGGCCGAGGCGGAGGAATCTGTCCCGGTGCCGGTCGCGGCGCGACGACGCGTGCTCGGCCGGCCCCGCCGGGCCGACGACGCGCAGGATCGCGCGGGCGAGCACCGGATCGGCGTCGACGCCCCCGTGCGCGAGGAACCGCCGGGCGCTGTCGTCGGCGCGCATCTCGACGAGCGCGGCCACCTCGCTCTCGGCGCGCTGGGCGATCGGGAACCACGGAAGCGCCTCGCGCCACGCCTTGAAGGCCACCAGCAGCACCTCGTGCCGCTGCTCGACGTGCGCGCGCTCGTGCGCGATCACCGCGTCGAGCTCGTCGGGGTGCAGCTCGTCGAGCAGGCCCTGCGAGAGCACCGTGACGGATCCCACGCCGCGCGGCAGGCAGTACGCGACGGGGGCCGCGTCATCCAGCACACGCGTGCGGGCCTGGGTCGGGTGGGGCGACGACAGCAGCAGGAGCAGCTCGAGGTGCCGGCGCCGCTGCCGTTCGAACTGCACGATCGTGATGGCGAGGTGCACCAGCAGGTAGGCGGCGAGCGCGCCGGCGAGCACGATCGCGATCCACTCCTGCGCGGGGAACAGCGCCGCGCCGAGCAGCAGCAGCGCGGCGATCATCGACAGCCCGCCCGCGACGGCGATGAGCTGCCACAGCACCAGCGCCCACCCGGGCAGGCGAGCCGGCCACGCGGCGCGCGACAGCAGGATCGGCACGGGCCAGGCGAGCAGGATCGCGAGCGCGGCGGCACCCAGGGCCATAAGAAGGATCCCGTCGGACCCGAAGGCCGTCGGGATCGCATCGCCGCCCTGCAGCGGCCACCTGCCGGGACCGGCCGTCATGGGGTCAGGCGGCGCCCGCGAGGAGGCGGCGCAGCACCTCGGCGTCCTCGGCCGAGACCCCGCCGACGAAGCGCGCGAGCACCGCGGTCCGGTCGCCCGCGACGCCGAGGACCTCGTGCATCAGCTCGGCGACGTGGTCGACGCGGCTGGCGATGGCGCGGTAGCGATGCGGCCGTGCCGACCGGTCGGAGGCCACGAAGCCCTTCTTCTGCAGCCGCGACAGCACGGTCAGCAGCGTGGTCGCCGCCAGCTGGCGGCCCTGCTCGCGCTCGAGGTGCTCCTGCACGTCGTACGCGGTGACCGCCGAGTCGGCATCCCACAGCACGTCCATCACGGAGCGTTCGAGCTCACCCAGACTGCCCATATCGCCCCCTTGGTACGCAGTTCACTGGACTCCAGGGTAGTCCGAGTTCGCTCAGCCGTAGAACTACTTCGACATCGAGGCGAAATTCTTCTAGGCCCCGTAGAACTATTTCTACGCTCCGTAGAATCGCATCGCCGGAGTACCTTCGGCATCAGGTCGAGGCGTCCGTCCCCACGTGCCTCGCGACAGGGAGGCTCCCATGGATCCGCTCGACATCGCCCGCTGGCAGTTCGGCATCACCACCGTCTACCACTTCCTTCTCGTCCCCCTCACGCTCGGCCTCGGCGCCGGCGTCGCCCTGATGCAGACCTCCTGGGTCCGCACCGGCGACGAGCGGTACCTCCGCATGACGAAGTTCTGGGGAAAGCTCTACCTGATCAACTTCATCCTGGGCGTGGCCACCGGCCTCGTGCAGGAGTTCCAGTTCGGCATGGCCTGGAGCGACTACTCGCGCTTCGTCGGCGACGTCTTCGGCGCCCCGCTCGCGCTCGAGGGCCTGCTCGCCTTCTTCGCCGAGTCGACCTTCCTCGGCGTCTGGATCTTCGGCTGGGGTCGCCTGCGCAAGGGCGTCCACCTCGCGGCGCTCTGGCTGGCGGTGGTCGGATCCTGGCTGTCGGCGTTCTTCATCATCGCCGCGAACTCGTGGATGCAGCACCCGGTCGGCGTCGAACTGGGCCCCGACGGCCGCCCCGTGATGACCGACATCTGGGCCGTGCTCGGCAACAACACCGCCCAGGCGGCCTTCTCGCACACCATCGCGGGAGCGCTGATGGTGGGCGGCATGTTCCTGCTCGGGATCTCGTGGCACCACCTGTGGCGCCGCCGCCACGACGGCATCGACGGCGTCGACTCCGAGGGCCGCGTCGTCGTCGGGCAGAACGCGCACATCGCGGGCCGCGACAAGCTCGACCACGGGGTCTGGCTGCGCTCGCTCCGGATCGGCGCGGTCGTCGCGATCGTGGGCTTCGGGGCCGTGGCGCTCACCGGCGACTGGCAGGCGAAGCTCATGTACGAGCAGCAGCCCATGAAGATGGCCGCCGCGGAGGCCGCCTGCACCTCGGGCAGCTCGTTCTCGATCCTGTCGATCGGCGACCCGGGCGCCCGCGACTGCAGCGAGGTCACGCCCATCATCGAGGTGCACGGCCTGCTCGGGTTCCTGGCCACCGGCGACTTCGGCGCCGAGATGCCCGGCATCAAGGACCTCGAGCCGCAGTACATCGAGAACTTCGGCCAGAACCTGCCCGACGACCCGCGCCTGGGCGACCGCGCGGGCGCCGAGATCCAGTACGTGCCGGTCATGTGGGTCACCTACTGGGGCTTCCGCCTGATGATCGGCCTCGGGGCGATCCCCGCGGGCGCCGCCGTCATCGCGCTGTGGCTGACCCGCAAGGGCACCGTCCCGTCGTCGAAGTTCATCGCCCGGCTCGCGCTCGTCGGCATCACCGCCCCGTTCGCCGCCAACATCGCCGGGTGGATCTTCACCGAGATGGGCCGCCAGCCCTTCGTCGTCGCGCCGAACCCCGCGTACTGGGGCAACGACGCGGTCTACATGTTCACCGCGGCCGCCGTCTCCCCCACGGCGACCGTCGGCGAGCTGCTGTTCTCGGTCATCTCGCTGACGCTGGTCTACGGCGCGCTGATGGTCGTGCTGCTGATCCTGATGTTCAAGTACGCCCGCGGCGGGGTCGCCGCGGCCATGCCCGACATGGAGCACGGCATCGAGCGCACCGACCGCGGCCCCGACGATCCGGATCGGGACGACGATCCGGATCGCCCCTCCTCCGACTCCGACGTCCTCGCGTTCGCGTACTGATCCGGGAAGGACACTGACATGGACACTCTCCCCGTCGTCTGGTTCGTCGCGATCGGCGTCCTCTGGATCGGCTTCCTGCTGCTCGAGGGCTTCGACCTCGGCGTCGGCATGCACATGATCTTCTCCACGAAGGACGACCGCGAGCGCCGCGTGATGCTCAACACCATCGGCCCCGTGTGGGACGGCAACGAGGTGTGGCTGATCACGGCCGGCGCCGCCCTGTTCGCGGCCTTCCCCGCCTGGTACGCCTCGCTGTTCTCGGGGCTCTACATCGCGCTCACCATCGCGCTGGTGGGCCTGATCCTGCGCGCGGTGAGCATCGAGTACCGCGGCAAGATGACGGATCCGCGATGGGCCGAGTTCTGGACGTGGACGCTCGGCCTCGGCTCGCTCGTGGTCTCGTTCTGCGTCGGCGCCGCCCTGGCGATCACGTCGACCGGCCTGCCGCTGGACGAGTACGGCGACCGCGTGGGCGGGCCGTTCGCCTGGGTGACGCTGCCGGCGATCATCGGCGGGCTGGCCCTGGTGGGCTTCGCGCTCACGCACGGAGCCACCTTCCTCGCGCTCAAGAGCGAGGGCCCGGTGCGCGAGCGCGCGGGACGGTACGCCGCGACCTGGGGGCCCGTGGGTCTCGTGCCCGCCGCGGTCTGGGCGCTGTGGGTGCAGTTCCAGCACGGCGGCACGTGGTTCTCGTGGGCGCTGGTGGTGCTCGCCGTGCTCGGCGCGGTGTTCGGATGGATCGGCGCGCGCGCCCGCCGCGAGGGCCGCGCGTTCGTCGGCTACGCCTCGTTCATGCTGTTCGGGGCCGGCTCGATCTTCGCCGGGATGTTCCCGTACGTGCTGCCCTCGACGCTGGACCCGGCGAACGGCCTCACCGTCTGGAACGCGGCGAACAGCCCGTACACCCTGACCGTGATGACAGTGGTCGCGGGCGTCTTCCTGCCGCTGATCATCGGCTACCAGGCCTGGTCGTACTGGATCTTCCGCAAGCGCGTCACCCCCGGGGCGATCCCGAAGGCGCACGGCTTCCTCCCCGCGGTCCTGCGCGCCAAGTGAGCAGCACCCGCCCCCCGCTCCCGGGCACGGGCGCGCACCCCTCCGGCACGGGCGAACACCCCCCTCGTCCGGCGGGCGAGCACCGCCTTCGCTCGTTGAGCGAGCGCAGCGAGTCGAAACGGTCCAACGACCCGTGGGTCCAGGAGGCCGCCCGGCCGAAGCGCCCCACCACGCGGCCCGAGCTCGGCCCGGTGAAGCCGGCCGCCGTGCTCGCCCTCGGGCTCCTCGCGGCAGTGCGCGCCCTCGGGCTTGTGCTCGTGGCGGGGGCGATCGCCGCCGGCATCGCCGGCCTGCAGCGCGGTGATCTCGATGCGCGGGCGATCCTGATCCTGGGCCTCTCCGGCGCGATCCTGCGCTCCGGCGCCGCGTGGGCGAGCGATGTCGTCGCGCGGCGCATCGCGATCGCGGTGAAGGGCACACTGCGGCGCGACCTCTGGCGCGTGATCGCCGCGGGGCGCGGCTCGGAGGGCGGCGTCGCGGTGCTCGCCACCGACGGCCTCGACGAGCTCGACGATTACTACGTGCGGAGCCTCCCCGCGATGGTCGCCGCGGTCGTGGTGCCCGTGATCGTGGGGCTGCGCATCCTGGGCGCCGACTGGTTCAGCGCCGTCGTCGTGGTGCTGACGGTGCCGCTCATCCCGTTCTTCATGGCCCTGATCGGGCGGCACACGCAGGCCCGCACCGACGACGCCCTGCGGGCACTGTCGCGCCTGGCCGATCACCTGACCGAGCTGGCGCGCGGCCTTCCCGTGCTGGTCGGCCTCGGGCGCGTGGCCGAGCAGTCGCGCGCGCTCGACGGCATCCAGCGCGCCTATCGCACCCGCACGCAGGAGACCCTGCGCTGGGCCTTCGTCTCGGCGCTGGTGCTCGAGCTGATCGCCACCATCTCGGTCGCCCTCGTGGCGGTGTTCCTCGGCCTGCGCCTGATGCAGGGCGGCGTCGAGCTCGAGGCCGCCCTGCTGGTGCTGGTGCTCGCGCCCGAGTGCTTCGCCGTGCTGCGCGATGTGGGCACGGCGTTCCACGCCTCGCAGAACGGCCTGTCGGCGCTGCAGCGCGTGCGGGAGCTGCGGGCGTCCGCCCCGGCGGACGATGAGCGCGCGCCCCGGCCCGAGGCGCCCGTTGCCCGTCCCGGCGCCCCGGCCGTGACCCTCGACGCGTTCTCGGTCGCCTACCCCGATCGCGCCGCCCTGCCGCCGGTCACGGCGACGCTCACCGGCATCACCGCCGTGACCGGGCCCTCCGGGGCGGGGAAGTCGACCCTCCTCGCGGCCCTCGCCGGCATCCTCCCCGACGACGCGACGGTCACGGGATCCGTCACCGGGATCGATGCGGTTCGCTCGGCCTACGCGCCGCAGGCCCCGCGCGGCTTCGCGGAGACCCCGCGCGACGAGCTCGCCCTCTACGGCGCGGACGTCGCGGCGCTCGCCGAGCTGGGCATGGCGCACGTCGCCGACGCCCGCATCGCCGAGCTGAGCCCCGGCGAGCTGCGGCGCCTGGCCGTCGCCCGCGCCCTCGCCCGCGTCGACCAGGGCGCGACGCTGCTGCTGCTCGACGAGCCGACCGCCCACCTCGACCCCGCCTCCGCCGAGCGGGTGCGCGCGGCGATCCTGGCCAGGGCCGCGCACTGCACGGTGGTGCTCGCCACCCACGAGCCCGAGACGCTCGCCCTCGCGACGGCGTCGGTTGCGGTCGACGCCCCGCGCGCGGGCGGCGAGCGGGCCACCGACGACGCGCCGCAGACCCCCGCCCCACGCCGGGAGCGCGGCAGTGACGAGCG
>Ga0308156_1002686_pt1 | contig 15165 bp, 11 predicted proteins | sample PhyAR2_FD_201041 | JGI IMG/M metagenome (GOLD analysis project Ga0308156, IMG submission 201041) | Phyllosphere microbial communities from UC Gill Tract Community Farm, Albany, California, United States - DLSL A.R2 | ecosystem: Host-associated > Plants > Phyllosphere > Unclassified | place: USA... | reverse complement strand
ATGACATGGATAACCTCCAACTGCCGCCCGCGATTAAAGCCTATCAGCATAAGCTTTTTGGCCTAACGATAAACCCTGACCGACTTGCCGCGATTCGCGAAGGACGTAGAGAAAACAGCCGTTATGCCTCGATGCGTCAGTGCCGACTGGAGCTGGCCGAAGTTGAAGCCTTATACCGCAAAAATCAAATCCGCTATCTCAATACCACCAATCACTCGGTCGAAGAGATTGCTACCAAGATCCTTGATACGCTCGGTCTGAGCCGACGGATGTATTAGTTCATCTATCCGGTTAAAAAACGCCGACGCTGACTGCTCGGCGTTTATGCCTTTGCTATTCCTATCATTAAATCTGCATTAAACAATCATTAATATACATTCCAATCAAATAGTTAGACTAATTTACAGAATTAATTAACTGCATACAAAGCCCATCAAGCACGATATTTTTCCCTCATGATTTTCTACTTCCCCAATAGAGCTTCTATAAGGAACGTTGCACCATGCCAATGGATACTGGTCTCTATTTTTCTTGTCAAATCGGTACCCTACCGATTGAGACATTTGATGTCACTGAATTCAATTTAAGCGAAGGATTATCCGAGTTATTCACGCTCACCCTCACGTTGGTCAGCACGTCTGATAGCATCGATATGCAATCGCAACTGCTCCAAAGCGCCGTATTGACCATTACCGTTGATGGCGATGTTAAACGCATCGTCACCGGCGTCGTTACCAGCGCCGAACAGGGAGATTCCGGCTTTCGCCGCACCTATTATTATCTCACCGTGCGCCCCGCCATGTGGGTAATGACGCTTGATCAAGACAGCCGTATTTATCATCAAAAGTCCGTGCCTGACCTGCTAACGGAGTTACTTAAGCAGCATTGCGTTCAGGGCAGTTGCGTCATGATGAAGGATACCCATCCAGCGCATGAGTATGTGACACAAAAACGTGAGTCAGGCTTCGAATTCTTCACCCGCATGGCGGCCGAAGAAGGTTTTGTCTTTTGGTTTGAACCCAAAGGATTGTGCTACAGCGACAGCTATTTAGGTATGGTAACGGGCAGTACCCTAACCTATAACCCGCACCCCAAAGGTGCTGTTTCTGGCGATATTGTTTCTCAATGGCGCTTTGGGGCGCACATGCGCCCGCAAAAAACCGTGCAAAAAGACCGCAACTACCTTAATCCTGCCGACCGTTTACAGCTCGATGGTTGGCCTAACGGCAGTGCGCGTAAACCGACCTCCTTTTCTGTCTTTGAAAGCTATGGCCGTTTTCAAAACGACGGCGAAGCAACCCCGTTAACCAAATATCGTATTGAACAACTGCAAGCCGACAGCCGCACAGGAACTGGTCAGTCTAACTGTGCCGCCTTGATGCCGGGCGAGATCTTTACGCTCACCGAACACCCCGTTGCCGCCATGAACGACAAATGGCAAATCATCGCCATTGAACATCATGGAAAAATGCCTGAAGCGCTTGAGCAAGATAACGGCGAGCATCATCAGGGAACCACGCTGACAAATCATTTTCGCTTCATTCCGGGGAAAACTGATTGGCGTGCACCCTATCGCTATAAACCCACCGCCGACGGCGACGAAGTGGCCACCGTGGTGGGGCCAGCCGGTGAAGAGATCTACGTGAATGAAGATGGCTGCATTCGCGTGCATTTTCATTGGGATCGCTACAATCCTGCGGATGAAAAAGCCTCGTGTTGGATACGGGTATCGCAAGGCTGGAACGGCAGCGGCTTCGGCATGATGGCCATCCCACGCATTGGGCAAGAGGTGATCGTTTCTTACCTTAACGGTGACGTCGATCGTCCTATCGTCACCGGAATGACCTACAACGCACTTAATCATCCCCCGTATGCCTTGCCGGCAAATAAAACCAAAACGGTTTTGCGCAGTAAAACCCTGAAAGGCCAAGGCTATAACGAGCTCTCGTTCGAAGATACCTCAGGGAAAGAAGAGCTCTATTTACGCGCTCAAAAAGACTTTCACGCACGGGTTGAAAACGACGCCCAATGGCAAGTTTTGCGCGACCAGCACCACAAAATAGAACGGGACCAGATCACAGAGTTAACCCGCGATCGCCACGAAATTATTCAAGGGGAAATGCGCAGCAAAATCAGCGGGGATGTTTCACTTGAGATGGGGGCAAGTCTGCAACAACAAATTGGCAAATCATACATCGTGAAGGCCAGTAAAGAAATTCACTACAGCGCAGGCAGCAAAGTGGTGATCGATGCAGGAACCGAGTTAACGCTCAAAGCCGGTGGGAAATTTATCACGCTCAACCCATCGGGCATTTATATGTCTGCGGGCGTGCACATTGGCTCAGGCTCAGCGGGAAGCGGCTCAGCGCTGTCTATAAAATCTCCTCTTGAAGCACTGGAATTAGCCGTTCCACCACCGCTAACGCCAGCCCAATTAGAAACTTTTGAAGCCGAAGCCCCCTATTGCGAAGAGTGTGAAAAATGCAAAGACGGCGGCTGTGGGTTTGGTGATGACGGAGGAGCCGGAGGTGGAAGCGGCAGCGGCAGCGGCAGCGGCAACAGTGGAAATGATAACGGCGGCGCAGGCAACAACTCTGGAGGCAACGCGCATAACTCCGGCCCTGATGGCTGCTTTGGAAGCTCTGGCAACTCTGGTTCCGGTAGTAGTTCTAGCGGTGGAATGGGTGGCTCAGATAAAAATAGCCCAAATGGCGCAACTCCGGGATTCATATCCGGCAATTCTGGATCCGGTATTAGCTCTGGCAATAAACCACCGTCTATTGATGAATTGTTAAAACCAGGAGGCTGCTGGTAAATGAATGCCGATCGTTCATCCGAAAAAGACGTGGTTAGTGTTTCGCGCTGGATAAAAAATACTGAAACCAGTGAGTCTCGACTCTATGCCATTTTAGCCAGCACCAATGGTGGCGCAGCTCTCAAGGCCTATTACGCGCTGGATGGGAAACACACACCGCAGGGCCTTTATGCCGATACACCTTATGCTAACTGGTATCCAGTTATGCCAATGCTGGTTGAGCTTTCCCCCTATAGCCCCTTTTTAACCTGGGTAGAAGAGCATGCCACGCCTGCATGGGGTTGGCTCGCACGCTCTCCGCTTCCTGAGTCGGTGATCACCCAACATCTTGCGGGGTTAACACAGGTGTTCATGCCCAATGGGCAAGCCGTGTTTTTTCGCTACTGGGACGGCCGCTATTTTAAGCAACATCTCGAATTCATCGGTGATAAATGGCATACCGTCCTCCCCGTATTCTCAGACTACTGGGTGGATGGAAAGACTTTCACCTGCTCAATCGACAATGATGCCGATATTCCCAGTTCTCCGTGGTGGCATATTCCGCCAGAACTGATCGAAAAAATGGCCGACAAAAATCCCGAACCACAGGTCAATAATCTTCTACAAATGCTGCGCGAAGAGCATCCCATGATTTATGCGCGCTGGGCAGAACCTGTGCTGCGCCAACGTTTGAACCTGCTGATCACGCCAGAACGTCGCCAACGTGCTGATTTTATTCAACGTATCATCACTGAACTAGAAAAGGGATAAAACGATGTCAGATGATTTTGAGGCATCCTGTGATGTATACCCATGGAAGTCCATGGCAGCCTGCAAAATGTACAGGCCTGATCCGGCTAAAATAATCGCCGATGCTGAGGCTAACTATCTCAAGGTTATGGCGGATATGGGCAGAACGGTGCAAAGCTATATCGCCAATAACCAAGATCGTTTTTGGGGCAGTCTGCTGAATATGGATCAGCAGATTAAGTCTGGTGATATGACGTTAGCCACGGGCAGCATAGACAGTAAAGGCCTACCGCTCTTTATGCAATGCTCTAAGGACGTGGAAAAAACCATTACCCTCACGCATGCATTCGAGTCGGTCAAATTTATCCCGATTCCCAACTCGCCCTTCAAGCTTTTCAAACATAAAGGAACTTACAGCGAGAACGATACGATCACGCCCTATCGGCTTCGCGGCGCCTTGATTCAAGATGTATCCACCACGGGTTTTACCGATTGGCATAATGCCAACCTACAAGGCGGTGACGTCATCAGCTCTGGTCAATTTGACGAGCAAGGCAAAGCGACCGTCACCATTCCGGCCTGCGAAGCAGGCTATTACTACGTGTTAGCCGTATCCCCCGACATCACAGATAGCCTACGAAGCTCACTGGTCACTGCCTATCAGGGATTTGTTGATAAATGCATTACGTGGCTAACAACGCAGTGGACAACCTCATTGCAAGCTGAATGGGCCAAATTTGCCAAAAATGACGGGAAAATTGATAGCGTTGAAGTGATGAGTCACGTCATCACAGGCATCTTCGGTCAGCTAAAAACCCTGTACGACACGTTGAAAAAGGTCTGGGGCTGGGTGAGCGAGTGCAATCTCACCGAGCTTGGAAAATATTTTTCCGCTGAGGGTCTTGAACAGTTCAAAGCCAAATTCGAAGCCGGTGGTGTAGAGATCGCCGATACGCTCACGTTGCTGAGCGACGAAATTATGCTCTATATCCTCGTCAATACCCTTTATTGCTATATCTCACTGTTAACACCGCAGCAAATCACCAATGCGCTAGGCGAAGCCTTTGGCCAAATGCTGGTTATGAGTGCGTTGTATTTGGCCCTGCCCGGTGGATTGGCTACTCAGCTATTGGATGTGCTTGATACCGCTAGCGGCGTCATCGGTTAACACAGCTACGGTTCAAATAGCTACGACAATATTGACTAATAAATTTAAGTGATAAGAAGGAACTTCACGTGGCAAAAGGAATGGGTGCCGGTAGCAAGGTAATGAGTGATGTCAAAGACCTGCTGAAGGTAATGAAAAAAGCCGTTGAAGAAAGCAAACATCTCGATGAGATAAAAAAGCTCAGTGCGGCTAGTCACTTAAAAGCCACGGGGCATAGCGTGCAAAGCCCTGAACGGCTTAACAATGTGTCACTTAATCGTGATTACGCCAACACGCATCAAATAGAGATCGAAGAGAAGGTTCCACTTGGCGGTGACGGTGGCTTAGGGCCTGATGGCAATCGTTCACAAGCTAGCGGAGATACCGCCACCGATGGCGATCCGGTTTCCTTGATGAGCGGCGAAGAGCTATTGACGCTCGTCGACGGTACACTTCCCGGCTGGTTGCCCTTTACCTGGCAGCGTTGCTATCGCAGCAGTGCGGCAAACAGCGCCCATGATTTAGGCTTTGGGTGGCGTCATAGCCTCTCTCATTCACTCACCTTTGAAGGTGAAAAAGTCATTTGGCACGACGATGAGCATCGTACCACCACTTTCCCATTGCCTCATCCTGATGCCCCGTTAGTCGTCAACGTTGCCGGCGCGGCGACTCTTTCCATCGCCAGATTGAATGGCAATATCATCGCCAATGGCTATACCCTAACCTTCGCTAACGGGCAAGGCCAGTATCAGTTTTATCGCGAAGGCGATCGCGCCAAGCTTATCGGCATCAGTGATGCCTATGGCAACACGTTAACCCTGTTCTACGATAAACAAAATCGGCTAATTTCGCTGTCTGATACCGCGCAAGCACGCCTCAGCTTCGAATACTTGTCCTCAACGGCAGCGCATATCAGCGCCGTACATTTACAGCAAAGAGATCGGCTCCAGCAAGTCTGGAACACATTCCGCACCTTGATGCGCTATGAGTACAATTCCACAGGCGAGCTTATTGCAGCCACTAACGCCTTAGGCGAACGTGAACACTATCGTTATCGCGACGATCATGTCATCACTCAACGTCAGCTAGCCGGTGGCGCTGAGTTTAATTGGGAATGGGCGCAGATAGATGACCATCTGCGTTGCGTACGCCAGTTTGGTAATTTCGGTCAACTCGACAACCGCTACCGCTGGAGTACCGAGCAACAGCAGGTCACCGTGACGCGCATGGACGGTAGCCAGCAGGTATACCAACATAACGACGGCGCTCGTCTGATATACAGCAAAAGCGCAGCGGGTATTGAGCAGCGCTGGCAATACAATGACACCGGGCTGTGCGTCGGTTACACCGATGGATTGGGTCAGGTCACGCGCTACTTCTACAACGATAACGGCCAACTTGTTACCAAAGCTGAACCCGGCCAAGTCATGACCCAATACCGCTGGTTAGCGGGTCATTTGTTCGAAGAGAGACGCGGTGCACCTCCGCATCAGCAGGTATGGCGCTATGAGCGCAATCCGCAAGGTGACGTACTGAAAGCCACCGCCCCTAGCGGTCTAATCACAACCTTTACCTATTACTCGCAAGGTAAAGTGGCCACCGTCACTGAACCTGACGGACAAACTCAGCAATACACCTATGACGCGCTGGGCCGTATGGTGGCTGAATCTCATTCGGGGAGCCAACGTGCATACACCTACTCCGGTCTCAATAGTCATCCTGAAACGATCCGTAGCGACTTAGGAACAGTCAGCCGCTATCAATACGATGCGCTAGGTGGAATGGTGTTCTGTCAGCAGGACGATGAAAAACCGCAGCGCTATGAATATAACGCCTATGACAAAGTCACTCGCTTTATTGATGAGCAGGGCCACGAAACGCGCTATGAATATGCCGCCCCGCTGCACCTACTCACCCGCAAAATCCTACCGAATGGCGATACCCTCGCCTATCGTTATGACAACGTGCACCTACAGGTCAGTGAAATCACCAATGCCAAAGGCGAGCATTACCAACTGCGCTACGACGCCGACGGCAGGCTATGTGAAGAAATTGGATTTGATAATCTTAAAACCACCTATCAGCACGATGCCAACGGCCATCTGATTGAAAAGCAAGAGTTCGGCAATCAGCATAATGAACCGCCGTTTATCACCGCCTACCAGCGAGATCCCAAAGGGCGGCTGTTGCTTAAAACCCTTCCCGATGGGCATACGGTCACCTATCAATACAACCCACAAGGCCAGTTAGTCAGCGTAGAAGAAGGCACTACGCTGCTGTATTACGAATATGACGCCCTTGGCCGACTCAGCGCCGAGCATCAGAACGGTCATACACAGCGCTATCGTTATGATGAGTGCGGCAGGCTGGTTGGCACTCAGTTGCCCGATTTCCAGTGGCTGGAATATCACTATCAGAACCAACAACTGGCGGAGATCACGCTCAATCAGCAACCGTTGGCGAATTTCCGTTATAACCCGCAGCAGCGCCTGAGTGAATACCATCAAGGCAACGGCCTGGTCAATCGCTATGGCTACAGCCCGCGCGGGCAGCGTAATCTGCATAAAATCTACCGCAGCGAACAGCCTAACGTCGCCCTTTGGGAACAGCGTTATCGCTACGCTTCGCAGGGCAATCTGCAAGAAACGGCGGGAAATGAAGCACGACATTATCAGTATGACGCGTTAAGTCGACTCAGCGCGGTTGACGCCCCCAACGGTGAGCCCAACGCCTATAACTCAGAAACTTTCCGCTGGGATGCAGCAGGAAACCCCGTGTATGGCGCGTTTCGTACCGATGCCCAAAATGTGGCTCCGGGCAACCGCTTGGCCCACTACAGCGGAAAACGTTTCGAGTATGACCGGTTTGGTAATCTCATCAGCGAAAGCGTGGAAAAACATGCGGGGTTGTTGCTGGTTAAGCACTTTAACTACGACTGCCAGCATCGATTAATCAAAGCCGAGATGCCCGATGGCAACGTCGCCCGCTACACCTACGATGCGTTCAACCGACGCCTGAGCAAAACCGTTAACAACGTCACCACCCTATTCATATGGCGCGGCCATCGATTAGCCGCGCAAATGGAAGGCGACCGCGAAAACTACCACAACTATATTTATCGCCCTAACAGCTTCGAACCGTTGGCGCTGACTCGCCATCACAGCTTCGAATACGACTATTATCAAGAACACCGCCACACCGACCGCACGCTGCCGGTTAAACAAAAACCTGAAATCTACTGGTATCAAAATGACCATCTCGGTACCCCTCATTGCCTCACCGACGTCCACGGACAAGCAGTGTGGAAAAGCAGTTACCTCGCCTTCGGCAGCATAAAAACCGAGGCCAACAACGGCGCCGGCATTGACAATCCCCTACGCTTTGCCGGACAGTATCACGACAGGGAAACAGGGCTCTTTTACAATCTAAACCGCTATTACGACCCCTCCATGAAGCGGTATTTGACGCAGGATCCGCTGAAGCTTGCGGCTGGGTTGAATTTTTATTTGTATGTGGCGGCTAATCCAACGCGGTTAATAGATCCTTTGGGTTTAATTTGGGGGCTTGGAAGCAATTCTCCAACAGGTCTTTATGATCCACAGTTGGCCCGTCGGCACTTAGAGGATATATATGGTACTGGCAGCGTAGAGTCGACGACGGTACCAAGACCAAATGATAAAAATGTGAAATTAAGCGGAAAACAACATCCTGAAACTGGCGTTGTATTTGATAATCGTGGTTACCCAATATTTGATGACATTGCTATATATGATACTCGGTTGCCTGATGCCGAATTTGATAATGCTAGTTATCGAGCACAAATGCAAAAGGCTAGCCAGGATTTGAAAGATGCAATCAAAAGAGGCGAAGTTGACGAATCACGATTTACACCAGAGGAGTTGGAAAAAATAAATATAGGTGCCTATAAAATACCGAATTATGTATGGCATCACCATCAGCAATGGGGCCGTATGCAACTGGTTCCCGCAGAACGTCACAGCAAAACAGGTCATGTGGGTGGAGAGGGAATACATAATGGAAAATAAATTAATGTTAGGACTCACGCGAAATAACAGCAGTATCATCGGTTTCGTTTACACATGCTTATTTTGTGGCGCCGTCACCGAAGAAGATATCAATAAATGGGCGATAGGAATAGTTTCATCGAAAGATATTGATTGTTTACCTATATATATAATCGATTTAATGGATGCGAAAGACTTAAAGTCCCCCAGTCGAGGGATTGAAAAAATCATTGGTTTTACTCCCTTATGGAAGAGAATAAAAGAACAAGAATATGCCTTATATGGTATAGCTGTAAAACAAGGTAGAACTACATTATATGACGCTCCTGTCAACGAACAGCAAGCGTTAAATGCGTTAGGAGAACATCCAGAAATAGAGAAACTATTCAGAGAAACATTTCCTTTTATTAAATTTTAGTTAATATAAAAAAAGCAACACCCCTTCAACAGTATAAAAACCGAGGCTAACAACGGCGCCGGCATTGACAATCCCCTACGCTTTGCCGGACAGTATCACGACTGGGAAACCGGGCTCTTTTACAATCTAAACCGCTATTACGACCCCACCATGAAGCGGTATTTGACGCAGGATCCGCTAAAGCTGGCGGCTGGGTTGATTTTTATTTATATGTGGCGGCTAATCCCATTACTTATACAGATCCGCTGGGACTGTTAGCAGGGTTAGATAACCCTCACTCAGTTTTGAATAATGGCGGAACACCGCTCTAAAAAGATCAAATTAATGCCTTACCAGAAGACCAACGGCTAAAATATATACAAGACACCGTTGAACAGCTGAATGTATACACACCTGAAAATGGCGCAGTTTTTTACTCAGGTAAAGGTGCTAGAGAAGACGCTGAAATATTCGCACAACAGAATGGTAAGATGACGTTAGAATCAACATCTGGCGGTAAGTAGTTGGATGATTTGAAGTTTTTTGATGATGGTGTTAAAGGAGTTAATGACAAGGACGCATTATCTATATGGTCAAGAGTATCCGAAAGATATTTGCAAAGCTCTTCAGGCGTTGCGGTTGGGATACTCAACAATCCAAGGGAAGGTTCAATATTTAATAAAATAGAGTTTCCAGCTTTGAAACTAACCCCGAACGTATCCAACGTAATAACTGGTGGTAAATAGTATGAATGATTTTATAAATATAACTGCACAAAGGGTGAAGCATAAATCTGGTTATGAAGTTTACTCTGCTGGACGTGACTTTATTGGTTATGATGAAGATAAGACAACGTATAGAATCAGGAGAGAACTCGGTTGGGGAGATACTTGCGGCAAAGGCGTTGAAATAATATATACAAATGATATATACGATAAAAATGGAACTTTAGCCACCCTTTCCACTTTAGAAAGAGAGGTATTAATAGATAAAATAGTTTCCGCAAGAAAATTTTCAGGGAATTTTGAAATACAAATCTCGCCTTAACACTTTAAAGAGAACCTTTCATTTTCATCACTATGACTAAGACAGTTTTGAGATGAACAACCAGTTTTACAGTAATATATATTGAACCGTCATGATTATTTTTTAATAAGGCTCAAACTAAACAAGTTGAAGTATGGAAACATGCTAAACGTGCCGCGAGCACTAAAGGGTTACCATATCATAGATCTATTTTGACCCAATAAGTAACAATACACCTAAGCATTCCATATTCAGCAATTATAGGTAAATAAATGAACGAGAGAAATGAACTATTAATTATTATCAAGCAAAAGACAACTGATGCTATACACCCTCTTATTCTTGAAATAAAAATAGAGGAGTTTGCTCTTGAATAATTAGTTTTCTTTTTAGAAGAAAGTACGAGAGTTTTGAAAAATAATAGATTTATTGATAAAGAGATACTGCAATAAATAGTATCTTCGTCAATTTCAATTAATGCAGGGGCAGAACGTGCAGATAGCATTTTCCTCAAAGAAATTGGAAATAAATTAGATAAATGCCTAAATCTTATTATCATAGGTGAATCTATTAACGATAGAAAATCTGGAGTACCAACAATTATATGAGTCTGATACAATTTTATCGTAACAATGATAGCTACGGCTATCTTTCTAATTTCGCTCCTTATGGCTTTACATTAAACGATTATTTTTTGCCAACGGTCGAACATTATTTTCAAGCATCAAAGTTCTTAGTCAAAACAGTGAAGTTATCTATTCTACAAACGCAGTCCTCCATGGAGGCCGCGAAAATAGGGCGAGATAGGAAAAATAAACTTCGCGATGACAGGGAAAGCATCAAAGATGATGTTATGCGTGTTGCTGTCCTAAACAAATTCAGTCAAACAAAGAAATAGAAAAATTACTGTTAGCGACAAATGATGCTCATTTAGTAGAACATACATCAAACGACGCTTACTGGGCGGACGGAGGCGACGGTTCAGGGAAAAATATGCTTGGGCTAATTTTAATGGAAACAAGGGAACTACTTAAAATACAATTGATAAAATAAAAACAGATTAGATTATATAGAAAACAAAAAAGGCCCTATAACCATAGAGCCTTTTCACTAAGATAACCTTTAATCAATACAATTTAATCGCCTAAGAACTCAATGGCGAAGAACCATGTGCTTTGGCGCTCTTAATCCAAGCTACTGAGCCCATGATGGCGATAGCGGTCAGTAGTATATATTCCAATGACATCGCGTAAACGCCTTGGATGGCGTAAATCACTACGCTAATTACGTCAATGAGTACCCACAACAACCAGTTCTCAACGTATTTCCGTGTCATCAATACCATTGCGGCGATAGAGAGGATCAGCATCGCGGAATCCCACAGCGGGAAGGCATCCGGCTGGAGTTCTGGCATCACAACGGAAAGACCTAAGAATTGCATTAGACTTATTGCAATACGAGTCAGTACCGCAAATACCGGATCGATAAAGAACGTCATCAATGCAATAGCGACGATGCACACCAACGCCAGCGTTATGGCCTTATTGCGGGGCAGCCAGCGGATTTTTAAAGCGGCTTCATTTGCCTCGTTCTGACGGCTCCATGCGTACCAGCCATAGAGATTGGCGGCAAAGAAGAAAACCTGAAGCAATAAGCTTGCGTATAGCTGAATTTGGAAAAAGATTGCGGCAAATAACGTAACGTTAATTAACCCAAATAAATAGTTAATGATTTTTTCTTTACTAGCAAACCAGATACATAGCAAACCAAATATAGTACCGATAGCTTCAATCCATGAGAGCGCATAGCCGCCCTCGCCCAGCGGGATATTAACCATCACATTTGTGATACTAAAAAAATCCATTATTGCCTCCCTTCGAGACTATCTTGATACACAGTTTCTAACGCAAGAAGGATCTCGCGAGATTCACCTTGCTGTGCTGATTTTTCTTGTTGCTGGTAATCATTAATCCCTTCAGTCAGGCAGGCATTATGCTCAACAACCACATTCAGGATCGATGCCGTTCGCATATGGCGCAGCGCGCCAACAACCATCAGCGCGGCAGTTTCCATATCAGCGGCTAAGATACCTTTATTTGACCAATAATGGTCTATTTCCTGCTCATGATCGGTATAAAAACTATCATGACTGCGCACATAGCCGCAGTGGGCGGTATATTCCAACCGCTTGGCCTGCTGAACCAGCGTACTAACCAAGCTCATATCTGCGCAGGCGGGATACGCGGGTTTAACATAGGCATCACTGGTGCCTTCATCGCGCACCGCCGCATGAGCGATAACTAAATCACCAAGACGCATGTGATCTTGCATCGCGCCGCAGCTTCCGATGCGAATTAAATTTGTCACACCGATTTGGTTGAGCTCTTCAACAGCAATCGCCGTCGAAGGCCCGCCCATGCCGGTTGACATCACCAGCACTTCCACCCCCCTAAACCAACCGCGCAATGCGCGGTATTCTCGATGACAGCCCAACGCCTCAACGTTCTCTAAAAATTGCGCTACGTGTTCTACGCGCTTTGGATCGCCAGGCAATAATGCATAACGCGCCTGCGTCATACTTTGGCTTAGCTGAATATGGGGTTGTCGCTGAGTCATAATATATCCCTATGAATCACTCGTTATTGTTCTGACTGTTTTAGTAAACGTTGAGGATCGATAATCTGAAGCTGCTCACCGTTAATCGCGATAATATTTTTCTCGCGGAGTTCGAATAAAATGCGGTTAATGCTACGCGGTGCAACCGCAAATTGTTCGCTCAGCTTTTGTTTATTGAATAACATCCATTTGCTGCTATCGGATCCCTGGTGTTGGAACCGTTGTAGTAAATCTAAACAAATACGTTGATGTAACGAATAAAGCGTATCCTCGCCGGCCTTTTTAGACAGTTGGTAGTATTGACGGCTAAATAACTGCAAGATTTTTTGATTAAAATAGTTATCCAACGCCAGCCAGCTACAAAACTCCTCTCGAGTTAGCGTTAGCAAGGTCACATTGCCAAGCGCTTCTACAGAACAGATATAAGGGCGTTGCTCAAATATTTCTAATTCGCCCAACATATCGCCTTTGTTATACCGAGCCTGTGAGTATTTGCGGCCATCATCAGCGGTGGTAAATACATCTACCTCCCCCTGCACGATCAGATGAAACTCGTCGCAAATATCTCCTTGCCGACAAACCAACTCACCCGCAGAAAATTGGCTTAATTGCCAGCAACGCAAAATCTCCAATGGACAATACTTCAGCAATGAGTAAAGCGTTTGGTCGCGTGTTACCAGCTCAATAACGCTCAGCCACTGACTGTTTTTATTCTCGCTTTTCATGGTGATAACTATATTTCCTCTCATTGACTAAAGACAGGACACATGTCCTGAAGCCGGTACTCATTGCAGCGCAAACTGCCAACAACCTCTAATAATAGAATACCGTATTGGACATTTATCCTCAGCGCGCTGAAGCTCGTGTTGTTGACGGATGAAACGCATTTTTCGCGGCAGCAACTCGCAAAGAAATCAGATTGTCAGCAGAACATTACGGCGTGATTTTGTCGATAAAATCGACACTCAAGCATGATAGAAATCATCTTGTACACATGTACTAGTAAAAAAGTACGTCATTTGTACATAAAACGAACAGCACACTCTTGATTTGTCCGTCAATTGCTTTATTGTGATCGTCATCACTTCCCGGTACTCCTGCCGTAGCGAAGAACAGATTTAGAGATGGTTATGCACAAGACCGATGAATTGCGAACTGCGCGCATCGACACCCTTGTTACGCCTGAAGAACTGGCGCAACAACTGCCTGTTGGATCGACGGTTGCAGAAAACGTGACGGCGTCACGTAAGCGAATCGAAAGAATTCTGAGTGGTGATGATAAACGCCTGCTGGTTATCGTTGGTCCCTGCTCTATCCATGATATTGATGCTGCCGTTGACTACGCTCAGCGCTTAGCCACCATGCGCGACAAATACCAAAATCGCTTGGAAATTGTCATGCGCACCTACTTTGAAAAACCGCGCACCGTGATTGGTTGGAAGGGACTGATCTCCGATCCCGATCTCAATGGTTCATATCGGGTTAATCACGGTATCCGCTTGGCGCGTGAACTTTTGCTGAAAGTGAACGAACTGGGCGTGCCGACGGCAACCGAGTTTTTAGATATGGTGACCGGTCAATATATCGCCGATCTGATCAGTTGGGGCGCTATCGGCGCGCGTACCACGGAAAGCCAGATCCATCGCGAAATGGCATCGGCGCTTTCCTGTCCGGTAGGCTTTAAAAACGGCACCGATGGCAATACGCGCATCGCGATTGATGCCATTCGAGCTGCGCGCTCAAGCCACATGTTCCTTTCGCCCGATAAACATGGTCAGATGACAATTTACCAAACCAGCGGTAACCCTTACGGTCATATCATCATGCGCGGGGGTAAAACGCCGAACTATCATGCCGATGATATCGCCAGCGCCTGCGACAGCCTGCGTGAATTTGATTTGCCTGAGCATCTGGTTATCGACTTCAGCCACGGCAATTGCCAGAAAATGCATCGTCGCCAGCTTGATGTTGCGGCCAATGTTGGGCAACAAATACGTGATGGTTCCAATGCAATTGTGGGGATCATGGCCGAAAGCTTCTTGGTTGAAGGCACACAGAAAAACATCCCGGGACAAGCGTTGACCTACGGCCAATCTATTACCGATCCGTGCTTAAGCTGGAAGGATACTGAAGCCCTACTCGAGCTACTTGCCGATGCGGTAAGCTCACGATTGTAGTCTCATACATGCAAAAAATGCCGACCTTAGAGTCGGCTTTTTTTTAGCCATTTATTTGTATTAATTATCATTTCGTTTTGATTCAGATCATCCAATCGTAATTTCTTTGTTGATTAAATGATTATGATTATCATTTAATGTTGGCCTTTATCAAAAAGTCACCAAGGAAATTTGCGCATGAATTTGGATCTAGCGCCCTATTTCGCCGCGGAAGAAGGCATCCCTTTCCGTGA
>Ga0308156_1002682_pt1 | contig 15204 bp, 15 predicted proteins | sample PhyAR2_FD_201041 | JGI IMG/M metagenome (GOLD analysis project Ga0308156, IMG submission 201041) | Phyllosphere microbial communities from UC Gill Tract Community Farm, Albany, California, United States - DLSL A.R2 | ecosystem: Host-associated > Plants > Phyllosphere > Unclassified | place: USA... | reverse complement strand
AGCCAGTGTGGTCGCCCCGGACAAGCGCGCCGGGGCGGTCGCCGCCATGTTCCTGGGCCTGACCCTGGCCACCATCGGCGGCGTGCCCCTGGCCACCTGGTTCGGCGAACTGCTCGGTTGGCGCCAGGCCTTCTGGGGCATCGCCGGTCTCGGCCTGCTGACCATGGCCGCGCTCTGGTTCGCCCTGCCCTACGTGGCCCTGCCACCGAGCGACGGGGTGCTGGCCGAGATCCGCGTGCTGGGTCGCCCGCCGGTGCTGGCCGCCCTGGGGCTGACCGTGGTCGGCTCGGGCGCCATGTTCACCGTCTTCACCTATATCGCGCCCATCCTCGCCCGCGAGACCCATGGCTCCACCGCCTTCATCACCGCCATGCTGGTGCTGTTCGGCGTCGGCCTGACCCTGGGCAATCTCTGGGGTGGCAAGGCGGCGGACAAATCCATCGACCGCACCCTGATCGCCTCCCTGGGGGTGCTCATCGTGGTGCTGCTGGCCTTCAGCGTGCTGATGCGCTGGCCGCTGGCGGCCGCGGTGGCCATCCTCGTCTGGGGCATCGCCAGCTTCGCCCTGGTGCCGCCGCTGCAGATGCGCGTGATGGAAGCCGCCAAGGACGCCCCCAACCTGGCCTCGGCGGTCAATATCGGCGCCTTTAACCTGGGCAATGCCCTCGGCGCGGCCCTGGGCGGCGCGGTGATCGATGCCGGTCTCGGCTATCCGGCGATCTCCCTGGCCGGCGCCGGCATGGCCGCCCTGGGCCTGGCGATGGCCCTGGTCCTGGCCTGGCGCGGTCGGGCCAGCGCTGCGACGGTGGCCGCCTAGGGCCGCGTCGGCGTCACTCGGCGAAGGGGCGGGGCGTATCGCCGCCCCGATCCACCGCGAAGGCATTGAGGGTCATGGCCACCAGGCTGTAGTAGCCATAGACGCCCACCAGTTCGACCATTCCCGCTTCACCAAACAGCGCCACTCCCTGCTGATAGAGATCCTCGGGAATCCGCCGAGTATCGTAGAGCGCGACGCCGATGGCATGGACACAGGTTTCCGCGGGCGTTTCGAAGGCAGGCACGCTGCCTAGCCTGAGCGCCTCGATCACGGCCTCCGCCAGGCCCGCCTGCCGGGCGATGGGTTCATGGATCTGCCATTCCGCCTGGGAGCGCCACCAGGCCGCGGTGGTGAGGATCGCCAGCTCCGTGAGACGCAGGTCCAGCCGGGTGCCATAGCGGCAGAAGGCGCCCAGCCGCTGGGCGTGATCGGCCAGCGCCGGGCTGTGCACCCAGGCCAGGAACGGGCCGTCGAGATTGCCCCGCGGGCCGCTCTGGATGTCGTCCAGCACCCGCTGCTGTTCTGGCGTGGTGTTCTGGTCGGACAGGGGCGTCAGGCGCGACGAAATGGGCATGGCAGTGATCCTCGAAAGGGAGCGGACAGCTCGGTTGGCTCATCCAATACCACCTCGGGCCCCTAGGGCAAGGTCGCGCTGCCGCGCTCGAACAGCCTTGCCAAGGGTCGCAATCAGACTGGCAGCCTACCCCCGGGTCTGGTCACAATCGGCGCTGACCTTTTCCAGGGAGTCTTGGCGATGGACCGGACCTGCACCACCTTCTACCTTGAAATGACGTCCTCGGCCGAGTTGCGCGAGAAGCCGCCACGGCCCGATCTGGAGATCGTCGAGTGCGAGGTGCCGCAACCCGAACTCAACCGCTTTCTCTATGCCCTGGTCGGCCAGGCCTGGGACTGGAGCGATCTCGACAGCTGGAGCGAGGCGCAATGGCGCGAACTGGTGGAGCAGGAGGGGCATCGCACCTGGGTCGCCTATCACCGCGGTGCCATCGCCGGTTACTACGAGCTGTACCGCCCGGATGGCCGCAACGTGGAGATCCGCTATTTCGGCCTGGCCGGCGCCTTCATGGGGCTCGGCTTCGGCGGTCCGCTGCTCAGCCACGCCCTCCGCTGCGCCTGGGACTGGGCGGGCACCGAGCGCGTCTGGGTACACACCTGCACCCTGGATCACCCGGCGGCCCTGGCCAACTACCAGGCGCGTGGATTGCGGATCTACCAGGAAGAAACGACCCCGCTCTAGGCCAGGGCCCTACCGCCCGGCAGGGGCACTGGGCAGCTTAGCGACGAATTGCGCCAGCTCCGCCGCATAGAGCCTGGCCAACCCGGTGGTACCGTGCCCGCGCGTGTCGGCGCTGCCCGGAATCAGCAGATAGCGGGCACTCGGCACCTGCTTGAGCGCTGCCTGCATGAGGCCGGTTTCCGGTGGATTGCGCTCGTCATCCGCGGCGTTGATGGCCAGCACCGGCACCTTGATCTTGTTCAGCCCCGGCTCGGCGTTGTAGTCGGCCGAGGACTCCCACTGGTAGATGAAGTCATTGGCATCGACGGCCACCGAGGCCGCCAGGCGCTTGTCGACCAGCGCATCCGCCTGGGCATGGGTGCCGGCGATCTCCTGGTAGTTCAGGGTGCCGCCACTGGTGGCGAATTCGAACATCGTCTTGGCCAGGCGCAGGGACGGCGGCTGGGACTGGTAATTGCCCTGCTGCCAGGCCGGATCCTGCCTGATGGACTCCACCAGCATGCGCCTCATGATCCAGTTGCGGCCGGCCATCTCCGTCGGCTGCGCCGCCATGGGCACCAGGCCATCGGCGAAGCCGGGGTGCAGGCCGCCCCACAGCCAGGTCTGCATGCCCCCCATCGAATTGCCGATGATCAGCCGCAGGTGCTCTATCCCCAGCCCCTGGGTCAGCAGCAGGTAGTGCGCCTGGACCATGTCGGCATAGTTGTAATGGGGAAAGGCGGCGCGCAGGCCATCCGACGGCTTGGTCGAGCTACCGGTGCCGATCGCATCCGGAATCACGATAAAGAACTTGCTCGCATCCAGCGGCTGGCCCGGGCCGAACAACTGGCCGCCGACATCCTTGCTCAGCATCGCCGCCGCCTGCTGGCCGGTGCCGTGCAGCACCAGGACCACGGGATTGCCGCGCTTGCCCAGCGTCAGGTAGTGCAGGCGGAAATCGTCGAGGGTTTGACCGGTATGGAAGGTGAAGCGCGGCACCACGAAGTCGCCTTCGACCGGCTTGGGTGGCTCGTCCGCCTTGACGCTCAGGGTGGTCAGCAGCAACAGGAAGGTCATGGCCGAGTACAGGGTGGCCATGGCGCGTCGCACGGTGAAAATGCTGTTCATTGAGGCCTTTCCGTTTCTTATTAAAATGATGAATCGAAAGGTATAAGTCCTAACCGCGCCGCTGACAACTCAGGCGCTCGGCCACCGCGGCAGTCGTCCAGCCGCGACTGCTCGACCCTTTCCAACCGCAGCCAGGCACTCTCTCGTCCCCGCCACAGAGTCGTTGCGCCGAGGGCCAGGCGCGCGCCTGTGGTGAAACGGCGCTGTGCAGGGCGGGGCGGGTAAGGGCTCCCGTCAGCCCTGACCGACGTTGGCGAGCGAAGCGCTGGAACACGGGCGCCAGCGGTCGAGTCGTAAAGAGCAATACCATCTGGAGAACCCTTGGCTCTATGCAAGCTCTTCGTAGTCAACTGGCGGCGCTGGACCCTCCCATCAAGCACGAGATTCAATCCCAGGGTGACAGCCTGCTGATCACCCTCATCGATCCCGCCCGGCCGGCGCGGGTGTCGCGTACCCTCAACCAGACCCTGGTGCGCAACACGGCGCTGCTCTACGAGGTGATCCGCGACGCCATCAACGAATTGCGTGCCGGCGGCAGCCTCCCGGACATCACCGCGGCAGACATCTATCCGGATAGCTAGCGACCTGCGCGATCCTGCTACCTGCGGCCGGCCTAGGGCCTGCCGCAGGTGGCTGCTCGCGGATGGCCACGGCGGACTGCTGGCGGTGGATGTCTACATCGCCAGCGCGGACCTCTGGCGGCCACTGGCATCACGCCGACCGAGGGCCTGGCCGGCCAGCTCGGCGCCCAGTGGCGGCTGAGCGTCTAGGTCAGGGCGGAGTGGTCGAGGGCGCTTCCGCCGTCGCGGGCGTCACCGCCGAACCGGCCAGCAGGCCGCCGTCCAGATTCAGCTCGCTGCCGGTCATGTAGGCGGCTTCGTCCGACGCCAGCAGCAGCGCCACGGCCGCCACCTCCTCGGGGCGGCCAAAGCGCCGCAGCGGCGTGTCTTGCACCAGCGCCGCCATGCGCGCCGCGCGGTCCGGGCCGTCGCCCAGCATGGGCTCCCACAGGGGCGTGAGGATGGCGGCGGGGTGGATGGAATTGCAGCGGATAGCCAGGCCCTGCTCCGCGCAATGGAGCGCCACCGTCTTGCTGTGATCGCGCACGGGCGCCTTGGACGAGGCATAGGCCGCCGCGCCGGGGATGCCTACCAGCCCGGAGCGCGAGGAGATATTGATGATGGACCCGGCGCCTGCCTGCCGCATGGCACGGATGCCGTATTTGCAGCCGAGAAAGACGCCATCGAGATTGGTGCGATGCACGGCGTGCCAGTCTTCGAGCCTGGCGTGTTCCGGGTCGTGGGCCACCACGCCTTGCTCGAAGCCGGTGATCCCCGCGTTGTTCACCAGCACATCCAGCCGGCCGCGCTCATCGAGGATCTGCCGCGTGACCTGCTGCCAGTCGGCTTCCAGGCGCACGTCCAGGGGCAGGTAGCAGGCACCGTCCCCCAGCTCGGCGGCGACGGCGCGGCCAAGGTCAGCGTTGAGGTCGGTGATATAGACGAAGGCGCCTTCCGCCACGAAGGCCCGGGCGATGGCGGCGCCGATGCCCTGGGCCGCGCCGGTGACCAGCGCGGTCTTGTCCTTGAGTTTGGCTGCCATGCGAGTACGCCCTCCAGATCGTGACTAGCCTCCGAGGGTAGCCCAGGCGGTTCGGTCAGGGGGCCAGCATCACGCCCGGGCGCTGACCCCGCTGGTGGTCTCGCTGGCCTTCTTCAGGGCTTCGGTGTAGGCGGCATAGGCAGTCGTCAGGGCCTCGCTGGCGGCGGCGACATTGGCCTGGGCGGCCTCGCGCGCGGCCTGGCTGGCTTCGTCAGCCTTGCTCCGGGCCTCCACCGCGCGCAACTGCTTCTGCGCCAGCTCCAGTTGCCGCTTGGCCATGTCGATGGCCTTCTGCAGGGTATCCAGGGTCTTGTTGCCGGTGCTGCCTTTCTCGCTGGCAGGGGCGGCGTCGGCTTCGGCCTGGTCCTTGATCTGGTTCAGCGGATTGGGCTTGCCGATGCCCTTGGACTTCTTGGCTTGCTCGACCTTGGCCGCCTCGTCCTCGGCAGTGGGCTTGGCAGTCGCGCCACCCAGCCTGAGCGTGGGCGCGCGCAAGATGCCGTGGCCAATGCCATTCACCGACAGCGTGCTGGACATCGCGGACTCCTTGAAAGGTACATCTCAAGGGTAGCGGCCGGGTGGGGCAAAGATTGAGCGAGCGGGGCGGCAGCAACCTCAGCCGCCGCCGGAGCGCGCGGGGGCTGGCCCCGCTGATCCCTGACTACTGGCTGATGACGGCGTGGTTGGAAAAGCCGCTCTGGGTGATGTTGATGGCATTGCCGGCGGTGTTCTGGGTCAGGTCGGCGGTGTGCTGGAAGCCGCTCTGGCTGGCGGTGATGCGGGAGGCGTCGCCGGTGACATAGGCCGTTACCCCGAGGCCGTTGCCCTGCTGATCCACCTTCAGTTGGCCGTCGTTGCCGAGGTAATAGGCATTGATGCCATTGCCGTCGCCAGTGGACGCCAGGTCCAGCTGATTGCCCGCGCCGGAGACGATGACGTTGGCGCTATTGCCATTACCGGTCTGCGCCAGGGTCAGCTGGTTGCCCACGCCATAGACATTGACATCGGCGCGGTTGAGATCGCCGCGCTGGGCGATATCGACATTGCTGGGCCGCGAGTAGCCGCTGGAGTGCCGGACGCGAGCATCGTTGCCGTCGCCCTCCTGCACCACCTTGGAATCCACCCACTCGCCGGCCTGCTTGAGACCGACATAGTTTTCATTGCCGCGCTGCTCGACGATCGTCTTGGAGTCCTCGCCGTTCTGGCTGACCCAGACCCCATTGCGCAGGCCGAAACTGGTCACCTGCAGATCCTGGCGGTCACCATGCTGCGCCAGGTCGAGCTTGCCGTCGAGGCCATCCTGCCGCACCGTCAGGGTGTTCTGGCCGGCGGCGTAGCTGTCCTGCTCGATGTCGATGCGGTGATAGCCACCGTCCTGCTGGACAGAGGTGTCCTGCCGCAAGCCGCTCTGCCGCACCACCGTCTCGTTACCACTGCCCGGCCCCTGATCGACCTGCACCCGGTCATAGCCGCCATCGCGCTGCTCGATATCCACCAGGCGCTGCGAGCCCCACGCCTGATTGACCTCGACAGCGCTCTTGCCATTGGTCTGCAGCACCCGCACACGGTCATCGGCATCGTTCTGCTGGGTGACCTGGGCATTGAGAAAACTGCCGCGCTGCTGGATATCCGCCTGGTTGCGCGCCGACAGCTCGCTGCCCTGGTTCAGGTTCACCACATTGAAGCCGCCGTTCTGCTGGACGTTGGCCGTATTGGACGCGGCCCAGGCGGCACCGGTGTTGGCCAGCAATAACGCGACCATGAGGGAGCGGGGGGTTTGCATGGGGACGGTCCTTGTGAGTGATTGCTGTGGCCGAGCGTACTAAATGATAAGAAATGGACAGAGGCGTGGGATTTATTAGGAAATAATCTAATTGACGATGCAGGGCTTGCAATCGGCCAATGGATTGATATGTGATACCTAGATAGGGTTAATGTGATTTGATTTTTGAGGGGTTGTTCTCAAGTGCGCGTGATAGTTTTTAGGGTATGACTCTGTGTTGGTATTTGTTTGGATCTTGCGACAGTTGTTCTGGGGGTGATGTTTTATAGTTTTGCAATCAAGAATTTTTATTGTGCTTTAATTGTTGTGCCTTTCCTAGTTTTCAGGCATCAATATTCGTGCTTCGATTCCTATTTCTTGGAGGAGGAAAAGCAGTCCGCCACCCTCGATCAGTTCTATGGGTTTATCTTTAGCAAATTCAAAAGCGTCTGATCCATAGCCACTAGTAGTTACTAGGATGCCTTTGTTTGCACCTTCGTTCATCATCGTTCCATAAAGATCTCTAACTGCCGAAACTCCCACGGTGTGCCTATAGCGTTTTGCTTGGATTACTACTTTTCCTCCTAAAATTGGGCGAGGGTCATAAGCAATACAATCAACACCTCCATCTCGTGAGGATCTTGTAAGTTTTGACTCCAGTCCCATCTTTGAGAAAAGGTTTGCCACAAGAGTTTCAAACTCGTATGGGTTAAGGTCCATCAGGTTGGTGGCGGAACTCAACTGTGACGTAAGGTCCTGTTGGTCAACAAAACGTTTGTCTATCATGTGAAACTCAATGATGGGTCTGACGGGTTGAGCTTCGCTTGGGGATCTAGAAACATGGGCGCCTAGGTTTTTTAGGCACACGGCGCGGTCTACACGCGCTAAGTCTATTTCTGTAAAAGTTTTGCGCGTCGTTCGGACAGAAACAAGATGTGGCTGTATCTCGCGGCCGGTTGCAGGGTCGATTGTTCTCACATATCCACTAAAACAGCAGGTCTCAAGAAACTCGCCTTGGTCGGCCTCGAAAATTTCATGTAAGCATCTTAGTGCTATGCTCGCCACAAGATCTGAATATAGTGCCTTTATTTCCGCAGGCTTGCGCAGTTTCTCAACGATCTCGTCCCTAGTTTTGACATAGCGATACTCAGCTACGCTTGGAATTATCTCTACTGTAGGGATTTCGTATTCAACTACCAGTTGTTTTGAGTCGGTTTGGTAGGCCAAAGAAAAGTTTTGCGGAAAACCTTCTGGATAGACAGACCTTTCGAGAACCATGCTGCAGTAAGCTACAATAGACTCCGGGTCGCCCTCATAATAAGAGTAACGAAACGCATCAACTTCAGAATCGCGAAGTGCTTTCTTTTCTAGAAAAGCGGACACCCTTGCTTCATAGCCCTCGCGAGCTTTCTTCAACAAATCTAAACGTTGCGTATTCTGAACGTTGACTTTTTGCTCGCTAGTAATGTATTGCTCATTGGCAAGTCTTAGTTTTTCTGAGTGTTTGGATTTGTAGCCCGGTATCAAAAAAGCATACCAAGGTAAGGAGGGCAGCTTTGACGTAAATGCCTCTAAAGAGGGACCTTTTATTGCGGTTGTTAAAGACTTTTCTGGAGTGAATGGTGATGGGTTTTCTAGAACCCTGAGTGAGTCAAAGGTAACTGTATCATCAACCATTAACGTTGCGGATAAAATATTCTCAAGTTCGTTTAGGAAAAGTGTGATGCTATCATTTTTGTCGCGTGCTTCTTGCATTTGAAATTCTAAATAGTTTTGCTTTGCAAGTCGCTCGGATTCGCGACTATAGCGAGCTTGCTCGCGTTCTTTTATTGCCCTATCCCTTCTTTGTTGACGCTGCTCACGATCGGTCTCACGCTCTAGGGCGCGTTGCTCAGAGGCTCGCAGTCGTTGCTGTTTGGCTGTTTCACGTGCTATGGCTCGAATCACCTTCTCAAAGCCGCTTCTTTTCGCCATATGTCCTCTTTTCATCAAAAAATTGTATAAAATATATAAGGGAAAGTTTTCAGTATAGACCGCGTTCTGCCAAAGTGTTGGGCAGTAGAAATGGATTTGAATGGAATAGAATTAGCGGATTAAATAGTGTTCTGCTAAAAATGGATCATCTCATCGGCCCAAACTCTTCAGCCGCTGAGCAATACCTCTCGCGAGTCAACTCCTGCCCTTTAGCCTTATCTAATGGTGCACATTTTCCCTTGAACCACTGCTTCGCCCCCTTCCTGCATTCCCGATACTCAATCGAACCTCTGCGGTGATTCCCACAAACGCTGCCGTAATCAATCCGATTGTCTTGCACCTCCCAAGTAGCCAAATACGAACCGCTGCCATCCCACTTGCGAACCCAATGGCTTTCGCTGAAAGCAGATGAGGAAGAGGTATGCACGGGAGCTAGCTCTCGCCCCGCCTTGTACTGGGCGAGATAAGCTGCTGACACCATTCCCTGCGGAGCCGAAGCCGGCTCGCGCGCGCGAGGCACGGCGCCATAGCGGCAGCGCAGCACCTCTTCATCCACGACATTGCCCTGTTTTAGGCAGGCATCCAGAGGTTGAGGCGCGGCTATGGCTTGGCGAGGGGCAGCAGCGGAGGGAGTAGACGGAGATGGAGGCGGTTGGAATTCAGCAAGTTCGACAGGCGCCTCAACAACAGGCGCAGGATGCAGCCAGCGCTGTACCCAGGGCCAGTTCAGCCAGAGCAGGGCGACAGGCACCAGTAGCCAGACGAATAGCAGGGGAGAACGCTGCGCCTTGCGGCGGCGACGGTAATCGGGAACGGCGTCGAGTTCGGCGATGAGCGCGGCGCGATAGTCCTGCTCTGTCTTGCCGTGACGGTCTTTGGGTGGCATGGCGGCGTCCTGGCCGGGGCCGAGACGAGGGATCGTGACGGCTGCTTCCTTGTGATGGAGTTCACGTTAGGCGGCGGGCCGGAGGGCGTCAAGACTGGCAAAGGGCCGTGATAAGACGTCGTGCCACGCAGAAGTCCGACGACTTAACGAGCGAGGCAGGCGAAACGGCGGGCTGAAGCGGGTGCCGGGGAGGGTGAGGTGGTGAGGAGGCATCGGCGCCGCACCTGTCAGCGCCGACGAACAGCCACCACGACCGCCCAAACGGTCGCGGGGCTACGGCTTAATCCACCGCCTTGACCATCTCCTCGATGACCTTCTTGGCATCGCCAAAGACCATCAGGGTCTTGTCCAGGTAGAAGAGTTCGTTGTCGAGACCCGCGTAGCCGCTGGCCATGGATCTCTTGTTGACGATGATCGTCTTGGCCTTGAAGGCTTCGAGGATGGGCATGCCGGCGATGGGGGAGGTGGGGTCGTTCTTGGCCGCCGGGTTGACCACGTCGTTGGCGCCGAGCACCAGCACCACGTCGGCCTGGCCGAATTCGGAGTTGATGTCGTCCATCTCGAACACCTGGTCGTAGGGCACCTCGGCCTCGGCCAAGAGCACGTTCATATGGCCGGGCATGCGGCCGGCCACCGGATGGATGGCGTATTTCACCGTCACGCCGTTATGCACCAGCTTCTCGGTCAGCTCCTTGAGCGCGTGCTGGGCGCGGGCCACGGCCAGGCCATAGCCGGGGACAATGATGACGCTGTCGGCGTTGCCCAGCAGGAAGGCGGCGTCGTCCGCCGAGCCGGCTTTGACCGGGCGCTGCTCGCCGCTGCCATTGCTGGCGGCGGCCTCCGTCGCCCCGCCGAAGCCGCCGAGGATGACGTTGAAGAAGGAGCGGTTCATCGCCTTGCACATGATGTAGGAGAGGATGGCGCCGCTCGATCCCACCAGCGAGCCGGCGATGATCAGCATGGAGTTGTTGAGCGAGAAGCCGATGCCGGCGGCGGCCCAGCCGGAGTAGCTGTTGAGCATGGAGACCACCACCGGCATGTCGGCGCCGCCGATGGGGATGATGATCAGCACGCCGATGACGAAGGCCAGGGCCACCAGCACGGCGAAGGCGCCGAGGTTGCCGCTGAAGGTGAAGACCAGGCCCAGGGCGAGGATGGCCAGGCCGATCACCAGGTTGAGCGGGTGCTGGCCGGCGAAGCGCACCGGGGCGCTCTGGAACAGGCGGAACTTGTATTTGCCGGAGAGCTTGCCGAAGGCGATCACCGAACCGGAGAAGGTGATGGCGCCGATGGCCGCGCCGAGGAACAGCTCCAGGCGGTTGCCGCTGGGGATCGCTTGGCCGAAGGTGGCGACGATGCCCAGGGACTGCGGCTCGACCACCGCGGCGATGGCGATGAACACCGCGGCCAGGCCGATCATGCTGTGCATGAAGGCCACCAGCTCGGGCATCTTGGTCATTTCCACGCGCTTGGCCATGTAGGCGCCGGCGCTGCCGCCCACCAGCAGGCCGACGATGACGTAGCCGATGCCCTGCACCGCCAGGTCGCTGCCGAGCTTGTGGATCAGCGCCAGGGTGGTGAGCACGGCGAGGGTCATGCCGGCCATGCCGAAGGCGTTGCCGCGGCGCGAGGTGGTGGGGTGGGAAAGGCCCTTGAGCGCCTGGATGAAGCACACCGAGGCGACGAGGTAGAGCAGGGTGATGAGGTTCATGCTCATGTCAGCCCTGCTCCGCCGGGGCCTTGGGGGCCTTCTTCTTGAACATCTCCAGCATGCGGCGGGTGACCAGGAAGCCGCCGAAGACGTTGACCGCCGCCAGGGCCACGGCCAGGGTGCCCATGGTCTTGCCCAGCGGGGTGACGGTGAGGGCCGCGGCGAGCATGGCGCCGACGATGACGATGGCGGAGATGGCGTTGGTCACCGCCATCAGCGGGGTGTGCAGCGCGGGGGTGACGTTCCAGACCACGTGGTAGCCGACATAGATGGCCAGCACGAAGATGATCAGGTTGTAGAGGCCGTCGGAAATCAGGTCCATGGGGGCAGTCCTTGTGAGGGGCGGAGGGCGGGCGCTCAGGCGTTCTTGCGGCGCAATTCGCCGCCGTGGCACATCAGGCAGGCGGCGACGATGTCGTCGGCCAGGTCGAGGTGGAAGGCCCCGTCCCTGAGCACCAGCTTGAGAAAGTCCAGCAGGTTGCGGGCATAGAGCGCCGAAGCGTCCGCCGGGACGCGCGCCGCCAGGTTGCCGTAGCCGACCAGGGTGACGCCGTGCCTGACCACCACCCGGTCCAGCTCGGTGAGCGGGCAGTTGCCGCCCTGGCTGGCGGCCAGGTCGATGACCACCGAGCCAGGCTTCATCTCGGCCACGGTGGCCTCGTGCAGCAGGGTGGGGGCGCGGCGACCGGGGATCAGCGCGGTGGTGATGACGATGTCGGCCTGCCTGGCGCGCTCGTGCACGGCCTTGGCCTGGCGCTCCATCCAGGTGGCCGGCATGGGCCGCGCATAGCCGCCGACGCCTTCGGCGCACTGGCGCTCTTCCTCGGTCTCGAAGGGCACGTCGACGAACTTGGCGCCGAGGGATTCGATCTGCTCCTTGACCGCCGGCCGCACGTCCGAGGCCTCGATCACCGCGCCGAGGCGCTTGGCGGTGGCGATGGCCTGCAGGCCGGCCACCCCGGCGCCGAGGATCAGCACCCGCGCGGCCTTCACCGTGCCGGCGGCGGTCATCAGCATGGGCATGAAGCGCGGATAGTGGTCGGCGGCCAGCATTACCGCCTTGTAGCCGGCGATGTTGGCCTGGGAGGAGAGCACGTCCAGGCTCTGGGCGCGGGAGGTGCGCGGCGCCGCTTCCAGGGCGAAGGCGGTGAGGCCGCGGCCGTTGAGCTGGTCCAGGGTCTCCTGGGCGAAGGGATTGAGCATGCCGATCAGCACGGCGCCGGGCTTCATCAGCGCCAGCTCGGCGGCATCGGGCGCCGCCACCTTGAGCACCAGGTCGGCGCCCAGGGCCGCGGCGGCATCGCCGAGTTGGGCACCGCTGGCGGCATAGGCCGCGTCGGGCACGCTGGCGCGCTCGCCAGCACCCCGTTGCACCACCACCTGGTGGCCCTGGCCGATCAGTTTCTTGAGGGTCTCGGGGGTCGCGGCCACGCGCGTCTCCCCCGCACCGGTTTCCATCGGGATGCCGATCAGCACGGGTGTTTCTCCTTGTTATTCGTGCCGCCACAATGGGACCTGGGGCAGCGGGATGACTGTCCGGAAACGACGGAGAGCTTTTGGAAAAGCGACAGGCACGCCCTGGGGCGGCCTGTTCGGGGCTCAGTTCACGCCCGGTGCCCGGGGCAGGGCGGCGAACCAGTCCAGGGCGCGATCCCAGAGTGGCTCGGCGCTGGCGCGGAAATAACCCATGTGGCCGATGGCGCCGCCGTGCTGGCGGGGATCGAGGTCTTCGCGCTGGAGGTCGACGTTGCGATAGGCCTGCATGAAGGCGTCGCGCGAGCGCGGCGTGGCCCAGAGATCGTCCAGGGCGTTGACCGCGACGATGGGCGTGCGCACCGCGGCGTAGCCGGCTTCGATGCCCCGCATGGCCGGGTCGTCGAAGAAGTAGTGGGGATAGCTGCACCAGTGGCGCCACTGGCGATAGACGTCGCGCGGCAGGTCTTCGCCCAGGCCCAGGGCGCTCCAGGGGCAGTAGCCCTTCCACCAGGTCAGCACCGGCAGCACCAGTTTCCACATGGTCAGCACCTTGAGTCTTTCCAATGGCGGCATGTAGCCGTACCAGCCGGCGCTGGTGCCGAAGACATAGAAGCCGGCGACCTTGGCGTGGTTGGGCAGGAGGCCGAAAGCATGGCCGCCATAGGAGTGACCGACCAGGTAGAGGGGGACGTCGCCCTGGGCCATGGCGTCCACGGCGGCAGCGAGGTCCTGGCGCGCCCAGTCCAGCAGGTCCATGCGAAAGCCCTTGAGCGAGGCCGGCGCCGAACGGCCGACACCGCGATAGTCCAGGGTCAGGGTCTCGAAACCGCGGGCCGCGGCGTGCTGGGCGAAACGCCGGTAGAAGCCCTGGGGCACGGCGGTGGCGCCGGCGACGATCAGCCGTCCCTGCAGCGGCCCCTGGGCGGGATAGCGACTGGTGCTGAGGCGATAACCGTCCGCGGTGATCAAATCCTCGACGAGGGCGTCGCTGGGCATGGGGTGGTCCCTATGACAGTTGTTATAATGGCTGGACGGTAGATTATGACGACTGTCATAGCAAGGAGAATGGATGACCGAGCAGTCGACGGTACGGGAACGGGTGGTGGTAGCGGCGTCGGCCATGCTGGCGCAGCACGGCCTCAATGCCACCAGCATCCGCGAGACCATCAAGCGCGCCGAGGCGCCGCTGGGGTCCACCTATCATCACTTTCCCGGCGGCAAGCACCAGTTGGTGGTGGAGGCGGTGGAGCTGGCCGGCGCCCAGGTCAGTCGCGATCTGGAGCGGCAGCTGCAGGCCGGCGCGCTGGCGGGGATCCAGGGCTTTTTGCGGCTCTGGCGCGACATCCTGCTGGACTCGGACTTTCGCGTCGGCTGCCCGGTGATGGCGGTGGCGGTGGAAGAGCCGGTGGACGAGATCGCCCAGCGCGAGCTGGACGCGGCGGCGGGCATCTATCGCCGCTGGGAGGCGCGCTTGCAGGTCGCGCTGGTCGAGCACGGCCATACAGCGCAAGCGGCCACGGGGCTGGCCACGCTGCTGGTGGCGGCGGTGCAGGGGGTGATCCCGCTGTGCCGGGCCCAGCGCAGCATCGACCCCTTCGACCGGGTGGCCGAACGTCTGGTGGCGCTGGTCTAGCGGGAACGCCACCAAGGCTGGCGGACTCCACCGAGGGCACTTCTTTTATTGGAGTACCTCATGAATCCCGAACCCGCGGACGACCAGCAGACCCCCCACGACTACGACGAATACGGCGACGTGCCGGATTCGGCGAACACCACCACCACCGAAGAGCGCGAGGACCAGGACGACAGTCCCTTGAGTCCGAAGCGTTAGCGGGTGTGGTACCCGGCGGGTGGACAAGGCTGCGCCGTTGTCCACGCTACAGGTGCCTTGCCGTGGTCCTCTTCGTTGGGCTTCGCTGTGCTCAGCGCCAACCTACGTCGAGCGCGCAACGTTTTCACGCGCCGATGATCTCGGCTGACGCCGAACCTAAACACGATCCACTGAACCGCCCCCTCTCCCTCTGGGAGAGGATTGGGTGAGGGCGCCTGCGCCCTTGGTGGGCTTCGCTGCGCTCAGCGCCAATCTACGTCGAGCGCGCGCAACGTTTTCACGCGCCGATGATTTCGGCTGACGCCGAACCTAAACACGATCCACTGAACCGCCCCCTCTCCCTCTGGGAGAGGGTTGGGGTGAGGGCGCCTGTCCCTTTGTTGGGCTTCGCTGCGCTCAGCGCCAACCTACGGCCACGTCTTCACGTCAGCGCCCGATCCAGATGCAGGTAGCCGCCGTCCACGCTCAGCCACTGGCCGGTGGTATGGCTGGAGCGTGGCGACAGCAGAAAGGCCACAGTGTCGGCGATCTCCTCCGGGGTGGTCATGCGGCGGCCGAGGGGGATGCGCGCGGTGATGGCGGCAAGCTTGGCGGCGGGGTCGGGAAAGCCTTGCAGCCAGCGTTCGTAGAGCGGCGTCATCACCTCGGCGGGGATCACCGCGTTGACGCGGATGCCATCGTCCAGCAGCGAGGCGGCCCATTCCCGGGTCAGGGCCAGCACGCCGCCCTTGGCCGCGGTGTAGCCGCTAGTGTCGCCCTGGCCGGAAAGGGCGGTCTTGGAGG
>Ga0308156_1002677_pt1 | contig 15227 bp, 14 predicted proteins | sample PhyAR2_FD_201041 | JGI IMG/M metagenome (GOLD analysis project Ga0308156, IMG submission 201041) | Phyllosphere microbial communities from UC Gill Tract Community Farm, Albany, California, United States - DLSL A.R2 | ecosystem: Host-associated > Plants > Phyllosphere > Unclassified | place: USA... | reverse complement strand
CCGTCTGATTCAGGCGGCTGACGGTATAAATTGAGGGGGATTGAGAGGATAACATGTGAGCGGGATCAAATTCTAAATCAGCAAGTTATTCAGTCGATAGTAACCTGCTGAGAGGCAATCGCAAGCTTTTTTATAAAAAAGTGTAGATGCAATCGGTTACGCTCTGTATAATGCCACGGCAATATTTAACCACCCAGGTCAGAGATATTGCCCATGCTACGTATCGCTAAAGAAGCACTGACGTTTGACGACGTCCTCCTCGTTCCCGCTCACTCCACTGTTCTGCCGAATACTGCCGATCTCAGCACGCAGTTGACGAAAACCATTCGCCTGAACATTCCTATGCTCTCTGCGGCAATGGACACCGTGACTGAAGCGCGCCTGGCTATCGCCCTGGCACAGGAAGGTGGCATTGGCTTTATTCACAAAAACATGTCTATCGAACGTCAGGCGGAAGAAGTTCGCCGCGTGAAGAAACATGAATCCGGCATCGTGTCTGACCCACAGACCGTTCTGCCAACCACCACGCTGCACGAAGTGAAAGCCCTGACCGAACGTAACGGTTTCGCCGGTTACCCGGTGGTGACCGAAGAGAACGAACTGGTTGGCATCATCACCGGTCGTGACGTGCGTTTCGTGACTGACCTGAACCAGCCTGTCAGCGTCTACATGACGCCAAAAGAGCGTCTGGTTACCGTTCGCGAAGGTGAAACCCGCGACGTGGTGCTGGCAAAAATGCACGAAAAACGCGTTGAAAAAGCGCTGGTTGTTGACAGCAGCTTCCACCTGCGCGGCATGATCACCGTTAAAGATTTCCAGAAAGCAGAACGTAAGCCTAACGCCTGTAAAGACGAGCATGGCCGTCTGCGCGTCGGCGCTGCGGTTGGCGCTGGCGCCGGTAACGAAGAGCGCGTTGATGCGCTGGTTGCTGCGGGCGTTGACGTCCTGCTGATTGACTCCTCGCACGGCCACTCCGAAGGCGTTCTGCAACGTATTCGCGACACCCGTGCCAAATACCCTGATCTGCAGATCATCGGCGGTAACGTGGCCACTGGCGCAGGCGCTCGCGCGCTGGCTGACGCTGGCTGCAGCGCGGTGAAAGTGGGTATCGGCCCTGGCTCCATCTGTACTACCCGTATCGTTACCGGCGTGGGCGTTCCGCAGATCACCGCCGTGTCTGACGCGGTTGAAGCGCTGGAAGGCACCGGTATTCCGGTTATCGCTGACGGCGGTATCCGCTTCTCAGGCGACATCGCCAAAGCGATCGCCGCGGGCGCAGCTGCCGTAATGGTAGGCTCCATGCTGGCCGGTACCGAAGAATCCCCGGGCGAAATCGAACTCTACCAGGGCCGTTCTTACAAATCTTACCGCGGTATGGGCTCCCTGGGCGCGATGTCCAAAGGCTCCTCTGACCGTTACTTCCAGACCGATAACGCCGCTGACAAACTGGTGCCGGAAGGTATCGAAGGTCGCGTAGCGTATAAAGGCCGTCTGAAAGAGATCATTCACCAGCAGATGGGCGGCCTGCGCTCCTGTATGGGTCTGACCGGCTGTGGTACCATTGACCTGCTGCGTACTAAAGCGGAATTCGTACGCATCAGCGGTGCGGGTATCCAGGAGAGCCACGTTCACGACGTGACGATCACCAAAGAGTCCCCGAACTACCGTCTGGGCTCCTGATAAGTTTCCGCGCCCGATCCAGTTACTCTATGGATTTCGGGTTGCAGGAAGGCGGCAAGTCCATGAGACCCCGGGAGCATAGTTAACTATGTGACCGGGGCGAATGGACGCAGCCAACGCACCTGCAGCCTGAAAGACGACGAGTAAATCGGGCGCTCTGTTTTTGTTTCTCTTGCCTCGGAATTAGCGTCAATGACGGAAAACATTCATAAACATCGCATTCTCATCCTGGACTTCGGTTCTCAGTACACTCAGCTGGTGGCGCGTCGCGTACGTGAACTGGGCGTTTACTGTGAGCTGTGGGCGTGGGATGTCACGGAAGCACAGATTCGCGAATTCAATCCAAGCGGCATCATCCTGTCCGGCGGCCCGGAAAGTACCACCGAAGAGAACAGCCCGCGCGCGCCGCAGTACGTGTTCGAAGCTGGCGTGCCGGTATTCGGCGTTTGCTACGGTATGCAGACCATGGCAATGCAGCTGGGCGGCCACGTAGAAGGCTCTAACGAGCGCGAGTTTGGCTACGCACAGGTAGAAGTCGTCACCGACAGCGCGCTGGTGCGCGGTATCGAAGACTCCCTGACCGCAGACGGCAAACCGCTGCTGGACGTGTGGATGAGCCACGGCGACAAAGTGACCGCCATCCCGTCTGACTTCGTGACCGTTGCCAGCACCGAAAGCTGCCCGTTCGCCATCATGGCGAACGAAGAAAAACGCTTCTACGGCGTGCAGTTCCACCCGGAAGTGACCCACACCCGTCAGGGTATGCGCATGCTGGAGCGCTTCGTGCGCGACATCTGCCAGTGTGAAGCCCTGTGGACCCCGGCAAAAATCATCGACGACGCCGTTGAGCGTATCCGCCAGCAGGTTGGCGATGACAAAGTGATCCTCGGCCTCTCCGGCGGCGTGGACTCCTCCGTGACCGCGATGCTGCTGCACCGCGCCATCGGCAAAAACCTGACCTGCGTCTTCGTGGACAACGGTCTGCTGCGTCTGAACGAAGCCCAGCAGGTCATGGACATGTTCGGCGACCACTTCGGTCTGAACATCATTCACGTGGAAGGCGAGCAGCGCTTCCTGGACGCGCTGAAAGGCGAGAACGATCCGGAAGCGAAACGTAAAATCATCGGTCGCGTGTTCGTGGAAGTGTTCGACGAAGAAGCGCTGAAGCTGGAAGACGTGAAGTGGCTGGCGCAGGGCACCATCTACCCTGACGTGATCGAGTCTGCGGCCTCCGCAACCGGTAAAGCACACGTCATCAAATCTCACCACAACGTGGGCGGCCTGCCGAAAGAGATGAAGATGGGCCTGGTTGAACCGCTGCGCGAGCTGTTTAAAGACGAAGTGCGTAAGATCGGTCTGGAACTGGGTCTGCCGTACGACATGCTCTACCGTCATCCGTTCCCGGGGCCGGGTCTGGGCGTGCGCGTGCTGGGCGAAGTGAAGAAAGAGTACTGCGACCTGCTGCGTCGCGCGGACGCGATCTTCATCGAAGAGCTGCACAAAGCTGACCTGTACAACAAGGTAAGCCAGGCGTTCACCGTGTTCCTGCCGGTTCGCTCCGTCGGCGTGATGGGCGATGGCCGTAAGTACGACTGGGTTGTCTCCCTGCGTGCGGTGGAAACCATCGACTTCATGACCGCGCACTGGGCGCACCTGCCGTATGACTTCTTAGGGCGCGTGTCTAACCGCATCATCAACGAAGTGAACGGTATTTCCCGCGTTGTGTATGACATCAGCGGTAAGCCACCGGCTACGATTGAGTGGGAATGATTTCCCAACCGGAAACGTCTGGTACTAACAGGTTCTAAATTATCTCTAAGCCCGCGGATTGCGGGCTTTTTTTTGGGCCATGGCTGGCAACATCATGCCAGGTTAGTGCCTGGAGCGTGCGCAATGCAAGGCTATCCATTCAATCCTTATTCGATGCGTTCCACATTTGGATGACGATCGGTTGCGGCTTCATGGAAAATATCATCCAGCCAGCCGGCAATCTCGCCTTCAGTCATATCGTCTGGAATAGCGATGTCATAGAGTCGAGAAAACTTTCTTTCCGTCAGGTCAGCACGAAATACCAGCCACCGATCATTCATACGTTGAACGCCAATATGCCGTCCAAAAACGTTATATATCAGCATATATAATCTCCGATCATGCTAGTGAGTTCCTATATCTATGATACATACGTCAGAACAGGCCAGAGTGTAAATCGTACAAATATGAAAGGTCAGCGTTCGCTTTTCGCTCATAGCGGACCTTCAGCTCAGGTAGTTTGTCCGCTTAGAGCCAAATGCGGACGTTAAAAACACCATGGATCATAAAATGGTAGCCATCGATCAGCCTTTAGATGGATATCACACAGAATGAGTTTTGGCGTTATGAAAAATTAAATAGGATTAAAATTTCTAGTTCACTAATAAATATTCCCTTAATAGACAAATAATCCCTACACAAGGCGATAATATCAGGTCATCGCATTAAATTATTGTAAGAGGATTCAAACGACACTGGGGACCCTTTCAGGCTCTTACTCACCCAGTGTCTGTTATTTGACTTCTTAGTGTTAACCAGTGGGGAAAATATAAGAAAAGACTCCATTCTAGCAAAACGTAATGTTTCCCTATAAAGAATAAGTAATTATTAATCCATAAGGTTAAAGTTAAGATCAGTTACAAGTTCCACAAAATCGGTTTGTTGGTTTTGCAGATAATAATTTCTTATACTTTGTAACAACCAAGCCTGCATGTCATCACGATCAAAAGTAGTGAATACGCGGTAGACACGGACTGGATGGACATCATCATCTATAATTTGCTCACTAAGCAATCCTGCATTTTCAAGTATCGTGTAATGAACATATAAAGATTCCATTGCCACGCCGAGGAATAGCGGTACTTTTCGAATATCAATAATCGTACAGTGGTCAGTGCTTTCTGAAATCAAAAGGATATGAGCGTAAAGTGTACGAGTTGCTTCAGGAACTCCGACAAAATGAGAAAAATAAGCTTGCGCATGGCCAACTAAGTCAGAAAATTCCTCTTCTTGGAAATATTCTAAGATTGAGCTTCGAACTTTGTTTAGATTTTGAGGTAAGTTTACCGTTTCACCATGTGTCGAATTGATGAAAGCTGCAACTTTGATTTCTGCGATATTTCTACCATAAACCTTACGCTCGTGCGTCGTTTTCATTGAGTGCAAAATTTGTACAGGGTACATATCTACATCATTAGTTACTTTGTGATGGTTTGCACAAAGAAGAATTAAGTTGCTATAAGCTCGGCGATCTTCATCTGTTTGCAACTCGTTATAACGCTCTCCTCCGTCTTCAGCTGCTTCTATATGGCAGACATTTCCGACATACTGACCGTAAGAATTAATTAATTCCACATTACATTCTGGAAAAGCACATTGATTTCCCGAACGGAGAAAGAGGGTTCTTAAAGTTGTTGATTTAGGGTTAAGACGGCTCATTAGAATTTCCTTAATTATCTGAAGATCTTAGTTAAGCATTTATCTCAGTTTGCTCCATTCGCCCTTAAGATTCTAGCTCCATTTGATACTCGTTCTGCGAGTATTAACAACTGTGAGTTTGGTCACTATCTAGATTCATTCTATACCGAATGATTGGCGTCAGCTCCTCGCTCATAAGAGATCATCATACTCAAATCTCCCACATTACAGGAGAGTTGAGTATGAACACGTCACCGTGGAACAAAGACCGTATCATCGGCCAAAAAAGACCACTTCAGATATCTCATATCTGGGGGATCCGAATCCGGCTTGAACTGGAAGGCAAAACGCGTGATTTAGCTCTGTTCAATATGGTCCTAGACAGTAAGCTACGAGGCGTGATCTGGTCAAACTTAAAGTATCTGATGTTGCATATGGTAGCTCTGTTTCAAGCAGAGCGACGGTGTTGCAACAGAAAACCGGTAGCCCTGTGCAATTTGAGATAACCAAAGGGACAAGAGAAGCTGTTGCTGCATTGATAAAGCTTGGCAAGCTGCACAGTAAAGACTTCTTGTTCCGGTCTCGTGTCAGAACTAACCAACACATTTCACCCCGGCAATACAACCGAATCGTTCATGGATGGGTAGAAAAGCTTAGTCTCGAAGATTCGCTTTACAGCACTCATTCCATGAGAAGAACAAAACCTTACCTGATCTACAAGAAAACCAAGAATCTCCGGGTGATCCAATTTCTGTTGGGTCATAAGAAACTGGAAAGCACAGTCCGTTATCTGGGCATTGAAGTCGATGATGCGTTAGAGATCTCTGAATCGATTGAAGTCTAAGGTTGTCAGGGCTGCAACAGCAGCCCCGTGCCGAAGCGGACATTGTTAACATCTATCTGCATAATCGTACTAAGCTTACCCAGGTCTGCACTCAAGGAAGAGCCGTCACCAAATGCGTAATGGTAAAGAGCTGCCAGGAGTGCAAATGTATCATTTGTATGTTCGGTTTGATTCTTTGGATCAAAGAATTTTGGGTATTCAAATAGTCAGCTTTGTACAGCGCGTGATTAAGTGAGGCGCGTAACTCTTCTGCGCATAACAGATCTCTGAACTTGGCTGGATCTTTAAGGCACTGTTCGAACTTCAGGGCGGTCATTGTGCCGTTCTGATATGCATCAGCACGCCGTACTCGTTCTTGTAGGCTTGACATACCCGTGTCGGGGTTAGTAATGATTGAGTAGTTGTAGGTAGCTGACCACGTTGAAACAGCTTCAACAATGAGAGTATTTTCAGCCATGATCATTCCCTTAACCGTTAATCTATTGCCACTCTTGGCCAAATCAATATTGTACTCTCCTACTAAAGTTTCAACTATAAGAAATGGCTAACAGCATGTATACCTTACAAGTCTCTCAACTTGTGTCCTTTCGGAGCCTCTATGATACAATCGGTTCTCCTGACACACTCACAAAATAAATCACAATGAACCGAACAATCCTTCTGCTCTTGCCACTATTAGTTTTAGCATCTATCTTGATATTTTTTTTATTAGTTGTTTACGGTATTGGTTCTGAAGCCCTTTTGTCTGTTGAGCTTACCAACCCAAAATTTGGAGAATATCTAGCTGCTCTTGGCACATTTGGTGACTTTGTCGGCGGATTAACAAATCCGATTATTGGAATGGTCGGTTTTTTAGCCCTTATGTTTACGATTACCTTACAGATTAGACAGAATAAGCAAACCTCTGAACAATCCTACGAATCAAGCATATTCAATCTAATAAACTTACAAAATAACATCATTGAGAACTTGGAATACAATGATAATAAAAAAAGATCTGCATTCTCAGAGTTTCTTGATGAACATAAAGAAGATTTCAATGGTGTAGATAAAAACACGGTCATGAGACCTCACCATACATATAGCTTAGCGCGCATAAGTTATGAGAGCTTTAACAATAATTCGAATGAGGTTTTCGGTCACTATTTTCGAAATCTTTACACCATACTCAAAACAATTGATGAACTTCCAGAATGCTTTAACCGAAAAAAATATTACTCACGAATTGTTCGCTCACAACTTTCAATGAGTGAATTGACAGTTTTATTTCTAAACTGTCTTTTCAAAGTTTGTGATGATGGAAAGTTTGCTGAATTACTGATTAAATATCAGATGTTGGAACATTTAAAAGTAACTTCAATATCTAACCCTAAATCCGCATTGGATATTGAACCTCGAAAATTAGATTACAAAATAGGAGACAAGGCAACAGTTTCGATCTATGAAATGGCATATTACATGTATGGTGAAAAAAAGTTTTCGGCAAACAACTTCGCAAGTGAAGAAACCACACATGGTGCTTTTGGGAAAAATAGAGCGAATTGCCTGAACCAAATACAGGAAATGGTATTGGTCCAACCTACGAACACGATCACTGTTTATGGGGATCGGAGCAGCAAACCAAATCTTTTAAATCGTTTTATATTAAAGATTAAGTGGGCGACTTATAAATGGAAATTAAATAAATCGGTTAGGAAAAAACCATTTTAATAATGAGCGCCTACTGCAGGCGCTCTTATTATGTATAGTCGGTGGTTAAGTTTTTGCTTCTGGCGGCGCAGGTGCTAGCTCTGCCTTCTTCCTCATGATCCGTACAGTGAATTGCCACTGATCCAATAGGTATGTCAGAGTCCACATTGATGGCTTTGCTGTGCTAGATCACAGTTAGCACTTACTTCCGCTCCTCGCTCAGAGCGGACCCGCCCTACAAGCCCACTTCTTTTAGAGCATAGTGGCTCAGGTCTCTAAAATCGCATGACTCACCAGGATAGTGCCCTTACAATTGCCTCCGAGCTAAACTTTCGACGAATGTTAGGTCAACAAAAAGCCATACAGGGCGTTTCCTGCTGAACCTCAGAACCATCCAGGATATTACATCCCTTATGAATGGTTCCACCGCACCCCGTGCAAAGCCGACACTCATTAACCAACGGAGATTATCATCTTGAAAAAGTCAATACTCGCATACTCTGTGGCCGCGCTGCTGGCCGTGTCCGCCATGTCCTCTCAGGCCAGAACCCCCGCCAGGCTCAAGTCGCCAGTATCGGGCGTGCTCTGCGACCGATATGTATGCGCCAATGACAAGGGATTATCCCGCGATTTGACAGAGACGTATCTCGGTAAGAAGGCTGCTGCAAACGAGGTGTTCACGTCGAGCAATGTCGATCTGACCGAATTCACCTTTGCCAACGGTATTTTCTGCGATGTTAAGGAACGACTGTGCCGTGAAGATCGCTATTATGGCGCGAACGGACAGCGCTCCGGGGCTGTATCTAAAAAGTACACAAAGCTGCTCTTTGGCGAATAATGGTGATAAAAAGCGAACACAGGAAGAGACTACTTATAGGGATATAAATTATATTTTGTAGCGTACATTATAAATGATGATGTGATTGTCAAAATTAAATTTCTCGTTAAAAGTTGTATTGCGGAATATTACTCTGTTACTACCCTTTAGCTGAGCGTAACAGTGAAGCGGTCTGGTTACGTGAATTCCCATTCACTACCATGAGCGAATAAAGGAATGAAAAACCGCATAATGATTGTCGGCGGCGGCACGGGAGGGACGATTGTCGCCAACCTGCTGGCCAGAAAATTACGACGTGAAATTGCTGCCGGTCAGGTAGAGCTGGTACTGATTTCCGAATCACCGGTGCATTACTACAAACCCGCGTTTATGTATGTCGCGTTTAACCTCTTCCATCATCATGAGCTGGCCCGGCCTGAACGGCAGTTACTGAGTCCGGAAATTCGATTTATTACCGATAAGATTGAGTTGTTCGATTTTAAACAGCGTCGACTGTACGGTGCCAGTAAGCAACATTACGACTGGGATCTGCTGGTTATCGCAACCGGCTGCACGCCTTTCCCGCAAAAAATCCTGGCCTTGCCGAAGCGGGCGATCATTTTTATCAATACGCGGCGGCAAGACAATTAGCGCATAAGCTCTCCACCATTAAAAAGGGGCGAATATTTATTACCGTCTCCTTCCCGGAAACGCCGAATGTTCCCCCATCAGTGCGGCATCGCCCCCATTGAAACCACGCTGATGGTTGACGACTATCTGCGCCAGCGCGGCGTACGTAATCAGGTTGAGATTGTTTATACCTATCCGACAGTCGCGCAGCTGCTGCGAAACTGCCCGTTCCTGCAGCGTCCGGTTGGAGAGGCGCTAGGCGATATTTTTGCTGCCAAAGGAATACAGCACCAGCGCGGCTTTACCTTAAGCCATGTCGATCCTGACAGCAAAATTGCCTATTCCGCCGAGGGCGACTCGCAGAACTTCGACATCCTGATGGCAACGCCTCCCATCAGGGCGGTCGAAGCGGTGTGTAATACGGGACTCAGTGAGGTTCAGAACGGTGAAGGCTGGCTGCCGACGGATCACCAAACGCTGGGCGTCTACGGCCTGGAAGGGGTGTATGAGATCGGCGATACCGTTGATCTCCCGATCAGTAAAGCCGGGGGATCGTGCCACAACCAGGCGCCGATCGTTGCCGATAACATTGTGGCGGAGCTGTACGGCAGACCGCCCGGAAGCGGTAACCATTACGATGGACGGGTTCAGGCCGTTGCGCAGATGGGGCTCTGGGCCGGTATGCCGTTGGTGTATGATTATCGCAATGACGTGACGCCCATGCCTGCGACGAAACTCGGCGGCATGCTGCGAAACGGTTTTAACCGTGGTCTCTATTGGGGTGTCGTGAGGGGGATGTTCTGATGAGTGAACAGGAACAGTTATTAAAAAGCCTCGCCCCGCTGATGGCAGGCAATCGCCTGAATAATCTGGTTGATCTGCTGGCCTTAGCAGCAGACATGCTGGAAATGACCGATACCGCGATGGTCGAAAAGCTGGCTGGCGTGTTTGAAGATGTGGTAACCGTCGGTTGGGAAGGGGGAACCGCGCTACGCATGGCCTGGGGAGAGCAAATTAACCGGGAAGGAGATATTTCGCTTCGGCAGGTGTTTGCCATGCTCAACGATCCTGATACCCGCCGCGGCATCATGCTTTTATTGCGCGTGTTACAGATTACGGGGCAACGTCTGAATTCCCTCTCTTCCGTCAGTTATTCTGATTGCCCCGAGATAAGAAGCCGCTAATGTCTGGCTGATGCTCTTCAGGCGGCCGGGTATCGGCTATACCTTACCCGGCCCACCAAACGGCATTGGGGGCTATTTCTCCCCGCCCCCCAACCGATACGCCAGCGCCACCACCAGCGACTGCACCAGGCACAGCGTTGCCGACTGGGAGCGAAACGCATCCACCTGCGCCTCTTTCACCACAAAGCAGAGATCGCTGAACGTCGCCAGGGGGCTTATCTGGCTGTCCGTAATCACGATCTGCCGCGCGCCGACGCTGGCGGCGGTTTCGCTGACCATCACCGTCTCTTCCGCGTACGGCGAGAAGCTGATCGACACCACGATGTCGCGCGCCTTAATGCGGCTGATCTGCTCGCGCAGCATGCCGCCCATGCCGTCGAGCAAGATAGGGCGGCACTCCAGGTGGCTCAGGGCGTAGGTGAGGTAGGCCGCGACGCTAAAGGAGCGGCGCAGTCCGGCGATGTAGATGGTGTCGGCGTCGGCCAGCAGCTGTACCGCGCGCTCCAGCATTTCCGGTTCGGCGCGGGCGGCCAGCTGCTGCAGCGCCTGCGCGTTCGAGCGGGCGAACTCCTGCAGGATATCGAGCGGCGTTTCCGGCACGGCTTCGCTCTCCATTTCGCGAAACAGCCGGGCGCGGTCGCTGTAGCTGGCGGTCTCCTCCACCAGGTTCATGCGAAACAGCTGTTTCATTTCGTTGAAGCCGGTGAAGTCAAAGGCGTTGGCAAAGCGGATCAGCGTCGAGGGCGGCACGTCGGCGCGCTCGGCAATGACGGCAACCGTATCAAAGGCCACGCTGTTGGTGTTATCCAGCACGTAGCGGGAGACCTGCTGCAGCCTCTTGCTCAGGCTATCGTAGCGATCGCGGATTTGCTGCTGCAGTTCGTTCAGGCTGGTTGCTGTCGTCATGTTATCCCCCAAATACAGTCTTATGATTCTAAACGCAAAACCGCGTCTTTTAAATGTCGGCCATCCATCTGGCAGCAAAAATGAAACAGAAACTTCAGTCATTTCCTCGCCCGAAATCCCTTAATAGCGCACGCTGCGTCAGTGTTGTTGGCTGTTAACATAAAAATCCATCCTTGATCACAATAATCATCATTTATTTTATTTCAACTTAAAATGGAATATTTATTTCATATATAGTGTTCAGTACACAGTGTTCAGTTAACAGTCACGTATCAACAGCGAGAGGTTAAGGATGGAGACGGTAGCGAATTTTATTCACGGCGAATGTGTCACCGGTTCAGGCCAGCGCGTTCAGGCGATCTTCAACCCGGCCACCGGCGAGCAGATCCGCCAGGTGGTGATGAGTACGACGCAGGAAACGGAGCAGGCGATTGCCGCCGCGCAGCAGGCGTTTCCGGCGTGGGCGCGCCATGCTCCGCTTAAGCGCGCGCGTGTGATGTTCCGCTTCAAGGCGCTGCTGGAAGAGAATATGGAGCGACTGGCCCGCATCATCAGCGAAGAGCACGGCAAGGTCTTCTCCGATGCGGTGGGCGAACTGACCCGCGGCCTGGAAGTGGTGGAGTTTGCCTGTGGCATCCCACATCTGCAAAAGGGTGAACATTCTGCGAACGTCGGTACCGGCGTCGACAGCCACTCGCTGATGCAGCCGCTCGGCGTCTGCGCCGGGATCACCCCGTTTAACTTCCCGGCGATGGTGCCGATGTGGATGTTCCCGATTGCGCTGGCGACCGGCAACACCTTCGTGCTGAAGCCGTCGGAAAAAGATCCTTCTCTGGCGCTCGCGCTGGCGCAGCTGCTGAAAGAGGCTGGCCTGCCGGACGGCGTCTTCAACGTGGTTCAGGGCGATAAAGAGTCCGTTGACGTGCTCCTGACCGACCCGCGCGTGCAGGCGGTGAGCTTTGTCGGCTCCACGCCGATTGCGGAATACATTTACCAGACCGCGTCCGCCCACGGCAAGCGCTGTCAGGCGCTGGGCGGCGCGAAAAACCACTGCATCCTGATGCCGGATGCCGACATGGAGATGGCGACCAACGCCATCATGGGCGCGGCCTACGGCGCGGCGGGGGAACGCTGCATGGCGCTCTCGGTGGTACTGGCGGTGGGGGATAAAACCGCCGATGACCTCTGCGCCCGGCTGGAAAAACAGATTGCCGCGCTGCGCGTCGGGCCGGGCCTGGACCAGTCGCCGGAAAACGAAATGGGGCCGCTCATCTCCTCCGCACACCGCAGCAAGGTGCTGGGCTATATCGACAGCGGGGAAGTGCAGGGAGCACAACTGCGCGTGGACGGTCGCGGCTTCAGCGTGAAGGGCCACGAGCAGGGCTACTTCGTCGGGCCGACGCTGTTCGATAACGTCACCCCGGAGATGACCATCTATAAAGAAGAGATTTTTGGCCCGGTGCTTTCTGTGGTGCGCGTAGCAGATTACGCCAGCGCGGTGGATCTGATTAACCGCCATGAATATGGTAATGGTTCAGCGATCTTCACCCGCGACGGCGGCTGCGCGCGCCGCTTCTGCGAAGAGGTGCAGGCGGGCATGGTGGGCGTCAACGTGCCGATCCCGGTGCCGATGGCATTCCACAGCTTCGGCGGCTGGAAGCGTTCCATCTTTGGCGCGCTCAACGTTCACGGCAGCGACGGCGTGCGCTTCTACACCCGAATGAAAACCATCACCGCGCGCTGGCCGGAAATGCAGCAGGAGACAGGCGCTGCGTTCTCTATGCCAACGCTGGGCTGACAGGAGGTTTTATGCAAACCGAACGTATGACCATGGCCCAGGCGCTGGTCCGGTTCCTTAATCAACAGTACGTCAGCGTGGACGGCAACGAAACGCCCTTCGTGGAGGGCGTGGCGACCATCTTTGGGCACGGCAACGTGCTCGGTATCGGCCAGGCGCTGGAGCAGGACCCGGGCCATCTGCAGGTAATGCAGGGCTGCAACGAGCAGGGTATCGCCCATATGGCGACGGGATTCGCCAAACAGCACCGCCGTCAGCGCATTTTTGCCGTCACCTCCTCCGTCGGGCCGGGCGCCGCCAATATGGTCACAGCGGCGGCCACCGCTACGGCGAACCGCATCCCGCTGCTGCTGTTGCCGGGCGATATCTACGCCAGCCGCCAGCCGGACCCGGTGCTGCAGCAGATCGAGCAGTATCACGATCTCAGCATCAGCACCAACGACTGCTTCCGTCCGGTCTCCCGCTACTGGGACCGCATCAACCGTCCCGAGCAGCTGATGAGCGCCATGCTAAGCGCGATGCGAACGCTTACTGACCCCGCCAATACCGGCGCGGTGACCATTTGCCTGCCGCAGGACGTGCAGGGAGAGGCCTGGGACTACCCGCTGAGCTTCTTCGCGCGTCGCGTGCACCACATTGAGCGCCGTCCGCCCGATCCGCAGCGTCTGGCGCAGGCGCGGGCGCTGATCGCCCGCAAGCGTCGTCCGCTGGTGGTGTGCGGCGGCGGCGTGCGCTATTCCGGCGCGCATGAGGCGTTTCGCGAATTTGTCGAGACGCTGCGGCTGCCGTTTGCCGAAACCCAGGCCGGAAAGGGGGCGCTGGTAAGTGACCACCCACTTAACCTGGGCGGCGTAGGAGTGACGGGGGGAATGTCCGCCAACCAGCTCGCACCGCAGGCGGATTTAGTGATCGGCGTCGGCACGCGCCTGACCGATTTTACCACCGGCTCCAAGGCGCTCTTTTCCCACCCGGACGTCGAATTCCTGCTGCTGAACGTGGCCGAGTTTGACGCCCTGAAGCTGGACGCGACCGCGCTGATTGCCGATGCCCAAACCGGGCTCCAGGCATTGACCCACGCGCTCGGGGATTACCGCAGCGGCTGGGGAGAGGCGATAGCCGAGGCGAAGTCCGCCTGGCGCGACGAGTGCCGCCGCCTGTGGGATCGCCAGTGGCGTCCTGACGACGCACCCGAAGTGGCGGGGCACCTGGATGCGCAGCTGGCGGAATACGGCGAGACGCTCAACACCCGCCTGACCCAGACGCGGGTGCTGGGGCTGATCAACCAGCATGTTGAAGATAACGCCGTTGTGGTGGGCGCGGCCGGTTCGCTGCCGGGGGATTTACAGCGCCTCTGGCAGGTCAAAACGCCGGACAGCTATCACCTGGAGTACGGCTACTCCTGCATGGGCTACGAGATTGCGGCGGCCATCGGCGCGAAGCTCGCCAGACCCGAGCAGCCGGTGTACGCCATGGTGGGGGATGGCTCCTACATGATGCTGCACTCCGAGCTGCAAACCGCCGTTCAGGAGGGCATTAAGGTCACCGTTCTGCTGTTTGATAACGCCAGCTTCGGCTGCATTAACAACCTGCAGATGGGGCACGGCATGGGCAGCTTTGGCACGGAAAACCGTCGGCGCAACCCGGAAACCGGGCGGCTTGACGGGCCGCTGGTGAAGGTCGACTTTGCGCAAAACGCGGAAAGCTACGGCTGCCGCGCGTGGCGGGTGAACGATGAGCAAAGCCTGCTGGCGGCGCTGGAGGCGTCGCGGGCGCATCCCGGCCCGACGCTGCTGGACATCAAGGTGCTGCCGAAGACCATGACCCACGATTACGCCTCGTGGTGGCGAACCGGTGACGCGCAGGTGGCTGAATCTTCTGCCGTGCGTGAGGCCGCTGAGCAAACGCAGGCGCAGGTGAAAAAAGCCCGTCAGTATTAAGTTTTCCTGCCGTAACGAAATTTTCATTTCATTTTTGTTTTCCCCTCACCCTAACCCTCTCCCACAGGGAGAGGGGACGGATCGGTGCGGTTTTTTACTCCCTCTCCCTGAGGGAGAGGGCCGGGGTGAGGGGAGTTGCCGCACGTCCACTCATGTTGTGAGATTGATAACAAAATTTATCTCATTCATCTCAAAAGTGTTAACCCGTACTCAAAAACATAATTTTCACTATTTATAAAAATGAAATAAATGTTTTATTTATAGGGTCGTTAGTTCACAGCATTCACCAACACCG
>Ga0308156_1002676_pt1 | contig 15227 bp, 11 predicted proteins | sample PhyAR2_FD_201041 | JGI IMG/M metagenome (GOLD analysis project Ga0308156, IMG submission 201041) | Phyllosphere microbial communities from UC Gill Tract Community Farm, Albany, California, United States - DLSL A.R2 | ecosystem: Host-associated > Plants > Phyllosphere > Unclassified | place: USA... | reverse complement strand
CGACCAGCAGCAGCAGTTCCGCCAGCAGATGGGCAACCTGCTGGGGCAGACGCCGTGGGCGATGATGAACCAGCTGACCGAGCGCAACCTGGAACTGTGGCAGGAATTCCAGCGCAACATGGGCAGCGGTTTCGGTGGCCCGCGCCCGGGTGGCACCGGAACGGGCACCGGCGCCGGTACGGCTGGCAAGCCGAACGATCCGACCGGCGGCACCGGCACCGGCGGCAAGACCCGCCGCTGAGCCCCCGCCCCGGCGGATACGAAAACGGCGCGCCATCGGCGCGCCGTTCTGTTTTGAACGCCTCCACGCGGGGCGTGGTTCTACTTCCTGCAGCCCTTGCAGACCCGCTCGACCTTGTACCCCTTCGCCCGCAGCTTCTCGACCACGCCGTCGTTGCCCAGCAGGTGCAGGCCGCCCACCACCACCAGCGTGCCGCCCTGCCCGGCCTGCAGGTACGGCAGCAGCTTGGGCACCCACGCATCGTTGCGGTCGGTATTGATGCGCTGGTACAGCTGCGGATACTTCTGGCGCATCTCCACGCCCATCCGGCTCCACAGCAGGCGATCGTCGCCGCGGCGCCAGGCCTCATGCAGCATCTGCGCCTGGGCGTCACCCTTGCCTGCTTCATCCAGCGCCTCGGACAGCATCTGCCGCTGCTCCTGCACGCTCATGCCATCAAGCAGGTTGATCTGGCTGGACATGTCTTCCAGGCCTGCGGTCTTCTTGCCGGCCTTCTGCGCCCGCTGCATGAAGTGCCGGTCCAGCCCCAGCTCGGGGTCCAGGCCCAGTTTCTGCATCTGCCCGACGGTGATGGTCAGGCCGACGAACCACGCTTTCATGCCCTGCAACTGCGCCAATGGCAATTTGTTCTGCGTCGCATAGGCCTGCAGCTTCTGCCAGGTCGGCGCATCCAGGTCACGCTTGAGTTCGCTGCCGTCCTTGCGGGTAGCCACCTGCACCATCTGGCTGGCCATCTGCGGCGACTGCAGTTCCTCAGGGGTCACTTCGAACAGCACACGCTGCGAGGCTTCGAATGCCTGCTCGACCTCGGCCGACAGTGGATAGTCCTGCGGCTTCAACAGATGGAAGGAACCCAGCAGGTACAGGCGTGCATCTCCCTGCCCGGTGACCTTCCACAGCAGCGGCACCGGCGGCTTGCCGGCCGTGGCTTCGGCCGGCGCATCGCGCGCGATGGCCAACGGGCCGGCCGCGCAGGCAACGAGAAAAACGGCACTGCGCAGCAACAGTTTCATCAACATGTTCAACCCTCTCCTTCAGGCAGGTGATACGTCTTTTCACCCGCTTCCACGCGCAGGTCCAGGCGGTTTTCCGGCGGCGCCAACGGACAGGTCGCATAGGCGGTGAACGCGCACGGTGGGTTGTGGGCGTGGTTGAAGTCGATCGTCACGTGGCCGTCGGCCGTGGGCGCATCGGTATCCAGATAGCGGCCGGCAGGGTAGCTGCCGTGGCCACTGGTACGGTCGGCAAAGATCAGGAACAGCGGCTGCCCCGGTTCGCCGATCGCTTCCAGCCGCCAGCTGCGGCCGTCGCGATCGAATTCCACGGTACCGGCGTTGGGCATCTCGGTGGTCAGGCCGGTGATGTCCACGATCGGCAGGGTCTTGCCTGGCGGATGCGCGATGAAGCGCGCCTGCACCTGCCATTGCGGGCCACCGGGCCAGTACTGCAGGCCGGCGAAATCGCGGCGCGCCGGTGCATCGGCATGCTTGACCCGCAGTGCATCGCGCGGGCCGCGACGGATCAGGCTGAGCTGGCCCTTGCCACCATCGAAGGCCAGCAGGGTCGGCTGCGGATCCTTGTCGGTATCCATGCGCACACGCCCGCGCACGGGCTGTCCATCAAGGGTGACATCCGTGCCGGACTCCGGCGTGAACCACCACTGGTCGCCTTCAAGGCGCAGCAGGCCCAGCTTGGCCGGCCCCACCGCCAGGCGGATGCCGCTGGTGTCGCCGCTGCCGACGAAGTGCGATCGGTTCTGCAACCAGTGCAGGCCGACCAGCGCGGTCCAGCCATCGGGCCGGGTCAGGTCCTGGTAGCGCAGCACCCGCCATTGCTGTTGCTGTGCGGCGAAGGCCGGATCCTCAACGGCGGCCGGTGCCGGCGTGGGTGCCGGGCTGCAGGCCACCAACAACAGGGCCGCCAGCAGGCTGCCCATTCGGCAAAATCGCATCGGTGCTCCCCTCAACGTCCGCGCAGGAACCAGCGGTCGATCTCCGCCAGCGAAAAACGGGCCCAGGTCGGTCGGCCGTGGTTGCACTGGCCGGACCGCTCGGTGATTTCCATGTCGCGCAGCAGCGCGTTCATTTCCGGCACGGTCAGGCGCCGGTTCGCACGCACCGCGCCATGGCAGGCCATGGTCGACAGCAGCTCATCGCGCGCAGTGGCGATGCGACGGCTCTGGCCGTGCTCGCGCAGGTCGGTCAGCACATCGCGCAGCAGGCCTTCGGGTTCGGCATGGGCCAGCAGCGCCGGGATGCTGCGCACGTGCAGCGCGCCCGGTCCGGCACGGGTGATCTCGAACCCGAGCGCAGCCAGCGTATCGGCCTCCGCCTCGGCGGTATCGGCCTCGCGCTCGCCCACCGCCAGGGTGATCGGCACCAGCAGCGGCTGCGACTGCAGGCCGATGCCATCGTGCGCATTCTTCAACCGCTCGTAGCCGATGCGTTCGTGCGCCGCATGCATGTCGACCACGATCAGGCCTTCGGCGTTCTCGGCCAGGATGTAGATGCCATGCAGCTGGGCAATGGCGTAACCCAGCGGAGGTACGCCGGCGTCGGCACTGGTGACCGGCAATCCGTTCTCCATCGGCATCGGCGGCAGTGCCGCACCGCGCTCGGCACCGGCTGGCGACGCATACAACGCAGCATAGGCGGCGGGTGCGTCGGCCACCTGCAGGCCCAGCGGCTGCTGCGGGCGCCAGCCAGAGAAGCCGCCACCACCACCGCCGCCCTGCCCGGCACCGGGCGCCGGGCCGCGTACGTAGCCGAAGCTGGACGCCGTCGCGCCCGGCATCGCCGCCGCAGGGTCGCCTTCGGCCGGATGCCCCGCGCCGGCACCGATCTCCTGCGCGGTCATGCCGGCACGGGTGTCGGCCAGTGCATCCTTCAGGGTGCGGTAGACGAAGTCATGCACCAGCCGCGAATCGCGGAAGCGCACCTCGTGCTTGGCCGGATGCACGTTCACATCAACGCGCGTCGGGTCCAGCTCCAGGAACAGCACATACGCTGGCTGGCGGCCGTGGTACAGCACGTCGCCGTAGGCCATCTTCACTGCATGGGCGACACTGCGGTCACGTACGGATCGGCCGTTGACGTACAGGTACTGCTGGTCGGTGCTGGCGCGCGAATAATGCGGCTGCGCGATCCAGCCATGCAGGCGCAGGCCGGCACTGCTGTGGTCCACGCGCACGGCCTGGTTGGCGAAGTCCTCGCCCAGGGTCTCGGCCAGGCGCACGTCCGAATACAGGTCGCCCGGCTTGTAGCGACGCGAGGCCTTGCCGTTGTGCGAGACGCGCAGCTCGACATCGGGACGGGCCAGCGCCAACGAACGCAGCCACTCTTCGATATGCCCCAGTTCGGTGCGCTCGGCGCGCAGGAACTTGCGCCGCGCCGGCACGTTGTAGAACAGCTCGCGCACTTCCACCGTGGTGCCGGGCGCATGCGCGCGCGGGGTCACCTCGCCGATCTTGCCGCCTTCGATCTGCAGTGCCGAACCGTGCTCATCATGGGCACGGCGCGAGGCCAGGGTGAAACGACTGACCGAGGCGATCGACGGCAGCGCTTCGCCACGGAAACCCAGCGTGGCCACTGCTTCCAGCTCATCCAGGTTGGCGATCTTGCTGGTGGCGTGCCGCGAAACCGCCAGCGGCAACTGTTCTGCGGCAATGCCGCTGCCGTTGTCGCGGATACGGATCAGGCGCACACCGCCTTCTTCCAGCTCGATATCGACGCGGCTGGCGCCGGCATCGATCGCGTTCTCTACCAGTTCCTTGACCACCGATGCGGGTCGTTCGACCACTTCACCGGCGGCAATCTGGTTGATCAGGATTTCCGGCAGCGGCCGGATCGGACGCGGATCGGGCGCGTTCATGGGCAGGCAAGGCAGGCAGACGTCATGCCACGATGATAGCGGAGCGGCGCCAAGTAGAGTCGAGATGCAGCGTACGCGGCGCCAGCCAGGCGTGGCCTGGCTCCAGCGGACGCGGGCGATCTCCAGCGGGTTACTTGCTGCCGCCGGCCACGGTGCTTGCAGCGTCGATCTCGGCCTGCGCGCGCGCGGCGTACAACGTGCCCGGCGGCGGTTGGCGGCTGAAGAAGGTGTGCACGCCATCCAGCACCGCACCGGCGACCTTGCGCTGGTAGGCCGGGTCGATCAGGCGGCGCTCTTCATCCGGGTTGGAGATGAACGCGGTTTCCACCAGCATCGCCGGCATGTCCGAAGTGCGCAGCACGGCGAAGTTGGCGCGCTCGATGTTCGGCTTGTGGTTGTTGCCGATACGCTTCAGGCCGCCCAGCACGTGCCCGGCTGCGTCCTCGGAGGATTTCATGTAACCGCTCTGGGCCAGGTCCAGCAGGACGTTGGCCAGCGTGCCTTCGGTCTGCTGCAGGCGCACGCCACCGACCAGATCGGCGGCGTTTTCCTTGTCCGCCAGCCAGCGTGCACGCTGCGAAGACGCGCCCTTGGTCGACAGCACATACACCGACGAACCGGTGGCCGAGCGGTTTTCGGCGGCGTCGGCATGGATCGAAATGAAGATGTCGGCCTTGTTCGCACGCGCCTTCTGCGCACGCATCGGCAGCGGGATGAACACATCGCTGTCGCGGGTGAGGAAGGCTTTCAGGCCAGGCGTAGCGTTGACCTGGCGAGCCAGTTCACGCGCCACCGCCAGGGTGACATCCTTCTCGCGCTTGCCGGTCGGGCCGATGGCGCCCGGATCCTGGCCGCCATGGCCCGGATCGATCGCCACCACCAGGTGACGCATGCCCGGCTGCATGCGGATGCGCGAGGCATCGCTGGGCATGGTCGGACGCGGCGACTCGGTCGGCGCAACAGGTGTCGGCACCGGCTTCGGCTGGGTGGCCACAACTGCAGTGGTGGCCTGTCCAGCCAGGATGGCTGCCGGCGACGACGTCGGGGTGCTGCTGGCGGTGGTGCCTGCTGCCGCCATCTGCACCGGGGTGGTGCTGGGTGCCGGCGTCGGCGCGGCGGGTGCTGCAGCGCTGGCACTGGCCTGCTGCTGGACCTGCGCGGTCAACAGCGCAGTGGCTCGCGCGGCATCACCACGGGACTGTGCGGTTTGTGCGGGGGTCGGGCCCGGGACCGCAGCCGGACTCACCGAAGATGCCGCTGGCGGCTGCGTCGGCGCAGGCGTCGGCGCGGGGCGACTGGCGGCCACGGCCGGGCCATCGCCCGGCCACTCGATCACCAGCTTGGATTCATTGCCTTCGCGCTGCATCTGCGGGCGGAAGGGGGCGACCGTCTCGGCCAGGTCGAATACGACACGGAAAGTGCCCGGCACCGGCTGCCCGGTACGCACCGCAGTCACCACGCCCTGCGGCGACGGCATCTTCAGGTTGCGCACCGCGCTGGAATCAGGGAAATCGACCACCAGCCGGTTCGGACCGGCCAGCGACAGGGTCTTGTAGCCACCACTGCCGACCAGGGCGATTTCCGCGCGGGTTCCGGTCGCACCGGTATTGAGCAGCACCTGGCGGACCTCACCGGCCCACGCACTGACGCTCGCCAGACCAAGTCCGACGGCGGCACAGATGGCAATGAGTCGATTCCCCGGGCGCATGACTCAGGATTCAATCACCGCACTGAACGGAATGCAACACCTTTTTCCTTAATAATCCGTAACCTGCCGGTGTTTGTTCTCGTCAGCCGACAGAAAGGGCCTGCAAGTCGCCACCTTCGGGAAGCCGCTGCAGCCATTCACGTCCCGTGTCGCTGACGCCAGTGAGACGCACGCGACGCCCCTGGCCTTCAATCTCCAGTGCGACCACCAGATCGGTTGGCGGCAGCGCACCGGCACCGCGCTCTGGCCATTCGACCAGCCACAGCACGGCACTGCCCTCGTCCAGCCCGAGGAAATCCAGCTCGCCGGCCTGGCCGATGCGATACAGGTCCATGTGCCAGGCCTCGCCGCCACTGGACAACGGATAGCGCTCGACCAGGGTATAGGTGGGGCTGCGGATCGCCCCCTGCACGCCCAGCGCCCGCAACAGCGCGCGCGCCGTGGTCGATTTGCCGGCGCCAAGATCGCCGCGCAACTCGACCAGCGCCTGCGGCGGGCGGGTAGCTGCCAGCCATTGCCCCAGCAGTTCGGTGGCGTTGCTGTCGGCAAGGAAGAATTCAGTCATCGGGAACATTCCGGGTTGGCCAGCCGCCGCAGGGGCGCCAGCAGATCAGTGGGAAGCAGGCCGCGGGCACCGTCGGCGGCGGCGACATCGCCGGCCAGGGCATGCAGCAGCGCACCGCCTGCCGCCGCATCGAACGCAGGCAGGCCCTGCGCGCGCAGGCTGGCGATGATGCCGGTCAACAGGTCGCCCATGCCACCCACCGCCATTCCCGGGTTGCCGGCCGCAATCAGTCGCGGTGCGTGGCCGGGCGCGGCGACGATGCTGCCCGCCCCCTTCAGCACCACCACTGCGTGATAGCGCTCGGCCAGCGCCTGCGCGCTGGCATAGCGATCGGCCTGGACTGCCGCCGTGGTGGTTTCCAGCAGGCGCGCGGCTTCGCCGGGGTGCGGGGTCAGGATCGCATCGGGCAGCGCATGGGCATCCTGCGCCAGCAGGTTCAACGCATCGGCGTCGATCACCAGCGGCAGGCCTGACTGCAGCACACGCGCATACAGCGCGCGCGCCCATTCGTCCTGGCCCAGGCCCGGGCCGATCGCCACCACCCTGGCTTTTGCCAGCAACGCCGGCAGCGCTGAGCCATCTTCCAGCGCGTGCGTCATCGCTTCAGGCAACCTCGCCAGCAGCGGGCCGACATGGTCGCGGCGGGTGCCGATGCTCAGCAGGCCCGCGCCAGCACGCAGCGCAGCTTCGGCGGCCATCGCGATGGCACCGCCGCTGCCATGGTTGCCGCCCACGCACAGCACGTGGCCGGATTCACCCTTGTGGCTGTTGGCACGGCGCGGCGGCAGCAGATCCGGCAGGCGCGACTGCGTCCAGCACTCTGCAGCAGCGACGACACCCTGCCAGGCCGCATCGGCCAGCGCCAGTGGTGCCAGGTGCCTGCGCCCGGTGTATTCCAGTGCATCGCCGGTGTACAGGCCGCGGTGGGCGACGATGAACTGCACTGTCAGGGCCGCGCGTACGGCTGCGCCCGGCACGCAGCCATGGTCGGCGTCGACACCGCTGGGTACGTCCAACGCCAACACCGGCGCCTGCTGCGCGTTCAGCGCCTCGATCAAGGCCAGTGCCGCGCCCTCTGGTGCCCGGGAGAAGCCAAGGCCGAACAGGGCATCGACCCATAGATCGGCCTGGGCCAGTTCGCCGTTGAAATCAGTGACGGTGCCGCCGGCGGACCTGAAATCCGCTGCGGCGCGCTGCGCCAACGCCGTGGAAGGTGGGCTGCCCGGCAGCGCGATCAGCTGCACCTGCCGCCCGGCCTGCAGCGCATGACAGGCCAGCACATAGCCATCGCCGCCATTGTTGCCGCTGCCAACCACCACGCCGATCCGCCGCGCCTGCGGCCAGTGCTGCAGCAGGCTCTGCCAGGCCGCCTGGCCCGCCTGGGCCATCAGGCCCCAGCCACCATCGCCCGCCAGCGCGGAGGCCCGGGCATCGAGTGTGCGTGCGGCACGGGAATCGAACAGATCGGCGAGGTTGGCCATGCGGGGATTTTATACTGGTGCACATGTCCCCCGTCCCTGCCCCCCTCGATCCGGCCCTGGCCGTACAGCGCATCCGCGATCTGGCGCGCGCGCATGGCTTCCAGCGCTGCGGTATCGCCGGCATCGAACTGGGCGAGGACGAGGCGCACCTGGCCGACTGGCTGGGCCAGGGCCTGTACGGCACGATGGACTGGATGGCACGCCACGGCACCCTGCGCGCGCGCCCGGCAGAGCTGCTTCCCGGCACCGTGCGGGTGATCTCGGTGGGCATGGACTACAGCCACAGGGACGACACCGAAGCGTGGGCGACCCTGGCCGATCCGGGGCGCGCCTACGTCGCCCGCTACGCGCTCGGCCGCGATTACCACAAGCTGATGCGCAACCGCCTGCAGAAGCTGGCCACGCAGATCAACGATGAAGTGGCGCCGCTGGGCTACCGCGTCTTCGTCGATTCGGCGCCAGTGCTGGAACGCGCGCTGGCACGCAACGCGGGGCTGGGCTGGATCGGCAAGCACACCTGCCTGATCGACCGCCACGGCGGCTCGTGGTTCTTCATTGGCGAGATCTACATCGACCTGCCGCTGCCGATCGACACGCCGGCCAGCGCGCACTGCGGCACCTGCACGCGCTGCATCGACGTCTGCCCGACCCAGGCCATCACCGCCCCGCAGCGGCTGGATGCGCGCCGCTGCATCTCCTACCTGACCATCGAGCATGACGGTGCGATTCCAGTGGAGATGCGACCGCTGATCGGCAACCGCATCTATGGCTGCGACGACTGCCAGCTGGTCTGCCCCTGGAACAAGTTCGCCAAGCGCACCGACGAGGCTGACTTCCGCGCCCGCAACAACCTGGACACCGCACGCCTGGACCAGTTGTTCGCCTGGGACGAAGCAGAATTCCTGCGCCGCACCGAAGGCAGCCCGATCCGCCGCAGTGGCCATGAGCGCTGGCTGCGCAACATCGCCGTGGCACTGGGCAATGCGCCAACCACGGCTGAGACGCTGTCGGCGCTGCAGACGCGCGCCGAGGCTGCTTCGCCCGTAGTCCGCGAACACGTGCAATGGGCACTGGCCCAGCACGGCCAGCGCTGACGTGCGATCCTGAGCCCCCTGCTCCATCTGCCCCACGCCGTCACCATGCAGCCACGCAACAACGACGTCTTCACCCCCAGCCAGCTCAACACCCTGGCGCGCGACCTGCTGGAAAGCAGCTTCCCGGCAATCTGGGTGGAAGCCGAACTGGGCAGCGTGGCGCGGCCGGCGTCCGGCCATCTGTATTTCACCCTGAAGGACGCGCGTGCACAGTTGCGCGCTGCGATGTTCAGGATGAAGGCGCAGTACCTGAAGTTCGTGCCGCGCGAGGGCATGCGCGTGCTGGTGCGCGGCAAGGTGACCCTGTACGACGCCCGTGGCGAGTACCAGATGGTGCTGGACCACATGGAGGAAGCCGGCGAAGGCGCGCTGCGTCGCGCGTTCGAGGAACTGAAGGCGCGGCTGGAAGCCGAGGGACTGTTCGACCCGGCCCGCAAGCGGCAGATGCCGGCCCACGTGCAGCGCCTGGCGGTGATCACCTCGCCCACCGGTGCCGCCGTGCGCGATGTGCTGAGCGTGCTCGGCCGCCGCTTCCCGTTGCTGGAAGTGGATCTGCTGCCGACCCTGGTACAGGGCGCAACCGCTGCCGCACAGATCACCCGCCTGCTGCAGGCCGCCGATGCCAGCGGTCGCTACGACGTGATCCTGCTGACCCGTGGTGGTGGCTCGCTGGAAGACCTGTGGGCCTTCAACGATGAAGCGCTGGCCCGCGCAATCGCCGCCAGCGGCACGCCGGTGGTCTCGGCGGTGGGTCACGAAACCGACTTCAGTCTCAGCGATTTCGCTGCTGACCTGCGCGCGCCTACGCCATCGGTGGCCGCGGAACTGCTGGTACCCGATCAGCGCGACCTGGCCCTGCGCCTGCGCCGCAACGCGGCTCGCATGGTGCAGCTGCAACGCCACGCCATGCAGCAGGCCATGCAGCGCGCTGATCGCGCCCTGCTGCGCTTGAACGCACAGAGTCCGCAGGCACGACTGGATCTGCTACGCCGTCGTCAGTTGGACCTCGGACGTCGCTTGCATGCGGCGCACAACCAGCAGCAGGAGCGTCGCGCAGCCCGTTTGCGCCACGCTGCCGCAGTGTTGCGGGGCCATCATCCGCAGCGGCAGATGGAGGCGCTGCGACGTCGCCTTGCCGCGTTGGGCGGGCGCCCACAAGCGGCGCTGCAGCGCCTGCTGCAGCGTGATGCGCTGCGCCTGCGTGGCCTTGCACGTTCGCTGGAAGCGGTCAGTCCGCTGGCGACCGTCGCGCGTGGCTACAGCATCGTGACCCGTGCAGAGGATGGCGCGCTGGTGCGCCGGATCGAGCAGGTACAACCGGGTGACGCACTGCAGGCCCGGGTCGGCGACGGCGTGATCGACGTACAGGTGACTGCGGTCAAGTAAGGGGTGTTCGGCAGGGCTGCGCCCTGCACCCGCCGAATCAAATGCAACAGCCGAAGCAACTGCGAGAGCGGCATTCCGTGGGATGGCGGGGCGATGTCGGAGTGCGGGGACGCCGTAAACCCGTCCGTGGGGGCTTGGCCGCGGCATCCATGCCGCGGACACCCCGCAATCCGACACCGCCCCACCTTCGACAGTTTCCCGGTGGCGGTTGGCACATCCATGCCATGCGTGGATGAATCTCCATCGGGATCGAATATTTCGACAATTGATCGAAATTCATCCACGCATGGCGTGAATCTACCGTGTCGACCAAGGTCGACACCCACAAAGGGCAGGCCATGCCGTTCCGATAGATCGCGAAAATCTGTCGAAGGCGGGGTGGGTCCGGTGGCGGGGGCGTGAGCGCCATGGATGGCGCGACCGAGCTTACAGGGGTGAGGGCGCTTTGCTTGCGAAGCACTGCTTCGCAAGCGCCCGAACGCACAGCCGCCAGCGGCTGGGCCGGGCGCCCCGGAGGGAGACTTGCAGCGTCCCCCCGCAACCGGACCCACCCCGCCTCCCCACAGGAAGCCAGCTTCTGCCGTTGCCATTGCTTCTGCGGGTGCAGGGCGCAGCCCTGCCGAACCACCCTTTACCTGGCCTGCTCGCAGAACTTCTGCCGATACTCCAGTGCCTTCGGCATCAACGCCTGCAGGTTCTGGATACGGGTACCCGGATTGGGGTGGGTCGAGGCGAACTCCGGCGGTGACTGGCCACCACCGGCCTGGCCCATGCGCTGCCACAGCGGCACCGCCTCGCGCGGGTCGAAGCACGCCGCGGCCGCCAGCATCAGGCCCACTTCATCGGCCTGCGTCTCGTGGCTGCGCGCGTACGGCAACAGATACCCATAGCCCATCGCCGACATCATCATCTGCTGCTGCTGCGCATCCATGCCACTGGCGGCGCCGGCTACCTGGCCGATCTGGGTCAGCTTCTGCTGGGCCATGCGCTGTGCACCATGGCGCAGCAATGCGTGGGCGATCTCATGGCCCATCACCACCGCCATCGCATCGCGGGTGCGCGCCACCGGAATCAGCCCCGTGTAGACCGCCATCTTGCCACCGGGCAGGCAGAAAGCATTGGCCTGCTCGGACGGAATCACGTTCACTTCCCACTCGAATTCGCGTGCGAAGTGTGCCGGCTGCAGCCCGTGTTCCTGCGCCAGCGCGGTTTCGACCACGTCCACCTTGGCGATCAGTCGCTCGGCAATCGCCCGGACATCCCGCGAGACCTGTTCATTCGGGCCCAAAGGGCGCTCCTGCGACAGGATCTGCTGGTAGGCCTGCAGGCCCAGTGCCTTCTCCTGGCTGGCGTCCAGGCTGCTGTCGATCAGCACCTTCTCGCCGGTATAGGGGTCGACCGCACGGTTGGAGAACCAGTAGAACGCCGCGTAGCCGGCGGCCAGCAGCAGCACCCACCAGCGGATGTTGCCGAACAGGCCACGCCGCTGCTGCGGCGAGCGGGAAAAAGGATCGTTGCGCATCGGCTGGTCTTCCGGCTGACCCCGCCGGCCGGCGGGTACGGCGCAATCTTAGTGCGGCGCTGCCTGCGGCGGGTGAAACCGGCGCCGATCCAGTCGTGCCCGTCAGATCCCTCGCACCAGTCGGAAGCCGATGCGCGCATTGGTGGTATCCGAATCCTGCGATTGCCGCCACGCCGCCCGGGTCTGCTCCGGCGCGTTGGCCCAGTTGCCACCCCGGATCACCCGTGAACGGCAGCCCGGGTTGAACCACGCCACACCATCAGCCGGCGCGCGCCGATAGCTGGCATGCCAGCAATCGGCCACCCACTCGCTCAGATTGCCGCCCATGTCATGCAGCCCGAAGGCGTTGGCCTGGAAACTGGCGACCGGGGCCGGTCCCCACCAACCATCGCCATAGCCGACGAAGGCGTTGTGCCAGTGCCTGCCCGAAGGCGAAACATCCTTGCTGCCGGTGTAATTGCCACTGCCTTCCGGTGGCAGCCCGGCATCGCCCCACGGGTAGCGGCCACTGCTGCCGGCACGCATCGCGTACTCGAACTCGGCCTCGCTGGGCAGGCGGTAGCTGCGGCCGGTCTGTTCGGACAGCCAGTTCGCGTAGTTCTCGGCATCACGAACGCTCACGTGCATCACCGGCGAATTGCCCAGTGCCCGCCCGCCGTCATAGTCGGACCGCCAGTCCACACCGCTGCGACGGATGAAATTGCCGCTGCGCTCGTCATAGACCACCGAATGTCCACGCCGGGTCGCACGTGGGCGGGCATTGGTCGCCTTCACATAGCGCTCGAAGTCACCCACGGTGATCTCGGTGATCGCCATCGCGTACCCACGCTCGAAACGCACATAGTGCGATGGCCGCTCTGCGTCGGTTGCGCCCGGTTCGGTATCACTGGCGCCCATCTGGAATCCGCCATGCGGCACCACGATCATCTGCGGTCCACGGCCGCCATCACGCAGCGCATCGCTGAACACCTGCCCCGGCCGGAAGCTGCCGTAATGGGTGGCCAGTTCGATGCGTTCGCGCAACTGCGCCACCACCGCGTCGCCCGGCAAGGCAATGCGCAGCGCTTCGGCCAGCTTCTCGCGCGCGGGCTTCAGCCCCTGCGGGGTAGTCAGATCATGCAGGCCGCCATCGCGCAGCTGGACCAGTGCCGCTGCACGGATCTGCTCGATGCGCTCGAACGCATCAGCGATGGTCGGTGACGAGTCCCGCACCTTGCTGGCTTCTGCCAACCACGCGCCGGCACTGGCGAAATCGCGGATACGCGCGGCATCCTCGGCACGCCGGATCAGCCCACTTTCCGCAGCTGCCAGGCCCTGCCGCGCGCGACGATTCGCCGGGTCCAGCGCAAGTGCCTCACGGAAGTTGCCAATCGCACCATCCCCCGCTTCGCCGATACGGTCGGCACGCAGATCGTCTTCGCCCGCGCGGTTGTAGGCGACCACACGCTGCGCGGTCTCGACCCGCCCCTGCAGCGCGCGCACCTTCTCGTCCTTCGGCGCCAGGGTCAGCAGCACCAGCGCCTGGCGCCCGGCTTCGGCCAGCGCCTCACGCTGCTGCAATGGCCGCTGCAACAAGGCATCGGCCTGCTGCTGCAGCTTCTGTTTCGCGCGTTGCAGGCCCAGGCGCGCCTGCCGATCGTCGGGTTCCTCCTCCTGCACTGCCAGCCACAGGGGCACGGCCGCATCGCCATCTTCATACAGATTCCCCCGCGCGAATGCCTGGTCGGCAGCCCGGCGCAGCTGTGCCAGCGTACGTCCCTGGCGATCGACCCGCGGCGGCGTCCACTGCTGGATGTCCTCGGCCGCGTCGTCACCGGCAATGGTCACCGTGCCCCGCCCGGTACCACGCGCCGGACCGGCCTCTGGTGCGGCATCGGCCGGCTGGGCTGCGGCGGCACCGGCGGTCTGCGCAGGGGGCGACGGCGTGCAACCGGCCAGGCTCACGGCCAAGGCGGTAAACAGCGCGGGCGACAGCAGAAAACGCAAGCAGGGCCTCCTTCGGCACGGATGCGGACCGACGTTAGGCTATTCTCCCCTGCCTGAGCAAACCCGAGTAGTAGGCCCTGACACGTGGCAACCTGGATCACCACCCCCGCCGAGCTGGACACATACCGCCAGCAGCGGCCGACCCGCATCGGCCTGGATACCGAATTCATCCGTGAACGCACCTTCTGGCCACAGCTGGCGCTGGTGCAGATGGCCGTCGGCGAGGACATCCTGCTGATCGACCCGTTGATTCCCGGCATGCCCGAGGCCTTGGCGCCGTGGCTGGCCGATGAATCCATCACCAAGGTGATGCATAGCGCCAGCGAAGACCTGGTGGCGTTCAAGTGGACCTGTGGCGTGCTGCCGCGTCCGTTGTTCGACACCCAGATCGGCGCCGCGCTGGCTGGCATCGGTGCTGGCATGGGCTACCAGAAGCTGGTGCAGGAGATCACCGGCGTGGCACTGGAAAAGGGCGAAACCCGCTCTGACTGGATGCGCAGGCCGTTGTCGGACTCCCAGCTGAAGTACGCCGCCGACGACGTCGAGCATCTGTTCGCGATGCACGACGCCATCTCCGCCAAGCTGGAAACGCTGGGGCGCCAGCAGTGGCTGCACGACGATGGCGAGCGCCTGCTGGCCAGCGTGGCAAATGACGAAGACCGCTGGCCCCACCTGGGCATGCGCTCGGCGCAGTTCCTGGACGCGCCCGCGCAGCGCCGCCTGCTGCGCCTGCTGCGTTGGCGCGACGTGCAGGCGCGCGCCAGCGACCGCCCGCGCAGCTGGATCCTGGACAACGAACTGGCCGCCACCCTGGCACGCACCCCGCCAGCCGATGCCGCTGCAGTGAGCAAGCTGTTCGAACAGTTCCCGAAGGCGCCGCGCAAGCTGGCCGCTGCGGTATGGCAGGCGCTGGACACGCCGCTGGCCGACGAAGCCGATGCGCCGTTGGCGATGCAGGCCAGCGATGCCAGCAAGCAGCTGCTGAAGAAGCTGCAGGATGCGGTGGCCGAACGCAGCCGCGAGCTCGGCCTGGCCGACGGCGTGCTGGCTTCACGCAAGCATCTGGAAAGCTATCTGGAGCATCAGCAGTGGCCGGCTGCACTGGCCGGCTGGCGCCAGCAGGAACTGGAGCCGCGGTTGCAGGCGTTGTTGCCCGCAGTCTGAGGAACCGGGCGGACAACGAAAAACGGCGCTCGATGAGCGCCGTTTTCGATACTCCAACCGGTAGTGCTTACCAGTTCATGTTCAGCGAAACACCCACGGTGCGCGGTTCGTTGTAGACCGCGGCCATGTAGTTCTCGATCACACCCTTGAGGTTCTTCTCGTTGGTGATGTTGCGCGCGAACAGCGCCACTTCGTAGGCACCGTAGTTGC
>Ga0308156_1002675_pt1 | contig 15234 bp, 10 predicted proteins | sample PhyAR2_FD_201041 | JGI IMG/M metagenome (GOLD analysis project Ga0308156, IMG submission 201041) | Phyllosphere microbial communities from UC Gill Tract Community Farm, Albany, California, United States - DLSL A.R2 | ecosystem: Host-associated > Plants > Phyllosphere > Unclassified | place: USA... | reverse complement strand
AGACCCGAGCCTCATCCCAAGCCCCGGGTCTTCTCTCGTCTCCCCTAGGCTTGCCGGCATGTCAGTCCACCAGGATCTCGCCGGTCTGCTCCGCGGCCGCGACTTCCGTCGGCTGTTCGCCGTGCGCCTCGTGGGGCAGGCGGGCGACGGCATGTTCCAGGTCGGGCTCGCGACGCTCTTCTTCTTCTCCCCCGAGAGCCAGGGCACGGCCGGCTCGATCGCTGTGGCCTTCGCCGTGCTGCTCGCCCCGTTCACCGTGGTCGGCCCGTGGGCCGGGGTGCTGCTGGACCGCTGGCGACGCCGGCAGGTGCTCGTCCGCGTCAACCTCGCTCGGGTCGGCGTCACGCTGCTCATCGGCGTGTGGGTCCTGCTGTGGGGCATCGGTCCCGTCGTCTACGTCCTGGCCCTGGCGAACCTGTCGCTCAACAGGTTCGTGCTGGCGGCCCTCGCGGCGTCGTTGCCGCGGGTGGTGCCGCGGGAGCAGCTGCTCACCGCCAACTCCGTGGTGCCCACCTTCGGTGCGGGCGCCGCCGCGCTCGGTGGTCTGGTCGGGCTCCTGCTCGGCCTCGTGATGGCAGCGGGACCGTCGAAGGACGCCGCGTCGCTCGGCGCGGCGGCAGTCTTCTTCGCGTGCGCCGCGGCTGTCGCGGCCCGCTTCGGCACCGACAGCCTGGGCCCGGGCGAGCTCGCGGACGCCGACGTGGTCCGCGAGCGCCTGGCCCGTCTGGGTCGTGGGCTGGTCGAGGGCGGGCGGGCGCTCGGGCAGATCGGCACACCGGCGCAGGCCCTCGCGGTGATGGGCGTGCACAGGCTCTTCTACGGGGTCACCTTCGTGGCGAGCATCCTGCTGTCGCGGAACCTGCTGGCCGACCCGGGTGACCCGGATGCGGGGCTCGCGGTCTTCGCGTCGGTGCTCGCGGCGTCCGCGGTCGGCTTCGGTGCTGCAGTGCTGACGACCCCGGTGCTGGCCCGGCGGACAGGCTCGCAGGTGTGGGTCGTGCTGTGCCTGCTGCTGGCGGGTGCTGCGCAGCTGGTGCTGCTGACGTCCGTGCGGCTGCCAGTCCTGCTGGTCTGCGCCGCGCTGCTGGGCCTCGCCGCGCAGGGCGCGAAGATCGCCGTCGACACGATCGTGCAGCGAGACACCCCGGACGAGTTCCGGGGTCGGGCCTTCGCGCTCTACGACGTCGTCTACAACTCGGCCTTCATCGCCGCTGCGGCGATCGCGGCGGTGACGCTGCCGGACTCGGGGTACTCGCGCCCGGTGTTCGCCGTGCTGGCGGTCGGGTACCTCACGACGGCCGCGGTCTTCGGGGCTCGTGGGCTGCGCTCCCCCCGACGGACGTCACCCGCAGGCGCCTGACCCGCACCAACCCGCCTGCCCTGCCCTGCCCTGCCGGGTCACCTCTGGGGTGCCACCAGACCCGACTCGTAGGCGAGGATCACCAGGTGCGCCCTGTCGCGGACGTCCAGCTTGGTCATGATGCGGTTCACGTGGGTCTTGGCTGTGTGCGTCGAGATGACGAGGCCTGTCGCGATCTCCTGGTTGGTCTGCCCCGCGGCGACGAGCAGGAGCACCTCGCGCTCGCGCCCGGTCAGGCGGTCGAGGCCGTCGTCCTGCCACGCGTCGTCTCGTGGGACGTGCTGCTGCACGAACCTGCGCACGAGCGCCGTGGTGGCGGTCGAGGACAGCAGGGCCTCCCCCAGGTGGACCGTGCGGACGGCCCTGACGATGTCGTCAGGCTCTGCCCCCTTGCCGACGAACCCGCTGGCACCGGCCCGCAGCGCAGCGACCACGTACTCGTCGTCCTCGAAGGTGGTCAGGACGAGCACCCGGGTGGTGCCGGCCGACGGGCCTGCGCAGATCTGCGCTGTCGCAGCGATCCCGTCGAGGTGGGGCATGCGGATGTCCATCACGACGACGTCGGGCGAGGTCGCAGCGACGGCGCGCACGGCCTCGTGGCCGTCGGAGGCCTCCCCGACCACCTCGATGTCGCCGCTGTCGGTGAGGATGTCGCGCACGGCCTGGCGCACCAGGGGCTGGTCGTCGACGACGAGGACGGTGATCACAGCGCCACCCTGCTCTCGACGGGGACGGAGATGTCGAGCCTGAACAGGCCGTCGGCCTGGGATGTCTCGACGCAGCCCCGGACCGAGGCGACCCGCTCGCGCAGCCCGCGCAGACCATGACCGTCGAGGCACTCGGTGCTGGCTCCGGGGCGCACAGGGTTGGTGACGGAGAGGTCGAGGGTCCCTCCCCCGTTCCTCAGCACGACGGCCGCCGCGTCACCGGTCCCGTGCTTGTGCGCGTTGGTGAGCCCCTCCTGGAGGACGAGGTACGCGACGTGGTCGCTCGCGGGCGAGAGCGCGGCGGTCTCGACGACGCCCGGCGCACGGTCCAGGTCGACCCGCAGCCCGACGCCGGCGAAGCGCGCCACGAGCTCGTCGACCTGGGCCAGCCCGGCCTGGGGGTGCAGGTCACGGAGGTCGTCGGCGTCGTCGGCTCGCAGCAGGGCCATCAGCCCGCCGATGTCGGTCAGCACGGTCCGGGAGGCGCTCCGGATGGTCGTGAGGGCTTCACGTGCCCTCTCCGGCCGGGTCTCCATCGACGACGACGCGACCCCGGCGCTCAGACTGATGACGGCGATCTGGTGGGCGACGACGTCGTGCAGGTCACGGGCGATCCGCACACGCTCTTCCGTCACCCGTCGGCGGGCCTCGTCGTCGAGGTCCCGCTCGGCTCGCTCGGCACGCTCTGTCACGGCGTCGAGCACCTGCTGGCGCGACGTCTCGGCCTCGCGCCGCGACCTGCTGGCGTCGCCGAGCGCACCGCCGAGGACGACGAAGATCACGAGCTGCAAGACCCGGGGGTCGAGCAGGTCGCCGTCGAGAGGCACCGCCGCGACCAGGAAGACGGCGAGCGCTGCCGAGAGGACGCTCACGACCGCGACTGGCCTGCGGGTGCGGTCAGCCGCCGAGAAGGCGGTGATCGCGACGGCCAGCAGGGCGCTCGGGGCGAAGGTACCGGCCAGAGCCACGACGACGACGCATGCGACAGACACCGCGAGCGCGAGCAGGGGTCGGCTGCGCCGGGACGGGAGCACCAGGACGGGCAGCAGGGCGACGGTCAGCACGGGCCAGCCCGCCCGGAAGGCCTCGTCGGGGAAGGGCAGGACACCGAAGACGACGACCACGAGGACCGCGGCGACGTCGCGCGCCCGGGCGGCCGAGCCGGACTGTCGGGGCGCTCGGGGCTGGGTCACCCACCCAGTATCCCGTCCCCCACCTCGGACCGGATCGCCCGCGGGAGTGACGTCGACGTACGACGAGCGCGGTACGTCAGGTGTCCACGTGGGACTGACGCGCCGGGGAGGCTGGCGGCCGATGCTGTTCCGTGGGGCGCAGGGTGCGCACCAGGAGAGGTGCGTGTGAAGAAGCCTGTGAAGAGACTGCTGCTGTCGGTGACGGCCGTGGGCGCCGTGCTCGCGGTCGGTCTGGCCACGACGACGGTCGTGAATGCTGTCGCGACGGCACGGGAGAAGGACCGCATCGAGTCCTACGGCCAGACCGTGACGGTCGACGGTCGACAGATGAACGTCCAGGTGACCGGCGACGGCCCCGACGTGGTCCTGCTGCCCGGCTTCGGCACGGCCTCCCCGGTGCTCGACTTCGGCCCGCTCGTCACGGACCTCGCCGAGGACCACCGGGTGGTCGTCGTCGAGCCCTTCGGCTATGGCCTGAGCGACGGCACCGACGTGCCACGCACCACGGAGAACATCGTGTCGGAGGTGCACGAGGCGCTCCAGGCCCTCGACGTCGACCGCTACGTGCTCATGGGCCACTCGATCGCCGGTCTCTACGGCATCGAGTACGCGACGCGGTACCCGGACGAGGTCTCGGCCTTCGTGGGGATCGACTCGAGCGTGCCGGGCCAGCCCGGCATGGACACGCAGTTCCCGACAGGCCTCATGGGCGCTGCGAAGTCCCTCGGCCTGGTGCGGGTGCTGTCGGCTGTCGCCGGTGACGGCCTCGACGGTGCTGAGGGCAGCGAAGGCGCCGAGGCCTCAGCCGGCTCGCGCGGCTCAGACGCGACGGACGGCCCTGTCTACAGCGACCACGTGCGCGAGCAGATGCGCATGCTCAGCAACAAGAACTCCCTCTCCTCGACCTACCGCGACGAGATGGCGCACATCCCCACGAACTTCGAGCGGGCTCTCGGCTCGACCTTCCCGGCCGACCTGCCGCTGCTGCTCTTCGTGGTGGCGCACAACGAGAAGAACCCGGACTGGCTCCCGCTCCACGAGCAGCAGGCGGCCGAGGCCGACGACGGGACCGTGGTCCCCCTCGACGGCGAGCACTACCTGCACCACACCCACACGGCAGAGATCGCCGAGACCTTCCGCACCTGGGAGGCCACCCACCCGGCAGCCGACTGACCCCAGCCACCGCCGACGGCGCCTGTCGGCAGAGCGAGGTCAGGCCTGCTCTGGGCTCCGCGCGGCCCACCAGCGGACGAGCTCCTCGCGGGCGGCCTCCGGGCCGATCGGGCCGCGGTCCAGGCGCAGCTCCATGAGGAACTTGTACGCCTGTCCCACCTCTGGCCCAGGCTTGAGCGAGAGAGCCTCCATGATCTGCTGACCGTCGAGGTCCGGGCGGATCGACGCGAGCTCTTCTTCACCGCGCAGCACCTCGATACGAGTCTCGAGGTCGTCGTAGGCGCTCGAGAGACGCTGCGCCTTGCGCTTGTTGCGCGTGGTGCAGTCGGCCCGGGTCAGCCTGTGCAGGCGCTCGAGCAGCGGACCCGCGTCGGTCACGTACCGGCGGACCGCGGAGTCCGTCCACGCGCCGTCACCGTAGCCGTGGAACCGCAGGTGCAGCTCGACGAGCCTGGACACCTGGTTGACGGTCTCCTTGTCGAAGCGCAGCGCGCGCAGCCGCTTGGCGGTGAGCTTGGCACCGACGATCTCGTGGTGGTGGAAGCTCACCGTCCCGTTGCTCTCGAACTTGCGGGTCGCCGGCTTGCCGATGTCGTGGAGCAGGGCGGCGAGCCGCAGCACGAGGTCCGGGCCGGGAACCGGACCGTCAAGACCGGTCTCGAGGTCGATCGCCTGGTCGAGGACCGTCAGCGAGTGCTCGTACACGTCCTTGTGCCGGTTGTGCTCGTCGACGGCCTCCTTCATGCCGACGAGCTCGGGCAGCACGTGGTCCGCCAGCCCCGACTCGACGAGCACGTGCAGCCCCTGCCGCGGGAACCTCGACACGAGCAGCTTCGACAGCTCGTCACGCACCCGCTCGGCCGAGACGATCGTGATGCGCTCGGCCATGTCACGGACGGCGGAGTCGGCCGAGGGGTCGACCGAGAAGCCCAGCTGCGCGGCGAAGCGAGCGGCGCGCATCATGCGCAGCGGGTCGTCGTCGAAGGACCGGACGGCCTCGATCGGGGTGCGCAGCACCTCGCGGGCCAGGTCGGTCAGACCGTCGTGCGGGTCGACGAAGGTGAGGTCCGGCAGCCGGACCGCCATCGCGTTGACCGTGAAGTCACGCCTGGACAGGTCACCGTCGAGAGTGTCGCCGAACACGACGAGAGGCTTGCGGGAGGCAGGGTCGTACTCGTCGGTGCGGTACGTGGTGACCTCGACGACCACCTCGGGCGCACCCCCGCGGGAGAACTTCTTGGCGCCGATCGTGCCGAACTCCTTGCCGATGTCCCAGTGCGCATCTCCCCAGGCGGCGAGCAGGCGCTGGGTGTCGTCGGGCCGGGCAGAGGTCGCGAAGTCGAGGTCGGCGCTCGACCGCCCGAGGAAGGCGTCCCGGACTGGCCCGCCGACGAGCGCGAGCTCGTGACCTGCTGCGGCGAAGATCTCACCGAGCTCGACGGCCTCGGGGGCCATCTGGGACAGAACGGTCGACAGACGCCGTCTGAGCAGGGCGACATTCGCGGGCACGTCGATCTCCCGACCGCTCGCTAGGGCCGGATTCTCAGGGCTGGTGGACCCGCTGGCAGACCTCGTGGACTTCGACACAACATCAAAGCCTGCCAGACAAAGATAAAGTGGCCGACATGTCCAGCGCAGCGCACTCCGAGGGCCGCTCTCCGGTCCCCGCGCCGCCGGGAGGCCATCCTCTGCGGATCGACCCGCAGGCAGCCAGGCGAGCGGGGTCATCTGGCGCGCCCTCGTCCTTTGGTTCCTCCGACCTCCCGGTCGTCGAGGAGACCTCAGCAGGCGGCCTCGTGGTCGCCGAGATCGACGGTCACCTGCACGCTGCGGTCATCGCGCGCCGCAACCGCGCCGGCCGCCTGGAGTGGTGCCTGCCCAAGGGCCACCTCGAAGGGGTCGAGACGGCCGAAGAGGCCGCGATCCGCGAGATCACCGAGGAGACCGGGATCGTCGGGACGATCCACCGCCGGCTCGGTGTGATCGACTACTGGTTCACAGGTGACGACCGCCGGGTGCACAAGGTGGTCCACCACTTCCTGCTCGAGGCCGTCGGCGGGTACCTGACGGTCGAGGGCGACCCGGACTCCGAGGCAGAAGACGTCGCCTGGGTGGCCTTCACAGCCCTCCCGGCGACCCTCAGCTACCCCAACGAGCGCCGGCTCGCCGCCGCAGCCTTCGAGATCCTGCAGGACCCTCAGCGCCGCTGGACCGCACCGCCCGACGCTCCGTCATGGCAGCCCTAGACGTCAGGGCGCGGGGCACGCAGACGCGCACGGCGCGAGCCGTCGGACTCCTCCTCGCCACGCTCCTGCTCGTGTGCCTGCTCACCGGTCTCGCCTCGCCCTCGTCGGCTACGGCTCTCGCTGCCGCGCACGCCCAGCAGCCGCAAGCCCAGCAGTCGCGGGCTCAGCAGGCCGCACGAGCGCTCAGCACCGACGCCACCACGGCGACATCTGACACGTCCACCCCCACCTCGGTCCGGCTCGTCTCGATGAACCCCGAGGTCGTCCGTCCCGGTGACACGCTCACAGTCCGCGCCGAGGTCACGAACACCACGACGGAGAACCTCGTCCAGCCCGTGGCGACCCTGAGCGTGTCGAAGTACCGCTTCATCACCCGCGAGCGCCTGACCGCCTGGACCGACCTCACGCTCTCGGACGCCTTCGGGACTGTCCTCGAGTCGGTCGAGGTCCCCGCCGACCTCGCTCCGGGAGACTCGGCGATGGTCGACTTCTCCGTCGAGGCCGACTCGATGGGGCTGCTCACCAGCCTCGACGGCTGGGGTCCGCGCGGCATGGCCGTGACGCTCGCCGGCGACGGCACGACCCCGGCCTCCCTCGACCCCGTCGGTGCGCTGCGCACCTTCGTCCTGTGGTTCCCGGTCGAGGACACCGAGGTGACCCCCGTCGACGTGAGCGTCCTCGTCCCCGTGGTCGGGCCGGCTGTCGACCCTCTCGACCCTGCGGCGGCAGAGGCTTCCCTGACCGCCGCGGCCTCGACAGACGGGCGGCTGTCGAAGGTGCTCGCGAGCACCGAGGACCTCGCCGACGTCGGCTGGGCCGTCGACCCGTCCCTGGTCCGGGAGCAGACTCCAGCAGGAGGGGGCGACGCCTCCGCCACGACGGACACCTCTTCCCCCGGGCCCTCCGGCAGGATCGTCGACGGGGCTGCAGACCGCGAGGTCTTCGCTCTGCCCGCAGACGACCAGGACGTCGTGGCCCTCGTCGCCGCCGGCCTGCCGGTCCCGTCGTCACCGACCCTCTCGGGCGACTCCGCCACCTGGCGCACCGACCTGTCGTGGCCCGCAGAGGACGTACCTGACGCACGGACGCTCTCGGCCGTCGCCGCCGCGGGGGCCAGCACCGTCGTCGCAGCACCGGGCTCGTTGCCCCCGTCGGCGACGCTCAGCTACACCCCGAGCAGCCGCGCCTCGGTCCCGACGTCGTCGGGCCAGATCACCGCGCTCGTTCCCGACGGTCCGCTCAGCGCCCAGCTGACCTCGGCCCAGACCGGGACCGCCGTCTCAGCCCGTCAACGGATGCTCGCCGAGCTCGCGATCGTCTCACGGGAGCGGCCCGCCGAGGGCCGCCACCTCCTGCTGACAGCCCCTCGTGACTGGGCGCCCGACCCGTCTGTCGCGCGTGCCCAGCTCGAGTCTCTCGGGTCGACACCCTGGACCCGGCTGCGTCCGGTGTCGACGCTCATCGGTGCCGAGGACTCCGACGTGGCACGGACGGCGCCGGCCGAGTCCGCCGAACCGGAGGGTGCGATCACCCGAGACCAGCTCTCGACGATCGACAGCGCGGTCGCCGACCTGCGGACCTTCGCCCAGGTCGTCCCCGACCAGGCCAGCCTCGTCGCCCCCGTGGAGGAGGCCGCGCGAGCGGTGACCTCGGTCTCCTGGCGCACCGACCCGGCCGGTCGCAGCACGGCCGTCGCCGGGATGGTGGCCGAGGTCGACAGGATCAAGGCATCTGTCTCTGTCGTGACGGCCAAGAACTTCAACATCATCAGCACAGGGAGCCAGATCCCCGTCCAGGTGGTCAACGACCTCGACCAGCCGGTGACGCTGCGGGTCTCGCTCGACCCTGACGACCCTCGGCTCGTCGCCGAGACGACAGATCCAGTGACGATCGGGCCAGGCCAAGAGGTCCGCGAGCAGGTCCCGGTGCGTGCTGTCGGCAGCGGCGACGTCCGCGTGACGGCCCAGGTCCTCGCGCTCGACGGGACCGTGCTCGGCAGCGCCGAGCCCTTCGAGGTCAAGGTCCGCGCCGACTGGGAGAACATGGGTACGGCCGTCGTCGCCGGTCTCCTCGTGCTGCTGCTCGGCGGTGGCATCTGGCGTACCGTCCATCGTGGACGCTCGGACCGCCGGGTCTCCGCGGACGCCGTCGGGCTCGTCGAGCCCGCAGACGACGCACAGCACGCCGAAGGACACGACCGATGACCCTGCCTGCCACCTCGACCTCGTCGGTGGGCCGCAGCTCGATCGTCATGGCGTCGGGCACGGCCGTCTCGCGGGCTCTCGGGCTCGTCCGCAACATCCTGCTGGTGGCCGTCGTCGGCGGTGCCACGGGCCCGATCGCCGACGCCTTCGACATCGCCAACAAGATCCCGAACATCCTCTTCGCGGTCATCGCGGGAGGCATGCTCAACGCGGTGATCGTGCCGCAGGTGGTCCGGGCCTACAGGTCGCCCGACGGCCAGGAGTACCTCGACAAGCTGCTCACGCTCGCCGGGTCGGTGCTGCTGGTCATCACTGTCGTCTGCACGCTCGGTGCGAGCGTCGCGGTCGCGCTCTACACGGACTCCAGCTGGACACCAGCGCAGGTGGCGCTGGCCGTGTCCTTCGCCTTCTGGTGCATCCCACAGCTGTTCTTCTACGGCATGTACACGCTGCTCGGCCAGGTGCTCAACGCGCGCGGGCAGTTCGGCCCGTTCATGTGGGCCCCTGTCGTCAACAACATCATCTCGATCGTCGGGCTGTCGATCTTCCTGCTCGTCTTCGGCCGGGTGCTGCTCGTCGACCCCAGCACGGGCACCCACCTGCCGACAGACGTCATCGTCGAGTCGTGGTCGACCGCTCAGGTCACGGTCCTGGGGGCCGTCACGACGCTCGGCGTCGTCGGGCAGGCTCTCATCCTCGTCGTGCCGCTGTGGAGGTCCGGTTTCAGGTACCGCCCGCGCTTCGGCTTCCGGGGTGCCGGTCTCGGGTCCGTCGGCCGCGTCGGGCTGTGGACCTTCGCGGCGGTCCTGCTCGACCAGGTCGCCGTGCTCGTCACCGCGAACATCACCTCTGGGGCGCCGCAGGCCGCGTCGGCGGGCATCGCGGACGCAGCCGTAGCGGGCCCGGGCGCGTACTCGCAGGCACTGATGATCTACCTGCTGCCGCACTCCCTCATCACCGTGTCGATCGCCACGGCCCTCTTCACGGGCATGAGCGCGGCGGCCGCCGGGGGCGACGTCGCGAAGGTGCGCGAGATCGTCTCCCGAGGCATGCGGGTGATCGGCGTGTTCACGGTCTTCGCGACGGCGGTGTTCCTCGTGCTGTCACGGCCGATCGTCAAGATCATCGTGCCGACCCTCGACGCCGACTCGCTGTCCGCTGTCGGGAACGTCCTCGCAGCGATGTCCCTCGGTCTCGCGCCGCTCGGGGCGATGGTCCTCATGAAGTGGGTCTACTTCGCCTTCGAGGACGGGCGCACGGTCTTCCTCATCCAGATCCCGGTGACCATCGTGCTGGTCGTCGGCGCTGGCGCCGTCTGGCTCTTGGCGCCCGGGCAGTGGTGGGCCATCGGTGCCGCGCTCGCGATGTCGGCGTCCAACCTCTGCGCCGTGCTGCTGCGGGTCCGAGGGATGCGCGACAGGCTCGAGGGGCTCGACCTCGCACGCATCGTGCGCCTGCACGTGCAGCTCGTCGTGTCTGCCCTGATCGCGGCTCTGCTCGGCTGGCTCGTCCTGCACGTGTGGGGCTTCGCCCCGGGCGACTCGTGGCTCCGCGCGGTGGGCGTGACGGTCCTCGTCCTGGCCACCATGACGTCGGTGTACGTCCTCGCCCTGCGCATCATGGGGGTCTCGGAGCTGAAGAGCCTGGCTGCACCGTTCCGCCGCTTCGTCCCCCGCCGATTCTCCACATGAGCCACGTACGATGGTGCGCGGCAGGCGTCGGTCCCGGCGCGCGCAGATGACAACTGACGGGAGTCCGTGGGGTGGCTGACCTGCAAGGTGGCGAGCTCGTCGTCGCCCGCTACCGGCTCGACGCACGCGCCCCGAGCGACCTCGTCGGCATCGAGGCCTGGGAGGCGACGGACCAGATCCTCGACCGTCCCGTCCGCCTGAGCATCATCACCTCCCCCGACGCTCCCCTCACGCTCGACGCGGCCCGCCGCGCAGCCCTCGTCTCCGACGAGCACGTGACCCGCGTGATCGACGTCCTCCACGACGCGGCCCGCAGCATCGTCGTCACCGAGCCCTACGTGGGCTCGACCCTCGCCGACCTCGTCGAGGCCCAGCCGCTGTCCCCGCACGCCGCGCGAGCCGTCATCGGTGCCGCAGCGACAGCCCTCGAGGCTGCGCGCCGCCGAGGCGTCCACCATGGTGCGCTCCGTCCCTCGGCGATCCGCGTGCACCAGGGCAGGGTCCGGGTCACGGGCCTCGGGATCGACGGCGACCTCGTGCACGGGGAGGCGCGGCTCGACGGCGACGCTGCCTCGCGTGCCGACACCGTGGCGCTCGTCGCGCTCCTGCACTACGCCCTGACGGGTGACCTCCCCCGCGTCGCGCACGACGTCGAGGCGCTCGACCCCGCGGTCGTCGGCCCGGCCCGCCTGCAGGCACCCGGGGCTCCTCTGGTCCCGCCCCGCGACGTCGACCAGGCTGTCCCGCGTGACCTCGACACCCTCTGCTCGGTCACGCTCGGCGACCACGACGACGGACCGGTCACTCCTGGACAGCTCGTCTCCGAGCTCGCACCCTGGGACTCAGAGCACGTCCCGGTGACCGGCGAGGTCCCCGTCGCCGTGCAGCCGATCGAACCCCCGGCGACCCGCGAGGTCACCCGGCAGTCTGTCCGTACCCTCGCGGCGGGTGGAGCCTCTCGCGGGGCTGCCAGGCCTGGTACCCCGCCGCCCGCGGGTCCCGTCCGCCGTCCCTCGACCGGACGCATCCCCAGGGTCGCCCCTGCGGCGGCAGCTGCCGGTGCGACGTCTCTCACCCTCGGGCACACAGCGGCACCGGTGGGTCCGGCAGCGGCGGCAGGCACTGCTGGCGCTGCAGGCCCGACGACGACCAAGCAGGCGCCAGCGGCTCCCGCAGGCGCACCGACCACCACCCAGCCCGTCACCACCCAGCCTGCTGCGGCACCTGCCGCGATGCTGTCCGAGCCTGGCCCGTCCGGCCGTGGCCCGGGCGGCCCAGGAACGACCACGGCACGCCCTGCAGACGCCGGCGCGCGCCCTCAGACGACGAAAAGCGGCAGACGATTGCGCCTGAACCCGACTCCTTACGTGCTCGCCCTCATGCTCGTGCTCGTCGTGGGTGCAGGCGTCGTCGCGAAGAACACGCTGTTCTCCGGATTCGAGCCCGCCGTCGTCGAGGCGAGCCAGACCCCGACCGAGGAGGCCCCAGCCGACGCCGACCCCGCGGCCGAGCCCCCGGCTGAGGAAGCCCCCGCTGAAGCGCCCCCGGCACCGGCCCTCCCCGTGATCTCGGGCGGCCAGGTCGTCACGAACCCCGGCGACGAGGACTACAACGAGAACGCCGGACTCGCGATCGACGACGACGTCACGACGGCCTGGTACTCCCTCGAGTACAAGACCTCGAACTTCGGCGGCTTCGACAGGCTCCTCGCCTACGCGATCACCCTCGAGCAGCCCGCGACGGTCTCGACGGTCTACCTGTCGACGCAGAACACCGGCGGCAACGTCGAGATCCGTGCGACCGACGCCGCGAACCCGCGGGGCGGCGAGGTCCTCGCCTCAGGGCCGCTCAACGGCGAGACCACCATGACGCTGTCCGCCCCTGTCGAGACGCAGAACCTCGTGATCCTCTTCACGGACCTGCCGACGGCGACGTCGGACGGCAAGTTCCGCGCCCACATCTACGACATCAGCCTCTCCTGAGGCCCCGCGGAGCCATCTCCAGGGCCCTCGGGTCCGAACCACTCCTGCACCACCGCACGGGAACAAGCCCGTGCAGACCGGTGTTCTCGTCCTAGCAACCGCGACACCGCCGGGCACGAGCAGCACAGCCCCACGCCCGTCGCACAGACACACCGACCGAAGGACACGACCAGTGACCGCACAGACCACCCCCACGCACGAGCTCATCATCGTCGGGTCCGGTCCGGCCGGGTACACCGCTGCCGTCTACGCGGCGCGCGCAGGGCTGGCCCCGCTGGTCCTCGCCGGGTCGGTGACCGCCGGTGGCGCCCTGATGAACACGACCGAGGTCGAGAACTTCCCAGGCTTCGTCGACGGCATCATGGGCCCCGAGCTCATGGAGAACATGCAGAAGCAGGCCGAGCGCTTCGGCGCGCAGATCGAGTGGGACGACGCCGTGTCGCTCGAGCTCGACGGTCCCGTCAAGGTGGTCACGACAGGTGGCGGCGAGGTCTTCTCGGCCCGCGCGGTCATCCTCGCGACAGGCTCCGCCTACCGCCAGCTCGGCCTCGAGGACGAGACACGCCTGTCCGGCCGCGGCGTCTCGTGGTGCGCGACCTGCGACGGGTTCTTCTTCCGCGACCAGGAGATCGTGGTCGTCGGCGGCGGCGACTCCGCAGTCGAAGAGGCCACCTTCCTCACCCGTTTTGCCTCGAAGGTCACGATGGTGCACCGTCGCGACACGCTCCGCGCCTCGAAGATCATGGCCGAGCGTGCCGCCGCAGACCCCAAGATCGAGTTCGCCTGGAACTCAGAGGTCGTCGCGATCCACGGCGCCGACAAGGTCGAGGGCGTGCGCCTGCGCGACACCCTCACCGGTGAAGAGCGCGACGTCGCGGCCGGCGGGCTCTTCGTCGCGATCGGCCACGACCCGCGCACCGAGCTCGTCAAGGGCCAGGTCACGCTCGACGACGAGGGATACATCGAGGTCCAGGGTCGCTCGACACGCACCAACCTCGAGGGTGTCTTTGCCTGCGGCGACGCCGTCGACCACACCTACCGCCAGGCGATCACCGCTGCAGGCTCTGGCTGTGCCGCGGCTCTCGACGCCCAGCACTACCTCGCAGACCTCGTCGGTGCGCAGGACTCCCCGACCGAGCTCGTCGAGGCCGTCGAGGCACTGGAGGCGAAGTGAGCACCGCGACCCCGGTCCACGCGACCGACGAGACCTTCAAGAGCGTCGTCCTCGAGTCCGACGTCCCCGTCCTGGTGGACTTCTGGGCCGAGTGGTGCGGGCCGTGCCGCCTGGTGGCGCCCGTCCTCGAGGAGATCGCCGCCGACTACGCGGGACGTCTGACCATCGCGAAGGTCGACACCGAGGAGAACCCGCAGGTGACCGCCGCCTACGGCGTCGTGTCGATCCCGCTGCTGAACATCTACCACCAGGGCGAGCTCGTCAGGTCCATCGTCGGTGCGCGCCCGAAGAAGGCGCTCGTCGAGGAGATCGAGGCGGTCCTCGCCGAGATCGGCTGACCGAGCCACGACCCGGCTCCCGGTGCGGTCCACAGACCTGACCGAGCAGCACGCAGGAGGGGTCCCTGGCACTCGCCAGGGACCCCTAGTGCGTCTGGTGGCGCACCGTCTGCGGCACGCGGTACACCGCCTGCGTGTCGTGGCGCACCGCCTGCGGCACGCGGCGACCCGCCGACAGCGGCACCGTCCGTCTGGTGTTCCTTCACGAGATCCTCTGAGTCATCGTGGGAGACTGACGAGGTGACGCCTCCGACTCCCTCGACACCAGGCACCCGGCTCGACCCGTGGTTCGGTGCGTACGCGATGCGTGCGCACAACATGCGGGCCTCCGAGGTGCGAGCCCTCTTCGCCGTGGTGAACCGTCCCGAGGTCGTCTCGCTGGCCGGTGGCATGCCCTACCTCGAAGGTCTCCCTCTCGAGAGCATCGCCGCCAGCATGGAGCGCCTCATCGCGACGCACGGGACCACCGCGCTCCAGTACGGCTCCGGTCAGGGTCACGAGGCGCTGCGCGAGCAGATCCTCGAGGTCATGAAGCTCGAGGGCATCGACGCGCACCCTGACGACGTGGTGGTCACCACGGGGTCGCAGCAGGCCCTGGACCTCGTGACCCGCATCTTCATCGACCCGGGCGACGTCATCGTCGCCGAGGCACCGAGCTATGTCGGTGCGCTGGGGGTGTTCCGCTCCTACCAGGCCGACGTGGTGCACGTCCCGCTCGACGAGCACGGGCTGATCCCCGAGGCGCTCGAGGAGACGCTCACATCCCTCGCCGCACAGGGGCGCAGGGTCAAGCTGCTCTACACGATCCCGAACTTCCACAACCCCGCCGGCGTCACCCTGAGCCTCGAGCGGCGGCCGCGGATCCTCGAGATCGCGCGGCGCCACGGCGTCCTCGTGGTCGAGGACAACCCGTACGGGCTGCTCGGTTTCGGCTCCGAGCCTCTCGAGGCCATGCGCGCCACCGACGGTGACGGCGTGCTCTACCTCGGTTCCTTCTCCAAGACCTTCGCGCCAGGGTTCCGGGTCGGCTGGGTCGTCGCGCCTCACGCCGTCCGCGAGAAGCTCGTCCTGGCGTCCGAGTCGGCGATCCTGTGCCCGTCCAACGCCTCGCAGATGGCGATCTCGACCTATCTCGAGACCAACGACTGGAAGGCGCAGATCAAGGC
>Ga0308156_1002673_pt1 | contig 15236 bp, 17 predicted proteins | sample PhyAR2_FD_201041 | JGI IMG/M metagenome (GOLD analysis project Ga0308156, IMG submission 201041) | Phyllosphere microbial communities from UC Gill Tract Community Farm, Albany, California, United States - DLSL A.R2 | ecosystem: Host-associated > Plants > Phyllosphere > Unclassified | place: USA... | reverse complement strand
GGTCAAAACACCACCTTCTTTAATGAATATCTATAAAGAACTTCAAGCAGATTTGGGGTATCCGCCTGTTTCACATGGTTTTTTAGAAAGTTGGGCGAAGCAAGGAGTCCTTTTATTAAACACTGTTTTAACTGTTCGCAATGGTCAAGCCTATTCGCACCGGGGACAGGGCTGGGAAAACCTTACAGATGCCATTATTAAAAAGTTAAATGAGCGTGATAAGCCAATCGTATTTATCTTATGGGGCAAACCAGCACAAGAAAAAATCAAGATGATCGATACAAACAAACATATTATCATCAAATCGCCACATCCAAGTCCGCTAGCGGCTCATCGTGGTTTTTTTGGATCAAAGCCATTTTCTAAAACCAACCAAGCGTTAGAACAATTAGGAGAGACTCCAATCAACTGGCAATTGCCTGATACAGTGTCATAAAACAGGACGCTCTGTTATAGTGCAGTGTGGTAAGTTTGTGAAAATAATATCAGAATCAACATTTTTTACACTAATACAGCTATAAATAACTGTTATTTTCTTGGAGAATGGTGTATGATTAGATTGTATAAATAATCAGTTGGAGGGTATATCGTGGAATTATTCGATAGCTTAAAATTTAAAGTCATTCGCCGTAACATCAAAATTGTTTTCCCAGAAGCAACAGATCCTCGTATTTTAGGAGCTGCAGCTCGTTTGAAAGCAGAAGAGTTAATGGAACCAATCTTGATTGGGAAACAAGAGGCCATTGTGGAAGCAGCACATGCTCGTGGAATCAAGGCATCTAACTTTACGATCATCGATCCAGATAATTATGATGGATGGGAAGAAATGGTTACAGCGTTTGTTGAACGTCGTAATGGTAAAGTCACTGAAGAAGATGCACGCAAGATTTTGAAAGATGTCAACTATTTTGGAACAATGCTAACTTACATGGGCCTTGCTGATGGGATGGTCAGTGGTGCAATCCACTCAACTGGGGACACAGTTCGTCCAGCCCTACAAATCATCAAAACAAAACCAGGTGTTAGCCGTACAAGTGGTGCGATGATCATGGTTCGTGGCCGTGACCAAGAAAAATACATCTTTGCAGATTGCGCGATCAATGTGAATCCAACAGCACAAGAACTAGCTGAGATTGCTGTTGACAGTGCAAAAACAGCTGAATTATTCGATATCGAGCCAAAGGTAGCGATGATGAGCTTCTCAACAAAAGGTTCTGCTAAAGCGCCAGAAGTAGACAAAGTAGTTGAAGCAACAAAAATTGCGAAAAGCTTAGCTCCAGAACTTGAGATTGATGGCGAATTACAATTTGATGCTTCATATGTAGCGTCAGTTGCTCAATTAAAAGCACCAAATTCACCAGTCGCTGGCCAAGCAACAGTCTTTGTTTTCCCAGAATTACAATCAGGAAACATTGGCTACAAAATTGCACAACGTTTAGGTAACTTTGAAGCAATTGGACCGATCTTACAAGGATTGAACAAACCAGTTTCTGATTTATCTCGTGGCGCAAATGAAGAAGATATTTACAAATTATCTATTATTACAGCTGCACAAACATTAATGAACTAATGAAAGCTATAGAGAACTAAAACAAAACGGTTAGCGTTATGTCTTAGTTCTCTAGTTTTTTTTGCAAAAATTCGGTATACTACACTACATAGAAGCATGAAACGTTTAAATAGGTAGGTGAAAAAATGGATAGTAGGATCAATAATCCAAAAGAAACAGAAACAATAGCAAAGATCATCGGTTCAGTGGCTAATCCAGGAGATACGATTATTCTTTCTGGCGATTTAGGTGCAGGAAAAACCACAATGACGAAAGGGATCGCATTGGGTCTAGGGATCGATCAAATGATCAAGAGCCCGACGTATACTATTATTCGTGAGTATCAGCAAGGACGTTTGCCACTGTATCATATGGATGTCTATCGTATTGAAAATGGAGCAGATGATCTTGGTTTAGATGAATATTTTGAAGGTGATGGCTTATCTGTTGTTGAATGGGGAAAATTATTAGGAGAATTTTTACCGGCTGACTATTTAGATATCACGATTGAAAAAGATCCAGAAGATATGGAAAAAAGAAAACTACTGATTCAAGCTTTTGGGGAAAAATCAGAACAGTTTTTAAACCGTATTGAGCAAAAAATGGAGGAACGTACATGACAGAGGTTGAATTTACAATTCGGGAAGCAATTCCAGATGATGCTGCAGATATTTTAGAAGCCTTAAGAATCGTTGGAAAAGAGACACCCTATCTTGTAATGGATGAAAAAGGAATGGAAATGACGACAGACGAGATGAGTGAAAACTTGGCAAACTTATATGAATCTCCCAATAACGTGTTAATGGTTGCTTTAGCAGACGGGAAAGTCATAGGAACGGCTTCTGTCAAAGCATCAGCGAAAAAGCGTATGGAACATATCGGAGAGCTTGGTATCAGCATTTTAAAGGATTTTTGGGGCTTTGGTTTAGGGAGTTTGATGATGGAAGAGCTAATTTCATGGGCGCAAGAAAGTGAAATGATTCGTCGCTTGGAATTAACTGTCCAACATCGAAATAAACGTGCAGTCCATGTTTATGAAAAAATTGGTTTTACGACAGAAGCAATCATGCCTCGAGGTGCGAAAACTGATGACGGAGAATTTTTAGATGTTCATTTGATGAGCATGATGATTGATTGAGTTAAAAAGGATTGAACAAGAAAGTTTGTTCAATCCTTTTTTTTGTAACACCTCGTTACTCAAATGTTACAGGTTACTTCTTCCTTTACTATGTAACCACTTTCTTCTTTTCTATATATTCTGACTTGGTAAAAGGCTATACTTAAGTCAGATAAAATGCTTAAGGAGCTGAAGGAAATGTCAAAAGGAATTAAAATCGTTACCATCGGTGGAGGATCAAGTTATACACCAGAATTAGTTGAAGGATTTATTAAACGTTATGATGAATTGCCAGTACGCGAGTTATGGCTAGTTGATATTGAAGCAGGAAAAGAAAAACTAGAAATTGTTGGTGCTATGGCAAAACGGATGGTCAAAGCAGCTGGCGTGGATTGCGAAGTTCATTTAACATTAGACCGTCGTGAAGCATTAAAGGATGCCGATTTTGTGACAACACAATTACGTGTCGGACTTTTAGATGCTCGTATTTTAGATGAACGTATTCCGCTAAGTCACGGTTTGATTGGGCAAGAAACAAATGGTGCCGGTGGTATCTTTAAAGCGTTGAGAACCGTTCCTGTTATTTTAGACATTGTAGAAGATATGAAAGAGCTTTGTCCAAACGCTTGGTTGATCAACTTTACAAATCCAGCCGGTATGGTAACAGAAGCTGTGTTACGTTATGGAAACTGGGATAAAGTTGTTGGATTGTGTAACATTCCAGTTAATGCCGTTTTTGAAGAAGCTGAATTATTAGGTGAAAACAACCGTGATCTATTCTTCCAATTTGCTGGGATCAATCATTTACATTGGCATACAATTACAGATAAAAACGGGAAAGACCGTACAGATGAACTAATTAAAGTAATGTACGGACAAGACGATGCAAAATCGATCGTAGCCAACATCAAAGACAATAATTTGATTTGGGAACAAGTAGAGAACTTACACATGGTTCCTTGTCCTTACCACAATTACTACTATTATACAGATAAAATGTTGGCAGAAGAATTGGAAGATTTCAAAAACAATGGAACACGTGCTGAAAAAGTGAAAGAAATCGAGCATGAATTGTTTGAATTATATAAAGATCCAAACTTAGACTACAAACCAAAACAATTAGCAGAACGTGGCGGTGCTCGCTATAGTGATGCGGCATGTGAAATCATCAACTCTATTCATAATGACAAACGTACAACAATGACAGTCAGCACTAGAAACAATGGTACGATCACAGATTTACCAGCTGAAAGCGCAGTAGAAGTAACGTGCACAATTACTGGTAAAGGTCCAGTGCCTTATAACTTTGGCAGCTTCAAACCACAAGAACGTGGCTTACTACAAGTGATGAAATCAATGGAAGAATTAACGATTGAGGCAGCCGTTACAGGAGATTACGGTACCTTGTTACAAGCCTTCACAATGAATCCATTAATTACAAGTGGCGATGTTGCTAAAGAAGTAATGGATGAATTATTGGAAGCGCACAAGCAATATTTACCAGCCTTTTTTAAAGAAGGTAAGTAAACTAAAAAAACAAGATCACTCGTTTTTATGAGTGGTCTTGTTTTTGTTTCTGGACTTCTTTTGCCAAATACTCCACCGTGTAAAGTGCAGGGACTTGTGAAGTGATATCGCTATCGCCAATTCTTTCTGTTGAAATGTAATATGGAATGTTTACATCTGAAAGGGCTGCAATCGGTGACTTCTCACTATTCGTGATCGAGATGATCGAACTATCATTTGTAATAAAATGATTTAGATAATTGATGATAGCTTCATTTTCACCACTAACAGAAAGAGCAATCACGCACACATTTTTCGCCATACTTTTATTAAAAAAATTGACTGGATGATTGATTGGATCTTCAATATGAAAGGCCATACTGAAGATAGAAGAGAAATACAATGCACCATATTCAGCAATAATATTTGATGAGCCGGTTCCGATAAATAAAACAAGATCTTTCTCAGACAGCAGTTTCGCCGCGGCTTGAATTCGTTCTTGATAAAAAGCTTCTGTAGAACGTTGGATAAAATTGGTGAATGATGTTTCATCTACGGCGTGTGTGGTGACAGATTCAGTCAACGATTTTCGGTATAAATTCAATTTGATTTTAAATTCAGAGAATCCTTCGCAACCAAATTTTCGGCAAAAGCGTAAAATACTGGCAGTACTGCTGTGGGTTTCTTTCGCTAATTCACGAATACGCATATAAACAACTTCATCAATATGAGAGGCAATATATTTATAAATTTCTAAATCGATGGGACTTAAATCAGGACTATGATCTAAAAATAACAAGGTATCCACTACTTTCTTTATTCATATTATTCATTCAATTCAATGCTATAAACAAAATGACGAACTGGTAAGCCAGAATAGTCTTTATCAAATTGTTTTACGATGGTCATACCGTTTTTTTCTGCAACCTTTTGAGAAGAAAGATTCGTCTCTCGGATGATTGAACAGATTTTTTCAGCTTTCAAACTATTTTTCGCATATGTGATACATAGCTGGCTGGCAGAAGTAGCATAGCCTTGATTCCAATAACGTTTGTTGACTAAGTAGCCAATTTCTAATAATAATTGATTTTCAACATCAGAATAGACAATCCCACATTGACCGATAAAATTCTGACTTTTTTGATCGATGATAGCCCATAAACCAAAGCCGTTTTCTTGATAGCTTTTTAAATTCCAGTTTAACCAATCACTGACTTGCTGTTTCGTAAAAGCTGCCTCATAGGCGTACATCGTTTCTTCATCTTGGAGAATCAAACATAGATCCTCAAAATCATCAGAGGTGAGTTCTCTCAAATAGAGCTGTTCATTTTCAATTATTCTATTCTGCATCACTTGTCTCCTTTAATCCAATCTTACACTCATGATATATAAAGGGCCATATTCTCCATCAACGATTCTGTTTAGCCGTTGATACCCAGTTTTTTCATAGAGACGTTGCGCTGCTGTATTTTGTTTATTTACTGCAAGAATAATTTCATTCGCATTTGGAAAATGTAGATGAACAAATTCCGGTAATAACTGGAGCGCTTTTTCGCATAGCCTTGTCCTTGGTATCTTTGATTCGTGGAGAAGGTTCTAAGTAAAAGTGCTTGCTCATTGCTTGTATATAAGGCAACATCCTTCTTTTCATCTAAGACAAAAAAATTCGTCAAGCGATCATTAGCGATTCCTATTATCGGATGGATAAACGGATTTTTCAAAGAAAACTTGATAGGCATTTCTGGCGTTCCTGTATAGCGCAATTGTTCCTCATTTAATTGGTATTGCTGGATCATCTTTGAGAAATCGTTGGTATATTTTTGTAAGAACATGATTCAGCACATCCTTTTTTGTCGTTTCTATTATTTTAACATAGTAACAGCTTTTATCAGAAAAAAAGAAGGTTTAAAACTCTAAATAGTGAAAGAAATGTAACAGTATCTTGGGATAATTTTAACAGACTTCTGGGAGTTTGAACTCACTATTTCTTTGTATACTAGGTTCATCAAGTAATAACTGCTGTAAATATTCGATTCACAGAGTCGCCCGTGACTTTAAATGAGAGGAGATGTCAAAGTGAAAGTAGAGGATGTTGCTTTGCAAAATAAGATGTACGTAACTTTTGAGCAGCAAGATAAGGCAATCAAACAACAGTTGAAAATTATTGAAAAGCTGCAACGAAGAGTAAAGGCAGAACAACGACGGAAAAATCAACTGGCATCTCAATTAAAAAAATTAACACAGCAGTAAAACACAAGGAGGAAATGAACAGATGACAGCATTAAGTGGAGTAGATGTAGTATGGCGTTTTCGTTTAGCCGAAGATGAAGGAAATGAACGTGCGTGGGGCTTAGCATACAGCACAGAGAATGGTTATTCAAAATCAAAAGAAAGTGAATCCACTGTTACGAAAGATGGCAGTGTGGTCACACCAGGAGCGACTGAAACGACAGTGACGGCAACAACATTGTATAAAATCGGTTCAACACAAATCGACAAATTGGAAACGGCAATGGATGAAAACAAGCGTGTTCAGATTTGGCGTATTAATACTAAGGAAATTGGTACTGGCAATGATGAAGGTAAATTTAAAGCAAAATATTTTGAAGGCTATTTTACTTCATTTGAAGAAACTGACTCAGCAGAAAATAAAGTTGAATACTCTTTGGAGTGGGCAATCGAAGGTGCAGGTAAGAATGGTTTTGCGGCATTAGAGCTGGATACTTCAGAAGGTGGCGATTATGAGTTTAAGGACACTGTAAAAGTGGAACCAAAAGCGTAATCGCAACATTTTATAACTATTATGAAAGAGGTTAATTTCTAGCCTCTTTCACATTTTATAGAGTGAGACAATTAACATAGTTTTTAAAGGTTATTTAGCTTCACAGGCTAGCTTTTCAGAAAAAAAGATAAAAATTAAGTGAGACAAAAAGAGTCTCAAGCTATTTTTCAGTCAGAGCTGAAAGATCCTGTTCAGCATTTGCTTTGAAACACAGTGAATAAAATGAGCTGATGTTGAAAAGTACAAGGTGGAGTGCAGCGGAACGTTGTTACCTTAGGAAGATAGATAAATCGTCAGTGAAACATAGGAACGTTTCAATGCCAATTTCCTGATTTTCTACAGGATTAACCGATTTGTTCCGCTTTTAAAATTAGGAGGGAAAAAATATGGAATTAATGATGAATGAAAAAACATTTGCTTGTAAATTTGGCTATGGCTTTTTAAAAGAAATCAATAAACGTTATTCAGTAGAACGTGGTGGGATGCAGTTGAAATTAGGTGTAGGTGCAATTGTTTCAAATCTACTTTTATCTGATGTAGATACTCTTTTTGAAGTTTTATTGATTGCAAATATGACAGAGAAACCTCGGATGACGGTTAAATTTTTAGAAGATTACGTTGAACAAAATGGTACAAAAAATTTGTTTGAAGAAGTGATTGATGAGCTAAAAAAGTCGGAATATACCGGGGTGATGACCAGCAAGATGTTAGAAGAAGCACAAGCGTAACCACCGTAGATTTTGATGAAGTATACGAGCAAGTTCGCTTAAACTGTTTACGTTTCTTGAAGATCGAGGATTTTAATGAAATAGATCGTTTGACGATTCCAAATTACGAACTACGTATGAAGGCCTATCAATTAAAACAGTTGGATCGACAATATGAGATTCATCTACAAGCTTGGGCAACGGTTATGGCTGGTCAAACAAGAAAAGGCAAACCTGTTTTTAGAACCTTTGATAAATTCTTCGATTATCGTAAAGCAGAAGAGCGATTATTAGGCAGACAAAAACGTACTTCTCCTGATAAAGAAAAACTTCAAAATTGGATCGCCAATTTTAATTCATAGGAAAGGAGGAGGAAGATGGAAAAAAAGATTGATGTGATAGCAGTTTTAACAGCTGTGGATAAAGAGTTTAACAAGTCTTTATCGAATGTTTTAAGTTTACTAGATAGAGTTAAATTATCAGCAGACATGCTTACAGAAAGTGTAGCCAAAATTTCTAGTGGAACTGTCACTTTTGTTGCAGTTGCAGATTCGGCAACCGCGTTAAGTGCATCATTGAGCCAAATCATCTCTCAATATATTATTTTAGCCAATGCACAAAAGGATATTATTCCAATTCAAAGCACCATGGATAATGCATCTGAAGCTACAAATGAATTATCTACTAGTTTAGAAAGAGTTACACAGAGACTGAAAGAAGCATCTGTTCTAGGTAAAGATTTTGATTCACTCTCTAATGGCTTTAAAGCATTTCAGGATTTAGCTGATGCAAGTGGTTTAAGTGATTTAAAAGAAATAATTATGGGCGTTAGTACAACATATTCAGGTCTTATATCTAAGAATGGACAACTAGGCAAATCAATCAGTGATGTCAAAGAAAAATACTCTTTGGCAAAACAAGTGATGGCAGGAAAAATGGAAGTTGATGATTCGGCATTCAAAAAACTTGATGACGGGATGCAGGGATTTGTTGAAAACATTGCTGGTACAAAGGAAAAATATGGTTCTTTTGTTTCAGATGCTAAAGAGAAAATGAACGTTTTTGGATTAGCGTTTATGGACAAAGTTCCGATTGTTGAAACATTTGGTAATAAAGTGTTAGATGCAGCTCAAAATTCAGAAACGGCTTTAGGAACAATTGTAAAAGTTGGTAGTGGTGTTGGTGATCACTTGGGAGCGTCGTTTAATGTGGGAACAAAGGCATTAGGAGGTATGGTTCAGGGACTGACTTCTGTTATGGGTGTTGCCATAAAAGCGTTAGCACCTGCAACAATAATTGGGCTTGCCTTAGCAGGACTTGGACTAGCTAATAGCCAATTTGGCGACGAGCTACAGGGGATGATTACTACTGCAATTGAAAAAGGTCCAGAAATCATTACTGGTTTTGTAAATGGAATTATTTCAAAATTGCCTGATTTAATGGCATCAGGCACACAATTGATAGCAGGATTTGCAGAAGCAATTGCTGTGAATTTACCTGTGATTATGCAAAGTGCTGTTGATTTAATCAATACTTTGGTTCAAGGTGTAATTGAGAATTTACCAACATTAATTAGCTCTGCACTAATGATTATTGAATCATTGGCGATTAGTTTGTTAGAAGCTGCACCTCAATTGTTGAATACAGGGTTAGATTTACTACTAGCATTAGTAGACGGTATTTTAGCAAATAAAGATCAAATAATTGATACGGTCACCAATATAATTGAAGCATTTACGACAAACATTACGAATAACTTACCGATGATCATTGAGAAGGGAATTGAAATTTTAACAAAATTTGCAGAAGGAATTGCTTCAGTACTACCAGCTTTAGTACCAGTGGCACTAAAGGCAATCACTACCCTAGTTCAAACACTTTCTGAAAATTTACCGAAATTACTAGATGCAGCAGTTGAAATCGTAGGTAAGCTTTGTGAAGGATTATTGGCTAACTTACCGCAAATTTTAGCGGCAGCTGCGTCATTAATATTTGAAATTGTTAAAGGAATTGTAACGAATTTACCTAAAATTGTAGTCGCTGGAGGACAAATTATAGGTGAAATCTTGGGAGCATTGATAAAGGCTCCTGTAGAATTGTATAAAGCTGGAGAAAATATGATTAAAGGACTGATTGACGGTATTAAAGGTATGGCTAAAGATGCATTGGACGCAGTTATGAACATTGGTAAAAGTATTGGAGATGCATTTAAAGGTCTTTTCAAAATCCATTCACCATCACGTTGGATGCGAGATGAAATCGGAGCGATGTTACCCGCCGGTCTAGCTATTGGTATTGAAAGAAATGCTCATGTAGTTGACCAACCAATGGATAAATTAGCTTCTCAAATCATGCTGCCAAGCTTAGACAGTTTAGATCAACAGTTAGAAACAGTTCAAGATGTATCGATTCAATCAAGTAGTAAACAAATGATGATCCAGAGCAAACAACCTGCAACCTTCAACATCAAACTCGGCAATCAACAATTCAAAGCCTTTGTTTCCGATATTTCAGAAGCAATGGGACAAGATTCTGCTATCAATCTAGCATTTTAGAAGGAGGGAAAAAATGTATTATTTTGAAGACACAACTAAAAAAGTCCACAAAGATGATTTGATCCTTCCTTCTTCGGCCATGATGTATGACGGTGTTTATCTCGAAAAAATGATCGATGGTTATCGTACTTTAGCGGTAACAGGTAGAGAAATGCTGTCACTTACGGTAGATACGCAAGAAACCCAGGTTGGAAGTATCAAACTAAATCAAAAATTACCCGCGAGAACGCTTAAAGTAACCTATCAATTGATTGGAAAAGAAGCTAAAGATGTTCAGAAAAAATACCATCAATTGATGCGTTTACTTTATAAAGAGTCTGCGATTGAGATTCGTTTTAAAGATGAATTGGATTATCACTATTATGGACAATATATGACGACAGATGAGGTGCGAGGAGATACCAATAGTATTATTGCAAGCTTTGAAATTCTGTGCACAGATCCGAAAAAATACTCTATTTTGTTGCAAACCGATGAAGCCATCACAACCTATTTACCCTATCAAACGACACCAGAAAAAATCACAGTAAGGATTGCCGCTTTTGGTCCTTTAAAGATTACAAACGGCGACCAAACAATCAAAATCACTAGTTACAATTTAAGCGCAGGTGATCAAGTTGTGTTTGATTTCTTAAAAGGAAAAGTTTTTGTAAATGAATTGGATCAAACTTTTTTACTCGATTTAGAAAGTGACTTTGAAAACTTTAGGATTAAAGAAGGTCAATCCGTTCACTGTAATAACGGTAAAATGATTCTTTCTTATCGGGAGGTACAACTATGAACAAGAGCGTTTATTTTTTTGATGAGCGGCAACATTTGCTTCGAATCGTTAAAGAAAATGAATTAGTCGAAGTGATTCAGGAAAAAGAAATTACTTCAAATAAAGCTGAATTGATGAATGATACGCTGAATGTATCAACCATCTATGACGAAGAATTAAAGCAAGCAGCTTATATGGCTGTGAAGGAAGAGAGCGCTTCATATAGTTTATATAGAATTATTTTAGATAGCGAAGAGGAAAACTTGTTATCTTTTGTGGGAATTAGCTTTGCACCTGATGAGTTAGATTCCTACGTGGTTAAAAATGTCCAAGTTAAAAATGAATCGATCAAAAATACGATTCAAAAATTGTTGACAGAAACCGAATGGCGCTTGGGGAAAATTGAGTCCAATTTACCGTTACTAACAGAAGATTTTCGTTTTCTGTCTGTGCGGGATGCCTTAAAAAATATTCAAGCACAAGGTTGCGAAATCTTGTTCAAATATAAGATTGACGGTATCGGCATTACCGATAAATGGCTAGAAGTCTATCGTGAAATTGGGGAACAAAGCAAGCAACGCTTTACGTATGGTGAAAAAGCGTTAAGTATTGTGAAAGAACAAGATCGGAATCAAGTTTATACAAGTTTGATTGGACGTGGCCGCGGCGAAGAAGTTGGTGATGGTGATGGCAAACGGATCGAATTCACGAATGTAGAGTGGAAAAAAGCGAATGGCAAGCCTTTGAATAAACCCAAAGGACAAAATTGGCTAGAATTTCCCGAGATGACCAAACAATATGGTATTCCGCTAAAAAATGGTGGGATGCGGAGACGGGAAAAAGTTATTACATTTGATGATGAAGAAGATCCAGCAAAACTCCTACAAAAAACCTATGACTCACTTGTCGAGTATTCTCGTCCACTTGTTCAATTTAAAACAGAGGTTTTAGGTGGTGATACGATCGGGAATACCGTAACGATTCATCGACATGATCGAAATTATCATTATCAAACCCGTATTTTCAAAGTCAAAATCGATCGTTTAACAGGAAAAGTTGAAACAGGACTAGGCGATAATATCACGAAAAGCATTTCAAAAGCGACTTCTGATTTAAAAGGAAATGTTGATTCTTTAGAAGAGAAAAAGATGACTTTTTATGATTCAGAGGAAATTTCTAAATGGCAAGATGACATTATTCGTGGTGCTAAAGGTGGTTCGATAAAGCTGATGAACGGGATTGAAACTGGAAAATCTAATAGTCGTGAGCCATACCAACAAGTATTCATGGATGGAAACTCATTGGAAAATAGTAAGCATTTTTTAGTAATGAATTCTGAAGGAATTGGCTTTGTTAAAGATAAGTTTAGTAACAAACCTAAAACTGCTTGGACGATTGATGGTAAGTTTAATGCAGATTATATCAACACAGGAACATTGAGGGCAATTGATATCAGAGGTGTTAATATTTACGGTTCTCAATTTGAGTCAGATAGTAATGGATTTAAAGTTCATATCATTGATGGCAAGATTCGGTTTCTTGATTCAAAGACAGGCAAAGAACTAGGCGCAATCAGTCCAGCATTTTCAAATGGAAAATTAGAAGGATACACCATTATCCAAAAATCTGGCTATTCAATCAATATTGCGACTCAATCAACAGATGCAAAAAATCATGCCAATGTAATTAGTATTCCACCAGATAGCACAGCAGCTAATCCTAAGTTAGAAATTTATGGAAAAGTTGCCCTAAAAAGCGAGCTAAATATAAATGGAAAACTATTCCTCAATGGCAAAGAAATCACAGGAAACGGTAGTGGCGGCTCTGGTGGTGGCGGTGGCATACCACCCGAACTGACAACAGATCAAGAAAAAAATGCTTGGGGTATTTGGCAATTCTTTAAAAATAAAGGCTGGACGGAGCAATCTATCGCTGGAATGCTTGGGAATATCCAATCAGAATCGGGAATTATGCCTGATATTGACGAATTGAGTGGTGGCGGTGGCTATGGTCTGACGCAATGGACACCTAAATCTAAGCTTGTTAATTGGTGTAATGAACATGGATTGGACCATCGAACGCTTGATACTCAATGCCGACGAATTCAATGGGAAATGGAAAATAATCAACAATGGTTTCCAAATTATGAACGTCCAGATTTATCAACTATATCATTTAGAGACTTTACAAAATTGTCAGATGTTAGACTAGCAGCAGAATATTTTATTGCATTTTATGAACATCCTAAATACCCAAATCAACCAATTAGAGCGCAGCAAGCCCAATACTGGTATGACAAATTAAGAAACTTAAAACCAGGATCAACTACAGGTGCTGCTGGTTTAGCTCATTTAGAAACGTTATACAAACAACCATTGGGCAATGGGCAATGTTACGCTGTATCCGCAGAGTATTCTGGATTTTTAGGTGGTTGTGGCTTAGGTGCTAACACTGGCTACCCATTAAGCCATGTAATTGGTGATACCGAAGCAGCTGCAGAAATTGGTAGTGGTTATGATTGGGGTGCAGTTGGTTGGAAAGTTATCTTTAATCCAACGCATCAACAATTAGTAACAGGAGCAATCATCAATTGGCGACGTGGCGGAAACATTGGAGGTTTTACAGTCGATAGTAGGTATGGTCATACAGGTGTTATTCGTGGGATAACAAATGAAGGATTCCAAACTTATGAACAAAATATAGGATTAGGGCAAGTCGTTGGAAAATACGAACGTCCATGGATCGGGGCAAGCGAAATCAGTTCGATCGTCATCCCGCCAAAATAAGCAATTTTTAGAAAGGAGTGAGCAAATGTCAATTATATATCCAATTTTTTTATCGATCACACAACCAAATGATAACATTCCAACAATCATGATTCGTCAATTTGATGAAGGAACGCAAGTCTTGGATGTGACAATCACAGAACACGGAAAACCAAAAGATATTTCAAATTTAATCCCATTTTTCTGCGTCAAACAAGGACATCATGCCGGACTTGGTTTATCTGAGCAAAAAGTCACTAAAATCATTGATGCAAAAAAAGGCAAGCTGCAATACACATTAACTAATTATGATATGCAAAGTGTAGGAGAGAATACAGCGTACTTTAGTTTTAGAGAACTTCAAAAAGATTTAAGCTGGCGACAACAATTTTCCACTCGAGATTTTGCTTACCAAGTTAAAGAAAGTATTTACGATGAGGGGATCAAAGACAGTAACTACATTTGGACATTTGAAGAGATTTTACGCTATTTCACAGAATGGGTGAAAACCTGCCAAGAGATTTATGATGACTGGTATCTAGTCGCACAAGAAGAGCTACAGCGCATCATTGCGGAGTTTCAGACATGGATCACAACCAGTCAACAGCGCTATGATCAATGGACGGAAGTTCAACGAGCTACATTTGATCAATGGTTTGCTACAATCAAAGGGATTTTAGACGAAAATGTTGCAGGAAACCTTTTGAATTTGATTGAAGAGCTAAAACAAGCGCATTTTACGTTGAAAAGTGGAGAGACAGGTGTTCTTAGAACAATTCGCGATGATAAGTTTAGCTTGAATCATACTGTAACTAAAGTAAGAACCGTTACTCATAAAAAAGAAACATCGGCTTTGGTTATAGCTGAGATCGACAGTCAAAAGCAAAATACGTTCTTTATTCGAAAGGTGGGATCAGTATAATGGCTCATGAAGTAGAGATCAAAAAAGTCATGGAAACAGATGAAGCAGGCGTACAACGTCAAGTATTTCCCGAGACGCATGTTAGTGCAATCCTCGGTTTAGATAAAATCGAAACAGTAGGAGCCGGCGTAACGTCGATCAACGGAAAAACGGGCGATATTACATTAACGGCCAAGGATTTAGGAGTTCAAGGCACAAATATCACAATAGATAAGGTGGGAACAGTATGACAGATATCGTTGAATTAAAAAGTGATGGAGCTGTTGTTTATCCTAAAACACACGTCAGTGCAGTTGAAGGGATCACAACAATCAAAGGTGAAAAAGGAGATACAGGTCCTGCAGGGCCACAAGGTGCAGTTGGAGCAACAGGAGCGGTTGGTCCACAAGGTTTAAAAGGTGCTACTGGAGCTACAGGTCCTCAAGGTCCAGCTGGAACAAACGCAACAACAACAGCTGCAGCAACACAAACAGTCAATGGACTAATGAGTGCCGCGGATAAGAAAAAATTAGATACATTACCAACAATAACATTTAGTAAGGTGGGAGCAGTATAATGGCAGATATTGTACAA
>Ga0308156_1002669_pt1 | contig 15256 bp, 11 predicted proteins | sample PhyAR2_FD_201041 | JGI IMG/M metagenome (GOLD analysis project Ga0308156, IMG submission 201041) | Phyllosphere microbial communities from UC Gill Tract Community Farm, Albany, California, United States - DLSL A.R2 | ecosystem: Host-associated > Plants > Phyllosphere > Unclassified | place: USA... | reverse complement strand
AATCCTGGGTAAACATAAAGACTAAACAATAAAACACGCCACCTGACAGGCAGGTTGCCCAGAAATAATAACGCTGCGGCATAACTCCCCACTCATTAAAAACTCGCCAAAACATCGTCTGTGACCTTGCTGAGCCCGGTGGAAATAAAAATAAACAGCCGTTTGCCATACGAATGAAAGTCGCCAATGGCTGAGAATGGTTTTTCTGATTAGAATATTGGCCTCGTTACCTTTTCAGAAATCGATGATCGCTGAAGGTAATCTTACGGCTTGCTCAAGATAGCGAAAAACAAGCCTCTCTTCAATAGGTTACAAGTAAACAAGAAGTTAAAATGTTGAATGTTAACATCGCAGAATTGTTAAGAGGTAATGACATTCTGTTATTATTTTTCGTGCTGGCTCTGGGACTTTGTCTGGGGAAATTACGTTTTGGCTCGGTGCAACTCGGCAATTCCATTGGCGTATTAGTGGTTTCGTTATTATTAGGCCAGCAGCACTTCTCGATGAATACGGATGCCCTAAGCCTGGGCTTTATGTTGTTTATTTTTTGTGTCGGTATTGAAGCGGGTCCCAACTTTTTTTCTATTTTCTTTCGGGACGGCAAAAACTATTTCATGCTCGCCATCGTGATGGTGGTCAGCGCCCTGCTGTTGGCCCTGGGATTTGGCAAATTCTTTGGCTGGGATATCGGGCTGACCGCGGGCCTTCTGGCCGGTTCCATGACCTCTACGCCGGTGCTGGTCGGTGCAGGCGATACGTTGCGCCAGAGCATCAGCGATCCTAAACAGCTCAGCATGATGCAGGATCAACTCAGTCTGGGCTATGCCGTTACCTACCTGATAGGGCTAGTCAGCCTGATTTTTGGCGCTCGCTATCTACCCCGTCTGCAACATCAGGACTTACCCACCAGCGCACAACAAATTGCACGTGAGCGCGGCCTTGACGCTGACAGCCAGCGCAAAGTGTTTCTGCCGGTGATTCGTGCTTATCGTGTGGGCCCGGAGCTGGTGGCATGGAGCGGCGGTAAGAATCTACGTGAACTCGGGATCTATCGCCAGACAGGCTGCTATATCGAGCGTATCCGCCGTAATGGCATCCTCGCCAGTCCGGATGGCGATGCGGTGCTGCAACTGGGGGATGATATTTCGCTGGTGGGCTATCCGGATGCGCACGCGCGACTGGATGCCAGCTTCCGTAACGGAAAAGAAGTCTTTGACCGCGATTTGCTGGATATGCGGATTGTGACCGAAGAGATTGTGGTAAAAAACCACAACGCCGTAAACAAGCGGCTGAGCAAACTCAATCTTACCGATCACGGCTGCTTTTTAAACCGCGTGATTCGCAGCCAGATTGAGATGCCAATTGACGACAATATCATGCTCAATAAAGGCGATGTGTTGCAGGTCAGTGGTGAGGCGCGGCGGGTAAAAAGTGTGGCGGATCGCATTGGCTTTATTGCGATTCACAGCCAGATAACCGACCTGCTGGCATTCTGTGCCTTTTTTATCATCGGCCTGATGGTCGGGTTGATTACGTTTCAATTCAGCAACTTCAGTTTTGGCATCGGTAATGCCGCTGGGTTACTGTTTGCCGGCATTATGCTGGGCTTCCTGCGCGCTAACCATCCCACCTTTGGCTATATTCCGCAAGGTGCGCTGACGATGGTTAAAGAGTTTGGGCTGATGGTGTTTATGGCAGGCGTTGGCCTGAGTGCCGGGAGCGGTATCGACCATGGCATATCGGCTAACGGCGCGCTGATGCTCTTGTGCGGTCTGTTGGTCAGCCTGTTACCGGTAGTGATTTGCTACCTGTTTGGCGCTTATGTTTTACGCATGAACCGCGCGCTGCTTTTCGGGGCCATTATGGGTGCACGCACCTGCGCACCGGCTATGGAGATTATCAGCGATACGGCGCGCAGTAATATCCCTGCGCTGGGCTATGCCGGCACCTACGCCATCGCGAACGTTTTGCTGACGCTGGCGGGCACATTAATCGTTATTATCTGGCCGTTACTGTCCTTATAAAATTTTTTTACTGACGTCCAGAACTTTTTTTACCGACCACAGTCTGAATAAGTGCCACTGCTTTTCTTTGAAATCCCCAAATTGTGGAGCCCGCTGGTCTTTTTCCCAGCGGGTTTTTTTATGCCTTGCATCCTGCCCGCCCCACTTCAACATTAAAACTTCACCAAACTTAAACCATTTTGCAACCTTAATGCAGATTAAGAACCTTGTGATGGACTCTCTGCCCGTCTGCACGCAGGATAGGCAGCTTATTTTGTTAGCAACATGTGCTAGCAGATGCGACAGACTCAATCTGCTTTTGCCCGTTGGCTTAAGCCCTTTTTCCGGGATTGAGAGAATCTGAACATCAGTAAGAGGAAACGACCACGTAATGGAAGAATTGAACCGCACCCTATTTATGGCGATTAACGCTACCTCAGACTCACCTCACTGGTTATTGCAGCTTGCCCTCTTCATAGCCAAAGACGTCATTGCCATTGTCCCGCTGCTGATTGTGGCATTGTGGCTGTGGGGACCGCGCGATCAGGTGGCGTCACAGCGAGTGCTGGTGTTAAAAACCGGCATCGCGCTGCTCTATGCATTAGCCATTTCCTGGTGCGTGGGACAACTGTTCCCGCATCCGCGTCCGTTTGCGATCAATTTCGGCCATCAGTTTCTGGCACACGCTGCCGACGACTCGTATCCCAGCGATCACGGCACCACGATTTTCACCTTTGCGCTGGCTTTCCTGTTCTGGCACCGACTCTGGTCGGGCATTATCCTGATGGTGGTCGCCACTGCGATTGCCTGGTCGCGTGTTTATCTTGGCGTGCACTGGCCAATGGATATGCTGGGCGGTTTTCTGGTGGGAATGCTGAGTTGCCTGGCGTCGCACCTTGCCTGGCAGCTGTATGGCGAACGTCTGCTTAATATCATTAACCCGTTCTATCGGGCGCTGTTCGCTTTACCGATACGTAAAGGCTGGACACAAGGTTGACTGGCCCCGGCATAGGTTGACACGTTATGCTTTTTGAAGCGCCTGACGCACTGCATCAGGCGCTTTGTATTTCAGCGACAGGTGCGGGCGCTGACCGTTGCAGATTTTACCGATTCCTCCACGGGCGCTACGCTGCTTTGAAGAGTGCCAGTCCGGTTGGTCATATTTAAGCAGCCAGTTCAGGACGGTGGAGCAATCCTGAAGACCATAGCGTTCCTGAGCCTGAGTGTATGTGATTCCGCCTTTTTCAACCTCCTCAACAACAGTCAGTTTAAAGGACAGAGAGTCGTCCCGTTATATACGTTTAATATACTCATCACATTCTGCTGAAAACCCAGGGAAACCGTGTCAACGCTATTCAGGACGGTTCAACCGTATAATTTAATCAAAGGCATAAAGAACAGAGGTCTGCCTGTGAAACCGAAAATATCCTACGCCAAACCTCACGTTAAGTGTCCGGTAAATGCCATTTCTCCATTAAAAAGACACCATTTTTAGCGTGTTTGTAACTGCCCATAATATTCGTATTTATAGGGGAAAAGTTGAACGTGTGAAATCGTTCAGTTGAGTCTCAAATCCTGTCTATATTCTCTTTGAACTTTCGGCTGTTAGTTATAACTGATAAAGCAGCCCGTCTCTGAAACCAAGATTCTGTCAAATCAATATAAAAAAGTGCAAGTGCATGGATCATTTTACTCGTTGGCTTTACTTCGTTATTCAGCCTCGAAAAAAAGACCCGACCGCCGCCAGTCATAGGCCTGTCATGATGGATAGAACTGATAAATGAATATTTTCTTAACAGGTGTTCAGTTAGTACAGCCGTAACAGTAAGAGAAAATGTTTTCGCAGGGCACATGCGTTTGCCAACGCCAAAAGGTATATAGCAATTGTCAGAGGTACTTATGTTATTCCACCTGTCCGGATCAAATCTTTCAGGATCAGTAAATCCCACTTGATGTAGCTTAACGAAATCAAAAATTAAATTAGTCCCTTTATCAATCGTTAATCCGTTCACCATAAACTGTTTTTCTTCTGTGACTCTGTTAGTCACGCCGAAGAGAGGATACAACCGCAGAGATTCGTTCAATACATTTTTCATTAATGCTTTGTCAAAGTTTCGCCGTCGTATCTTTTGCTGCTCAACGGGGTTTTGAGCAAGACTCACAATGGTATGTGCAACAAACTCTGCAATCTGTAGCACCCCGGTATGAAAAAACGCCCCCATTAATATTTTGGCGACCTGTTCATTGGTCACATCCTCAGATACTTTGCCGCGCAGGGTGGTGATAATATCAGGTGAAAATTGAGCAGTGATATGTCTGAGGACCTTTGCTCTGAGCTTTTCATCAGGTATTTTAATAAATGAAATACTTTCTTTAAAAGAGATAACATTTTGACTAAGAAAATCACGTTCTTCAGGTGATGGTAACCTGGCGAAGAGTTTAAGATGAAAAAAATCGACCATCAGCATTATTATTTCATTCCTGATAATAGCAAACCCATATTTCTTTTCTGATAACAGGCCAGAACCGCGCTGACGTATAATATCAGTGATACACTCTTCAATATCAACTCTTGTCATCATTAATTTCGGATAAACTATTTTCAGCAGTTCAGTGTACAATGGCGATTCATCCATATTTTCCACATGCCAGTCTACCGGCATATGAAAGTATTCAATAAGCTTGCGGGTTGTACCTTTTCCTTTATACGAATTATTCTTTAGCAGTAATTTAACCTCATCGCTGCTAATCTCTGAGCAGGGCAGCTGGATGCATTTACTGGATTCAATGAAGACTTTTTCCCTCTCTCTTATAGCCTTATCTTTGATATTTTTGTAAAGCCAATGCATAATAAAAATCCTCAGAATATGATCAATGAAAAGTGAGTCTACAGATTATCAGGCTAAATCAGGGGAGAGGCCATACAGGTTCATAATCGTCGAAAAAAGTGTGCAATCCAATTTCGCTCATTTCAAGTGGCGGACGATCATCCTTTATAGGTTTGAATGCCGGAAGTTTGTCACCCCATTCGATAGCACGCTGAATGCATTCTGCTGCCCACTCATAATGTGGTTCGAAATAGGTTCGGCGTGGAATTGCACATCGAATTAATTCGTAGGGTGCTTTGAGCCGACTTGCCGCATCCATGGGTTTACTGACATCAATGCGACCTCGTTGCAGAGAATCCATAGCCGTTGAAGCAAATCCTCCCTCAATAAAAGCCTGGGCAGATAAACACGTTGCTGGTCCCTGCGTATAATCAAGATGAGGAAGGCAGCGACCAGCGTCAATATATACCGCAAAGCAGCTGGCGGGTTCCAGAATATGAATACCTCTTTTTTTACAGGCATTGGCAAAGTAATCGACCTGGCGCTGTCGATCCTGTAGATAATGATCGTTAACCCCTTCAAGCAACCCGACTGCAAGACATTCAAGGTCACGCCCGGCAAGCCCACCATAGGTAATATAACCGTCAGTACGAATAGTTTTAGGGTGCATTTTTTGCCAGTAATATTTGTCTCTTAAGGCAATGAACCCACCCATGTTAACCAGGCCCCCTTTTTTTGCACTCATATGGCAGCCATCAGCATAGGAAAGCATCTCGTTAACAATATCCAGACAACTCCTGTCGCTATAACCCTCTTCATGCTGTTTTATTATCCATGCATTCTCCGAAATCCTGGCGATATCAAGATATAACTGAGTGTCTCTTTTATTATATTTATCAATGATTTTACGAACCTTTTTAATATTATCCATTGAAACACATTGCCCGCCATTAAGATTATTAGGGACAACCAGTTCCACCAAAGGTATTTTTTCAGCATGTTCAATAAAGTACTGTTCAAACTTTTCAAGATCCATATTACCTTTGAACCAGCCGGTATTTTCCCGGTCAAGGTAGTCGGGGCAGAGAAAATCGACAGGTTCAGCACCTCGCTGAAATGTCCACGCGCTGGTAGTAGTGAAATGAGTGTTCGATGGCACCTTATCACCGGGATTGACAAAAATTTCATAAATTGGCGCTTCTGCTGAACGCCCCTGGTGAGAAGGGATGATATAGGGCATGCCCGTAAAGCGCTGGCATACCTCTTCTAAATGCTCATAGCTCCTGCAGTTAAAATAAGATTCATCACCCTCCATCATTGCTGCCCATTGCCTGTCGCTCAACGCACCTGTTCCGGAATCTGTCACCATATTGATGAACACATATTTTGCAGGTAATAATCTCCCTGAATACCCGTACTGCTGCATGATTTCTTTTCTTTTTTCTCTGGTGGTAGGGATAGAATATTCAATCGTTTTGATTCTGTAAGGAGGAGCCTTATCAAAAGGTAAATCGGTCTGGAGCAGCATGTCTTGCGCACTTATTCTCATTTTATTCTCCGATTAAAAAAGGATATTAAGGATGATCAAACAGGGGTTCATACTCATCGAAGAAAGCCCGTAGACCGATATCCTTAGGATCTAAAGCGGGTCTGATATCACTCATTTTTTGACGAACATAGGGCGGAATTTTCTCTCCCCAGCACATCGCTTTGTAGAGTGATTCAGCGCACCACTCATAATGCGCATCGGTATAAACCCTTCTGGGAAAGGCGCAGCGAATTAATTCATAAGGCGCCAGCTGGATTTTTTGTGTATTAGTCGGATCTTTACTGTCTTCACGCCCCCGATGCAGCGAGTCCATAGAGGTAAAGCCGACACCGCCTTCAATAAAAGCCTGTACACACAATGCCGTACCCGGCCCATTTTCTTTTCGTATATGCGGCAGGCAATGCTCCGCCATTATCCATACGCCCAGCGTACATGCTGGATTATACGTCGCGACACCTCTGGTCCTGCACGCACTGGCAAACAGGTCACACTGCCTTTGTTTATCCTCCAGATAATAATCATTGACGCCTTCTACCAGCCCAACAGCCAGGGCTTCGAGATCGCGTCCTGCCATGCCGCCATAAGTCATGAACCCATCAATACGTATGAGCTTTGGCTGCAAACGTTGACAGTCAGTTTTATTTCTTAATGAGATGAATCCCCCCGTATTAACGAGCCCTGCTTTCTTCGCGCTCATATGGGCGATATCGGCGTAAGACATCATTTCACGTACAATTTCCTTACAGCTTTTATGCCCATAACCCTGCTCATGTTTCTTTATTATCCAGGCATTTTCTGATATTCGGGCAGAGTCAAGACATAGCAAAACATCTCTTTTTTTGTACTTATCGATGATATCCCTGACTTCTCTTATATTTTGCATCGAGACAGGTTGCCCTGCACACAAGTTATTTGGCACCACAAGCTCAACCAGGCCAATGCGCTCACCGTGCTCAATAAAAAGGGCTTTCATTTTTTCTGTATCGATATTACCTTTAAACCATGAAGAATTATTCTCATCGAAATATTCAGGGCAGGTTAAATCTACCGGCTCGGCTTCCTGGTAATAGCAATGGGCGCGGGTAGTTGTGAAATGACAGTTTGAGGGTACAAGATCGCCTTTTTTCACAAAGGCCTCGTAAATTATTGCCTCACCAGAGCGTCCCTGATGGCAGGGCATAACAAAATCCATACCTGTAAATTTTTGCAATACATCCTGCAGAGGATACCAGCTCTTTGAGTTGAAATACGACTCATCCGCCAACATCATGGCAGACCACTGGCGATCGCTCATCGCATTCGTACCCGAATCGGTACACATATTCACATACACATACTCAGCAGGCAGATTTGGTACCGACCAGTTGAATTGCTTAATAAGTTCTTTGCGCTGAAATCGGGTCGTTGGAGTAACATATTCAACAACCTTGACTCTCCAGGGCGGGACTTTGTCATATGGGATATCGCTGGGGAACAACATCTCTTCATCTGTTATTTTCATTGCTTATTATTCCATTAAGTTAAGCAGACAAATTAAATTCATCTAAAATGCAAAGCCATGATTCAGTATTTAAGCTAGAAACGACGTTGGCCAATACAGGTGAGCATTCCGGGTGAGAGCGTGATGAACTCTCCATTTTTTAACTTAGTTAAAACCTCATCAAAAACACGCTCTTCCAGACTGCTTCCCTGAAGGATATGGTTTCTCAAATCATTTAATGTTAAATACCAGAACTCACTCATTGGCGTGTTGCGACTTATCGGGGGAAAGAATACTTCTTCTTGAACATTGACTATTCCTGACGATTTAAATTGAGACTTAAGGCTTTTGGACCAGTTAACATCGGTTCCAATTGAGTCGATTAAGACTCTCCACATTACGGACATAAGTTGATGGAACGCTGGCTCTTCCGGATCTTCTGCAGGGGCGACAATATCAGAAACAACGAGCCAGCCTCCGGGCTTTAACAATTCGGATATCTCTTTTAAAATTCGCTTCCGCTCACGCAAATGCATCAATACAAACCTGACATTAATGATATCAAATTTTTCGATATCCATGACCTCGTTAATATCATGCTGGATTACTTTTACTTTATCAGAGAGAATAAATTTCTCTTCAAGTAAATCAACCAAATGATCAACAGCGACAACCTCGCTAACGTTTGGTTGTTCGGCCATCCATTTAACTATACTCCCGCTTCCTGAACCTATATCGAGGCATCGCATTCCCGGACGGGTAGTTATTTTTGAAAGCTGCTTTTTTGTTAAAAAATCATAGGTTTTTGAAACCAACTCAAGGCGATGCATCTCCTTAAGATTATCCTGCCGGAAAACATGCTGACCGTAGTTTCCTTTCATATTTTCGTCCCTATAAAATCTGCCTCAGGATATTATCTGCGATTCATATGCGTTGCTGTTAGTGGTATCGATTACAGTTTTAAATGCTAGTTAAGTTTTTTTGGATAATAAAGTGAAAGAACCTACTTTTCTTTATTTCGTGATTACCATCCCAAATCTGTTCTTTAAAAACAATATCACCCGTTATCAATATAAAATATTTTTGTTTATTAAATATAAAATAAGTGAAAGAAAAATGTTGCTTTGAGTGCCGAGCGAAAAACAGGCGTTAATGGCTACGTTATCAGCATGTCAATATGACGTTCGAATGATTGAGTTACGTGATTGTTATACTTTATCTGGAATTGCAAAAATATGTTGCTGCTATGTGAGCAATAGCTATCGCAGGCAGGGAACAGGTAGTTATTTACTCACTTTTGCTAACACAGTTTGTTGGCGGCAACGATATAACACCTTATATAGCGATCACTATTTTTAGTTTGAAAAAATTAAATAGAGCATAAACATTGATCAACATCAATAAATTATCATTTAAATTTATATTATTCATGTATACGCACCTGATAAGCAATTTGCATATAATTGTTTGTATTTTATTACTAACTTAATATGGCATTCATTCACACAGTGGGTTATTTCCAGCGTGATGATTTACACAGGTGCAGGCGGTTGCATGTATAGCTGTTGCTCTACGCAACATAACCCATTCATAAGCATCAACTGCATTAATGTACACTTGCCCCAAAAAAAGGACAGGGCCCTGAAATGTGGTTGTAAGATTTTCGCCGTGATCGCGCGAGCTTAGCGATTTTGTCAATGGTGCTGTACTGGCCGTTTATCAGGGCTCGTACTGAGCACGTCGAACGTCTTTCCATAATCTGACCGGCGGACTTTCATCCGGGTATGAAACAGAAGATATGGAGATTGAAAATGCAGCGTCGGATGTTCCGACTGGCTGCACTATGGAGTGTACTGGCGATATCACCTGCGATGAAGACAGATGCCCGGCCAGCGCAACAGGCGCCAGCCGGTCAACCCGTTCTGCCAGGTCCCGCTGATGAAGATGTTTTTACAGCCATGTCAGTGCAGCCCTACTGCAGTGTTCTGCGATTGCATCACCCGGAATGACGGTATAACAACAATCAGCGGGAAAGCACTGCTGTAGTGTTTTGCTGCCAGAGCAGGTCCGTAAAACTCACCCAGCCATCGGGTGGAATACGGATTTACTGGTACAGAACAGCACAGATATCATCAATGGCAGTTTCTTATGTCCAGATTCAAGATGCCTCTGCATGGCGGCCACCGCATAAGATGAGGCGAAATGCCCTGTGTTTATCGAGTGACGACTGATGCGCAATGAGCAGGTGGACGTAACCATCACCTGCGTTAGCTGAACCACTTCCCGAACCAGCCGTTAAACTTCATCATCACAAAATCAATGATACGGTTGAAGAAGCCGCCTTCCGGCACATCCTGCAGCACCACCAGCGGACGCTGTTCAATCGTTTTGCCGTCCAGTTGAAAATCAATGGTGCCGACCACCTGGTTTTTCTTCAACGGCGCCTCTAGCTGCGGCGATGTCAGGCTGTAGCTGGCTTTCAGGTTTTTCATCTGCCCTTTAGGAATGGTCAGTGCCGCGTCTTTTTCCACGCCAAGGTTGACCTGATTCTGTTCGCCAAACCAGACGCGCTGCTGGGCAAAAGGGGCATCCGCTTTAATTGGGGTCACGGTTTCAAAAAAGCGGAAACCCCACGTCAGTAATTTTTCACTCTCGCGGAAGCGAATGGCATCGCTGGCGGTTCCCAAAACAACCGAGATCAGCCGCATATCGCCTTCGGTGGCGGAGGCCACCAGATTATTACCGGCACCTGAGGTGTGACCGGTTTTGATACCGTCCACCTTCAGATTGCTGCTCCAGAGCAGACGGTTACGGTTTATCTGACGGATGTTGTTAAAGGTAAACTCTTTTTCCTTGTTCAGGGCATACTCTTCCGGCACATCGCGAATCAACGCCTGACCAATCAGCGCCATGTCGCGCGCGGTACTGTACTGCCCCTCGGCATCCAGGCCATGCACCGTCATAAAATGGGTGTTTTTCAGGCCAAGCGCGTTGACATAGTTATTCATCAGGCCAATAAAGGAATCCTGACTGCCAGCCACATAGTCCGCGAGTGCGATGCAGGCATCGTTCCCGGACTGGATCACAATGCCTTTGTTCAGCTCATGCACCGGAATGCGGTCACCGGGCTTAAGAAACATCAGCGAAGAACCGCGCAGTTTGGGGTTGCCGGTAGCCCAGGCATCCTGCCCCACCGTCACCATATCATCGGGTTTAATTTTGCCGGATTTGATTGCCTGCCCAACCACATAGCTGGTCATCATTTTTGTCAGGCTGGCAGGATCGAGCCGCTGATCGGCATTCGACTCTGTCAGAACTTTACCGCTGGCGTAGTCAATTAAGATCCAGGCCCTGGCATCAATTTGAGGCGCGGCGGGTGCCTGTTCAGCAAAAACAGCCATCGGCGCGATGAGTAACAACGAGGTCGCAGCGATGCGCCGCAGGGGAGATGAAAAGCAAGTATTTGTCATGGGCTTGGCCGGATTGTCCTTAGTAAAACGAAAGTCAAAGGCTTAACACCTTCTGTGAGAACGCTACCCGCTGGCGTCAATGAAAAAAACCGCTTAATCGTAAAGTTTTATAGATTTTAGTAGATTAACCCTGGTCTGAGCGCCGCGCGCGTGCCATTTTCCCTCACGAATGTCGCACATAAAAATGCGCTAAATTCTGATTTTTTAATCAAAAAGTTAAGGCCGTCACAAAACTGGGTTAACCTGACTTTATTCAATCGAGGAGAACCCCCTATGGATTTAGCCCTGTTTGATCTGGATGAAACGCTGATTAGCGAGGACAGTACCGGCCTGTGGCTGCGCTGGCTGGTCTCACAAGGCTTCGCCTCCAGTGACCTGCTTGATGAAGAACAGGAATTAATGCGCCAGTATTACGCCGGAACGCTGTCCATTGACGAGTACATGCGTAAAACCCTCTCCCCCTTAGCCGGGATGGCAACGATGACGGTGGAAGGATGGGTTCGGCGCTTTATTCACCGCGATATTATGCCGCGCGTCTTTCCTGAAGCGCGGGCGCGTCTCGACTGGCATCAGGCGCGCGGAGACAGAATTATCGTCATTTCCGCCAGCGGCGAGCATCTGGTGAATCCGATTGCCCGCCAGCTTGGTGCCTGTGGCGCGCTGGCTATCGGCGTGGAAGTGGTGGATGAGCGCTACAGCGGCAATACCTATGGCACCATGACGTTTCAGCAGGGCAAAGTGAAACGGGTGGAAGAATGGAAGGCTGAGCGCCCTGCGGAACAGTACGCACATACCTGGGCCTACAGTGACTCCATGAATGACCTGCCCATGCTGGCGCAGGCCGATTATGCACACGTGATAAACCCGGCCGAGCCGCTGCGCCAGGAAGCCGAAAAACGCGGCTGGCAGGTCTGCCACTGGGTCCGCTAATTTAACCGCGGGACGCGCTGGCGTCCTGCTTCAGCCCTACCTTCAGTAATTTACCTTCGGCTTCATCTGTTAAGACATAAAGATAGCCATCTGGCCCCTGGCGGACATCGCGGATGCGTTCATTTCGCCCGTCCAGTAAGCGTTGCTCTTCCACCACTTTCTCGCCGTTAATGTGCAACCGAATCAGGTTCTTCTCTTTCAGCGCCCCGATAAACAGAGAGTTTTTCCACTGCGGGAAACGCGCGCTGTTATAAAAGGCCATACCACTGATCGCCGGTGAGACTTTCCAGTAAAACGCGGGCTGTTCCGTGCCCTCAACGTGCGTGCCTTTAGATTCCGGGACCTTACTGCCGTTGTAATCAATACCGTAGGTGGCCAGCGGCCAGCCATAGTTTTTGCCCTTCTGGATGATATTCACCTCATCTCCACCGCGCGGACCGTGTTCACTTTCCCACATCGTCTGCGTCCAGGGATTCAGCGCCAGACCTTGCGGATTGCGCAGGCCATAGGCCCAGATTTCTGGCCGCGCGCCCTGCCTGTCAACGAAAGGATTATCTTTTGGCACGCTGCCGTCCGCGTTCAGGCGCAGCAGTTTGCCCTGAAGTTTATCGAGGTCCTGTGCGGCGCTGCTGACAAAGTTGTCGCCAAAGGCAATCCATAAAAAGCCCTGACGATCAAAGGCCAGTCGGGTCCCGATGTTGTTACCGCTTGAGAGGCGCGGCGTTTGCTGAATTACCGCATGAAAATCGGTTAACTGGCGATTATCGTTACTGAGTTTGCCGTAGCCCACCACGGCGCCGGCCTTGCCGTTGCTGTCCGCTTCGGTATAGCTGAGCCAGACGCGGCGGCTCTGCGCAAAATCGGGGGCCAGCACCACGTCCAGCAGTCCGCTCTGACGCTGCGCCCAGACCTTCGGCACGCCCTGAATCGGTTCGGACAAGCCGCTGTCTGGTCGCCAGCTGCGCAGCTGACCGGATCGTTCGGTGATCAGCAGGGTTTGATTATCCGGCAAAAACGCCACTGACCAGGGATGATCCAGCTTATCCTGGAGCACCTCAACCTTGAGTTCATCAGCCCACAGCGGGCTGGAAAAGAGTAGCGCGCCACTGAATAACAGCGGGATCGAAACACGGGACATAGCCTTCTCCTCACAGGGTGCAGTGTTGTTAAGCGTAGTCAGCGGGTCGGGGATGCAGTTGAGGATTTACAAAAGATTAAACAAGGTGTTGGCAGCAGGATGCGCAATAGCAGTCGCGGGAGAAGCCGACCGAAAAGGTATCATGAAGAGAGGAGACCGCCCGCAGTAAGATAGCGGGCGGAAGCGGTTATTCGAAACAGGTGTCCGGGTTTTCCGCCAGTGAGATAAACTCTTTACCGCCTGGTGTCAGAGCCAGAATCGTGCCGCTTTCAATATCGTACACCCAGCCGTGCAGCCGCAGTTTACCCTGACGTAACCCGACCGATACCGACGGGTGAGTTTTCATATTGTTTAGCTGGGCAATCACGTTTTCCTGCACCATTTCGTTGAGTTTTTTCTCAGGCGAATCGTATTCACGCTGCTCAACCACCGCTTTTGCCGCATCGGCATAACGCAGCCAGTGCTCAACGGCTGGCATCGAATCCATACAGGCACAGGAGGCGATGGCGTTCATTGCGCCACAGTTGGAGTGACCACAGATGATGATGTCAGAAACGCCCAGCGCCATGACCGCGTACTCAATGGTCGCTGACACACCGCCCGGCTCCGGGCCAAAAGAGGGCACAATGTTGCCCGCATTGCGGATAACGAACAGCTGCCCAGGTTCCTGCTGCGTCACCAGTTCCGGCACCAGACGGCTGTCTGAGCAAGAGATAAACAGCGCTTTTGGATTCTGGTTTGATGCCAGACTTTTAAAAAGCGCTTTTCTTTCGGGAAAGACTGTCTGCTGAAAACTCAGAAACCCGTTGATGATCTCTTTCATTATTTCGCTCTCACATTATCCACGTCATGATCTGAAGAAACGGTGCCTTCAGTACTTGTTAAGCGATTCATTATTAATGAAAACAAGCAAATATCAACCGAGAATCTGGGCAAAAGCCCGCCAGTAAAGTCAGGATTGTTAAATATTTATTCCCTCCAGTTATTAGGTGTTTATTGGAATTTCTTTTACAGAACGGTGAGTTAGTGCTTTCCCCCCGCCCGCCTGCTCTGCCGTTTCGTCAACGGCAACCGCGCCTGACCTTTACCGGTTTTTGCGTTACTTTACGCTTAACCAATCCCTTACAGATAACGCTACAATTTTCATCACAACACAGGTAAAATCGCGCGCCATTGCTGTGCTGAACCGGAAACCACCTTATGTCCACTACGAATACACTGCCGCCGCGCGTAGGATTTGTCTCGCTTGGCTGCCCAAAAAACCTTGTCGACTCCGAGCGCATCCTGACGGAACTGCGCACCGAGGGCTATGAGGTGGTGCCACGCTATGACGATGCTGAAATCGTTATCGTCAACACCTGCGGATTTATCGACAGCGCCGTACAGGAATCTCTGGAAGCGATCGGTGAAGCCCTGAACGAAAACGGCAAGGTCATTGTGACCGGCTGTCTGGGCGCTAAAGTCGACCAGATTCGTGAGGTGCATCCAAAGGTGCTGGAGATCACCGGCCCACACAGCTATGAACAAGTGCTGTCGCATGTCCATCGCTACGTGCCAAAGCCGCAGCACAACCCGTTTCTGAGCCTGGTGCCGGAACAGGGCGTGAAGCTGACGCCGCGCCATTACGCCTACCTGAAAATTTCTGAAGGCTGTAATCATCGCTGCACCTTCTGCATCATCCCTTCAATGCGTGGCGATCTCGACAGCCGGGCCATTGGTGAAGTGCTGGACGAAGCAAAGCGCCTGGTTGAAGCCGGCGTCAAAGAACTGCTGGTGATTTCGCAGGATACCTCTGCCTATGGGGTGGATGTGAAACACCGTACGGGCTTCTGGAACGGTGCGCCGGTTAAGACCAGCA
>Ga0308156_1002667_pt1 | contig 15262 bp, 12 predicted proteins | sample PhyAR2_FD_201041 | JGI IMG/M metagenome (GOLD analysis project Ga0308156, IMG submission 201041) | Phyllosphere microbial communities from UC Gill Tract Community Farm, Albany, California, United States - DLSL A.R2 | ecosystem: Host-associated > Plants > Phyllosphere > Unclassified | place: USA... | reverse complement strand
CAGCAATATATTATCAAGGCAATCTCTCCACTTATCATCTTTCACATAAAGTAAATGAATACTTGAAAGATATCAATTTATACCAAGAGGCAGAATACCTAAATACTCGTCTTAAATTTACACAAACCTCCCCTTCAAAATCCTTACCTTTAGTATATTCACTATTCAATGCTCAAGATAATGGGGTACTGAGTATTGTTAAAAAAGCAGAGAGTCGTCCTGGGTTTATTATCCGATTCTACAACGGAAAATATAAACAAAACGATAAAATCAGATTGTTCTTCAATAAAGACATTAAAGTAGCAGAGCTAGTTAACCTTAAAGAAGAGAAAAAAATCTCTTTGAATCCAACAACTGAGCTTCAACTACCTGACTTAGACCACGCAAAACTATTAACAGTATATATCGAATTAAAAAAATAGTGCATTCCACAACTCTTCATGCTGTTATGAGTAAGGGTTTCATTACACCTCAATAGAGGTCAATATATCGACTTATAACAATTATCAAAATTTAAATACCACTAATTATTAATCAATTAAAACACTTCCTTTTTTGAAAATAAACTACATATGTGAATAAAGAAAAACTTTTAACTGTTCTAGCTAGAAGTTTTTTATTGATTTTTATTTTAATTTTCACTTCTTGTTTCAGTAAATGGCTCTAAAATAAATAGTTCACCTAACCTTTCTAAAAGTTTCTATTTTTATCTTTCAATGGAATGAATTCCTATTCATATAATATTTTTCTTAAATTTATATTATAGTCATTGGTTCAATTATACTTACAACTTTTTTATCCTTTAAATTTAATTGTATAAAAAGCATCCATAAATTTTTTAGCATTCTCTGTCACACTATTGTAATCGTTTTTGGATGCTGGACCGGTTACCCCCCCACCTGCTGAAACGGCAACTGCTCCGGCTTTGAACCAATCTTCAATATTACTTGCTCCAACGCCTCCAGAAGGCATCACATTAATATAAGGGAAGGGTCCCTTGAGGTCTTTAATCATTGCTGCACCTGTTATATCTCCAGGAAATAATTTAATAATTTCAGACCCATAACGTAAAGCCTCTCCAGCTTCACGTGGTGTCAAAACACCTGGAATATATGGAATTTGATAAAGATTACATATCTTAGCCACTTCTTTATCAAAACTAGGGCTAACAATAAATTGAGCACCGGCAACTATAGCCAAACGAGCTGAGGTAGGATCCAACACTGTTCCTGCACCTACAACCACATCTGTTCCAGCATATTGAGCCACTAAGTCTGCAATAACATCGTTAGCTTTAGGTACAGAATAAGTTAATTCAATAGACTTAATTCCTCCTGCTACAACTGCCTCTACAATTTTCAAGGCTTTTTCTGGACTATCTGCACGCACAACAGAAATCACTCCAGAATTTACTAATTTATTAATAATATCCATTCTTTGCATTATATGTACTTCCCATTTCTTCTTAATAACAATGACCAAAACGGTCATCAGTATTGAAAAACTCAATTAGCTCCTCTTTTGTAGGATAACCCTCGCTATCTCCATGACTCCGAACAGCCAAAGCACCAACAGCACAAGCTCGACTCACTGCATCTTCGATTGGCCATCCTTCAAGTAAAGCCGATTCTAATCCGACTGCGAAACCATCGCCAGCACCAACCGTATCTACAACTTTTTTTACTTTAAAACCAGAAACGGTAAAGCTTTTGTCATTCTTAGTTTTTACAAAAGCGCCATCTGCTCCCAACTTTACAACTACCGTATGGGTCAAATCACTTTGCTTTAGATAAAAATCAGCAATTTTTTCAGGTTCTCGTGAACCCATTAAGAGTTCGCCTTCATTAATTCCTGGTAAAATAATTTGACTCCCACGGGCTAATTCATTTGTTACATCAACCATTTGTTCATGAGATTCCCAGAGAGCCGGTCTCAAATTTGGGTCAAAAACCGTCAAAATATTTGCCTCATTCAGTTGAGCATTAAATACTTTGAAAGTTTCAAGACTCGTACTTGATAAAGCAGGAAAAATACCCGACAAATGCGCTAACTTTACCCCAGCCAAATCCACATCTTCAAGCTCAGGAACTGCAAAATTTGCCGCTGCTGAATTTTTACGAAAATATGCAACTTCAGGATCTCCATCACTCACAAGCTCTTTCAAATAAAAACCCGTCAGATATTTGGAATCTTTCTTCAAATGATTCACATCAATGCCAGCCTTAGCTGATGTCTCAATGATAAAATCTCCAAATGGGTCATCCCCAACTTTTGAGAGATAGGCCGCTTCATGTTCCAAACGACTAATCCCTACAGCTACATTCAGCTCTGCACCAGCCAAAAATTTTTCAAAATGACTTGCTTTATCTAAAGACAACTCCATATCTTGCGAAGCAAGTACCACCAGTGGTTCTCCAATGGTTAAAAATTCTGCCATTTTTTAATCCTTCTCAATTATTCAAAAGTCAATTTGCATTGATATTTTTTGACTTGACCGACTACAAGTCTGTCATTTTCTTCTTTATTTGCTAATTCTTGTTTTTCGTCAATCTTGTCCGGCAAACCAAAGAAAGGTTCCAAACAAATAAAAGGCAGTTCTTCATCTTCTTTGGTCCACAAGCAAAGATGAGAGAAATCACTCAAATCCATGCCAACTGCATAAGACGGACCTTGTAATTTAACAGCATCTACTTTGTCTGCCAAAATAACCAAGCCCTCATCAAAGATATGATGATTCAAATCAAAAGTTGAACCAGCAAAAGGCAAGTCTTTCACAAGTCCTGAACGATAAGGAAATGGATTCTTCACAATTTCAAACTTTGTCAATTGCTCACACTCAGGCTCAATTGACAAAGAATAATCTTCAAAGTCGCCTTCAACATTAAAAGCAGGATGAAAACCAAGTGAATACGACAAAATATTATCAGACAAATTTTGAACTTCAAAGTTCACCATTAACTGATTCAAATTCAATATAAAACTTACCTTCAATTCAAAAGCAAAAGGATAAGATTTTAAAGTTTCCTCATTTCCTTTAAAACTCAAAATCAATTCTGTATCACGATGACAAATCACTTCAAAATCATAATCTGATACAAAACCATGTTGCTGCATTGAATAATTCTTACGATTGATGAGATACTCATCATCAGTGGAACGCCCAATCGCAGGGAATAAAATAGGTGCATGCTTAGCCCAAGCCATATTATTCCAGATATATTCATGACCTGTTTTATTATTTACTACATGAGTCAGTTCTGCCCCATGAGAATCAATAGAAACAGTTAAATTTTGATTCTTTATCTCTAACATTTTCTTTCCTCACAATTCTAATAAAGAAACACAGGAGTTAAGTTTCTCATTGAAAAATTATTTATAAAGTAACTCCATTTTTAAAGATCGCAATTTCTTGAAATTTATTTTCTTCATTACGTGTTGCTTCACCACTTGCAACGGCAATAATTTTTTCAATAAAATCTTCAAAAACCACTTCTTTATCTTCATTAAATAAACGCCCTGCATTAAAATCAATCCAGTGATCTTTCTTTTGGCCAAGTTCATTATTTGTTGCAATCTTAAGCGTTGGCACAAAAGTTCCAAATGGTGTCCCACGTCCTGTTGAAAAGAGAATCATGTTGACGCCAGCTGCCGCCATGTTTGTGGTTGAAACCAAGTCATTACCAGGCCCTTGCAACAAGCTCAGCCCTTTTTTACGAATCGGTTGAGCATAAGTCAACACGTCAACCACTTTAGCTGTTCCTGATTTTTGAGTGCAACCCAGAGATTTATCTTCCAGAGTGGTAATCCCACCTTCTTTATTACCTGGTGAAGGATTTTCAAAAACAGGCTGACCATAACTTTGGAAATAACGCTTAAAGTTATTAATCAGATTTACAATATCTGTAAATACTGCTTCATCTTCAGCACGTGCCATCAACCGATTTTCTGCTCCAAACATTTCAGGAACTTCTGTTAAAACTGAACTTGCCCCTTGTGAAATGAAATAATCCGAAGCCATTCCAATCAAAGGATTGGCCGTAATTCCTGAAAATCCATCTGAACCACCACATTTCAAACCTATTTTCAATTCTGATAAAGGAATCTCTTCACGATGATCTTCTTTGGCCACTTCTAAAATTTCTTCAAGTAAATCATTGGCTGATTTTTGCTCATTTTTGACGTGTTGAGCCACCAAGAATTTGACACGACTGTGATCAACTTTCCCGACCAAAACCTTGAAAGCATCCATAGTGTTATTTTCACAACCCAAACCAAAGACTAAAACTCCGCCAGCATTTGGATGATGTACAGCATCAGCTAAAACACGGCGTGTATTTTCATGATCATCACCAAGTTGTGAACAACCATACTCATGTTTTAAGATAATGATGTTATCAAAAGGCAATTTCTCACCACGATGTTTTTCCTTAAATTGTTCCAACACAATTTCGGCAATTCCATTGACACAACCAACCATTGGCACGATATACAAATCATTACGCACTCCAACCCGACCGTCAGCACGACGGTACCCTTTAAATGTTCGGTCTACTTTTGGGTAAGTAACAGTTTTAAAATCAGGTTCATAACTATATTTCAATTCACCTTCAAGATTTGTTTTCATATTATGTGAATGAATCCAAGTGCCTTTAACAACCTCTTCAGTCACATGACCAATTGGAGCCCCATATTTTGTGACATCATCATTTTTTTTAAAATCACGCAGAGCAATTTTGTGCCCACGAGGGACGTCAGTTACAGCTAAAGTACTGACAGCTCCATCAGTAACTCCTTCGCCTTTTTTAATATCGCGCAAAGCCACTGCTACATTATCAAGAGGATTGAGATAGATTAGATCTTTCATATTATTAATTATTTACTTTCATTATTTTTTTGAACGAGTGCACGAGTTCCAATTTTTGGGATATCTTCAATATTTTGCTTCACTTGTGCTACAAGTTCTGGATATTTAGTCAAATCAATGCCCCAAAATGCTTCATAGCCCAAAACAGCTGTGACATAATCATTTGATTTTTTCATTTCTTCAAGAGTTGCCATCACATCAGATGTATCTTGAGGTTCAACTGTGGTTTGGCCGTAAGGTCCGTAGATATAAAGCCAAGCTGCAAAAGCAAGTGTAATACGCTTTGGAATTTTACCAGTTCGTTCAATATTTTGAATAATCGTTGGTAACAAACGATATTCACATTTAGATATGCTGTTCAAAGCGATAGAAGTCAATTCATGACGGACAAAAGGATTGTTAAAACGTTCTTTGATTGCTTCAATATACATTGTTAACTCATCTTTTGGCAGAGCAATCATCGGTGAAATTTCATCATACATTTCATCAATGATGAATTGTGAGAAATCATCATCTTTCATTACATCACCAACTGTATCAACACCAGCAAGTAGAGCTAAAGGAGTCATCGTCGTATGTGGTCCGTTAAGCAAACGCACTTTACGTTCACGGTATGGTTGCATATCATCAGTTACAATAACATTCAAACCCGCTTTTTTTAAAGGTAGTTACTCCTCAAGTTTCTTATTCCCCTCGATAACAAAGAGTAAAAAAGCTTCAGCCTTAACCAACATATTATCCTCATAGCCAATTCTTGCAAAAACTTCTTCTTTATTATCATGAGGAAAACCAGGAACAATCCGATCAACTAATGTTGAATAGAAATTATTTTCAGCATTAATCCATGCAACAAATTCTTCTCCCAAATTCCAAAGTTGAGCATATTGCAAAACAATTTTTTTCAAATTAACACCATTGTGCTCAATCAATTCACAAGGAATAATCTGAAAACCAGACATACCATTTTTAAAACGACGATGAAGGAGTTGGGTCAATTTAGCAGGATAAGTCTTTGCTGGCTTATCCTCCAGTTTATCATTAGCATCATAAGTAATACCCGCTTCGGTTGTATTAGAGAAAATAAATTCTACGCTTTCAATATCGGCCAGTTTTAAATAATCTTCAAAATCCTTATAAGGATTGATTGTACAATCAATAACGCTAATAATTTCATCACTTTGAATTTTTTTACCTTCTAAGAGCCCTTCAAGAACAACCGTATAATTATTATTTTGTTCCTCAAGACAGTCAATCATTCCACGCTCAATAGGTTGAACAACAGCAACTGAACCTTTAAACAACCCTTTATTATTCATTTGTTGAATTTGCCACTCAATAAACGCTCTCAAAAAGTTACCTTCACCAAATTGAATCACTTTAACAGGATAATTTTCTTTGTTAATCTCTAAATCTTTTATGTTTTTCATACAAAACCTACTCTCTATATTTATTGAGTCAAATAGTTCCTAATAGAAACTATTTTTACACTGACTAAGCCCGAAAACCTTAAAAAAGATTTTCGGGTAAATTAGTCTAATTCTCAAAACTTTTTTTATTTAAAAAATCCAAAATAATCATGTGCGTTATTGTAAGCAATATCTTGAACAACTTTACCAAGAATAGCTTCATCATTTGGTACACGACCTTGTTCTACCAAGCGTCCAAAGAAGTTACAAAGGACGCGGCGAAAATATTCATGACGCGGATAGGAAAGGAAGCTCCGTGAGTCGGTCAGCATACCTACAAAATTTGGTAATAGACTTTGTTGAGCAAAAACAGTCAACTGTTTATTCATGTATTCAGCTGTATCGTTGAACCACCAACCAGCACCAAGTTGCAAACGTTGGACTGTTCCACCTTGGAAGCTTTGCATCAATGTTGCAAGTTGTAACCAGTCATTTTGGTTAAGTGAATAAAAGATTGTCTTAGGAATGAACCCTTCTGTACAAGCTTTGGTATAAAGTTTTTGTATGCTATCGACAATATCAGGTTGCGTTCCAATCATGTCATAACCTGTATCAGCACCAATTTTTTCAAACATTGGTTTATTCAAATTGCGAGTTGAATTAATATGAAATTGCATAGTCCAGTCGAATTCATTGTTCAATTTCATCAAGAGTACAAGCAAAGCTGTGACATAACGATTTACTTCATTTTGAGTTAATACTTCATTATTCAAAGATTTCGAAATAATTATATCAACTTCTGCTTGACTTGCTTCTTCAAAATGGAAAGTTTCTAATGAATGGTCTGATAAAGCTCCACCCATTAAAGTAAAGAATTCAAAACGTTGGTGCATTGTCTTTTCAATATCCGCAAAGTTTTTTATCTCAACCCCTGCAGCACTACCTAGTTTTGTCATATATTCTGCATAAGTTGGAAGTTCAATATGAATCAATTTATCTGGGCGAAGAGCAGGCAATGTTTTAAAGCCATCTTTTTCTTTATCTCTTGCAATTAATTTATGTAAGTGCAAATCATCTGCTGGGTCATCTGTGGTACAAATTGCTTTAACATTTGAATTTTTAATCAAATTGCGTGGTTTAAAATCCTCTGTTTGCAACAAAGCGTTGGCTTTCTTCCAAATTTTAGGTGCTGTTTTACTGTTAAAAGTTTCATTAATATGAAAGAACCGACGGAGTTCAAGGTGAGTCCATTCATAAAGAGGATTGCCAAGTGATTTTTCAATAGTTTCAGCCCAAGCCATGAATTTATCGAAATCATCACCATCGCCAGTAATTAATTTTTCGGGGATACCATTTGCACGCATCAAACGCCATTTGTAATGATCCCCGTAAGTTCCTTCATTCAACCAAATCTTTGTGATATTTTCGTAGTTTTTATTTTCATAAACCTCATTAGGATTTAAATGACAGTGAAAATCGATGATTGGCATATCCTTAACATAATTGTGAAATAATGTTTTCGCCATTTCGTTTTCTAAGAGAAAATCCTCTGCTAAAAGTTCCATTTTAATATCTCCTTAAATTGTTTATTTCTAATCTAATTAATTATTTTTTGAGTGCGTTAGTTTCACCAATCTTACCGTTTTTCCAACATCCATTATCAAGATCTATTGCCACTTCTTTAAAACGTTCATCAGTCAAACGATAAAGGAAAAAAATGATTAAACCGGCACATAATAATGCAACAGCGGGGTATAAAGTCATAACTGAGCGAATACCTTGAAGGGCAGAAGCATCGGCGTGTCCTGCGACATATCCTGTAGCGGCAAGTACACCAGCTGAGATAATTGCTGCAAGAGACTGAGCCAATTTACGTGAGAAGTTAAATGCTGCATAGGTAATTGCTTCCCGACGCATTCCTGTATTCCATTCCCCATAGTCAATGGCATTTGAAACCATATTCCATGTGATACCGTTTGGAATTGCAAGAGCAGCATAACCTATTGATACAAAAACTGTGAAAGTAATGACATTATCTGGAAGTAAGAAGTTGATCAAATTAGCAGAAACACCAATAGCGAAACTTGTTACCAATACTTTACGTTGACCAAAATGTTTAACCAAAGTAGGAATCATGAATACACCAATAATTGCACAGCCCATATTGAAGAAATTAAGAATAGGTGTTAAACCAACATTATGCAAGTTATATTGCGCATAGAAAATCATCATGGCGTTGTTTGTATTCATTGCTGAAATGGTAAACAAAGTCATTAATACAATCGCTCCTAAAGGACCGTTTGTGAATACTACCTTTGCATAAGTCTTAAAATCAAGAACTTTAGCATTTGGATCACGATGAACCGTAACATTTTCTTTTGTACCAAAGTAACAAATCGCAAACATCGCAACACCAATAGCGGCAAAAATTGCGGTAGTAATCAAGTAACCATGATCATTAGCCTTCCCACCACTCATAACAAGCATCAACGGAACAAACGCTACACCACATATAAACTGTGCGCCTACAGAACCAACTTGACGAGCAGTTGCCATTAAGCTACGATCTTGAGGGTTACGTGACATTACCGAAGCAAGGGAACCATATGGGGCATTAGTAAAGCTATAAATAAGTCCCCAAATCATATAAGCTGCAAATGCATAAATCACTTTTTGTGACATATTTAAACCACTTGGCATATAGAAAGTAACCACTGTCATGGTTCCGAGTAAGACTGCTGAAATCATCATCACTGGACGGAACTTTCCACGTGGTCCAGATTTACGTCCATCAATGATTGATCCTGCAATTGGATCCATAAAGGCATCCCAAATCTTTGTCAATGAGAAGATGGCAGCAACAGTACTTGGACCTATTCCAACAACATCAATCCAGAATTTGGTCAAGTAAGCCTGACCAAGGTCAAACATAAACCCATTACCAAAATCTCCGAAACCATACAAGAGCTGCTGGTGTGTTGGAATTCTGCTATCAAAATGACTCCCAGTATTTACTGCAGCATTTTGTGGAGTTCCTGCTAATTTTTTTGATTCAACAGGGTGAACGGTGATTGTACTCATTTAATAAGTACCTCCTAATAATTAAAAATTATCTGCAAGTCTCGAAGAGACTGACATCACATAAATTTTTAGCTCCAAATAATATTTCGTTATTTTATAAAAACGAAATGGAACTTTCTTTGAGGTTTATACATTTATTATTCTTAGGATGGTTATGCTATCTATTTGTAGATGTGATTCTTACTACTTTTAGTTAACCGATTCCCGTAATCGGTTAACTAAAGTATAGCATTTTATTTTTGACATTCAAGCACAAATTTAGTAAAACATCTTTTACATTTTCACAATCAAAGTAACAGAAAGTTCAAAGTATCCGTTTTCATTTTCTTGCAATAGTTTTTTTCACATGAACTTTTTGGACACTTTTTGCTTTTTTGTACAAAAAAAGCCACTATTTGTAGTGACCTTTATCTTATAAAGAATTTCTTTTGATAAGTTTTGATTCTATAGTGGTAATTTCTAGTTTTGAAGTTTTGTTTTCGATGGCTTCTAACAGCCTATCCATGGCTTGAAATCCAATTTCTACCAAATTTTGTTCAATTGCAGTAATTCCAGGTCCCATTACTTCTCCAAAAGATTCGTCATCATATCCTACTAATCCTATATCTTGGGGGATTCGTAGCTTCTTCTCCTTTAAAAATTTTAGACAGCCATATAAAAGTGGTCCGTTAAATGTGTAAATTGCTGTTTTTATGTCATCATTGAGCATTTCCGTTATTGCTTCCCAATAATTATCATTAACATCTAAATTTTTGGCTTCCGGAGCAATAATTTCTTTGATTTCTACATCAGTATTTGTTATAGCTTCAATTAATCCTTCATACCTTGCAATACGTGGTGTCGAATGAATTACTGGTGGTGAAACAACGATAATTCTCTGATATCCTTTTTCAATTATTAACTCTGTAAGTTCTTTTGACTTCTCAAAATTATCAGAAGCTACAGCTGGCCAAATAAGTGGTTCAACAAATCGGTCAATTTGAACGACTGGAAAAGCCTCCTTAATTTGCTTATATTCTTCAGATGTTGCACCAATTGGTTGGATAATCATGCCGTCTACTTGTTCATCAATCAATTTTGCGATATTTTTCTTCTCTAGACTTCGACTTAAATCAGAATCCATAATCAAAGAATGATATTGAGTTGTTTTTAGACGATTCAATATTCCTTTAATAAGCAATGAGGTATAAAAATTTGAAATATCTCCAACTGCAATACCAATAAGTGAGGAATTCTGTGATTTTAAAAATCGAGCTTGTCTACTTGGACGATAATCCAGTTCTGTAATTACTTGTTCGATACGTTGACGAGTTTTATCAGACATGTTTTCATATTTGCCATTGAGGTATCTTGAAATTGTTGTTCTAGAAACTTTCGAGATACTAGCAATATCATTAATCGTTACTTTTTTCTTCATATCAGTAATTATACACCAAATCAACAAAAATAGAATTTTATAATATAAAATTCTATTAATAAAAAAATATTTTTTAAAATTATCTTCTATAAATTTTCGGAGTAATTTTTGGCACCACTTTATGATCTATAAAGTGAATAAACTCCTCCCATGATTTCCCAGATTCTAACCATTCTCTTTTTACTATCATTGCTTGATTATTTTCTGAAATAATGTAAACTGCGTCGTCATAGTAAACAACTTTATATATAGGAAATTCAATTTCTATGTCATCACCAAAAGAAAAACAACGCTTTTGATTGATAGAACTATTTTCTTTATATTTTTTTCTTATTCTATAAGGCACAAAAACAAAATAGTTTAATACTACTATTAGTACATAAAACACAGCAAAGATTATTAATAGTAATACAGACCATTTAAAAAAAGTAAAAATTACTTCTCCAATAATAAGACCTCCGATTAAAAACAAAAAGGTCGTTCTATTGGACAAACGCTGTACCATCTTGAGATGATCTTCGATCGTAGGTTTTCCACTAAATATATAATTCATTTTTTTCCTTTTTTCTAATATTTTTACATTTTCCAAAATCTGTATCAATTTGACTTTTATAAAACTGCAAATAAATAAATAAAAAATAAATATTTATTATCTTATAAATCATTCTTCAAGAAATTGTCTAACTGGTCAATAGTTTCATTTAAAAATTTCACTGCAAATTCATGTTGGATTTGGTCTCCAATTACATTAGCTACCAAATTTAAACGACCTTCAAATGTTGAAAAACAAATTTGAAACATTGGAGCTTGTCTGAAAGCACCTGACGTAAAACAATCAATTAGTGTATTTCCTAAAAAAGTATATTTTTCACTTTTGAAATAGGACATATTTGTATAGGAAATATCTTTTATATGATAGTTTTCATCTGCAATTTTTCTTAATTCATCAAGTGGTTTACTTTCATAATTATCAATTAATGTAAGAGTAGATTCTAAAAATTGATACTGCTTTTTTAATTCTGTCATTTCTTCATTTACTTTCCGACAAGAGGTAATAAAACTTTCTTCAAATTTAACAGACGGTTTGGGTGAATAACGAGCGGTAAAGTTTCCAATGTATAGTTTCTGCTTTTCGTTTTCTTGTAAGAACTGTCTTGTGTCAATCGGGCAAGAAAGAGGTATGTTCTCAGCTTTGGGATTATACTTGGCTAACATCTTCATATATGCTGTTAACAAAATATCATTTATTGTAAAACCTATCTTTTTAGATTTTTCATGAACTTTTAAGAACTTAACCTGGGGATATATAACCTGATGGACATCACTATATTTTACTAAATCTGTTTCAGGAAAAGGCAATTCTAAAGTTACATCAGGATGATTAGCTTTAGACGGTAAGGTAAAAGTTTTATTAGGTAGATTATCTAATACGGAACGTAAATTTTGATGATTTATTTGAGTAGCAATTTCAGGTTCATTATAAAGATTTACTAGGTGTGACATAATTTGTTTTAAACCTGCTCCATCAGAAAAAATATGACTTACTATAAAAATAAGCTGATATCCTTTTTGATAAGGTTGATAAAAAACTTGAAGTTGAGGTTTTTCTTGAAAGTCTAAAGAAAAATCATATGGATTCTCATCGAATGATAATTCATGAAAAACTTCATTTATATCAGTTACCACTGGATAGAAACGATTATCTTTAATTTCATAACGGCAAAATATTTGGGGAATAGTTTCACTTAAACGGGCAATCGCTTTTTTTAATTTAATGACATTAAGCTCTCTGGAAAAACGTAAAACTCCTAATACAGATGGATATATTTTATTAAATCCATTAGTATGCAAAACACTTGTTGCCTGACCTTCATAACTCTTCATTATATATTCCTACTCTTTCTAAATCTATAAGCGTTTATAAATGACACTATGACCACTATTTAAGATACTTCGCAATAATTATACAGCGTTTACTTAAATTTTACAAACGTTTATTAAAGCTTAGAATAAAGTTAAAAAATCAGAAAATATAGACTATAATTATCAAAATATCACTTATCATAATCAAAAATAGCTATTGTTAAATAAAGTAAAGCATTGAAGTGGACATTTTATAAGAATATAGTACATTGTTTCTTAAAAACTTTTTAATGCCTTTCTTTCTGTGTTCTATTTACAACAAATCTCCTCTTTTGAATGTTATCCCTTTACTCTTTTATCAGTTTTTCTGATTTTTTTATTGAATTGTTCATTTTTTTGTTATATAATATCAGAAAAGACGATATTTGTTGTGTGAACCATATAGAATCGAGGTCATATGATTGATTTACAAGAACATTTAACTCATACCATCGCTTCCCGCTTTAGGGATTTAAGAAAAAATGAACACTCTAACCTTCCTCCTGATCTTATTGCTAACGGACAAAAAGCCGCAATTTTGAGAATTGAAAAAGGAGAGGTTCCTCGGAGTGGAAATTTCATTTCTGATACACTCTTGGACATCTATTCTAATTATTTTTCTCTCTCCAAAGTATCCCTCATCTTTGGAGAAGGGATAGACTTAGAAAAACTAGTGACCTTCCTCTTTTCTGAACTCTCTTCCTCTCTTATGCCTTCTGACTTAAGAGAGCGATTAAGAATTAAGCCACCTAAAAGTACTCCATCTCAACAGGTTAAAGATTCACTCCTTACCCTTTACTATACCTTTGCGGATTTTGGAAGGTGGTATGACCTAAGAAAAGAAACTCCTCAATCACAGATAGAAGAGAATCCAATTGATTTTTTGACAATGTCCACTATTCTATGGCAACTGTGTAAAGAAAGATTTTTAGCTTCATTCAACGAAAAAGTCATATATTCAGTGTTTAACGAACAAGACGATAAATTCTACTATAACCGAATTAATAAAAAGGTCAACGACTGGCTTAATCATGATTTTTCAGAATTAATTATCCCTGAGTGTGTTAAAAAGTTAAAGAAAAATAGCATTTTTAAAATAGGCTATATGGTCAAGGCACTCATAGATGAGTTTTTAGTTTCAGACCTTCCTGAATCTTATCTCACAAATATTCCATTGGATGTGTATTTTCCACCTACAAAACATTATCGGATAGAGCCAATAGCGGATAAAGAAAAACAGGTCAAAGATATTGCGGACAAATGGGTAGATTCCCTTTCTAAAATTAAAGCTCCTGTTTATGAAAAAGATTTCAAAAAAATTGAAGAAGAAAATATTTTTGAGGGAATAGAGGGAATCACAGATTTAAGTACTCCCTTTAGGAAAGGAATTCAAAAAATTACGATTGAAGATTTTCTTGATAACCTCTTAGATCTCCCCCCTTTTATGAACGAGTGTCATTTTCTTAATTTCTCTGAGCAAAAAATACCAGGAATTCTATCCGTTAATCTTCAGGCCACTCATCTCTTTCAAAAGAGAATTAACGAGGATATTGAAGGAATGATTGATAACTTAGTCGGAATTCAAAATCACTTTATTAATCTCATTGTGTGGAAGGAGCTTAGTGAATTCGCTATTTAAGAAAAAAATGAAAAAGAGCAAATTTGCTCTTTTTTTTAATAGGCTCAATTTTAGTAATTAATTTGGTGTTCAAAAGTTCAAAAAATAAGTCCAATCCTCTAGATTTTTTAACCTTCTTTCTAACGTAGAATAAAGTTATCAAATTCAGCGCAAAGAATTTGGTGGTTGCCTATCATCTGAATCATGATTCAGATGATTCTCTAAGTAGAATAATGCGATATTCTGCTTCTTACCTGAAAGGAAAAAATTTCATTATGAAAACAAACTCACTTAAACGCCAAGGCGGCTATACTTCAAGACTTGCTTCACAAATTGTGGATACTTCAAAATCCATTCATTCTCTAAGCCTAGAGTTAACCCCTCAATTCAAATTTATAGATAAAGTCCGAACGGAGGAAGTGGTGGCTTATAAGGCATGGTTCGCTCAATCAGGACTCCCTCCTTTTGAAGTCAAGTTTGAAAAAAATGTGAAACTTCCTGATTTCCTAGCATTGGTTACTTTTGAAGAGCTACAAGCTTGTGAGGTCGGCTATAACGTCTACTTTAAAGCTTTAAGTGTGAAAGAGGTCAAATAATGGATAAGCAATCGCTGGAATCATACCTTACTCAGAGTTTGAACATGGCACTTGCCAGTCAGATCCAAGGTGAAACCAGTTACACCAATAGTTTTAATATCAAAGTGGAGGATGAAGGCTTTCTCTTTATCCCTCGTCTTCCAGCAGGCTATATCGTAGATAGCGAACTCTATCAACAGATTTTTTTGATTGCCAATGCATCACTCTACCCTATCTACACGCTTTTAAAACAAAACTCTGCTTACTTTATTCCCTTGGATACTAAGGACATTCATGTCCAACGTGCCTTCTTTTTCCCATGGAAAAAAGGGATTTCAAAACGGCTCATTATCAAGGATTTAGATGATTTTGTCCAGCGCAACAAAGGGACACGATTAC